>Ga0315298_1000097_pt1 | contig 160750 bp, 139 predicted proteins | sample WHS_1_MG_FD_203077 | JGI IMG/M metagenome (GOLD analysis project Ga0315298, IMG submission 203077) | Extremophilic microbial mat communities from Washburn Hot Springs, YNP, Wyoming, USA - WHS_1_MG | ecosystem: Environmental > Aquatic > Thermal springs > Hot (42-90C) | place: USA: Wyoming...
TTGTAGTATTAATACTACAAATTAATAAAAAATGACTCTTTTGTCAAGAAAATAATAACCCCAGAATATTATTGAATTTAATCCAATTCCAAAAGTGTTAGACGGTCAGTCTTCTTTTATCTTGACATCCCCAAGGAAGGCTATAAAATAAATGGCGTGTTTTTCCAGAGGGAAAGGAGGATTTTTATTTATGCCCATAACTATAGTCAAAGAATTCTGCAAAGGCTGCGGTTTCTGTATCGCCAATTGCCCCCAAAAAGTTTATGAACTTTCTGAGGAAATGAATAAAAAGGGATACCGCCTCCCGCGGGCAGTCCGCGAAGAGGATTGCACCGAGTGCGGGATTTGTGATCTTTACTGTCCTGATTTTGCTATAATTCTGGAAAAAACCAAAAACAAAAAAATGAGAAAGGAGAAGATCTAATGGCCTCCGGAGTAAAACCGGGAAGATATTTTGTGCAGGGGGACGAGGCGATTGCCGAAGGAGCGATCGCTGCGGGCTGCCGCTTTTTTGCCGGCTACCCAATTACCCCCTCCTCCGAAACTTCCGAAGCTATGGCCCGCCGTTTACCAGAAGTGGGCGGAATTTGCCTGCAGATGGAAGACGAATTGGCTTCCATCCACGCCGTAGGAGCAGCTTCTGTCGGTGGCCTCAAGGCCATGACCATTTCTTCTGGTCCTGGAATTAGCCTTAAATTGGAGGGGTTGGGCTGGGGGATTAAAAATGAAATCCCCTATGTGGTGGTAGATGTGCAGAGAGCAGGGCCAAGCAACGGCGTGGCTACCAGAGTTGGCCAAGGAGATTTTTATACGGTCCGTTACGGATCAGCAGGAGGGAACAGCGCTTTAATCGCCCTTTCGCCCAAATCCACCCAAGAAGCATTTGACCTCACTATAGAATGTTTCAATCTGGCTGAAATTTTCCGCTGTCCAGTATTTTTGCTTACAGATGAAACAGTGGGGCATACCCGAGAATTATTAGTCATCCCCGAAGAATCGGAACTTAAAATTGTCCCGCGGCGCAAGCCTACTGTTCCTCCAGAAGAATTTCTGATGTACCCTTTGGATAATCCCACGGTCATTAATTATCCTTTTCCTAATATTGGCGAAGGATATGGCATTTGTGTCTCCCCTTATACCCACACTTCCAAGGGCTATGCCAGCACGGCTCAAGAAATTCAGGAAAAAATGGCCAAGCGTCTGGTTTTAAAAGTCACCGCTAACTTGGATAAATTAGTACGCGTGGAAAGGCAAAAAATGGAAGACGCCGAATTCGCCGTCATAGCTTACGGAGGAAATGCCCGCCCGGCCATGGCTGCGGTGGAGATGGCCCGGGAAAAAGGCTTAAAAGTCGGCTTTTTCCGGCCGATAATAGTCTGGCCTTTCCCTGATGAAGAAGTCCTTAAAGTAGCGGAAAAAGTTAAGAAGATTTTAGTGTGCGAATTGAACATAGACGGACAACTTTCCCGAGAAGTGGCGCGGGCGGCTAAAGGCCAAGCTGAAGTTTATCATTTGGGATCCGGGGGAGTCGAACCTCATTTGCCCGCCCAAATATTCAACGAAATAAGGAGGCTTTATTCATGAGTGCTCTTGGAGAAAATAAAGAAAAGTTGCATCCTTTGGTAGCTAAGTATCTCCGGCGGGAACGTATGCCCCATATGGCTTGCCCAGGATGTGGCATCGGCCAGGTAGTGCATGCGACTTTATTAGCCATTGATGACCTCGGTTTAACTCCCAAAGACACAGTTTGGGTGCAAGGAGTTGGCTGTAGTAGCCGGATTACCTATTCAACCTGGATAGGAGATAATATAGACGCTCATCATGGTCGTATATTTGCCGTCGCCACCGGCTTAAAAATGGCCCGTCCAGATATGAATTTTATCCTCTTCACCGGCGACGGCGACTGCGGGGCTATTGGGGGCAACCACTTTATTCATGCCTGCCGGCGAAACCTGGATGTTACGGCAATTCTCTTTAATAATGGAATCTATGGGATGACCGGTGGGCAAGTGGCCCCCACTTCTCCGTTAGGAGCAACAACCACGACCACGCCATACGGCAATATTGAAGACCCATTCGACATGTGTCAAATGGCCATTGCTGCGGGAGCAAGCTACGTAGCTCGGTGGCGCTCTACCGATGCTAAGTCTATTGCCAATTCTATAAAGAAAGGAATCCAAACCAAAGGCTTAGCCTTCATCGAAGTCCTGCTGCAATGCCCAACTAATTTCGGACGTTATGTCTTGAAAACGAGTAATCCCCAAGAAGTAATTAAATGGATTAAGGAGCATACGGTTACTCAACAAAAAGCCAAAGAATTATCTCCCCCCGAATTAGTCGGTAAATACGTCATTGGCGAATTTATCCATCGGCCGGAACGGACAGGCATTGTCGCCCGGTATCAAGAGTTCTTAAAAAAATACATGAAGGAGTAAGCGATGGCGAGGAAAGAATTTAGGTTTGCTGGTTTCGGAGGACAAGGATTGCTTTTAGCTGGCATAATTTTAGGGAGAACTGCGGCCATATACGCTGGAAAACACGCCGCGCAAACCCAATCATATGGCACGGAAGCGAGAGGAGGAGCAAGTCAATGTAATGTGGTTATCGCCGACGAGGAAATCACTTATGTGGGCGTGGTCAATCCCGATGTCTTTGTCGTGATGTCCCAGGAAGCTTACGATAAACTCATCGGGGAAGTTAAAAAGGGAGGTTTAGTTTTTTTTGACGCTGATCTCGTCAAAATTAAAAAGGACTTACCTTTGCAACAAATACCTATTCCAGCCACCAAAGCCGCGACAGAACTGGGAAGGACGATGGTGGCCAATGTGGTCATGCTGGGAGCGCTGATCGAGGGAACAAAAATTATTGAGGTTGACTTGGTAAAAAGCTGCTTGCGGGAAAGCGTTCCGGCAGGCACAGAAGAGTTGAACCTCAAGGCTTTCGATAGGGGTCGGTCTTTGTATCAAAAAGTCACACCAGAGAGTGGTCTAGCAGCAGTAAGTAAAAATTAAAAAGGAGGGCCCATGGCAAATTTTATGGGTTATGCCCGCCCGCACGGGCGTGTAGGGACAAGAAATTATTTAGCCATTATTCCTACTGTGTTTTGTGCCAATGAGGTAGCCTTCCAGATCGCCCGGCAATTTCCGAATGCCCGGCCCATTCTCCACCACCAGGGATGTGCCCAATTAAAACCAGATGTGGAACAAGTGACCCGCACTTTAATCGGCCTGGGCACCAACCCCAATGTGGGCGGAGTCTTAATTGTCAGCTTGGGATGTGAGAGTGTATCTCTGGCTGCCGTTTATCAAGGTTTGAAAAAGAGAGGCCAGGAAGTAGCCCACCTTACCATCCAATCCTTAGGGGGCATGAAGAATTCTATTAAAAAAGGAATTGATTTAGCGGCTAAAATTAATAAAAAACTGAAAGAGATGAAAAGAAAACCTTTTCCCCTCAGCCGTTTGGTTTTGGGGATCAAGTGCGGTTCTTCAGATGCCTCTTCTGGTTTAGTGAGCAATCCCGCGGTGGGATTGGTGGCTGATGAAATAATTCTCCAAGGCGGCACGGTAATCTTCGGCGAAACCACGGAATTTTTGGGCGCCGAGCATCTTTTAGCCCGGCGCGCAATTAATGAGGAAGTAGCCAACAAAATCTTTTTTATTGTGGAAAGAATGGAAAATAGAGTAAAAGCTTTGGGCGTCGACCTGCGGGGTGCGCAACCGACACCCGGGAATATGCGCGGGGGCCTCACCACTATCGAAGAAAAATCTCTGGGAGCCATATGTAAATCAGGGTCGCGGCCGATAAACGGCGTCTTAGAGTACGGGGAAGTGGCTCCACCCCAGGGTCTTTACATCCTTGATTCACCAGGAAAAGAAGCAGAAATTATGACCGGCTTGGCCGCGGCGGGAGCAAATATAATTGTTTTTTCTACCGGAGGAGGCGCCCCTCAGGGCTTCCCCTTGGTGCCGGTGATTAAAGTTGCTGGCAACCCCCAGAAGTGTGTTGCTATGCAGGAACATATAGATGTAGACGCCAGCGGCGTTCTCGCCGGGACTTTATCTTTAGAAGATGTTAAAGAAAAGATCATGACTAAAATTATAAAAGTAAGTGGCGGCCAAAAGGTGCAAGCAGAAAAGTTGAAATATGATCAAACTGCGGAAATTTACATTACGGGCCCAACTGTATAAGAGAAAGCAAATTTATGCTCCTTTTTCAGGAAAAGAAACACTTTTTAACCATAACGATTAATCGCCCAGAGGCTCTAAATACGCTCACCCCAGACCTAATTAAGCAATTGACCACGGCTATAAACGGATGGAGCCAGAAAGCCAACATCCGCGTAATAGTTATTACTGGTGCCGGGGAACGAGCCTTTGTTGGTGGAGTGGATGTGCGCTTTATGAAAGACCTCGATCCTGAAGGAGCTGAGCAATTTATAACCAACCTGCACCAATGTTTCTTGGCCATTAGAGAATCACCCAAGATAATTATAGCCTCCATCAACGGCTATGCCCTCGGCGGCGGATTAGAACTCGCTGCCTCTTGCGATCTGCGCCTTGCTTCTAACCGGGCCCGTTTCGGCATGCCCGAAGTCAAAGTGGGTATCCCCTCCGTAATTGAGAGTGCCCTTCTTCCCCGGTTAATCGGTTTAGGCCAAGCAGCCGAATTAGTTTACACGGGGAAAATGATCGACGCTCAGGAAGCGTGGCGGATCGGCTTAGTAAATAAAGTTGTCCCTCATGAAGAATTAGAAGCGGCTACCCAACAGTTGGTAAGGGAAATTCTCCAAAATGCCCCTACCGCTTTAATTATCCAAAAAAGGTTGATCGCCCAATGGATGGAACAGCCCCTCAGCCGAGGGATTGCCGCAGGAATCAAAGCCTTTAAAGAAAGCTATAGAACCGGCGAACCTCGCGCAGGCATGGAAGCTTTCTTAGAAAAGAGAAAACCCTCTTACGCCATAAAAGAGGATTAATAAAAAAAGGAGGAGAGGACTATGCCTAAGAAATCAGTATTTTTACTTTTGGCGACGATTATCTTATGGTCAACTTCCCTTTTAGCTGCGGAAATTGGCCAAGGAGTCCAAGTCACTTTTTTAGGGCACGCTGCTTTTAAACTCATTTCTCCTCAGGGGGTAGTAGTTTTCATCGATCCCTTCTTAAAGAACAACCCGAAAACCCCCGCCGCTATGAAAGAAGTAGAAAAGGCGGATCTTATCTTAGTAACCCATGGCCATGGCGATCATTTAGGCGATGCTATTTCTATTGCGCAAAAAACAAACGCTACCGTAATAGGTATAGCTGAGCTTGCCGGATATATAGGCAAAAAAGGTGTTAAGAATATCGTCCGCATGAACAAAGGAGGAAGTTATACATTTAAAGGAATCCGCGTTACCATGGTTAATGCCCAACATAGTTCTTCAACCACGGAGGGTGATCAAATTATTTACACGGGTGAGCCAACAGGTTTTATAATTCGTTTTGAAAATGGATTCACCGTTTATCATGCCGGTGACACCGCGGTAATGTCCGATATGAAAATATTTGGGGATATATATAAGCCCCACTTAGCTCTCCTACCCATTGGTAGCCATTTTACCATGGACCCCCAAGAAGCTGCTTATGCTTGTAAACTTTTACGGCCTAAATATGTAATTCCCATGCATTATGGCACTTGGCCGCTCCTTTCCGGCCGAGCTGAGGAATTTGCGCAACTGTTGAAAGACCAGCCGGAAGTTAAAGTAATCATCTTGGCTCCTGGGGAATCTATCAAATAAAAAAAGAGGTAAATATGTACGGATATACAGGCAGAATTCTTTATATTGATTTAAGTACTCAAAAATTTTATAGCGAAAGTTTTGATGAAAATTTGGCTCGCCAATTTTTGGGCGGAAATGGGTTGGCTGTTAAAATACTCTATGACCGTCTTTCTCCGGGCGTTGATCCCTTCTCTCCCCAAAACATCATAGTTTTTGCCGTAGGCCCCATCACTGATACCCCTCTGCCAAGTACCAGCCGGGGTTATGTAGCCACTAAGTCTCCTCTAACCAATCTTTTTTTTGATTCCACTTTCGGCGGCCGGTTTGCTATTACTCAAAAAAGAACCGGCTTTGAAGCCATCGTCATTTCCGGGAAAGCTTCCCAACCCACCTATCTCCTGATAGATGAAGAAGGGGCGAAATTTAAGCCAGCTTCCACCCTTTGGGGAAAGCTAACTAAAGAAACATGGTCAGCTATTCAGGCAGCCGAGGGAGAAGATGCCGATGTAGTCGCTATCGGACCAGCAGGGGAAAAATTAGTTCGCTTTGCCTCGCTTACCCACTACTGGCGTGGGCGAGAAGGAGTAGCTGGCCGCGGCGGTATAGGAGCCGTCTTAGGTTCTAAAAATCTCAAAGCGGTAGTAGTCAAAGGAAAGCGGAAGACAGAGGTGGCCAACCCCCAAAGTTTGCAAGACCTAATCACCTCCCGCAAAGATTTCTTGGAAAAGGGAACGGCTGGTTTAAAAAACTTAGGAACGCCCGTATTAGTAAACATGATTAATACGATTGGCGGATTGGGCGTGCGCAATGCCCAACAGGAATACAGTTCTCGGGCCATAGAGATCAGCGGGGAAAGAATAAAAGAACTTTATTTTGCCCAGCATGATACGTGTTTTGGATGTCCCATCGCCTGTGGTAAAACACTGCAACTACCCGTCGAGGCGGGAAGTCTCCGTTGGAAAATGCCTGAATATGAGACTCTTTACGCCTTGGGCTCAATGTTGGAAATTTGGGATCCGCTTCCCTTACTTAAGCTTAATTATCTTTGTGATCAATGGGGATTGGATACCATCAGTATGGGCGTAACTATTTCCTTTGCTCTGGAATGTTTTGAGAAAGGTTTGTTGACTCCTCAGGACGTCGGCGGTAAAATTAGGCGCTTTGGAGACGCCCCCTTAATCCTGGAATTAGTTGAAGAAACTGCTCAGCGAAAAGGATGGGGAGATCTCTTGGCCGAAGGCTCTTATCGCTTGGCGGAACGTTTAGGAAAGAAAGCGGCAGAATTTTTATATTGTGTAAAAAAATTAGAAATTGCCGGTCACTCGGCCCGGGCCCTGAAAGGGATGTCTATTGGTTACGCCACCGCTACCAGAGGAGGTAGTCACCATGATGCTCGGCCGACCCTGCAATACGCCGGGGAATTTGACCGAACCAAAATGACCCATCAGCCCCTTTTCGCTGTGCGTACTCAAAATTTCAGCGCTTTTGACGACTCCCTCACGCAGTGTCGCTTCGCCAGCGAGCGCGGGTTTGGAGGTTTAATTAATGACCATTATGTAGCGATGGTGCAGGCGGTTACTGGCTGGGATGTAAACTTGGACGAGCTGGAACGGATAGGAGAGCGAGTCTATAATCTGGAAAGAGCTTTTAACTGCCGGGAGGGTATTTCCCGCAAAGATGACCAACTTCCTTTCCGCGTCCAAAATGAACCTATTCCTTCTGGTCCTTCCCAAGGAATGTACTGCCCTCCAGAAGAGTTAGAGAAGATGCTTGATGAGTATTATCATCTGCGGGGCTGGGATAGCCAGGGAATTCCATCTCCGGAACGTCTGCAACTCTTGGGTCTGGAGGAAGTGGCCAAAGATTTAAAACAAATTGTTTCCCGCAAATAAGGTTAAGGACAAAATTACCATTAATACTCCTGCGGGTAAAAGGAGCAGATGCAGAGCTACGTGGATAAAACTTGACAAAAGTTAACCAAAATAAGTTATATTTTAATAAAGAAAAAAATTTAGTTAGGTGGTGATTTTTAGCGAAATGAATTCTTTTAAGACCAATAAGATAATGACTGCTGCCGAAGCTGTGCGCCGCTTTGTATTCGATGGAGCCATCATAGGCATGGGCGGTCAAACCATCGGGCGATGCGCCATGGCCTTTATCCATGAAATAGTGCGGCAAAAGAAAAAGGATCTTACCTTAGTTGGTTGCAATTTGGGCATGAACATGGACATCTTGGTCGGCGCCGGCTTAGTCAAAAGGACGGAATGTGGCACGGGCAATCTGGAACGCTTCGGGACAGCTTTTTCCTGGCGTCGGGCAGTGGAAGGGGGATCTGTGGAAAACGAAGACTATAGCCATCTGGCCATGGTCACTCGTTTTCTGGCCGGAGAGATGGGAGTACCTTTTATGCCCATTCGCTCATTATTGGGAACTGACATCTTGGCAAAAAAATCTGCCGGCACCAGTAAGAAATATGAAATTATCCCCAACCCTTGGGACCCCCAAGATCGGGTAGTCCTCCTTCCTGCTCTCCAGCCAGATGTTTCTATTATGCATGTACAAAAGGCAGACGAAGAAGGGAATTTAATTATTGAAGGGTTTTTAACCCATGAACCGGAGATGATCCGTGCTTCTAAGGCCGTAATTGTCTCTTGCGAAGAAATTATTCCCGCGGAAGAAGTTCGCCGTTATCCGGAGAGAACGACGATTCCTTACGTTTATGTCCATGCCCTTGTTCTCCAGCCCTGGGGGGCTCATCCAACTTCGGTCTATCGGTATTACATGCATGATATTGACCATCTTCGGGAATATCAGCGCTGCGCCCGGGAAGGGGGAGCTGCTTATGCCGATTATCTGGATAAATACATTTACTCTTGCGCCAATTTTGAGGAGTATTTAGAGAAAGTTGGGGGCTGGCGAAAATACCAAAAGCTAAGACAAGAAATGATGAAAATGGTTTAACGGAGGAGGTTTATCTGTGGCTATAAACTATAAACCTGATGAGCTAATGATTATCGAATCTGCTCGCCATATTAATGATGGAGAAATTGTCTTCGCTGGTACAGGATTACCTTTAGTAGCCGCTATGTACGCCCAAAAGACCCACGCTCCGCATATGTGTTTTGTCATAGAAACGGGACCAATTGCCCCCCAAGTTCTTCCTGTGCCCACCTCGGTATCCGACCCCAAAGGCATGCATCGAGCGGCGAAATTAGGCACTCTGCGGGAAGTCCTGGGCTGTCTTTTGCAAAGGGGCCTGGTGGACGTTGGTTTCTTGGGTGGGGCTCAAATTGACCAATTTGCCAACATAAACAGCACGGTTATCGGCGATTATCAACGCCCCAAGATTAGATTTCCCGGAAGCGGGGGCGCTAATGATATTGCTTCCCATGCTAAAAGAATATTGATTATCTGCCGCCACGAGAAGCGTCGGTTTCCCGAAAAATGCGCTTATATAACCAGCCCTGGTTATTTATCTGGGCCGGAGGGCCGAAAAGAAGCTGGCTTAAAAAATGCTTACCCGGATATAACTGTGGTTACGGATTTGGCCGTCATGGCTGTAGATAAAAAAACTGGCAAGTTACAAGTTATAAAATTAATGCCCGGAGTGACTTTAGAACGGGTGCAAGAGAACACGGGCTTCCCCGTAAACTCGCTACCTAATCTATCCAATGTAGCCTTACCTACTGAGGAAGATTTACGAATTCTCCGCGAAGAAGTAGACCCCGATGGAGAATATTTGGGAAAGGAAGACTAAATAATGCCTGAAAGAAAGAAGATTGTTATTGCCGAAGATATTGAGGGCGCGGGAATAGAAAGTTTAAAAGGCAAATATCAGGTCAAGGCCGATGCGGACCTATGGAAAAAAATTCCCGAACTTAAAAAGACTTTGATCGATGCCGCAGGTCTTATAGTCCGCAACATGACCAAAGTAAACGCTGAACTCCTCCAGGAAGCTAAAATTTTAAAAGTTATCGGCCGGGCGGGAGCTGGTTTTGACAATATTGATGTCTCCGCAGCTTCGCAGCAAGGAATTGTTGTCTGCTACAGTCCTGAAGAAAACGCCGTCTCGGTAGCCGAACATGTCTTCGGTCTTATTCTGGCTTTAGCCCGCAAGATCCCGGCGGCCGATCGCTCAGTAAAAAATGGCGGTTGGGAAAGGAAAAAATATCACGGATATGAATTAATGGGTAAAACCTTAGGCATCCTGGGATTAGGTAAAATAGGTTTTCGGGTGGCTTTGAGAGCCAAGGCTTTTGGCCTGCGCCTTTTGGCCCACGATGCTTATTTATCTACCACTAGCTTGCCCGTCACTGAATCGGGGGCTAAACTCGTCTCTTTGGACGAGCTTTTGGCTCAAGCAGACTTTTTAACTATTCATCTTCCCCTTACCAAAGAAACTAAAGGTCTGCTTAATCGCCAAGCTTTTCAAAAAATGAAACCAACTTCTTTTTTAATAAATACCTCCCGGGGCGAAGTGCTAGTCGAAGAAGATTTGTACCAAGCCTTAAAAGAGGGGAAAATTGCTGGAGCTGCCCTCGATGTGCGGGGGGAAGAACCGCCGCCTAAAGGGAGTCCTCTGCATGAATTGGAAAATGTAATCTTGACCCCCCATACCGCGGGATTAACTTACGAAGCTCAAGAAAAAGTAGTGGCGGCGGTGGCTGAAGACGTTGATCGGGTGCTCAGTGGCCAACCAGCTTTGCGCTTTGTAAATTTTCCCCTTCCCCGATGAAATACAAAAGTCATAGGAATTAAAGAGGAATAAGGGAAGATGGGAATGATGGAATGAAGGAATGATGGAATGATGGAATATTGGAATAATGGAAATAATGGAATAATGGAATAATGGAATATTGGAATATTGGGTAAAAAAGAAAGGAAGAAAAATGGCAAAGAAATATGTTTATTTTTTCGGTGCTGGTAAAGCTGAAGGCAATAGTAAAATGAGAGATTTATTGGGAGGAAAGGGATGCGATTTGGCTGAGATGACCAATCTCAAAATCCCTGTCCCTCCGGGCTTTACCATCACCACAGAAGTTTGTACCGCCTACTATAAAAATAAGAAGAAATATCCCCCAGGATTGAAAGAGCAGGTAGAAAAAGGTTTGCGCCAAATAGAAAAAGTAATGGGGGCTAAATTTGGCGATCCCCAGAACCCCCTGCTTCTTTCCGTAAGGTCAGGGGCTAGAGTTTCCATGCCCGGCATGATGGATACGATTCTCAATTTAGGCCTTAATGACCAAACTGTGCAAGGCTTGATCGCCAGCTCCAGAGACGAACGCTTTGCTTATGATTCTTACCGGCGTTTTGTCCAAATGTACAGCGACGTGGTCTTGGGAGTTAGCCGGGATAAGCTGGAAGAGAAAATTAATGAAAAGAAAAAACAAAAAGGGGTCGCCTTAGATATAGAGCTATCTGCTGCTGATTGGAAAGAATTAGTGGCCGAGTTTAAGGAAATCGTGAAACAAGATACCGGAAAAAGCTTTCCGGAGGATCCGCAAAAACAACTCTGGGGAGCTATTAGCGCCGTCTTCGAATCATGGAATAATCCCCGGGCCATCACTTATCGAAAATTAAATAAAATTCCCGACGATTGGGGCACGGCCGTAAATGTGCAAGCGATGGTCTTCGGCAACATGGGGGGAGAAAGCGCTACAGGCGTAGCTTTTACTCGTGATCCAGCCACCGGGGAAAAAGTATTCTTTGGCGAATTCTTACCCAATGCCCAAGGCGAGGACGTAGTTGCGGGGATTCGTACGCCCCAGCCGATTAATTTGGCCCGCAAGACCGATCCGACGTTGGTCTCCATGGAAGAATTACTGCCGAAAGCTTATAAGGAACTGGTGCAGATTAAGGACAGATTAGAAAAGCATTTTAAAGATATGCAGGACATCGAGTTTACTGTTCAGCAGGGTAAACTCTGGATGCTCCAGACCCGCACGGGTAAACGCACTGCTTTTGCTGCTTTGCGTATCGCCGTAGATATGGTAGAGGAAAAATTAATTGATAAAAAAACGGCCCTGCAGCGCCTTGACCCAGATTCTTTAAACCAGCTTTTGGCACCGATCTTCGATCCGCAGGCTAAAAAAGAAGCCATTAAAGCGGGACGATATTTAGCGCGGGGATTAAATGCTGGACCAGGAGCGGCCTGTGGTCGGGCTGTATTCAACCCGGAACGGGCCATGGAATTGAAGAAGCAAGGAGGAAAAAGTATTCTGGTGCGTATCGAAACCTCTCCAGAAGATATTCACGGCATGAATGCGGCTGAAGGAATTTTAACTTCGCGGGGCGGTATGACTTCTCATGCTGCCTTAGTTGCCCGAGGCATGGGCAAACCCTGTATTGTGGGGTGTGGAGCTCTCAACATTGATTATGCGACTGCTTCCATGGAAGTTAATGGTCGCGTCATCAAAGAAGGGGATTTCATTTCTATTGACGGCACAACGGGCGAAGTTCTGGAAGGCCAAATTCCGACCAGCTCTTCGGAAATAGTGCAAGTGCTTATCGAAAAAAAGATTGCTCCCCAAGACTCCCTTCTTTACCAACAGTTTGCCAAATTAATGTCCTGGGCTGACGAAGTAGCTGATCTGGGTGTACGCACTAACGCCGATACGCCGCGGGATGCTGCGGCTGCCCGACAGTTCGGGGCTACGGGAATCGGACTTTGCCGTACCGAGCATATGTTTTTTGAAAAAGAACGGATTGCCGCCGTGCGCGAAATGATCTTGGCTGATACAGCCGAAGAACGGCGCCGCGCTTTGGCTAAAATTCTACCTATGCAAAAGAATGACTTCGTAGCCATCTTCGAAGCCATGGACGGTTTCCCAGTCATTATTCGCACTTTGGATCCACCCCTCCATGAATTTCTCCCCCATACTGATCGGGAGATTGAAGAGTTAGCCCAGGAAATGGGGGTAGAATTTAAAAAGTTGAAAGAAAGGGCGGAAAGCTTAAAAGAGGCGAATCCCATGCTGGGACACCGGGGATGTCGTCTGGGCATTAGCCATCCGGAAATTACGGAGATGCAAGCGCGCGCTATCTTCGAAGCCGCCTGCGAAGTAGCTCAAAAAGGGATAAAGGTAATCCCCGAAGTGATGATTCCTTTGGTAGGGCATGTAAATGAACTGCGGACGCAAAGGGCGATCGTGGATCGAGTAGCCAAGGAAGTAATGGCCCTAACCAAGACCAAAATAAAATACATGGTGGGGACGATGATTGAACTACCTCGGGCCGCTATTACGGCAAACCAAATAGCTACCGTCGCTGATTTCTTTTCATACGGTACTAACGATCTTACCCAAACGGTCTTCGGCCTTTCTCGAGATGATGCCGGCAAATTTCTTCCTTTTTATCGGGAAATAGGTATTTTAGACTTTGATCCTTTCGTCTCTATCGACCGGGAAGGCGTGGGCGAAGCCATGCGTTTAGGGGTCGAAAAAGGGCGTAAAGCTAATCCCAAATTAGAAGTAGGCATCTGTGGCGAACACGGTGGTGACCCTTCTTCCATTGAATTCTGTCAGATAATTGGCTTGGATTATGTCTCTTGTTCACCTTACCGTGTGCCCATCGCCCGTTTGGCTGCCGCCCAAGCTGCTTTGAAATATCCCCGGCGCAAAAAGAAATAAAAAAGAGGTGCTTATGTATAAAAGAGCGGTAAAAATTCTGGAGGCCAGAATTGGCCTAATCTCCAACAATGAAAAGCTAATAACTGAACCGAGGTATTTTGAAGGTCAAGTAATGGAATCTCTCCTCACGGATATCCATTCCATTCAATCAATCCCTTATACACATGATTTGGATGCTTATTTTGTGGTCATAGATGATCCCCAGCTCGAGCCCCAAGTAAAGATTACCGAAAAGGTTTGCTACTGCACCGGAGACTTTACGCGCTACGAAAAAGAATGTTCGGACAACCGCTACTCCCTTTTCGGCAACTTAGGCCTCTTCTTCAAATATCTCCTCGTTACCTTAGAAAGGTATCACCATATCTACAGCTTCCACGCCAGCTCTATGTTCAGTCCCCGCCGTAATACGCTTTTGCTCGTCGTTGGCGGTGCAGGAGCAGGGAAAACTGTTTTCTTGCTCAAAGGATTAGAGGATGACTGGAGAATCTTTAGTACGGAGATGACCCATTTCCGTTTCACGGAAAAAGGTTATGAATTTTATATGGGCTCTCTTTATGACAATATCCGCTTGGGCAATTTGATCTATGATTTTCCGCGCGCTAAAGAGAAATTGAAAGTGGAAATACCTGCCGGGGTGACGGATATTTGGGGGCACAAAATTGCTATCGATATGGGTCATATAGCCGCTGAACCTCGCTATCTTAACCCCCAAGTGACCATCATCGATGCGCGGATCGAATCCGGGAGAGAAACTCCCATTGTCAAGACGATTACCCGTCCAGAAAAAATTGTTAAGATCCTCTTTGACAACGCCACTGAAAAACTTGGTCCTACTCTCATTTTTTATGATAAAATCCCCGTAGAGAGCTTCGATACCCCGGAATTAATGCGCAAACGTTTGCAAGTGATGTACCGCTTTGTAAAAGAAGTCAAAATAAACACGGTCAAGTCAGTCTTGGCTGGAGCAAAAAACTGCATGGAGGGAATTTAAAATGAGCGTAAAAGCATTTGATGGCGTATTTGAAATGCCTCTTCCCGGACGGACGGTTAAACCCCGGAAAGAAGGTGTAACCATGATCATCGATAAAGGCTTGGGATTATCAGCCACTCAAGACCTGCTGGAGTCGGCAGCCGATGCCATAGACTTTATCAAATTGACTTTCGGAACGAGCGCCTTTTTGGACATCGATTATCTCATAGAAAAAGTGGAGCTGGTCAAAGATTACGATATCTGGATTTGTCCGGGCGGAACTTTTCTGGAAGTTTCCGTTTGGCAAGGCGCTTACCCCAAATATCTCAAGCGCTGCAAAGAGATTGGTTTCAATGCTATCGAAGTCTCGGATGGAACAATCGAAATCGATATGCAGACCAGGGCCGATTGTATCAAGCGCGCCGTAGATATGGGATTTATGGTTGTTTCCGAAGTAGGCAAGAAAGATCCAGATGAGAAAGTGGCCACGGCGAAACTGCATGAAGAAATTGCTGCTGATTTGCGCAACGGAGCTTTTAAAGTAATCGTGGAAGCCCGGGAAGCTGGCAAAGGTGTGGGTATCTACGATAAAGACGGAAAGCCCAAAGATGACGAAGTGGAAGCGATTATCAAAGGAGTAGATGATATTACCAAATTAGAATGGGAAGCTCCCATCAAGAATCAGCAACAGTTTTTGATCTTGCGCTTTGGGCCTAATGTGAACTTGGGGAATATACCTCCCGAAGATATCTTGGCTCTGGAAGCTTTGCGCAATGGTCTGCGCGGCGACACTTTGAAGCGCGCTTGGTTGGCCAATAAAGATTACAAAAAATAGAATATTCCTGGACGCAGATTAGCCCAGATTTTTGCGAAAAAAATCATAAAGCCTAATTCTGCGTCCTTTATTAAACCATTCTATAAAAAGGACATATTTATGCCCAAAACTTTATCGCAAGCTGAGCCAGGGGAAAAATTCATCACTCCCGCCAAAATCATTACCCAAACCGACGAAGAACTTTTCTGTGTAACCACAGAAAATAAATTAGCCATATTTCTTGCGGATGCTGCCGCCCAAGCCAAAGGATGGGATAAACGCATTGTGCCTGGCGCTCTAACTTTTTCTGTTTCCATTGGCCTCATGGAATCCTCAGGTATATTAGATGATGTTTTGGCTTTTTTGGGAACTGATGAACTGCGCTTCATAGCCCCCGTTTACCTAGAAGATACGCTCCACGTAGAAGTAGAACTTTTAGAGAAACGCCTAACTAAAGCCGGTGATCGCGGGACAGTTAGGTACCGCTGGCAAACTATTAATCAAAACGGGAAAGAAGTAGCTCGGGGCATTAATACTTGCATGTTTAAAGTGGGCTTTTTGACTCCATCCTAATCTTGCTTATAGGAAACCCTGTTGGTCTTTGGGCACCCTATCCGGCCTTCCCCTTCGGGGAAAGGTCGGGGTGAATGGCAATAAAAATACAAATCATGGAGGAAAAAATTATGCTGAAAAAATTATGCTTAGGCCTGTTTTTATGTTTGTTTATTTTTTCTTTAATTTCCCCTCTTCCGGCCCAGGAAAAATACCCGAACCGACCAATTGACTTTATCTGCACTTGGGGTGTAGGGGGTGGAGCTGACCAGATGGCGCGCACTTTGAGCCATCTAACAGAAAAGATTTTGGGTGTGGCCCTGCCTGTTTCTAATATACCTGGTGCCTCTGGCAACACCGGATTAGCCAACTTGTTGGCCGCTAAAGCTGATGGTTACACTATTGCGGTCTATATAGCCGATACCTTAGCCACCATCTCCTCGGGTACTTCCCGATATAAAATTTCTGATTTTGACTGGATAGTGCGCACTCAGGTAGCACCTTCCTTCTTATTTGTTAAAAATGACAGCCCCTTTAAGACTATCCAAGACTTACTGAATTACGCCAAAGAAAATCCCGGAAAAATAAAAGTGGGAGCGACAGGATTTGGTACTGTAGATGACATAACGGTTCGTTATTTAGGCACCAAAGGATACAAAATGACCCTTTTGCCTATTCCCAAACCTGGAGAAAGGTATGCTTCTACTTTAGGAGGACACTCAGAGGTGCTTTATGAGCAGGCCGGAGATGTTAAGCAATATTTAGATGCTAAACAACTTCGCCCCTTGATCATCTTTGCTCACAAAAGACATCCTGCGTTCCCCGATATTCCCTGTTCCATTGAATTAGGTTTTGAGCTAACTCTGCCCCAATTTCGCTCGATAGTTGCTAAAGCCGGCACTCCTCCAGAGCGGATTAAGATTTTAGCGGAGGCTTTTAAAAAGGCCATGGAGACTCCGGCTTGGAAAAAATTCGCTGAAGAGCAATTCTTAGATCCGGAAAGTTATATGGGGCCAGATAAATTTTCATCCTGGGTGACCAAAGAGGAAGAAACCATGCGGGCCTTTATGAAAACTTTTGGCATGGTAAAATAATTTTGATTAAATACATGTCCACATCATCTGCCTTGGCCCAAAAAAGATCTCTAAGAAATTTCCTCGGCCGGATTAAAGGAGTCGTTCTTATCTTTTTAGCTGCCATTTATCTATACTCCTTGGCCAACAATTTAGAAGCTTTTTCTCCTCCAGGACAACTTGGTCCAGCCTTTTGGCCTAAGGTTAGTCTGCTTCTCCTTATGGCCGGCTGTTTAATCAAAGTCGCGGAGCTTTGGCGCGAAGGAAATCAAAAAATTGTCCTGGAGGAAAAAGCTCCTTCACTTCCTCCGGTAAATGTGTCTCGCTTGATCATCATGATTTGTTTAGTAATTTTTTCTGTAATCGGGATGGATTTCCTTGGTTTCCTTCTGGCTAATTTTCTTTTTCTGGTTTTCTTCATGAGCATAACTGGTGTTAAAAAGAAAGTTTCTTTGCTACTTATTTCGTTATTCGGCACTATCTTGCTTTTATATTTATTCGTTAAGATCGTTTACCTACCATTGCCTCGAGGCCAGGGAATCTTTAACGACCTTACGATTTACTTTTATCGTCTATTGCATTTGATTTGAAGGTGATAAATTGACTGGACAATTAGAATTACTATGGACGGGGCTAATTAATACTTTTGATCCCCTGAATTTTGCTATGATTCTCATAGGGTTGATGATTGGCGTCTTGGCCGGAGCCCTTCCCGGAATTACTATGCTCAACGCCATCGTCTTAGTTCTGCCCTTTACCTATTTGATGGGCATCGTGCCCTCTTTGCTCCTGATGATCGGCATTTATTGTGGCGGAGTTTTTGGTGGGTCAATTACCGGAATTCTTTTCAACATTCCTGGCGATCCCATGAATGTCCCCACTACTTGGGAGGGTTATAAATTAAATAAAAAAGGATTCGTCTCTAAAGCTTTGGGTATGGCTATTATGACTTCTGCTTTAGGGGGATTTTTCAGTGCCTTGATCATGACTCTGGCCTCACCACCTTTTGCCAAAATAGCCCTCTCCTTTTCTACCTGCGAATATTTCTCGGTCGTTTTTTTAGGATTGGCTAGCGTAGTAGTTATCGGCACCCGTTCCTTAGGCAGCGCTTTAATATCCTTATCTATCGGCATATTTTTAGGCACTATCGGTATGGATGATATATACGGCATTCCCCGTTTCGCCTTCGGCTCCCGCATTATGGAAACAGGGATTAATTTTATTACCGTATTGATTGGTTTATTCGCCATCGGTGAAGTCCTTGATCAACTCTCTCTCCAAGGAAAAGAATCTGGTGAACCTTCCACCCGCCTTAGGCCGAAAACTGAACTTCCGCGTTTCGGTGAAATATGGGCTTTACGCTCCACGATTCTGCGGGGTTTAGGAGTTGGCGTCATTATTGGGGCTATTCCAGGAGCCGGGGCCACCGTGGCTTCTTTCGTGAGTTACGGGGTGGAAAAACAATTTTCTAAACACCCCGAAAAATTTGGTACAGGTTGCTGGGAAGGGCTGGTCGCTTCAGAAACGGCTATCAACGGTTCTACCGGGGGAGCCATGATTCCCTTATTGACCTTGGGCATTCCTGGAAGTGGCGCGACCGCAGTAATGTTGGGGGCCTTTTTGCTCCACGGCGTGCAACCCGGCCCGCTTCTTTTCACTAAGACTCCGGAATCTGTATATACCATTTTTGTCGGTATGCTTATCTGTAACCTGATCATGATCCTTACCGGACTATTTACGGCCCGCTTCTTTTCCGAATTAATGCGGGTACCCGAAAATATTTTAGGCGCTTTTATTATTACTTTCTGCCTAATTGGTGCTTTTGCCTTACGCAATGATATGGCTGATGTGTGGTTCATGGCTATATTTGGCATCTTAGGTTATTTCATGCGGCGTTATGGTCTCCCCATTCCCCCTCTGATTCTAGGCGTAATTTTGGGACCCCTGGCGGAAAGCTACTTTCTTACCACCATGATTGGTGAGGCTAATAATATCTGGGTATTCTTCCGTCGTCCTGTTAGTGCCTCACTTTTAATTCTCTCCTTGGCTATCTTTATTTGGCCTTTAATGTCCAGCTTTTGGGAGAAAAGAAAATAATTAAAAAATGACTTTAGCTAAAAGATCTATAACAATAGTTTTAGGTGTTTTAGGGGTAGACGCTCATGTAGTGGGCAATAAAATCATGGCCCACGCCTTGGAAAAAGAAGGGTTTAAAGTAGTCAACATTGGTATTTTCTCCACTCAAGAGGATTTTATCAAAGCGGCCATCGAGACTGCTGCTGATGCCATCTTGGTTGGCTCTCTTTGCGGACATGGGGAATTAGAATGCCAAGGTTTTCGGGAAAAATGCCTAGAAGCGGGCATTGGCGATATTCATCTGGTAGTGGGCGGAAATTTAGTTGTCGGTAAGCAAAATTGGGCAGAGGTGGAGAAGCGTTTCTTAGAAATGGGGTTTAACCGGGTTTATCCCCCAGGAATTTCCCCCAAAAAAGTCATCGAAGATTTGAAAAATGATTTGCAAATGCGTAAATTTAAATAAAGAAATTTAGCTGCTTGATCTTTACTTATGATCGTGGGGTATGTCTTTAGCTCTATTAATTGATTTTGGCAGTACCTTTACTAAGATATTAGCCTTGGATTTAGATAAAGAAGAAATTTTAGCTTACGCCCAGAGTCCAACAACTGTGGAAAGCGATATCACGTTGGGATTGTATCGGGCTTTGAACTTACTGCCTAAATATATAGCGCAAGGGCCTTTCCTCTGCAAATTAGCCAGCAGCAGCGCGGCCGGCGGCTTGCGCATGGTCACCATTGGTTTGGTTCCAGACCTTTCTGCGGAAGCAGCTCATCGAGCAGCTTTAGGGGCTGGAGCTAAAGTTATCAAAATTTACTCTTTCCGCCTCTCCCAGAGAGAACTTAAAGAATTGGAAAGGCTGGCTCCTGATATTTTGCTCTTGGCCGGTGGTACAGATGGGGGAAATAAAGAAGTCATCTTAGAGAATGCGCGCCTATTAGCCCAGAGCCGCATAAATTGCCCTATCTTAATTGCCGGTAATAAAGCCGCGGCTGACGAGGTAAATGATATCCTTTCGGCATCTGGGAAAACTACCCTAATTACGGAAAATGTTTTGCCAGAAGTTAATACTTTAAACGTAGACCCAGCCCGCAATATGATTCGTCAAATTTTTATGGAGAGAATAATCGAAGCCAAAGGATTAAAAAAAGCCGAAGCCTTTGTAGAAGGGATCGTCATGCCTACGCCTACGGCCGTACTCAAGGCTGCCCAATTATTAGCCCAAGGAACTCATTCGGAAAAAGGCTTAGGAGATTTAATAATTATTGATATCGGGGGAGCAACTACTGATGTCCACTCCATTGGGCTAGGTACTCCTTCTCAACCAGGAGTAATATACAAAGGACTCCCGGAACCTTTGGCCAAACGTACAGTGGAGGGAGACTTGGGAATTAGATACAACGCCCATTCCATCTTGGATATATGTGGAGCAGAGAAAATTTTAGCAAATGCCCAACTTCCCCATCCGCAGCTCGGCCAGGAAGTGACCAAGCTCTCGCAAAAAGTAGAAACTATCCCTGAGTCTGCGGCGGACTTAGATTTGGATTTGGCTTTGGCTTCTTGCGCTGCCCAAGTGGCTATGGCCAGACATGCTGGAAGAATAGAAGCTCTTTGGAGCCCCCAAGGACAATATTATGTCCAATATGGAAAAGACCTGACTGCTTTTGAACATCTTATCGGGACTGGAGGCATATTCATTCATCATCCCCAAGCCGATCTCATTTTAAAGAGAACCCTTTTTTCGGCGGATGATCAATTATCATTGCGCCCCAAGAATCCTTTAATTTATACGGATGCTCAATATTGTCTTTTTGCCGTAGGTTTATTAGCCGACCGTTATCCAGAAACTGCGCTGCGCATAGCTAAAAAATACTTGCGCAAATGGAATTAATTGATTAGACGCTGGCTATTTAAGTAAGAACAATTTTTTCTTTATTATATTATGCTTGCAAACCCTTTAAATTTTATTAAGGAAAAAAATGACTCTCCCAGAGCTCGCCGAGTGCCCAGAAAAAGAACTTAATAAAATTATTAAAAAATATAAATTCTTACTCTGCGTTCTCTGCGGGCTCTGCGAGAAATAAATTTTTGGTTGCGGCTTTGCCGCGGCTGTGTTCTCTGTGGCTTAAAAATGGAAAAAGAACTAAAAAATCAACGTTGGTCTGAAGAAGAATTTTTTGCCGAAAGAGAAAAAATTCTTTCTCTTTGGCCCACGGGAAAAGAAATTGATCTGGCCGAAGCAGTAACTTATCTTCAGAACATCCCGGTCGAGAAGAGATATGCTCACGTAGTGGCTAAAGCTAAAGAAGAAGGAAGAACTTTGGTGCAACCCCGTGGCGGAGTTGCCTTGGTGGATGACCATATAACCCTTCTTCAACATCTCCAGGATCAAGGGAAAGCCGATCTCTTGCCGACTACTACAGACACTTATACTCGCAATTTAAAATTTGCCGCGGCCCAGCGAGGAATTGAAGAAAGCAAGAAAGCTGGCCGGTCACTACTCAACGGTTGTCCCATCGTCAATCATGGCCTGCAAGCTGTCCGCAAAATTTCCGCAGCTGTCCACCGGCCGATTATCGTTCTTTCGGGAACAGCTTTCCCCCAACTCACGGCAGAGATGGGCTTTGCTGGTGGCCTTACCGCTTTCCTGGGAGCTGGTATTTCTTACACGGCTGCTTATACTAAAGATCTGCCTTTTGCTGAAGGAATAAAAAATTACCAATATGTTGACCGCTTGGCTGCTTATTACGAAGAGAAAGGGATTCGCCTCCATCGGGAGCAGCCGGGATTTTTAACGGGCACCCTTGTACCTCCAGGAATCGGCGTTGCCGTAGCTGTCTTAGAGCTACTCTTAGCGGCCGGGCAGGGAGTAAAACATTATAGTATGGGGCTTTGCCAAAATTTAAACCTGATTCAAGATGTCGCCGGCCTGCGCGCTTTGGAAGAAATAGCTCAAGAATATCTGGCTCGCTTTAACCACCATGATGTCTTTTTTTCGATTGCCACTCATCAATGGATGCAAGCTTTTCCGACTGATGAACCCCGAGCTTATGCGGTGATCATTTTGGGTGGAGTAATTGCCGCTTTAGCCGGCGCTACCCAAATAATTACCAAAACTACCCATGAAGCTGAAGGAATTCCCACCAAAGAAGCGAATGCTGATGGCGTCTTAGCCACGAAGATGGCTATATCTTTGCTACGCCAAAATCGTTGGCCAGAAGATAAGATCTTTTTTCAAGAAAAAGAAATTATCCAGAAAGAGGCTCGGGCCATTATTAATAAGACTTTAGAATTAGGAGATGGGGATGTGGCCCAAGGGACCATCCGCGCTATCCAGGCTGGGGTTTTGGATATACCATGGGCACCAAATATACATATGGCCGGCAAAATAATCCCGGTTAGAGATGCTGCGGGAGCTATACGTTATCTGGAAACAGGCCATTTGCCTTTTGATCGAGAAATTTTAGATTACCACCAAGAAAAGATTAAAGAGCGCGAAAAAAGAAATAAACACGCCGTGGATTACGAAACCGCTGTAATGGATATCACCGAAATCAGCAAAATGTTGGCCTGAAAAAAATTGAAAAAATTGGCCGAAGATGTCTATTCCGAGATAAGATTACATCTTTCTTTATGGAAAATACCCAGTTCAGCCACTCAACCAGCCCCCATCGACAAGAATGGTCTGGCCTGTTATAAAATTAGATGCATCTGAAGCCAAGAATACGACTGCTCCTACAATATCTTCGGGTTGGCCAAGCCGTCTGAAAGGAGTACGTTCAATAATCTTTTGCTTAAATTCACCCTTTAAAGTGTGACGGTTAAGAGGGGTTGGTATAAAAGATGGGGCAACCGCGTTTATATTAATATTGTATTTAGCCCATTCCACGGCTAATGATTTAATTAAGCCTACCAGTCCTGCTTTACTGGCTACATAAGCCGCTCTATTTTCCATGCCCACAAAACTTAACAGGGAAGCAAGAAAAATAATTTTTCCTCTTCTTTTTTGTTCGATAAAAAAGGTTGCCGACTTTTGGGCAAAAAAGAAGGCGCCCTTTAAATTAACATCTAACACTTTATTCCATTCTTTTTCGGAAATCGTTAAAGAAGGCTTGCGGATATTTACACCCACACAATTTATAGCCACATCCAGGCTGCCAAAAATTCGCTGGGCATATTTTATAGCTTGCCCAATTTCTGCAGGATTCAAAATATTCATTTTATATAGTTCGCATGTCTTTCTTTCTTTTTGAATAATTTTGGCTATTTTTTTAGCGGCCATCAAATCAATATCGGCTAAGAGCACATTAGCGCCTGTCCTGCTAACCGCTTGGGCTATGGCGCTCCCCAAGCCGCCGATTCCGGCAATAAGGACAGTTTTGCTATCTAAGCAAAAATCTAAGCAATCCCAATTGTTTCTCATAATTACCTCCCCAAAATTTTATATAAAAAGATTTAAAAATGCATTTTGCCCTTATTATTCTTCATTTCAAAGAATTTTTCCAATGCTCATTAGCGCGGCATCAATCTGCGGACAAAAATAGAATTCATTTCTAATTTCTAATTAGTCCCATTTATGAAAACATGTCCGCTCATGCCCGGCAAAGAATTAACTTTAATTAATTCTTGATTTTTTATATCTTTTAAGTAAAATTCTTATTAGATTTTAAATCTGTCTGCGCCTTTTAAATTGAAATGAGAAAAATCGATAATTATATAAACATGTTAGAAATTATCTTGGATCATTCCCATGAAGGCGTTGTCCTCTGTGATCCTCAAGGAATAATTCGATATTTTAACCGTATATACGGCGAAATTTTCAATCTTTCCCGGGAACGAGATATTGGAAAACATATAACGGAAATATTTCCTGATGCCCGGATACCCATTGTAGCAAAAACTGGCACCCCTGAATTCGGCGTTATTTATAACTGGAATGGACAGAAATTGGTTGTTAATCGGATTCCTATCAAAGAAAAAGAGAAGATAATTGGTGTTATCACGCAGGTAATGTTCCGCGACATTCAAGAACTCCGCGAGCTTTATGAAAAGGTTAATATTTTAAAGACCAAGATTAATAGCATAGGAGCGGAGTTTAGGCAATATTTCCAAGCGAAATATACTTTGGATGATATAATCGGAGAAAGTAATGAGCTTCGCCAACTAAAAAAACAAATTATTAAATACGCCCAATCTTCTCTTCCCATTTTAATCTTGGGTGAGAGTGGAACTGGAAAAGAACTTGTTGCCCATGCCCTCCATCGCCTAAGCCCCCGGGCCAAACAGGCCTTTATGATAATCAATTGCGCGGCTATTCCTAAAGAATTATTGGAAGCTGAGCTATTCGGCTATGAAGCAGGGGCTTTTACAGGAGCAGCTACTAAAGGAAGGATTGGAAAACTTGAATTAGTAGAAGGGGGGACTATTTTTTTCGATGAAATAGGCGATATGCCCATTGAAATGCAAGCCAAAATTTTACGCGTTATTGAAGAAAAGGAAATAACCAGGATAGGAGGAAGAAAGCCTATCCCTGTTAATTTTGCGTTAATTGCAGCTACTAATCGTGATTTAGAAGATTTAATGGGAAAGGGGCTTTTCCGAGCAGATTTATATTACCGCATCAATACTTTTGTTCTAAAAATCCCACCGTTGCGGGAGCGCAAGGAAGACATTCTTCCCCTTGCTCAATATCTCGCCCGTTGTGCTGAAGGTCAATCAATTCCAAAGCCTATTACTTTATCTGAGGAAGTCCTCCAAGCTTTTATGAATTATGACTGGCCCGGGAATGTGCGCGAACTAAAAAATCTGATCAATTTTGCAATAAATAACCTTGGCCCTGAGGAACGAATAATCCAATTAACTCATTTGCCTTTATCTTTCATGAAAAAAAGAACTTATTCCCCTTATCCTTTTCCTTTGTCGTACAAAAAAGCCCTCCTTCAAAAGCAGAAAGATATTATCCAAGAAGCGCTTAGAATTACTTCGGGGAATAAAGTGGCTGCTGCTAAATTGCTTGGTATTTCTCGTTCTGTTTTATACCAAAAGCTTCAGCTTTAAATCGGTAAGAATTAATATTGCCCTAAATTTAAATCCTTCTCTTCAAAACCCACTGTCCAGAAAAATGGACAAATTCGCCAATTATGTCCGAAAAAAAAGACAAGTTAATATCCCTTCATGAATTAAAACTTAAGCTAATTAGTTGAAATTATAAAAAAATTTAGATATCAATAAGTTGGCATTGATATTGCGAAGATAAAAGAAGATTTTTTCAAAAAAAGAAATAATTTAAAAAGCAGAATTTTTAATTGGAAATTAATTTAATTATAAAAGGAGGAAATGAATATGGAATGGCGATCTATTAGAAATCAAAATTTTTTGGCGTTGTTAACATTAATTTTATTTATTTTATTAATCAATGATTCCTTGTTTGCCGCTTCTTCCTCCGCGGTCAAGATGCGCATCCAAACGGCCACGCAATCAGTTGCTATAGGGTTTAAAGCCCTTGATCGCCTCGCCAAAGATGTGCAAAGAATGTCCAACGGACGTCTAAATATTCAAGTACTCCCCGATGGGGCAATTGTTCCAGCAGCGAGAATTCCAGATGCTATAAACACAGGATTAGTTGAAGCAGGAGCAACTTATGCTCAGTATTTTGCGGGGAAACATATAGCTGGCTCTCTTTTTGGCAACCCTCCAGCTGGTGGGGGTAAGGACATTGGATTTGATCAATTCGCTTTCATGAGCTGGTTAATGATGGGGCCGGGCAAGGAACTTTATAATGAATATTTTCGGGATATATTGAAAATGAATGTGGTAGTTTTTCCAGTTGGATTTCACGGTCCCCTCAGCGTAGGATGGTTTTCTAAGCCTATAAAAAGTGTTAAAGATTTAAAAGAACGGCGCTATCGGACAGGACCAGGATTAATAGCTGAGACTTGGAAAAAAATGGGCGTGCCGGCTACTTTCTTGCCAGGGGGTGAAATTCTGCCAGCAGCCCAAAGAGGCGTAATCGATGGAGCGCAATGGGGAGGCCCCTACGACGATGTGCCTTTTGGCTTTCATCAAGTATGGAAAAATTATTACATCCAGGGAGCCCATTTCCCGATCTCCAATTGGCAACTCCTGATAAATAAAGATTTCTGGACAAAACTTTCCCCTGACTTACAAGCAATGATAGAAGTGGCCACAGAAGCAAGTGTTTTATACACCATGCTTTATTTGATTCATCAAAACGGAATATTGTTGAAAGAAGCCAAAGAGAAGCAGGGTGTTAAAGTATACGACGTACCCAAAGAGATTTTTGAGGAGTTCTCAAAAGAAGCCAGCGAGGTAGTGAATAAATATACCTCCGATCCTTTCTTTAAAAAGGTTTTAGATTCTCAACGGGCTTACGCCGAATTAATACGTCCATGGTGGAATGCCGCCCTCAAGAGTTTTGTATATTTGACGGAGGAAGCTTCCAAAAAATAAAGTTCAAAAACCCCGAATTTCTGGAGAATTTAAATTTTCTTAAAACCTTATGAAATGAGGATGAGGAATATTATTACCTTCTTGGACAAAATAAGCCATTGGCTGGCTAATATTTGTTGCTGGTTAGTAATTCCCCTGATGGCGGTCCTTTTTACCGAAGTAATTGCCCGCAAATTTTTCGTCAGACCAACTATGTGGGCTATGGATATGAGCTATATGATAAACGGAACTTTATCCATGGCCGGCGCTATATATGCCCTTCAGCAAGGAGCTCATATATGTACGGATTTTATTTCTCAGCGCTGGCCTCTTAAAATTCAAGGCGCAGTTAATGCTCTTCTCTACCTTTTCTTCTTTTTTCCGGGAATTGGCTTATTTTTATGGTTCAGTTGGGATTTCGCTTATAAGTCTTTGCTGGAAGGGGAACGAGCTATAACGAGTGCCTGGATGCCCCCCATTTATCCGTTAAAATTGGTCATGGCCGTTGGAACGGTTTTTCTTATTATGCAAGGATTTTCAGAGTTTCTCAAGAATCTCTACATTTTCTTCCGAGGCAATCGGCCATGAGTACAGAAACACTCGGGCTTATTCTTATTGGTGTTCTCATAATAGCTATATTTATCGGGTTCCCCATAGCCTTTACGCTCATCTTTGTCGCCCTTATCTTTGGCTTAATCGGTTTTGGTTCAAAAGTCTTCGACCTAATGGTATTTCAGTTCTTCTCTATCCTCGAAGACCCTCTTTGGGCAGCAGTTCCTCTTTTTATTTTTATGGGCCTTCTTTTAGAAAAAGCAGCGCTTATGGAACGGTTGTTTCGAGCTTTCCAATTGCTCCTTGCTCCCGTAAAAGGATCTCTCTATTTAGCGGTAACCTTTACGGCAGCGATCTTCGCGGCGGCCACAGGAATTGTAGGATCATCCGTGGTCCTTCTCGGCCTAATGGCGGCCCCAACTATGATAAATAGTGGCTACAATGTGCGCATGTCAGCAGGAATTATTGCTGCCGGCGGAACATTGGGCATATTAATACCGCCCAGTGTAATGTTAGTTGTTCTCGGCCCTGTAGCAGGTGTTTCCATAGTATCTCTTTTTGCGGCAGCTATAATTCCCGGATTGCTATTAGCCAGTTTATTTGGCGGGTATTCGCTCATCCGTTGTTTTCTCCAACCTCATTTAGGTCCGGCTCTGGGAGCATCTGCAAAGGCTGAATCTTTTTCACTTTTAATCAAAGAGCTAAGTGTGGGAATTGTGCCTGTGGCGAGCGTCATAATTTCTTCCTTGGGAAGTATTCTTTTCGGGTTTGCTACTCCCACAGAGGGTGCCGCCGTAGGTGCTTTCGGTGCTTTGATGCTTACTTTGGCTTATCGGCAGTTCACTTGGCCCAGACTATACCAGGCCACCTTAAAAACCCTCGAGATTACTGGCATGGTGGTTTTCCTTGTGGGAGCTTCTAATTTTTTCGGAGCAGTTTTTTCTCGACTGGGAACCCCCCTGCTGCTCACTAAAGCCCTTTTAGGCCTTAATTTGGGCCCATTAGGGACGATTCTTATTATTTTAATTCTTATCTTCATCCTTGGTTGGCCGCTGGAATGGGTTCCAATTGTCCTTATTGTTGTCCCCTTGGTCCTACCAGTAATGCAAGAACTCGGGATTAATTTGGTATGGTTTTGCACGCTGGTAGCTGTTTGTCTACAAACCGCATGGTTGTCTCCCCCAGTGGCTTTGGCCGCGTATTTTCTTAAGGGGGTCGTCCCCCAGTGGGAGCTTAAAGATATATACATTGGCATGACCCAATTTATGCTTCTGCAAGTACTAGGAACGTTACTCGTTTTATTTTTTCCCCAGATTGCCCTTTGGCTACCTTCTGTTTTAGGCGTATAAATAATTTTCTATTTCCCTTTGGCTTTGAAATAGCATGCCAAAATATTAGGAAAGGGAAGGTTTTAAATGGCTGAGAAAGAAAATTTGCTCAAAAAACATTTAGAAGGAATTCGCATTATTGACTTGACCGCCTGGTTATCCGGACCTTTTGTTACTCTGAATTTGGCCGCCATGGGTGCCGAAGTCATAAAAATTGAAAGACCTAAGACAGGGGATCCTTGCCGATGGAATCCGCCATTTGCCGGTCCCCAGGGAGTAAGCTACGAGCGCAAAACGGATGATGATATTTCTCTTTTATATTTAAAAAGAAATAGAGGTAAAAAAAGCATCACCTTGAATTTGCAGAGCGAGAGGGGAAAAGAAATTTTTCGGAGCTTGGTTAAAATTGGTGATGTGGTTATTGAAAACTTTGCCCCTGGAACAATGGAACGTTTGGGGTTTGATTACTCCCAGCTAAGAGCCCTTAATTCTCGGATAATTTATTGTTCGATCTCTGGTTACGGGCAGAATGGACCTTATCGAGATAGAACTGCTTTTGACTTAACAATTCAGGGTATGAGCGGAATTATGGGTGTTACTGGCTTTCCTGATGGTCCTCCCACCCGCTGTGGAGCTTGGATAGGTGACCTGATTCCTGCCCTTTATGGCATTTGCGGTATATTAACCGCTTTAGTTTCCCGAGAAAAAACAGGGCAAGGGGAGAGAATTGATATTTCTATGCAGGATAGCTGTTTCTCCCTTATTATGGACGAAGCGCTAGATTTACACCTCTCCCTGGGCATCCCTATGAGAACGGGTAATCGTAATCCCCGATTAGCACCCTGGAATGTATACTTAGCCCGAGACGGATATGTGGCCATATGTGTGGCTACTAATGAGCAATGGTTCTCTTTTTTAGAAGCCATTGGTCGCGGGGATTTGAAAGAAGACCCCCGCTTTAATAGCCCAGAAGGGCGCTGTAAATATTCGGACCAGGTGGAGATGATAGTTAATTCCTGGATAAGTGGGCTAACTAAAAAAAGTGCCTTAGAAGCTTTGCAGAAAAAGAAAGTTCCCTGTGATCTTATTCCAGAGATTCCGGAAGTTCTGGCAGATCCTCAATTAAAATTTCGAGGTATGATGGAAGATTTGGTCCATCCCAAAAGTGGAAAAACCGGCCTAAAAGCTGCTGGTTTTCCTATTGCTTTCTTAGAAAAGATGGCGGGTTTTTCGTCTCCCGCTCCTTATCTGGGACAACATAATAAAGAAATATATGGCAATCTATTAGGTATTTCAGATGTGGATTTAAAATTATTAAAAGAAACAGGCGTTATTTAGTTAAGAACAAAAAGTGTTAGCATTTACTTAGGGGGGAACTGAGCCGCCGCAAAAAGACAAGCCTATTGGCTTAATTTGGAGGTGAAAATTAATGTCTTTTTTTTCTCAAGATGATGTCCTTTTTATTTTGAAACTCCTCGATGAATCAGAATTTGATGAATTACAAATCGAATCCAAAGATTTTAAACTCATAGCTAAAAAGAAGGGAGGAAACCTGGAAGTCCAAAAAACAGGCTCTCCTCAATTGGCTCCAGAACTCCCCCAAAAAATAATAGAAGATGAAATAACAACTCCGAAGTTTAAAGAAACAAGCTTTGAAGTTAGAAAAGAAGGACAAATTTCTAAACCATTAATATTTGATAAAGATCTTGTGCCAATTAAAGCACCGATGTTAGGCACTTTCTACCGGACTCCTAAGCCAGGAGCCCCTCCTTTTGTAGAAATAGGATCTTTGGTGAAGGAAGAAGACCCCGTCTGTGTGATCGAAGTTATGAAATGTTTTAATACGGTAAGAGCAGGAGTTGAAGGAGAAATTGTGCAAATTTGTGCTGAACATGGGCAAATGGTGGAATTTCAACAAACACTTTTTTTAGTAAAAAAAATATTCGATAAAAAAGACTCTCCTAAGGGTTCTCAGGCATGAGAAGAATATCATCCCTCCTGGTGGCTAATCGGGGGGAGATTGCCATGCGCATTATTCGGGCCTGCCGAGAATTAGGAATAAAAGTATTTATAGCTGCCTCTCAGGCAGATCAGGAAAGCCTGCCGGCCCGCTTAGCAGACCGAGTAATATGCATTGGTCCCTCTCACCCATCCCAAAGCTATTTAAAAGCAGAAACAATCGTAATGGCAGCTCTGGGGGTCGGCGCTGAGGCTATTCATCCAGGATACGGATTTTTGGCTGAACAGCCAGATCTTCCTGAACTATGTGAGCAAAAAGGCCTTATTTTTGTCGGTCCTAAGGCTGAGCAGATTCGCCAGATGGGCGACAAAATTTTGGCCAGAAAAAAAGCTGAATCTCTGGGAATTCAAGTGATTCCTGGTTCCGGCCTTATCCATAATTTAGAAGAAGCAATTGGGGAGGCTGAAAAATTAGGTTACCCTGTTCTCCTTAAAGCAGCTGCTGGCGGAGGCGGAAGAGGAATGAAAATTATTTGGCGCCCAGAAGATTTAAAAATTCTTTTTCCCGAAGCCAGCGCCGAAGCCTTAGCCGCCTTTGGGGATAGCCGACTTTATCTAGAACGTTTTATCCCTAAGGCGCGACATATCGAAGTTCAAATTATTGGTGATAAACATGGAAATTTCATCCATTTAGGAGAAAGGGATTGCTCGTTACAACGTCGCTACCAAAAAATGTTAGAAGAAGCTCCTTCTTATATTCTTACTTCTGAATTGCGGAAAGAAGTTTGTAATTATGCCCTTACTTTCGCTCGGCATTTAAAATACGAAAATGCTGGTACGGTAGAATTTATCTTTAATCCCGAGGAAAAAAAATTTTATTTTTTAGAGATGAATACCAGGATTCAAGTAGAACATCCAGTAACCGAAATGATCACCGGAATTGACTTAGTCAAAGAACAAATTCGGATTGCCAGTGGTCAGCCACTTAGTTTTGGGCAACCAGAAATAAATTTTAAAGGACACAGCATTGAATGTCGAATAAATGCTGAATCTCCAAGCCGTGAATTTAGCCCGTGCCCAGGCAGAATTGACATTTGGGAACCTCCCTTGGGGGATAAAATAAGAGTGGATACCCATTGTTATCAAGGATATTTCGTCCCCCCTTATTATGATTCTTTATTGGCTAAAGTAATTACCTGGGGAGAAAATCGTTTAAAAGCTATATCAGAGATGCAAAAGGCTCTGGCAAATTTTCTTATCTCTGGAGTGGAAACAACTATCCCTTTTTACCAATCTTTATTACAAAATCCAGATTATATTAAAGGCAATATTTATACTCGCTGGATAGAAGATATTTTTTTAAAGGAGTTCCTGAAAAATGTCTGAAATTACCTTTGTTGATAACACCTTGCGCGATGGCCACCAGAGCCTTTGGGCCACACGGATGTCTACGGCTCATATGCTTCCTATCGCCTCTCTATTGGATGAAGCTGGTTTTTTAGCGGTAGATTTGATGGGTACTGTGCAATTCGATGCCTGTGTGCGCTATTTACATGAAAACCCATGGGAACGGATCCGGCTTTTAGCCAAAGCCATGCCTAAAACCCCCCTATCTGGATTAATCCGGAGTAAATCTTTAACCAGCTTTGGTCTGGTGCCAGACTCAGTCATAGCTCTTTGGATCAAACGCTGCGCGGCTAATGGTTTAAGACGATTAATGATATTTGACGCTCTGCATGATTGGACCAATATTAAAGAATCGGTAAAAATAGCTAAGGCCCAGGGAATTGAAGTAGTCGTTCCTTTAGTATATTCTTTGAGTCCGGTGCATACGGACGAATTTTATGTGCAAAAAGCTAAAGAAATGATCGAAATTTTGAAGCCAGATAGAGTTTTAATTAAAGATTCCATAGGCCTTTTAACAGTAGACCGAGTGCGCACTTTAGTTCCAGAAATTAAAAAAGTGATTGGCAACTTGCCATTCGAAATACATTCTCACTGTACGACGGGGTTAGCCCCGCTGTGCTGTTTAGAATCAGTAAAATTCGGCGTCAATACTATTCATACTTGTTTTTCCCCATTAGCAAATGGGCCCTCGCATCCTTCCATAGAAAGTATGACTCGCAACTTACGGCGCTTAGGATATACGCCCCAAATTAACGAAAAAGTTTTCGAGCCTATTTCTAATCATTTTTATTACATTGCTAAACGCGAAGGAAAACCCCTCGGATCCCCAGTAGAATATGATGTTTTTCAATATTTTCATCAAGTCCCAGGGGGTATGATTACAAACCTGCAATTTATGCTAGCCCAAAGAAAAATGGAACATCGATTGGAGGAAGTTCTAGAAGAGATCAGTACTATTCGTCAGGAATGGGGTTATCCGGTTATGATTACTCCTTTTTCCCAAATTGTGGGTACCCAAGCTGTTCTAAATGTTTTAATGGGAGAAAGGTACAAATCAACAACGGATGAAGCTGTATTGTATGTTTTAGGCCATTATGGAAAACCTCCAGCTCCTATCGATCAAAATGTATTGGATAAAATGCTCAAATTACCTGAGGCTAAGAAGTTTTTAAATTGGCAACAGCCTCAGCCAACAATTGAAGAATTACGTAAAGAAATTGGCCGGCCCCATATTTCCGACGATGAACTTTTGCTCAGAATTCTCTTCCCCGAAGAATTGGTCGATGCCACTATGGCAGCTCAGCCCCTACCCTACCGTTATCCGCAAGGACATAAGCCTTTGCTTTGTTTAATTGAGGAATTGACTAAACGTAATAAATATGATTTTATCCAAATAAATAAAGGGGAGTTCAAATTATCCCTGGGGAAAAACTTTGCTTAAGAATTGGCGAATAAACTAAAATCTCAAACTTTCAATAGCGGAAAAAAAGAAGCTGTCCAACTAATAATCTGAAATCGGCAGCAAAGAAAAAATTACCAAGCGGGCAAATTTGCCAAGGACTCTTTTATTAGACCTGCCTTTTAGAACCAATTTAAAAGTCAATTATACGAATAGGAGGGTTTTCGGTAAAAATTTTTATCGATTATTTTACAACAAATTTTTTAGAGAGCGCGATTTTATGGATAAATTAACTAACTTCTTCTCTGGCTTAAGGGTTTTTATCTTTAGCAAGTGCCAAGTAACCCCCATGGCCACACCTAATAAAAAAACTCTTACCCACCATAAAGAGACCAGCCACGCGGAATAACAAATTGTTAACCACAAAACCAAGATGGTCAGCGCCTTGTGTTTGATGGTAATCCCTTTTCCCTCTCGATAGTTCTTAATGTATTCTCCACACCAGCGATTATTAATTAACCAACTATAAAATCGGGGTGAGCTACGGGCATAGCAGTAGGCAGCTAATAGTAGAAATGGGGTAGTAGGCAAGAGGGGCAAAAACATACCTAAAATACCTAAGCCCACACTCAGCGTACCACTGATAATTAGCAGAGTTCTCTGGGCCTTTCTAAAATTTATTTTCATCGATTAACTAACCTCAGCTCCCCGTTCTATCAGAAGCTCTCGCCAAACAGATCTGTGGCACCGTTGCTCATCTGCCCAGTAACATCCCAATGGAATATTGATTTGATGAGAAAGGGCCTAAAGTGCTTCTCTTAAATTTTAATAGCTGGGACAATAACCTGTCAAATTGCAAATCTATTACCATCTAACCCTTTTAATTTTAATAACCCCAAATTTCAATAATGAGGTATTACCAAGTTATTACTCGGAGCAATTAAATATTTACAGTTATCACCCTCACCTTCCTCCATGGGATGGTCTTATCGACTTCCCCGAATGAGACTGTGCCGCAATTCGAAATAAGAAATGAAATAAAATGAGGTAAGGATAAAACATCGTCCTCCAAATCTGGTCTATTGTCCATCTCATAATTTCATAACGCCCCTCCCCCCTCTTAACTTAAGAGGGGGGAGGGGGCGTTAAACCCTTGCGCTCTGCATTATATTGAGCAAGCGCTGAACCCGCATCAAGATATCATTTATTTTATGCTCCCATGAAAAAGTTTAATACCGATAGACACCATCCGCCATTCTGGGCTAAAATAAGGTATGGTCAAAAATTGGCTAATTAAGTCCATCTTGGCTTTATTAGTTCTTTTCTTTTTTCATTCGCCCTCATATGCCCAAGCCATGACCATCCAAGAAGAAAGAGAATTAGGCGAAAGAGTTTTTCAAGAAATAAAGAAGCGCTGGCCCATAGTGCAAGAACCTTCTATTAATGCTTACATCAACAGAGTAGGAAAGGAAATTGTTAAAGCCCTCGGGCCGCAGCCTTTCGAATACCAATTCTATGTTCTGAACTCCCCAGAAATTAATGCTTTTGCTATTCCGGGAGGAAAAGTCTTTATAAACAGCGGCCTAATTTTGCTTTTAGAAAAAGAAGATGAACTGGCTGCCGTCTTGGCTCATGAAATTGGCCATGGCGTAGCCCGCCATATTGCCCGCCGAGGAGAAAAATTCCAAAAAATAAATTTGGCTACCTTAGGAGCCATCTTGGCCGGAATCTTATTAGGTGGGCCAGCTGCTGGAGCTATTGCCACCACTTCCGTAGCGGCATCGGAAACGGCCATGTTAAAATACAGCCGGGAAGATGAAGATGAGGCTGATTATTTGGGGCTAAAATTTCTGGAACAGGCTGGGTATAACCCAGAAGGAATGCTTACGGTTTTAAAGAAATTACGTCGTCGGCAAGGTCCTTCGGCCAACGAAATCCCTGCTTATATGCAAACCCATCCAGCCTTGGAGGCCCGTTTAGCTGATTTGGAAGTCCAATTGGCCCGTCGGTCCCAAGAAAAAGTAAGCTCTAAGTGTTTAGGAAACCTAAGAAGAGCCCAAACTAAACTTTTAGTGGAGGAAAAAGAGGTTTCGCGCACAGTCACCTTCTTTGAAAATTGGGTAAAAAGAGAACCCGAAGAAGGGGAAGCTTATTTTGGCCTGGGCTTAGTCCAAAAAAAAATGGGCGCCTTAGACCGCGCCATAATTAGTTTAACGAAAGCCTCCACCCTTATCCCCCAGGATGGCGAAGTTTTCCGCGAATTAGGCGTATCTTTTTTCCTGCGGGGTGATTTATCTGCGGCAGAGAAAAATTTGGAAAAAGCCCACACTTTATCTCCCCGAGATTATTTGGTTCATTTCTATTTAGGGCGAGTTTATGCGGAAAAAAAATTAACCGATGCCGCTATCCAGTTTTATCTCCAAGTTAAAGCCCTTCGCCCAGAATTTGCTGAGGTTTATTATCATCTGGGGCAAGCTTATGGAGCAAAGAACTTGCTGGGCCAGGCTTACCAAAACTTTGGCTATTATTATAAAATTATGGGCGATCCCAAAACTGCCCTTCTTCATTTTCAGAAAGCCCAACAATACTTCCCGCCCCAATCTGCCGAAGTCCAACAAATAACCAAAGAAATTCAAGAATTATCCGCGGCCAAGAAAAAGACCCCTTAAACCATTCCCCAAAATTTCTGGGCAAATAATCTTAGGAGGCCTTATGTTCTTCTCGCGAAGTAGAAGAGGAAGAAGAAATTATTTGGACAAACAAATCTACCAAGGTGGGATCAAATTGACTGCCGGCTTTGCGTTTTAATTCTCGTAAACTTTCCTCTTGGCCAATAGGATCTTTATAAGGACGACCATGGGTCATCACATCATAAGCATCGACTATAGAAATTATTCTCGAAATCAGCGGGATTTCTTCCCCTTTCAGTCCGCGAGGATATCCACTTCCATCCCACCATTCGTGGTGGGCTAAAATAGCTTCTGCTATGGGAGCCAGTTCTGGTGAGGAACCGGCAATACGGTAGCCAATCTCCGGATGTTTCCAAATCAATTCCCATTCTTCGGGAGATAAATTCCCCGGTTTGACGATCAACCCTTCCGGAATGGCTATCTTGCCTATATCATGGAGCGTAGCCAGCAGAGCCAAATTATCGAGTTCGCTCTCGGATAACCCAAAAGCCCGGCCAATCTGCAAAGCTAATTCTTGAATGCGGCTAGTGTGCTCTTCGGTCTCATGGCTCTTTTCAAAAAGAGTGCGTCGCAGAGAAGAAATTATGGAGGCCCTGACGCTCTTGCTTTCTAAGAGCTTGTTCCGGTACATACGTTCTTCGGCCTCTCTTAAGACCTCTTGAATATTTTGGCTGGGATCTTCTTTGGTAACGGCGCCCATAGCCATACTTAATTGGATTGGGCCGGAATTGGCTTGCTGGCAAGCATTGCGGATACGATCCATAATCTCCGTCGTCACCCGATTGCTGGTGCGGGGCAGGAAAATTGCAAATTCATCGCCACCCAAACGGGCCACCACATCTTCCTTTCGACAGCATTCCTTAAGGATTCCCGCAATGCGGATTAAAAGTTTATCGCCCTCTTGATGACCAAAAGCGTCGTTGACCAGCTTCAATCCGTTAACATCGCCCATGATAATGCTGATGGGCAGTTGCCGTTCCGTATCCAACCGGCGGAGCTCTTCTTCAAAGTAAAGGCGGTTGTATAAGCCCGTCAGCTTATCATGAAAAGTGAGGTAGCGAATTTGATCGTCAGCCCACTTTCTTTCGGTAATATTCTCCAGCGTACCCTCGTAAAATTGGACTACTCCCCGCGGATCGCGAATAGCTAAAGCATTCATAGAAATCCAGATCTTATCCCCATCGCGACGGAAAACTTCCGCTTCAAAATTCTCGACCACACCCTTCTCTTCTAAGAGCCGCTGCAATTCTCGATAGCGCTCCCGATCCGCAAAATAATGGCGCTCTCCATTGGGACCTTGCGTAATTAGTTCCTCTGGTGAACTATACCCTAAGATGCGGGCGCAGGCCGGATTGGCTACTATGAAATGGCCGTCAAGAGTAGCTTGAAAAATCCCTTCTATAGCATTCTGAAAAATGCTCCGATATTTCTCTTCAGCCCGCCGGATTAAAACTTCGGCCCATTTTCTTTCCGTAAGGTCGCTGATCATCCCGGTAATTCCCGTAAGCTGCTCTTCCTCAATCATTCTTCGGGCCGAAATTTGCACATGCCGGATACTCCCTTCCTTATTCGTTATGCGCAACTCCAAGTTGGAAACTTCTCCCAGCAAAACTCTATTCCAGTTGCGCAAAAATTCGGGCAGATCTTCCATATAAATTAAATTAGCCAAGGGTTGGCCGATTAATTCCTCGGGACGATAAAAAGCTATTTGTTCAATAACGGGGCTAATGTAAACGAAACGACCTTGGGCATCCAAGGAGAAGAGAACATCATTAATGTTTTCTACTAATTGCCGATATCTTTCTTCAGATTTCTGCAGCGCTTTTTCAGCTCGTCTTCTTTCCAGGGTGTTAATAAGAATTTCCCCAATCATGCGCAATAAACCAATTATTTCTTCTGACCATTTTTTTTCTTGCCCTATGGACTCGAAGCCCATAAATCCCACCGCAGCCTTTTCATAAATCAGGGGAATCAAAAGGACAGACTGGCACCCTTGGGTTTGAAAAATCTCTCTTTCATATTGAGCTGCGGCAGGAAGATCGGCAATATTAGATAAGCAGATTATTTGCCCCTGATTAATTTTTTCGGCCAGCCAAGAGATTTTTTCTATAGCGATACCCGCGGCTTGAGGAATTAACCAAGAGGAGTGAGCGGAACACCACCCATGAGTCCGATAGATGATTTTTTTATCTGCCGAAAATAAATAAACATACCCATGGTCTACTTCCGTTACCTCTACTATAGTGCCTAAAATTTTTTTTATCCCTTCATCTATTTCCGCTGGTGGCAAGTCTAAGAAATTGGTGGATATTTCTCTTATAATTTTTCTGAGGACTTCTAAATCTTGCAATTTGCTATCCTTATTATGCGGTGAGAAATTAAAAAGATTTTATTATCTTTTCGCCTAAATATGGAAAATCTTTAATAACTTTTTTAAAAAAATACCATAGTTAAAACAAGGAAACAAGCCTCTTTTCACCATTGCCCACCTTTCCTTTTAATTAATTTTTAATCAGCCTGGGGAGCGAGAAGGTTTATTAAATTTTTATGATTATTCTTTCCAAAACAATCCTATTTTGGAGAAGTGAAAATGGAGCCCAGGGCCTCTTTTCTTGACAACTTCCCTGAGCAATGATAGTTTCAAATAAAATTTTTTAGGAGGGAAATGATTAAATGGCTGAACCTAAAAAAACCGCTTTATATGCTTGGCATAAAAGCCAAGGAGCCCAAATGGTTAATTTTGCCGGCTGGGAAATGCCTCTAAATTATAAGACGGGGATTATCGAAGAACATTTAACTACCCGCCGTTACGGAGGACTTTTTGATATCTCTCATATGGGGAGGTTTCTCATTACTGGAACGGGGGCTCTTTCTTTCCTGCAATATATGTTAACCAATAATGCTGCGGCTTTGGAACCAGGACAAGCTCAATATACTATTTTAGCCAACGCTAATGGAGGGGCTATAGACGATGCTTACCTTTACCGCCTGGATGAAAAAAACTACCTCTTGGTAGTCAATGCCGCCAACACTGAGAAAGATTTATCCTGGCTTAAAGAACATCTTTCCCATTTCCCCCATGTTGAATTAATTGATCAAACTGAAGAAATAGCCATGATCTCTCTGCAAGGACCAGTCGCTAAAGCTGTCCTTATAGATTCGCTCTTGGAAAGCCCTTCCCAACTCCCCGATCCGGGAAGAAACAACCTCCGCGCGGCAATCATAGAAGGAAAACAAATAACCATATCCCGGACTGGCTACACTGGCGAACCCCTTGGCTTTGAACTCTTTTCTCCTGGCGAGCATGTGCTGGCAGTGTGGGAAAAAATTTTAAGTAAGGGGGCGGAGAGAGGAGTGATTCCCGTGGGCTTGGGAGCGCGGGATACCTTGCGCTTAGAAGCCGCTCTGCCTCTTTACGGTCACGAATTAGGCCTTGACCCTGAAGGAAAAGAAATTCCCATTTTTGCTTTGGGGCCAGCAAGAATCGCCGTCAGTTTTTCCTCAATCAAAGGTGCTTATATCGGTCGAGAGGCGCTTTGGAAGCAATTTCAAGAATTAAAAGGCCGCGAGGAAGGAGAAATTCCCTCAAAACCCTTGGTGCCGCGGCGTATTTGGCCGATAGCTTTAACCAATGCGGGGGTCGCTCGGCCAAATTTTCCCATCTATAAAAATGGTCTGGCTGTGGGCCTGATTACCAGCGGCACTATGGTTCCTTACTGGAAATTTACGGGACAAGGATTATCATCTAAGATCAGTGAAGAAAAAGGGAAAAGATCAATTGCCCTGGCTTATATCGATGCCCATTTAAAAGAAGGTGATGATCTTGAAATCCTGAGTCGAGGTAAATACCTTACGGCCAAGGTAGTGAAAAAGTTTATCAGCACCGAGGCTCCCCCTTATGCTCGACCAATTTTTATTGTCGAACCTATCCGGCGGAAGATAAGCCCTTCCTTGCCGCTGTTTTCTTCTTTAGAAATCCTGACGCGGAAGGCGAAGGAAAATACTTATTGGCGGCAAAGAGAGACCATCAATTTGATTCCTTCTGAACAAACTCCTTCCCCCTTAGTTAAGCTTTTATCCATTGCTGATCCTTGTGCGCGCTATGCCGAGCATCGGCAATTTAAATTTTTAGGAGAAGAGGACATCTATTATTATCAGGGAACGGGCTTTATTCAAGAAGTAGAGGCTAAACTGCAAGAAGAATTTTGCCGTTATCTGAACTGCACCAAAGTGGAAACGCGGATCATCAGTGGTCAAATGGCCAATGCCGCCGTTTACAGCGCGTTAGTAGACTATATTAATCGCTTCGACCGTAAATCAACCCCCCGCCGTTTGACCAAAGTTATGAATCATCATCTCGGCCGCGGCGGTCATTTGAGTTCCCAGCCCATGGGCGCGTTACGCGATTATTTGGCCGTGAACCCGGAAAACGATCGGCCAGCGGCGATCAACTTTCCCGTCTTGGAAGAAAACCCCTACCAAATTGACCTAAAGCGCACCGAAGAACTTCTGCATCGTCACCAACCAGAACTAATTGTCTTAGGCAAGAGCATGGTCCTCTATCGCGAGCCTTTAACCGAGCTACGCCATTTAGTAAATAATTTGCCTAAAAAACCTTGGATTATGTATGACATGGCCCATGTCTTAGGATTAGTTGGCCCTTATTTCCAAGAACCTTTTTCAGAAGGAGCAGATTTAGTCACCGGGTCGACCCACAAAACTTTTTTGGGAACCCAAAGGGGCATTGTGGCTAGTAACTTTGATGAGGCTTCCCCTTTCTTTGACCTTTGGCAAGCTATCACCAAAAGAACTTTTCCAGGAAGTTTAAGCAACCATCATTTAGGAACTCTTTTAGGCCTCCTTTTGGCTACTTACGAGATGAACGCCTTTGCGCCCACTTACCAAAAACAAGTAATTAAAAATGCCCGGGCATTTGCCCAATCTTTAAAAAATTCCGGTTTGCGAGTGGAAGGAGATCCGCGCTTGGGCTATACGGAAACTCACCAAGTAATCCTTAGAGTTGGCTATGGGCGGGGTCCCGAGGTGGCCCGGCGTTTGGAAGAAAACAACATTATTGTTAACTATCAAGCTCTGCCTGATGACGAAGGTTTTACAGTCAGCAGTGGGCTTCGCCTGGGGGTGCAGGAAATGACCAGGTTCGGTATGCAAGAAAAGGATTTTGGCGAGTTGGCTGAGCTGATGGCAGATATTATTCTTAGAAATCATTTTATCAAAGAAGAAGTGACCCGTTTTCGTTCTCGCTTTCTGCAAATGCAATATTGCTTAGAAGAAGAAAAAGCTCGTCCCTTAATTCAGGAATTGCTCGCGGTAATTATTTAAAAACGATAGCTATGAGCTTTCCCCCCAAAATTTATTTGGCCAAATTATCTTGGTGGGGAGCTGAAAAAATAGCTGGTGAGCGGAGCTTTACCAATACTAATTCTGGGGGGGAACCAAGACGCAAAGGTGGTCCCCAAGTGCCCACCCCTCGGGAAACATAAAGATAGCTTTTACCCTGATGATGCAGTCCGGGAGTTAAAGGATAAAATAAGCGGGAAATTAAAATGATGGGAAATAACTGGCCGCCATGAGTATGGCCGCTCAACTGCAAGCCAATTCCGTGGGCCGCCGCTTCTTCAAAATAAATTGGTTGGTGACACAGAAAAATAGATGGTTGATCAGGTGCCAAGGTGGCGAAAAGGTCGGTTACTTCCGGGACCGAGTTCCCTAAGCGCTTGGTTCCCGTGGGATCATCAATCCCCAAAATCTGCAGTCCTCCAGGCAGAATTCTTCTTTCGTTACGTAAGACATTAACTTGGGCTTTCTGCATTATGGCTACGGCCCTGGCGACGCCCGCATAAAACTCGTGATTGCCCGTAACGGCGAAGACTCCCCAGCGCGCCTGTAGTTGCGCAAGAGGTATAGCCATTTCTTCCATATGGGCGATGCTTTCATCTACTAAATCACCAGTTATCACCACTATATCTGGAAAAAGATCGTTAGCCATTTTGACAATTTCGGTAAGCTTTTTCTGACCATTGATCATTCCAAAATGCCCATCTGAAATTTGCACTACCTTCAAGCCATCTAATTCCTTAGGCAACCCCCAGAGGGGGATTTCTATTCTGGTAACCGATATCTGCCGGGCTTCATAGAATGCCCAACCGTTAATAACCAAGACCGCTCCGATGACCAAAGCTACTTGGCTCCGCCCCATACGCGGCGAAAAAAAATATTTTTGCTTCAGCAGCATAAAAAATACGGCTAAAAAATCTCGGAGTAAGGCTAAAAGCAAAAAGTAAAAGAAAAAGCCAATCCACAAAGAAGAAAATAAGGCTATGGAATAGGTGAAGAAATTAAAGTCATAGCGGGCTAAAAATCTGGCTAAAGGGAAAAATAAAGGAAGGCTCGCCAAAGTTATTTTTAAAAGAAAACGTTGCCGTGGAGAGAAAGATATTAAACGGTTTAACCAAGTATAAAGATAATAATGACCACTTCCATAAAAAGAAAAAATGATGATAAAGAAAATAGCCCAACTGGCCCACCATGGCATAAACTTTTATCTCCTTCATTTTTACGATCATGTCTTCAATCCTGATCGGGTGTCCTCATGTTGCCTGTATCTTCATTATAGAAAACTTCTTTCTTTTTGTTAATGGAAAACATCTCTTCTTTTAACTCCTTGACTGCTTCCCTGGCTAATTACACCTAATTAACCCTTGGTCGCCGCAGTCAAAACAAAATTATTTCGCGGAGTTTTTACTATTGAAAATCAGGGGCTCGTAAATATTTGTTGGACTATCTAACCCAATTTCGATAAAATAACCCCAGAAATGGAAAACACTTCCTTAATTAATTTTTTTCGCCGGGTAGCTCAAAATCCTTATGCCTATCTGCAAGAATGGCAGGCCAAGACCGGGGCTCGCCTCATAGGTTACTTCTGCCTAAATACTCCCGAAGAGCTCATCCACGCTGCCGGCTTCCTGCCGATCCGGATTACCGGATCGGAAGAGAATATTTCTTTAGCCGCGCGCCACTTACAAAGTTACAGCTGCTCCCTTATCCAAAGCACCTTAGAAGCAGCTCTGCGCGGAAAATTATCTTCCTTGACCGGCACGGTATTTCCGCATACCTGTGATTCAATCCAACGTTTATCCGATATTTGGGCCATGAACCTCTCTTTTCCTGGGCACTGGGATTTAGTTCTGCCGGTGAAACTTCATACCCCCAGCGCCCGCACTTACCTCATCCAGGAGTTGCGCCGTTTTAAAAAGGGCTTAGAAGATTTTAGCGGGCGGTTCATAAAAGATGAAGACTTAAAAAAATCTTTCCATCTTTTTAATAGGGTGCGCTCTTTACTGAGAAAATTGGCCATTCCCCAAATAGGCGGCAATTATTCCTTAGCGGCCAAAGATTTTTACGCGTTCTTGAAAGTCTCGGCTATTATGGATCGCGAAGAGTTTTTGGCTCATTTGTCAAATTTTATGGCCGCCAAAGAGCAAGACCATCATAGGAAAGAAGCCGCTACTCCCTTATTTTTGATCGGGAGTATTTGTGATCACTTGCCCTTCTTCGATTTATTTAATAATTGTGGTGCCCAAATTGTCGGCGATGATCTTTGCTCAGGCTGGCGGTATATAAGTGTTGATGTTTCGCTAAGCGGAGATCCCTTAGAAGCTTTAGCTGAGCGGTTGCGCCAACGGCCGCTTTGTCCCTGCAAATACAATCCCCAGTTTGATCGGGCCGCAGAACTGCTCGCCCGCATCAAAGCTTCCTCGGCCAAAGGGGTAGTCTTTTTATTGCAAAAGTTTTGTGATCCCCATGCCTTTGACTATCCTTATTTAAAGGATAAACTAAGGCAAGAAAATATTCCCCATTTACTTCTGGAGATTGAACCAGGGACTTTTTCTGGGGGAGGATTAGAAACCCGCCTCCGGGCGTTTGTGGAAACATTAGTAGAAATTTAAGCTGCTCATGGCCTAGGGATATTTTATCTTCTTTGGACAAAGCGAGGCAGAGGTGGCTGCAGACAAACCTACTAAAATTCCCCGTCTACGAACTACCCAAAAAATGAAAGAATTAATGACCCAGTACTATTTAGAGGCTAAGTTGGCTGAAGGGTCAGAAAAAAAGATCGCTTGGATTACCAGCGGAGGCCCAGTAGAGTTCCTTATAGCAGCGGACATCATTCCTATTTATCCGGAGAATCATGGAACTATGTTGGGCGCTTCCCGCATGTCCGTGGAACTTTGCGAAGTAGCCGAAGGTTTAGGGTACTCCCGCGACCTCTGTTCGTATGCCCGCGGTGATATTGGCTCCGTAATTACCAAAAAAAGTCCCATCGGTGGACTTCCCAAGCCCGATTTTCTTTTGGCTTGCAATAACATTTGCGGGACTGTTTTAAAATGGTACCAATTTTTGAGCCGCTATTTCGAAGTTCCGCTCTTCCTATTGGATACTCCCTTCGTCCATCACCGCCTCGTCCCCGAAAGTTTAGCATATGTCCGGCACCAGTTTCAGGAGCTCATCGAATTTTTAGAAACCATCACGGGGCAAAAGTTTTCTTTTTCCCGTTTAGAAGAAGTAGTGCATCTCTCCGCCCAATCTGCCTTGCTTTGGAAAGAAGTTCTCAACCAATGTACTCATCGGCCGGCGCCTATGAGTTGTTTCGATGCCTTCATCAATATGGCGCCCATTGTTACTTTGCGGGGGAAAAAAGAAGTGGTTCATTTTTATGAAGAGATGAAAAAAGAGTTACAAGAACGTATCGCTCAGGGCGTGGGCGCAGTGCCGGAAGAAAAATTTCGCCTTCTCTGGGATAATATTCCTATTTGGTATAAAATGCGCGAGTTGGCCGAGCTTTTTGCTGCTTACGGCGCTTGCTTAGTGGCCGATACTTACACTAACGCTTGGGTCTTCGAAGGACTGGAAACCCCTGACCCATTAGCGGGCCTAGCCCTTGCTTATACCACTGCTTATTTGAACGTCAGCCTGGACTTAATGGTGGAAAGAATCACCGAACTCATAGAACGTTTTCAAGTAGACGGTTTAATTATCCATTCCAATCGCAGTTGCAAACCATATTCTCTGGGCCAATATGACCTCCAGAGGATAATCCAGGAAAAGTATGGTATTCCTGGTTTGGTAATCGAAGCAGATATGACTGATGCCCGGGCTTATGCGGAGGCGCAGATAAAAAACCGCATCGAAGCTTTTATGGAAACCTTAGCAAATCGGCAAAAAATAGGTAAAGATAAATGAGTGAAAAACATTTTACTTTGAGGCAAGAAATAGCCCAAGCTTTAGAGGGTCAACCTCGCGGATTGCGGGAAATTTCCAAAATCTTCCGCCTGGGCGAGAAGGAAGTTCTGGAGCACCTGCAACACATAGCCAAATCTGCCAAACTCGTCATGGAACCTGCTTTTTGTCAAAAATGTGGGTTTATCTTTAAAAAAAGAGAACGCTTAAGTACGCCGAGCCGTTGCCCTATGTGTCGCAGCGAATTTATTAGTCCTCCGCGTTACCAATTATCTGGGCGCAAATAATTTTTTAAAACTTATCTAAAATTTCAGCCAGGAGGCGGGCTGTGTCTCCCACTAAACGCGCGCACTCGTGGATTTTTTCGCCTTGATAAAAATTCTTTACTTCTTCTCTATTTTGCCAGTCAACTTGGGCAATCTGCCGGCAATCAATTCCGGGATGATGGCTGACTACTTCTTCCCGAAACCGTCTGTAAAGTTCCTGAGCTGAAGACCATAACCGTCTATCTTCTTTTTCTTCTTCTTTAGCCCGGCTAAATTTTAAACCCAAGACAGCTAAGGCCCCCACTAAAGCTCCGCAAACTTCTCCGTTGCCTCCCAGACCACCTCCAAATGCCCCCAAAGCTCTTAATACTTCTGGTTCGCATCTGCCCAATTTTTCTTGCCCAACTGCAAGAACTGCCTGGCTTCAGTGAAACCTTTTTAATAACATCTGCCTTGCTTTTTCGGCTAGCTCATCTGCCTTAACCATTTTCTTCTCCTTGCTTTAAATTTTTTTATTAAGCGCAGCCCCTAAAATTAGCATACTGCCACATGCGGCTAAAAACCCGCGCTGCCCTTTCGGGAAAATCGAAACAAGGGAACCCATTTTCTTCTAAAAAATCTTGACAAATTTCTATATCCTTTTTTGCTCCTAACAAAGAGAAAAATATGGGCTTATTAAGTCTACCTTTGAGAAATTCCACGACTTGACCATAGGCTTCGGCCTCCGGATTGGCAAAAGAGATAAATATTATCCCATCTACCTCTGGATCAGCTAATAAAGCGTTTAAGATCTCCAGGGAAGTTTTCTCAAAACCATGGGCTAACATGTCCGGGAAAAGGTCCACGGGATTTTGGGCTTTAGAAGGCGTGGCAATTACTTGGGCAATTTTTTCTTTGCTCGCGGGATTAAAATGCGCCATCTGCAGCTTAGCTTCCACAGCCGCGTCTATCGTCATAATGGCCTGGGCCCCACTATAAGTCACTATGGCTAAGCGGTCTCCCTTAGGTAAAGGCAGGAAGAGGAATCCCTTAAGACTAAAGATAAACTCATCAATACTCAGGAGCCGTAACAAGCCTGCTTGTCTAATCGCTCCGGCAAAAATAGCCTCTTCTCCTGCTAAACTGGCCGTATGGGTAGCAATTGCTCTAGCCCCTTCGGGAGTTCTTCCCCCTTTTAAAATTAGGATAGGCTTTTTAAAAGCACCTTGGCAAGCTACTTGTAAAAATTTGCGCCCATCCCGGACGTCTTCCAGGTACATGCCGATCAAGCTGGTTTGCTCATCTTCGAGCAGGTAACTCAAAGCTTCTGTTTCGTCCACATCTACTTTATTGCCGAGCCCGATTCCTTTGGATAAGTTCAATCCTTTTAGCGAACTAAGGTACCGCAATAAGGCCCCTACAAAAATCCCCGACTGAGCAATAAACCCAATTGCTCCAGGTTGGAGCATCCGGGAATTAGCAAAATAAGAAGTAGTTAAGCCAGTAGCGGTGTTGACTAATCCTAAAGTATTTGGCCCGAACCCTCTCATTCCTGACGCCCGCAGAATAGATTTTACTTCTTCCTGGATCTTTTTCCCTTCCAGCCCGGTTTCGGCAAACCCTTCCGCCGAAATTACTACCCCTTTCACCCCCTTTAAGGCACATTCTCTCAAGGCCTCCGGAACAGAAGCTGGACGAATATGCAAAACAGCTAAATCAACTGGAAAAGGTACATCGGCCAAACGGCGATAAAGAGGAGTCTCAAAAATTTCCCCTCCCTGAGGATTAACTCCCGCAACTTGACCCGTAAACCCTACCCGCTTTAAAACTCTTAACAACTGGGCCCCGGGTTTCTGTGGATCTCGGGAAGCGCCTATCACGGCTATACCTTGCGCTTCCATAATTTCCCGCAGAGAATACATTTTTCCTGCTCCTTCATGCCCAGATGATGATCTCTTGCCTAAAAATATCATATTCCCTTTATAAAAAAAATTTAAAATTTAGGGCTTCTGTAATGCCTTACTAAAGGGTGGATTTCTTATAACTCCCCTTTTTCCCCCTCTTAGTTTAAGAGGGAGGAGAGGAGGACTTACAAAATTTCGAGATGGACAATAGATTAGATTTGTGAGGCAAACCATTAGCGAAATTGGCCAGCCATAAAAGCTGGCCCTACGAAATGACAAGAAATAATTGTTTTTATATCTAACCCACCCTTCCGTGAGGGATTACGGGCTTCTTCATCCCCCGGAAACTGAGAAAATTAGGGACAATGGCGAAAGCGATTTTATCAGTAACTCTAATCTTAGGAAAGCTTCTGGGCCGGGGCCCAGCTTATTTAAAAAAAGGGAATTTAACGCGGAGGCAAAAGTCTTTTCTTTACCAGTTCGGTTATGTCTTGGGGAAGGCGATCCTCTTCTAAAACGAATACTTCTCGCGCTCTCGTAATCCGATCCTTATTTATGGCGGCGATATGGGTTTGGGTCATCTCCTTCATCTTTTCTTCTGCCGGGTTCGCCGGGAAACTGAGACTGCGATTGGTGATTACTTGGTTAATCAAAAATAATATCCAGCCCAAACACAATAAATAAACTATGCCCTTGGGCAAGTAACCGCCCCAAAGAGGTCTTTTTTTCTTTTCCCTGGCGCTCGTGGCGATGGGTTCTATAAGGCCGGCATCCATTAGGTCGACCAGGTTTTTGCAAGTATCGAACTCGCCGATGAAGCTCTGATCAATAATTTCATTAATGGTGCGCACCCCGTTGACCAATTCATAGATTACTTCCATTTGAAAACTACGCCGCTTCTCCCAAGGAGTCCCTACTAACACATCCAGGGTGGCCAAAGGATTCACTTTCTGGAAGATTATATCAAAAGAAGGTAGCCTCTTGACCAAGAGGGGCCACTCATCTATCATTCTCAAAATATCCAAGAGCAGGTATTCGGTATTGAAGGGTTCGATAAGCGTGGGATCAAAATAAACTTCTTGGGCGGTAAAATGAAATTTCCCGCGCGGCCATTTAAAAAGATTGTAAATAGTCTCAAAAATAAGTAAACGCAGCACAGCTGATAAATCTTCCCGACGGATCAGCTCATTTTTAAGTAACACTTGTTCAATGCTGATTAATTCTTCTTGGTGTTGTTCGTAAGCTTTCTTCCAATTATCTGGGGAAAGCAAACCACCGTTGATCAATCTTTTAGCCAAAGAAGTTTCCGGACCTTTTTCCCCGGGGAACAAAGTTCCCACAATGAATCCCTTATCAAAAAGAATTTGGACCGCCTCCTGCTTTTCTCCCTGGATGGTCAGTATACCTGTCTTTTGTTGCTGGCCCAAGATTTGCAAAAGTTCCGCCAACCCAAAATCTTTTAAAGAGCCGGTCAAGCTTGCTTCTTTAGCTTCCACTTTTGCCAAAAGTGCCTCTCCCTTTAGCTAAAGATATACCCGCTACGCGGTGTTGGACGAATAAATAAAAAGCAATTATAAATAAAGTCACTATCATTATTCCCGACAGGTCCAGAACAACTTCGCCGGGCCAAGGACGCGGGATCCACCCCGGCCAAAAAATAATTTTCAGGATGGTGAAGAAGGAAATGAATAGATAAAAAGCCCCTTCCCCCACATGACCAAGGTAAATGTGTCCGGCACCCGGAAGAAGGCCAGAAAGAAACCTGCCTAAAAAATAGCGCCTTTTTTGATATTTAGCCACCTCCGCTTTTTTAAGTTGGGCTATTTTCGGGTCGCCAATACTATAACTGGAAAAGGTGTGCAAGCATTGGGCGCACTGTTGGCCAATTACCATGGAACGGACGCAGCGGGAACAGATCCGGCGGCCACATTTAGAGCATCTTCTAATGGAAATCTCTCCTCCCCAGAACTTTTGCCGCAAGATCAAGGCTAAGATTACCAGAACTAAAACAACTTCTCCATATTTTAAGGGTATTTTCCCCCAAAAAACATCCCAGATAGCCGCGGCCATCTCTTCTCTTTCGGGGCTGGGAGCGACTATGCTCTTTAAAAGGCGTAGCTTCTTTACGGGCAAGTCAATGACCAACCGCTGCGGATTTTTGGAAGAGATACTGGTATAGTAAGAAATCAATTGGGGAGCCAATTGGCGAGCCTGCTGAAACTGAATTTCCGCTTCCTTTAATTGCAGGTTAAGAAGGTAAGCTTGCCCGAGGTTATAATGAATTTCAGCTTGGGAAGGACTAAGCTTGAGCGCTTGCTGATAAAAATAGATAGCTTTATCCAACCTATTGGTGAGCAAATAAATATTGCCCAAATTGTTAAAATAAGCAGGAGAATTGGGCTCTAATTCACCATAGCGGAGCAGGCTCTTTTCAGCTTCGCCATAACGCTCCATTCTTCTTTCTAAGAGGGCCCGGGTATGCCACCAATCGGCATCCCTTCCTTTTTCTTTGGCTAAAGCTAAAATTTTAGGATATAAATCTGCTTCATAAACATTATCGTTTGCCCGTACCATCTCCATCTGCCCATTTCCCCCAAAAGAGACCAGGAAAGAAGCATAAAAACGCACGCCAGTTGGCCAAAGAAGCAAAAGCAAAAGAAAGGTGAACATTAATAAGCGGTCTGCCCGGGAGGCATAAATCACTAGGATTATGAACCAGAAAATGAACAGCCACATCCAACCCCAACCCAAGGCGAAGGGTATAGACAAGAATAAAAAAGGAATAATGGCTGAAATTTTAGCATAACTTTCTCCCCCCAGAATATGCTGCCAATGGTGCGCACAAAATGAATAATATTTAAACAGTAAGGAAAAAGAAAAGACCACCAAAACGCCGGTAAAGCTAAAAAAAAGGAGCAGAATAAAATTGGCCCATTGCGGAAGAGCTTCTTCCAAATTTGTAAAAGAGAGGGCCAGGGCCTTCAGCCACGCTTGGATAGCCTGCCAAATATTTTTCCCGGAAGGGAAGTCTTCTTTCCAGAGCCAATAAGCTTTGGCTCTGACTACTTGCGGTGAATCTGGCGCCATCTTTTCGGCATAATGCAAAAGATTCAGCACCGCTGCTGTTCTTTCTTGCGGGGCCAAAATTTGGCTCTCTCTCACTAAAGCAAAAGCATAAGGATAGTGGTTGCGAATTCCCTGGTTTAGCTTCCATTGATATAGTTTGTCTAATTCCTCTAAACTTTTTTTAAAATCTCTTCTATGCCACAATTCCCGATGGGCCCGCCAAATTGCTTCTCCCGTTCTTTTTTCTACTTTGGCTAAATCTTCGGACGGGGTTGGAGAATTTAGCTGTTCCACCTGGGGCGTCTGCGCTTGACTGACTTTTTCTAAATTTAAAAGGAGAAAAAAGAAAATTAGTGGCCAGAAAAAATATTTCCGGAGGATAAGTATAGGGTCGGCATACGTTCTTCTATTCCTAACCAAGTTTGGGCTCAATCTTTTCCAAATTAATAGTTAAAGCGCAAGAATACCTCTTACCCTTTTCTCCTATTTCTAAGGTCAAAGGAATTTGCAGACTTGTAGGGGAAACAATTTGGGGCTGTTCTACTGAAACAAGACGCAGGTTAGTTGGAGAAAGAACGGCTGGCTTCGGAGCCTCTCCTTCAGCCTTTGGTTCGGTTTCCGGCCAAATCTTGTTAAACATTCGGCCCCAGAAAGTCTTCTCTCCTTCTTTCCTCTTCTCTTCCTCGACCTTAGCCGGTACCTCCTTCTGGGGAACAATCTCGCCCATTTTTTCCAAGGGCTTACTCTCTAAGGGAATAATTTTTTCCCGCAAAGTCGAAATTTCTTTTTCCGTCTTTATTTCTAAAACAGGAGCTGTCCCTTTTAAAACCCCGGCAGGCTCTGCCGCAGGTACCGAAGCAAATTCCTTTCTTTCTTTTAGGGAAGAGGCCACGACTTCTTGTCCAACAGGCATTCCCGCCATAACCGGAACTTTTTCCGGGATAATTTCTGGTCTCCGCGCTGTCCTCCGCGTCTCCACCCCTTCTTCAATAGCTTTTAATACCAAGCGGCAGGCCATAGTTAGAGTTTCAAAAACTCCTTTGCCCGTGATGGCTACGGCTTCGAAATAGGGAGCTTGCCAGCGATTTATTTTTTGGTTTAGCTCTTCTACTGCCGAAATATGGGGAAGGTCTCGTTTATTATATTGCATAACCAAGGGAATGGTTTCGATCCTTTTCCCATAGTAACGCAAATTTTCTTCCAGGTCTTTTAGGCTCATTAGGTTATCTTCCATTCTTTCTGCTTGGGAGTCCGCCACAAAGATAACTCCATCAGCTCCAGAAAGCACGGCTCTTCTGGTTGCTCCGTAATAGATCTGACCAGGGACAGTATAAAGATGGAACCGGGTGCGGAAGCCGCGCACGCTCTCCAATTCAATGGGCAGAAAATCAAAGAAAAGCGTCCGCTCTTCTTCGGTGGCCAGGGAAACCATCTTTCCTCTTTGTTCAGGCTTTAAATTTTGATGGATAAACTGGAGATTAGTAGTCTTCCCGGAAATTCCCGGTCCATAATAGACTATTTTAGCATCTATCTCTTTACGTAAATGATTGAAGACCGCCATTTACTTTTCCTCCACTTCGCTGATCTTCCCCACCTAAAAACCTATGGTCTTCTGCAGAAATTTCGCGCAAAATTTGCCAGGCTTCTTCTTTACGGCCCAGTTCTTTATAGGAAAGACCTAACTCGTATTTTATTTCCAATTTTTTTTCGGGCGTGATCCCAGGGTAGGTTAAAGCTTGTTCAAAAGCCTGACAGGCTTCGGCCCACCTTCCCATTTCTTTGAAACAGAGGCCAAGCATCTCCAAAGACGCCAGAGGTTTTTCTTTTCTTTCTATAGCCTTCTGGAAGTATTCCACAGCATCGTCCAAAAACCCCATGGCTCGGCAAGCTAAACCGGTCTGATAATTAAAATCTGGATAAGCCATGCTTGGTACTTCCATATCCTGTAATTCAGCTAAGATATCTTTAAATCCGCAAATTTTATCCAGATCGAGAATCTCCTTCTTGGCTGTCAGGGGGACAGATTCTTCTTTATTTATTTCGGTTAGCAAATCAAAATATTCTTTCTCCTTTCTTTTTTCCGCCTCTTTTCCTTCTTCTGGACTAAGCTCCTTGTCGATTTCTCCTTCCCCATCACTTTTCTGCAAAATTCCCTTGAAATTGTTTATCCGTTCATCCAAGGCCACTTTCCGGGGATCTAACTCGGCCATGAGGCCCATAACTTCCAAGGCTTTATCCTTAAGGCCCAGCTTGTCATAATGGTTAACTAAGATTCTATATTGCGCGAAGGCATCCCCTAAAAACCCCATTTTGCGGTATATGTCGGCTATCTTTAAATATACGTGATCCAAAGAAGGATCCTGTTTGGGCACTTGCTTATAGATAGCCATGGCTTCTGCATATTGGTTATTTTTGGCAAATATCTCTGCCGCTAAAAGATACTCCGAAACGGCTTTCCTTTTTTCTCCCATTTTTTGATAAATCTCCGCGAGTCTTAGGTGGTTCCGGGCATTATTTGGATCCTTATTCACTTGCTCAATTAATTGTTGCAGAAGGTCGGGATCCTTTCCTCTTTTCTTAAAAAAGATATTAGCTATTTTTTTTATCATCTTTTACCAGAAAAAGGTAATTAAGGGGTCGTTACTTTTTAATGTAAATCCACAAAAGCTTTCATGCGTTTGGCCACAACTTGCGCTAAATTGTCCATTATCTTTAAACCCATCTGCGTATTTTGATGCACCAAGGCATAAAAATCTGGACTCTTGATCACTAATAATTTCGAAGGGGAATTAGTAATGGCCGACGCCGTATACCGATTTGGAGGAACCAAAAAGGACCAGCCTAAAATTTTGCCTGGCGTGGAAATTTCGAATTCCACTCCTTTAGAAAATTTAATGGATACAGATCCTGTCTCCAAAATGAAAAGTTTGTCTGCCCTACTTCCCTCAGCGCAGAGGGTGAATCCCGCAGGCACCTCTATTTCTTCACAAAACTTCATGACCAACCCCAATTCTTCATCGGACAATCCGGTGAATATTTCCACTTTCCTCAGCGTTTCCAGCGTGATCAATTTGATCTCCTTATTTTTTAATGGACTCTTTTGGCCTGCTCTGCCTAATCCGCATAAAATTCTTCATTAATTCCATCGGAATTTTTTTAAAAAAACTTAATGACCAAGGAAAATATTTATTATTTTTAATCTCCACTATATAGAAATTATGAATTTTCGTCAATTACCAGAAAATCTGACCGTCTAACAGTTTTAATATTTCTGGCCAGCAGGAAACAGGCGGAAGGTGGAGAGGCTCGCCTCGCTCCCTCCCGCCTGAATTAAGCTGGAATTTCAAAACTGATCGACGGTCAGCCAGAAAATTATTGCCCAACTTAGCTTTTTGGGGCAATTTTAATCGCCCGAAGGTAAAGGGGCTCACGCCATGGTAGATTAAATAAAGGAGCTCAAAAATTTTTTTCCTTAAACCAGGAAGGAAGCATTAAGCTTAAGGGGTGGGCGTTTTTCGATCCCCAAAGCCACCGCCTTTAATTATCACCTAAATTGAGCGATTATTCATAGCCATTATCCCCAAAGACATTGAGATAATTGAATCATTTTCATTTTACCAATTCATCTAAAAGATGCCCTAAAGTCTGTCATTCTTGTGCAAACATGAAGCAGGCTGAAGCAGGCCGGAATCCAGGATCTTAATTTTTTTTGCTGGATTTCCCTTGCGCGGCAATACTATGAGGGATGCTTCTAAACCGAAAATCCGGCAAATTAGAGATTATTAATGCTTAAGCAGGAAGGGCATCCCCGATTTTGAGTCTGCCGACGAAAGATCCAGGACTCCTTTTTTTATACAGGGTTTCGGACTTTGATTGCGGATCCGTATTTAAAATTCCTAAAATCTGTTTTTCCCGGGCTAATTCATTTTTAACAAATGCCAATTCCTTTTCCAACTCTTCTTTTTTTTCTTCGGGAATCCCTTCCATTTTTGAGGCTCTACAAAAATAATCTCGCGCTTCTTCCCACCACCCTTTTTCTTTGTAACATTTGCCTAACATCCATGCCGCCTCGAAAATACACTCTTCCCTTCTCATCGATTCCTGCAGGTGTTCTATGGCTTCATCAATAAATCCCATCTCCCAACAAGCTACACCTAAGTGAAAATAAAAATGCGGGTATATTTTCTCCTCTTCTTCATTTTTGCATAATTCTCTTATTATCTGTCCAAATCCCACGTCCTTATCTATTTGTACTTCTGGAAGATAGCTAAATTTTACTGGTTCGCTTTTTTGCAGAGCGGCATTTAAATCGAAGAAAGAACTCGGTAACCCTGCATAGGCCTCTTTGCTCCCCGTTTTCTCAAAACCATCCCCCTTCTCTATCAAATAAGAATCAGGTCCTTTTTCCCGATCAAGCATAAATTTTTGGGGATCCAAATTGACCAGCAACCTCAATATTTCCTGAATTTTATCTTTATTGCCTATTATCTCGTATTGATTTAATAGCTGATTATAATGACGGAAAGCTTCCCCCAAAAAACCCATCTTTCCATAAATTTCAGCTAATTTCCAATTTATATCTTCTAATTGGGGATTATCTTTTAAAATTCTTTTATAAAGCGCCATAGCCTGGGGTAAAAGACCATTTTCTACAAATATCTCCGCCGCTGTCAAATACTCAGAAATCGCTTTTCGGCTTTCTCCCCTTTTTTGATAAAGATTAGCCAATTTTAAATGAATCCTGGGATTGCCTTTGTCTTTTTGCGCTAATCTTTTATAAAACTCTATCTCTTGGAGCTCTTGGCCATTATCCTTTCGGAAGAAAGAATTTATCTTCGTTAAAAATCCACGAGCATTCTTTTTCCCCCGGGAAATCAATGGAGATTTTTGGCTTGCGCTATAAATCGCCATCTCTCTATCCACTAATGAATATTCGTTTATTTCTACCCGGGCCATTTTAAATACCTCCTCCTTCTTTTTTTGCCAAAAGGATTGAGCTACAACTTAAATTCAGCAAATTTTATGCCTGGGCGAAAGCAGGTCAAAAAGGGCGAGAAACGGGAATTCAAATTTTTATTTTACCCATTGTTAAATTTCTTTATTAGTTCTTATTTATTTTTATCCTGGATTTGGGCAGGCTAAATAAAAGTCTCCCGTTAAAATTCACCAAGCTAATTTCCTAACTCAAATTTGTACGGGGCCTAACAATCTTGTCCATCTACGGAAATAAATTATGACCTTTTTCTATTCCCTCGCCTTGAAGAGATTTGCGCTCTCCATCTCTTGCCATTGGGACAGGAAAATTTTTAGCCAGAAAATTAGGGACTAATTTATTAAGATTTAGGAAGAAAAAAAGTAATGGAAAATATATTATTGTCCGCTTTCGCCAGAAGAATAGATTTTTCCTCGGGGTTGATAAGTACACAGAGGTTCTTCTCCCAAATAATTTCCGTCGCGGGCGTAAGCCCGGGCCCGGCATCCGCCACAAACTTTTATAAATTCACATCTACCACAACGTCCTTGATAAGCAGAAAAATCGCGCAATTTTTTAAAAACAGGAGACTCTTTCCAAATATCCGCCAGAGATTGGTGGCGCAAGTTACCACAAGGTACTTCCAAGTAGCCACAGGGTTGGATTTCTCCATTATAAGCGATAAAGCAAAAACCGATACCGCCTAAACACCCACGCGTCATAGTTTCCAAGCCCTTTTGGGGGAAAGAAATTTTTTTCCCCTCCGCTGCTGCCCGCTGCCTTAAAATTCGGTAATAATGGGGAGCGCAGGTAGCTTTTAACTGTAATGGGTATTTCTCCCTTTGCTCATAAAACCAATGGAGGACCTCTTCATATTTCTCTGCGGGTAGCGTTTCTTCGGCCAAAGCCTGACCCCGACCGGTGGGAACTAAAAGGAATATATGATGAGCCACGGCTCCTAAATTAAAAGCCAATTCTAATATTGCCGGAATTTCTTTCATGTTTTTAAGAGTCACGGTGGTATTGATCTGAAATTCCAAACCCACTTTCTTTAAACATTGGATGCCTTGTAATGCTCCAGCAAAGGCTCCGGGCACTTGCCGGAATTGATCGTGACTTTTGGCCGTAGCTCCATCTAAGCTAACGGAAACGCGTTGAATCCCCGCCTCTTTCAACCTTTGCGCTTTTTCTTCGTTTAATAAAGTGCCATTGGGCGCGATGACCATGCGCAGGCCTAACCGGGTTCCTTCTTCGGCTAACTCATAAATATCATCTCTGAGCAGAGGTTCTCCCCCCGTAAGAATAACTACAGGTTTACCCAAACGGGCTATTTCGGCAAGCACTTTAAATGCCTCTTCTTTGTTCAATTCGCCGTAGTATGGACCTGCTCCGGAAGCTGCCCGACAATGCTGACAATTGAGGTTACACCTACGGGTTACTTCCCAAGCCACTAGGCGCAAAGGCGGCGTATTTTCTTCTTTTAACTTATCGATCATTTCGGTTAAGGCCAATTTCCTCATCTGTCAGATAACAGGCGGGGTCAGGAGCCCAAATATTTCCCGTGACGGCCTCAGCCCGCACCCGTAGATTTCCCGCACATAAATCCAACCACCGGCAAGCAGCGCACCGGCCCTGCACGTATTTCTTCTTATCTTTGAGTCGGGCCATTAAAGGATCGCTGGTATCTGTCCAAATTTCACTGAAAGGCCTTTGCCGCACATTACCGAAAGAGTGGTGGCGCCAAAATTGATCGGCATGAACTGATCCATCCCAACTTACGCAGCCTAGGCCTACTCCGGAATTATTCCCCCCATTCATCCGTAACAGCTCCAGTACTTCGGCAGCTCGCGGAGATCCTTCGCGCACCAGGCGCATATATAAATATGGCCCATCCGCATGATTATCCACGGTAAGTACTTCCACCGGTTGGCCTCGATCATGAAGGTCCTTAGTCCAATCAATAATTAAATCTACGACTTTTCTCGTTTCTTCATGAGTGAGATCTTCTTTCAGTAAGGCGCTCCCTCGCCCCACATAAACTAAATGGTAAAAACAGATGCGGGGAATCTTCTCGGCGGCCAAAAATTCAAAGATCTTGGGAATATCCTGAAAATTTCGCCGATTGATGGTAAAGCGCAGGCCCACTTTAATCCCGGCATCTTGACAGTAACGAATCCCTCTCCAAGCCGCTTCAAAAGCACCTTTAAACCCCCGAAAGCGATCATTAGTTTCTCTCAAGCCATCCAGACTTATGCCCACATAAGAAAGGCCGATCTTTTTCATTTCCCTTACTATGGGGGGAGTCAGGAGGGTGCCATTTGTGGAAATTACTGTTCGTATTCCTAAATCAGTGGCCAATTGGGCTAACTCGATAAGATCCTCCCGCAAGAGGGGTTCGCCGCCAGAGAAAAGGATGACCGGACAACCAAATTTAGCTAAATCCCCTATTAATTTTTTTCCTTCCTCTGTACTCAGTTCTCCCGGATAATCTTGGTTAGCCGAGGCCGAATAACAGTGCTGGCAATTAAGATTACAACGCCTGGTGATATTCCAGACGACCACTGGTTTTTTATCGAGGGCAAATTGGAGAAGGTGCGCCGGAAGTTTAGCCGAATTTCTATTATAGCGCAAAGGATCAGAAGGTTCGATTGTGCCACAATATAATTTGGAAATGCCGATCATTATTCTCTGACCTTTTTTATTTTTTCTTTCCCCGCCGAAAAATAAGCTACTAAGGCATCGACCAAGGCCGGGATCGTATACTCTTGAGGCATTATGGTTGTTTCCAGGCCCAGGCTTTTGGCTGTGGCTGCCGTGATGGGACCAATAGAGGCAATCGGAATCCCGGCCGTTAGTTCGCTAACCTCTTCGCCAAAAATTTCCACAAAATTATGAGCCGTGGATGAACTCGTAAAAGTTATGGCGGAAATTACTTGGTCTTGGAGCAGCTGCCGAATTTTTTCTTTGTCTTTCTGGGCCAAAATAGTCTGGTACACTTCAACTACATCTACCAAGGCTCCCGCTTTCCTTAATTCTGCCGGAAGAATATCGCGAGCTATTTTAGCCCGGGGGATTAAAAACCTTTTTCCTTTCAGGTTCTGGCCACGCCATTTTTCTAAGATGCTTTCGGCGCGGTACTCGGTAGGCACGAAATCAACCTGCAAATTTAATCCTCTTAAAACTTCCGCGGTCTTCGGACCAATGGCGCATATCTTGGGCCCTTTCAGATCTCTAATATCCATCCCTAAGGCTAAGACCCGGCTCATCAAAAATTTAATTCCATTTACACTGGTGAATATAAGCCAATCATAAGCCATCATTTGTTTTAGGCAATGATCCACATCAGCCCAGCTTGTTGGGGGAATTAATTCGATGGTGGGGAATTCTATTGGCCAAGCGCCAAATTCCCGCAAACGTTCCGCCAGGTCACTGGCTTGCTCCCGCGAGCGCGTCACCAAAATTCTCTTTCCAAAAAGGGGGAGTTCCTCGTACCAGTTAAGCTTATCTCTTAATTTTACTACTTCACCCACTAAGATTATCACCGGGGGTTTGATCTCTCTCCTTTCGACTTCCTCTTTAATGGTGGCTAAGGTTCCCACAATGGTTTCTTGCTCCGGAAGGGTTCCCCAACGAATTAAGGCTATCGGGGTTTGGGGATCGCGTCCATTTTTCACCAATTCATCAACTATAGAAAAAAGACGACCCATGCCCATAAGAAAAACCAACGTGCCCACTCCAGTTGAAATCTTCGCCCAATTAATTTGGGATTTTTCTTTCTGCGGATCTTCATGTCCGGTAATAAAAGCTACCGAGGATGTATATTCGCGGTGAGTCAAGGGAATTCCGGCATAAGCGGGCCCAGCAATCGCTGAGGTAACTCCCGGAATAATTTGAAAAGGAATCCCCGCTTGCGCTAATGCTTCGGCTTCTTCTCCGCCTCGTCCAAAAATAAAGGGATCCCCCCCTTTTAAGCGGGCCACTATCCTCCCTTCCTGCGCTTTTTGGATCATTAATAAATTAATCTCTCTCTGGGGTAGAGTATGCTCGCCACCTTTTTTCCCCACGTAGATGAGTTCCGCCCCTTCTTTGGCCTCCGACAACAGGTCTTCATTAGCCAGATAGTCATAAATAACCACGTCGGCCTTCTGCAAACAGGCCATACCTTTGATGGTAATCAACCCTGGGTCACCAGGACCAGCACCTATTAGATAAACTATTCCCTTCTTCATTTATCCCCATAGACCTCACTTAAAATATCTTGGCCACCTCGCGCCAACAAATCCTCGGCTAACTTCTTCCCCAACTCTTGACCTTCTTGCGGTAAACCGCTGATCTCTCCCCGAACCACCTTCTTCCCGTCCACCGCGGCCACTAATGCTGTCAAAATCAATTTGCCTGATTCTATTCTGGCCCATCCAGCAATAGGCACCTGACACCCTCCACCCACTCTTTGCAAAAAAGATCTTTCGGCGAGAAAACATTGCTGGGTGGTTAAATCATTTAAAGGATGCAAAATCTTCCGCAGCCCTTCATCTTCCTCCCGACCTTCGATAGCCAAGGTCCCTTGGCCAATGGCCGGTAACATTACCTCCGGCTCCAGATAAGCAGTTATCTTCTCCTGCCAACCTAAGCGATGTAAGCCCGCCGCGGCCACAATAATGGCGTCCAAATTCAAAGAATATAGCTTGCGCAAACGTGTATCCAAATTTCCCCGTAAAGGGACAATCTCTAAATGGGGCCGATGGTGACGGAGCTGAGCCTGTCTGCGCAGGCTACTCGTGCCCACCTTTCCTTTCTCCGGAAGCTTATTACCCAAACCTGCTTGACGACAGATCAAGGCATCCCGCGGATCTTCCCGGGGTGGAAAAGCTAACAAAGACAATCCCTCGGGAATTTGCCCGGGTAAATCTTTAGCGCTATGGACGGCTAAATCCACCTGCTCTTGGAGCAAGGCTTCTTCAATTTCTTTGACAAAGAGACCTTTACCCCCCATTTTAAAGAGGGGTATCTCTATCTTATCCCCTTGGGTCTTGATGGGGACTAAATTAACGACCACATCTGGATTATGCTCCTCTATCCGGGCTTTAATAATTTTAGCTTGATTTAAGGCCAAGAGACTTCCTCTTGTGCCCAGACGGAGTATCTTGGGAAACCGCTCGGTCATTATTCTCTTCTAAACCAAAAATCTTGCGGAATAACTCAATATTAAACTTCCCCTGCTCTTGATTATTTTGACTCTTTAAAAAGGCAATGGGCTGATGGATGATTTTATTTATGATAGATTGGGTCAAGAGATCGATTATTTCCCGCTCCTCGGCCGATGTATTCCGCAGTAGGGAAAAGGTTCGGCTAATTTCTTCCTGGCGAACTTTTTCCAAACGTTGCCGCAGGTCTAAAATGGTGGGCACTACTTCTAAGCTCTTTAACCATTTTTGGAAAGACTCCTGCCCTTGTTGAATAATATTTTCGGCTTGGGCGATTTCTTTCTTCCGCTCCTCTTTATTTTCTGCTACCACGTTTTGGAGATCATCGATATCATACACATAGATATTATCGATTTCGTTAAGTCGGGGATCTATGTCCCGGGGAACGGCAATATCGATAAAGAACATAGGCCGATGGCGCCGAGCCCGAATAACGGGCTGAACTTGGTCTTTATGGACGATGTAGTGGCTGGAGCCTGTGGAGCTTATAACAATATCTACTTCTTCGAGTTGGGCAGGAAATTCGTTAAAGGGTAGCGGTCGCCCATGTAATTCGGCAGCCAATTCTTCGGCCCGGGCATAAGTCCGGTTGGTCACCAGAATTTCTTTAATTCCTTGGCTGAGCAAATTCTTTGCGGCCAATTCACACATCTCCCCGGCCCCAATGAGCAGGGCTTTCTTATCTTTTAAATCGCCCATTATTTTTTTGGCCAGTTCGACGGCGGCATAACTCACGGACACTGCTTGGTTGGCAATTTTGGTCTCGGTGCGTACCCGTTTAGCTACAAAAAAGGCGCGGTGAAATAATTTGTTCAGAATCAATTTAGCCCCTTTATTTTCCACGGCTAACCGGTAAGCCTCCTTCACCTGGCCCAATATCTGAGGTTCGCCGATGATCATCGAATCCAAACTGGAGGCTACGCGGAAGAGATGTTTAACTGCCTCAGCATTTTTTAATTTGTACAGGTAACGTTCCAACTCCCCCGCCGGCAGCTGGGCCAGAATGGCCAAAAAGTTTATTAATTCTTGCTCCCCTGCGCCTTGATTTATAACCGCGATTACCTCTACTCTATTGCAGGTGGAAATTATCGTTCCTTCTTGTACACCGGGCAAGCTTACCAGTTGCTTCAGGTAATCGCTGAGCAAGCCTTTAGGAACAGAAAGCTTCTCCCGAATTTCTACAGGAGCGGTTTTATGACTTAGGCCAATTATGACAATCTCCATTAGCTATGCCCGATAAAAACTTTCTAATTGTAGGCGTGCAGCCCAGTGAGTAATAAATTCACACCCAAAAAAGTGAAAACCACCGCCGCAAAACCAATAATGGCTAAAAGGGCTGCTTTGCGACCTCGCCAGCCTATGGTCAAGCGCCCATGGAGCAAGGCCGCATATACGAACCAAGTAATAAGCGACCAGGTTTCCTTCGCATCCCAATTCCAATAGGCGCCCCAGGCACTCTGCGCCCATACTGAACCAGTAATAATGCCCAAGGTCATCAATGGAAATCCCCAGGTTAAACATCGATAATTAATTTCATCTAATACTTTCAAGGAAGGGAGCCGATGATAAACTGAGCCAATTTTTTTCGCCTTTATTTGTCGTTCTTGAATTAGATACATAATGGCGATGGCAAAAGCCACGGCAAACAAAGCATTGCCCAAGAAAGCCAGCGTAACATGGATGGGCAGCCAAAAACTTTGCAAAGCCGGAGGCAAGGGTAAAATTTCACGGGGGAAAATAGAAGCCAATAAAATCATGATGATGGCTAGGGGAGAAACAAAAGCCGCCAGAACCTCTACCCGGTATTTCATTTGCATAATGAGATAAACAGCTATGATCGCCCAGGCAAAAAAAGAAAGAGCTTCGTGTAGATTAGTTATCGGCGTGTAGCCAGCTTCTAAATACCGCGAAACCAACGCGCTGGTGTGCAGTAGGAAACCTATGCCCAAGGCCAAATTACTTATCCATGATAAAGGTTTTCGCAAGGTGATTAAATAAGCTAAAGCCGTCGCCATGCCGATGAGGTAGATGACCAAAGCAATTTCAAAAAAAATAAGGTTCATCTTCCCATCCCCAATTTTTTTAAAGAAAAGTCATTCCCGATGGTAGATCGCAGGTGCCTTTCCCACTCTCTCCTTTTTTTTTGGCGGATTAAATCTAAAGATCTTTCTCCGACTAAAAGGCTGAATATCCTCTGGCGCTCTCGGCTATCTATTTTTTTGGAGAACAGCCATTTACGTAACTTCCCCAGAAATTTTCCTAAATAAATATACTCAGGACCAATAACCTTTTCTATTTTTTGGCGGAGAAAACGAGCTAAGGCCGGGCTTTTTCCCGAAGTGGAGATGGCCAGGATTATCTCGCCTTTTTTTACTAAAGAGGGCACGATAAAACTGCTGTGTTTTGGGTCATCGACTACGTTAACCGGAATTTTTTGTTTCTCTGCTTGCTGATAAATTTTTTCATTGACCGAATAGTCGTTGGTAGCGGCGATGACTAAACAGGCTTTTTTTATATCGGTAGATCGCCAATGACGTAAATGGCCAATAATCTTACCCTGCTCTTTTAACTTAGTTAATTTTTTGGTCAACTGGGGGCTTATAACTTTAACGACAGCTCCGGCACGCAGCAACCCTAATACTTTACGTTCGGCGACTCGGCCTCCGCCGACCACTACACAAAGTTTCCCTTCCAGATTAAGAAAAACAGGATAATATTTCATGGATAAACTAAATGCCCAAAGTTTTTTATAATTTGGAGGCCCACAGTTTGGCTTTTTTCTGGATGAAATTGGAGGGCGAATAAATTTCCGAAAGCAATAGCAGAAGTAAATTCCAATCCATAGCGAGTAGTAGCAGCCACTATTTCCTCGTCTTCAGGAACAGGGTAATAAGAATGGACAAAATAAAAATACGCTCCATCGGCCAAGCCTTCAAAAATAGGTGCTGGCTTCTTTATCCTAATGGTATTCCAGCCCATATGCGGAATTTTTAGACTGGTCTCTCTAAAGCGTACTACTCGACCTCGGAAAATAGACAGCCCCCGCTGCCAGCCAAACTCCTCGCTACCCGCAAAGAGTAACTGCAGCCCCAAGCATATGCCCAAAAAAGGCTTTCCTTTTTCAATAAATTCTACAATGGGCTTGATTAAATTTAAGTTTTCTAAGTTCTCCATGGCTTTCTTAAAGGCGCCCACTCCAGGCACTACTAAACCATCAGCCTTCCGCAATTCTTCTGCACTCTGCGTTACTAAGGCGGGAAAGCCAGCCTTCTCGAAGGCCTTGTGCACACTGCGCAGGTTGCCCATTCCATAATCGACTATGGCAATCATAGCCTCCCCTTAGTTGAAGGAATCCCTGGCATCTTTTCGTCTTTATCCACGGCCTGCCGTAAAGCTCGCCCCAAGGCTTTGAACAACCCTTCCACCATATGATGGCTGTTGCTTCCATAAGCCACTTGGGCATGTATCGTAATAGCGGCATTATTGGCCAAGGCCTGGAAAAATTCTTTTACCAATTCTGTATCAAAGTTTCCAATTTTCCTTCGCCGGAGAGGGAGCTGATAAACTAAACCGGGGCGTCCGGAAATATCTAAATGCACAGAAGCTAAGGTTTCATCCATGGGAATAAAAGCAGAACCGTAGCGCCTAATACCTGCTTTATCTCCTAAGGCTTCTTTTATAGCTTTACCCAAGCAAATGCCTATATCTTCTACGGTATGGTGATCATCAATCTGCGTATCCCCCCGCGCTAAAATATTAAGGTCAATGAGGCTATGTGCTGCTAAGAGACTAAGCATGTGATCAAAAAAAGGAATGGAAGTAGAAATTTTGTGCTTCCCTGAACCGTCCAAATTAAGGTCAACTTTGATCTTGGTCTCCTTTGTTTCCCGGGTTATGCTTGCTTTTCTCTTCATTTTTCCCTTCTTTTTAGATTTTTAAGATCTGGGCGGCATTACCGCCCAAAATTTTTTCTTTAGTTTCATCTTTGATAGGTAAAGAGCGAATTGTCTCTATATTTTTACGGATTCCGGGGACTCCTGGCCAATCAGAGCCAAAAAGGATTTTATGGGCATTTTTCTCCAGATCAGGGAAATATTTTAAAAGATTTTGGGGAGGTAAACCGGCAATTTCCATATAAACATGGGGATGCAGCTGGGCCAAGAAAAAAGCCGCCTCATACCAGAATCCTCGGCCACTGTGTACCTGAATTAAAGTTAGTTCTGGAAAATCTACAGCCACATCATCCAGCAAAACCGGATCGCCATATTTGAGGCGGGCCCCCCGAAATATGGATGAGCCCGTGTGCACCATCACTGGGATTTTTAAGTCCTGGGCTTTAGCATATAAGGGATAGAGCATGCGATCATTTGGATAAAATTGTTGGTAAGTAGGGTATAATTTAATGCCTTTCATTCCCAAATCATGGACGCATTTTTCCAGCTCCTCTTCCAGACGACTGCTCAGGTAAGGATTTAAATTGGCAAAAGGAATTAATTCTTTTTTCCCTTGGCAAAATTTAGCCACAAATTCATTACTCACCATCCCGGTGGTAATGGGGCTAAGTTCAGCTAAAATTACGGCGTAGTCTACTCCGTTTTCATGGAGCAAATCCACCAAAGCCGCGGGATCCATCCGACCATTCTTATCCACCACTTTCTCTGCGCCTGATCCTTTGCCGTAATTTTGAAAAAACTCCATGACCCAGGGTTTCATATCTTCGAGATTCCCAATATGCACGTGAAAATCTATTATGGGCATAAAATTCCTTTTTGGTTTCCTCTTTTGATGAAATTAAAATACCATTCTTTAGGCATTAAATCAAGAAAGCAGCATTCTTTATCTATTGCTCTTCCCTTTCTCCTCTCTCCTATTTTGTCTCCTTTTCTACCCTCTTTTCTAAAGAGGGGTGGGAGAGATTAGGGTGGATAAGTACAAAGACGTAAATTCCCAGCCGATTTAATTTCACCCCGCTTACTTTTACCTAAACTACATTTAGTAGATATTTATAAAAAAACCGATCGCCGATCAGCCAAAAATACTGACCGTCTAACAGTTTCAATATTTCTCCCCAGCAGGAAACAGGCGGGAGGGGAGAGGCGAAATTAAAATCGGCTGGGAAATGACCATTCCTCTCTTACCCACCTTCTCTCCGCAAAGAACGGCGGGGATATACTTGTCTATGCCAGATAAACTTAAATAATAGCTTCCCTCTTTTAAAATAGATAGTTATCTCCCCGCCCGTACCTATGAAAGATTATGTGCCTCATTTTAATGAGCCTCTCTCCTTCACGCCTGAATTAAGCTGGAATTTAAAGACTGATCTCCAGTCAGCCAAAAATATGATTGACTTTTTTCTCACCTGCTATAAAATTTCTGTAAAATTTGCTTTAACCTTAAAAATTTTTAAACGAGAGGAGATTTTCAGAAATGAAAAAAATTTTTATTTTGTTTAGTTTTTTGCTTCTATTTGCCTTTTTTCTAAACCCTGTTTACTCTGCCCCCAAAGACACGGTAATCATTGCCCAAGGGGTGGACCCCTCCACTTTGGACCCGCAAAATCATTATGAAACACCTGCCTTCAACATTCTTCTCAATATCTATGAGACCCTCTTGGTGAGAAACGATGAGATGAAGTTAGAACCTCTCTTAGCGACCTCTTGGAGATTAGTAAATGATTTAACATGGGAATTTAAACTCCGGAAGGGCGTTAAATTCCATAACGGCGAGGATTTTAATGCCTATACGGCCAAATTCAGCCTGGAGCGCATGAACGACCCTAAAAATAAACTCAAACAAACCACCCTCCAGGGAATCATGGAAAAAGTTGAAGTGATCGATGATTATACCATCCGCGTCATTACCAAGAAGCCCTATCCTTATCTTGACGCCCAATTATCTCACATTGGGGCCATGATTCCACCTAAATATATCCAGGAAAAAGGCGCTGCTTATTTTGGGGCTAACCCTGTAGGCACCGGGCCTTATAAATTCGTCCGCTGGGTAAAAGACGACCAGTTGGTACTTACGGCCAATGAGAATTATTGGGGAGGGAAGCCCAAAATTAAAAATGTAATATTTAAGCCAATTCCGGAAGCGACTACCCGAGTTGCGGGGCTGCAAACGCAGGAATTAGACGTTATCGTGAACATTCCTCCGCACTTGGCTAGGCTTATGGATTGGAAAGGAAGATCCTCGGTGGCTAAAGTGCCCAGCTCGCGGGTAATTTTCATTGCTTTTGATAATAGACAAGGTGGCCCCTTGGCCGATAAGAGAGTGCGTCAAGCTATTGCTCACGCCATTGACTTGGACACTATAATTAAAAAAGTTCTTGAAGGGAATGCCATAAAGTTGGGAAGTATTTTTACCAAATATCATTTTGGGTATGATCCCCAATTTAAGCCTTACTCATATGATCCGGAGAAAGCAAAAAAGCTCTTGGCGGAGGCTGGTTACTCCCAGGGTTTCGATTTAACCATTAATTCTCCAACTGGCCGCTACCTAAACGATAAAGAAGTGGCTGAGGCCGTAGTGGGAGATTTACGTAAAATTGGGATCAACGCCAAAGCCCGGATTAACGAATTTGGCACGCATATGGCTATGCTGTATGCTCATAAGGGAGGTCCAGCTTATCTGTTAGGTTGGGGAGGGGCTACTTTTGACGCTGATGCCACCCTGTTTCCACTCCTCCGTACCGGTCAGGTATTATCCCACTTCACTAACCCCAAGTTAGACGAGTTGATCGACCAAGGCCGAAGTATTATGGATAAACAAAAAAGGCAACAGATTTACACGCAGGCTTCCCAGTTGATTAAAGAAGAAGTGCCTTGGGCCTTTGCCTATCAGCAGATGGATATTTACGGAGTGAGCGCGCGCTTAAACTGGAAGCCACGAACTGATGAAAAAATCTTTGTCTCCAAAATGTCCTTTAAACAATAATTAATTGTTTATTCCCTAAATTAAAAAGAAAGGAGGAGAGGACGATGAAAATTTATAGACGAGATTTTTTGAAGACAGGTGTTACCATTTTAGGAGCAGCGGCCATTAGTGAGCATCTTTCCCCAATATTTTCTAAAGTAGTCTCGCCAGCTCATGCTGCCGGTCCTGACCCGCAATATGAAATCTACGCCCTCAAATATGCCGGTCCATTCACTAGCAAGTTGGCTATGGTTTTATGGATGGAAGGTTGGGATCAAGATATTGACCGTTACTATTATCTCTGGGCGATCAAGGGAAAGGATGGATTTGTGGTGGTAGATACTGGATGTGGGGTGACTTTAGCCACCCAAAGGAAATTGAAAGGTTTTGTAAATCCCGTGGATGTTTTAGCCCGCATTGGAGCTAATGCGGAAACTGTAAAAAAGGTCGTCATTACCCATATTCACTTTGACCACGTCGGCGGCATGGAAATGTTCCCCAAGGCCTTTCCCAAAGCTACATTTTATGTGCAGAAAAAGGAATATGATTTTTGGATTAAAAATCCACTGGCCAAGAGGTCTCCCTTTGCTCGCGTAGCCGATCCGTTGGCCAATAAGGCCCTCGCTGATTTAGAAGGAACGGATCGTCTGCGTTTAGTCTGCGGTGATGAAAAACTACTTCCGGGTATAGAACTTCTCTTTGCTCCAGGTCATACTATCGGCCTGCAGGCCGTAGCAGTTAATACCGCCAAAGGAATAGCTATTGTAGCTTCCGATTGTGCCCATATTGCCCGCAGCTTTAAAGACGACAACCCCAGCTGTTTAATTACCGATTTGCCCGCTTGGCTGCAATCATTTGACAAACTGCGCGCCAAAGCTGCTTCTTTAGAGCTGATCTTCCCGGGTCATGACGTAATGATGTATCAAAATTTCCCGAAAGTAGCCGAGGATGTTACTCGCCTCGTTTGACCCTTGTATCCCTCACTTTCATCACTCCCCAAAGAGAGTGGGTCTTCATGGTGAGCAAGGGTCAGAGGGAGGACTGAATGAAGAAGCAGCGGCGGGATAAGAAAATGTTCAAAATCGACCAACGACTTTCCCCCAAGGGCGGGCGGACCGTTAAACTTAGCAAGATGATCAAACTCCCAAATCCGCCCGCACCTATGGAAAATCCACTGCCTCATGATTCTGCATGAAGGCCTGCTCCTGGCCCGCCTTTGGCCTGCCTCTATTCTCTTCCCTAAAGTTAGCTATTTATTAATTAGGACATAGTCTAAACGACAAGAGGACTTGCCTGGTGATTAAGTTTAAATACTCCAAAGGACAAGGTGAAACAGATGATTAAAAATCCTCGATTGGCTAAGTGGCCATTGTGTGCGCACCTATAACATTGCCGGTAAAAATAGACATCTTTTATGGTAGGACTACTATTTTGTTGTAATTTTTATAAGGAATATGTTATTAAAAAGTTTAATTGATGCTCCAAGCTTTAAACAAAATACCCTCATTTCGATGAGGTAACTTTTTGCCACCTCTAAAGATTCATAATATCCACCAGGGCGAATGTTTGGCCAGTATTTCTTTAAAGTATGGCTTTAACCCAGAAACGATATGGAATGACCCTGCTAATGCTCAACTAAAACAGAGCCGCCCAAATCTTCATGTTCTCTATCCTGGAGATCAAGTTGTTATCCCGGAGTTACAAACTAAAGAAGAGGAGGCTGCTACTAATAACCGGCACAAATTCCGCCGCAAAGGACTGCCAGTTTACCTTTATTTGCAACTATTTGATGAAAATAGAGAACCTTTGGCCAATAAGCCTTTTACACTTCGGGTAGGTGGAAGAATCTCGCAAGGCACAACTGATGGAGAAGGTTGTTTAAAAATTTCTGTTCCTCCTCAAGAAAAACAAGGTATTTTAATGATCGATAATCGTGAATTTAATATAAGAATCGGCTATTTAAACCCTCTGGGATACCTAAGCGGAGTTAGGAGCCGCCTTAACAACTTGGGATATAAAGCTGGCACGGGGGGCGAAGAAATGGATGATAAATTGCGGCGCGCTCTGGAAGCTTTTCAAGAAGACCAGGGATTGCCAAAAACTGGAGACATTGACGAAACGACTAAAAATGCCCTACACCTTAAGCATAAAGTTTAATTTTTGGAGCAAGATATGAATAATAGGCAACCCCTTGTGGGTTGCCGATTCAAGTAAAGGTTAAACCCTGGTGGAACGGATTAACAATAATTATTAAATTATCAAATGACCTTCCCCTAAAAACAGCGTTTACTTGATGAATATTTTTAAAACTCTTTTTAAAATAACGCCCGGAGAAAAATAAATTATGACTTGTGGCCATTGTTCAACAGATGAAGAATTTTATAGTTACTTTTCGGTTGACAGTTGTAATTCCCAAGAGCAATGTTGCCCTGAGGATCTGGCGGATGTTGAGCTGCAGGTTTGTCAAGAAGAATATTATTTTTTTGATGTACCCCGTTCAATCTCTACTTCCCTCGCCAGTCCTTCCCCAGTTGCCCTGGCATGTCCATCGCCTGATGAAATGAGAAATTGGCCGCGATATACAGTGGCTCAGAAAAGAAATAGGGATATTTATCTGGCTATTTTTAGACCCAACCAAAGCAACCCCTCCCAGAGATTGCGTGAACTCTCTAACGCAGATATCCAAAACTACTGGCGGCAGATCAACGGAGTTTTTCAAATAGACCCTGCTAATCCAGCCACCTGGGGACCGGTTGAGCAATTTCATTTAAATCTTGGTTATTTAAACAGACTAGCTGATGGCCGCCGCGAATTAAATTTTGATGGTGGTCGGGCAGATACAAACTGGACCTTCAACGTTTATAACCTTGACCCCATCTGGCGAAATTTTCTTATTCGCACGCTCATGATTTTCCCCATCGAATTTATGCGCATGATGCCTATCCGGTCTATCTATTTGGATTTTAAAGTTGGCATGGTACCAGGGGCAAGAGGGGTGACTACTGGGGGGGCAAACTGGCCACGCTGTCATGATAGTAGCATTCCTCAAGAACATCGCAATGGAATTTGTGTAGCTTTTGCTTCTCTTAATAGGCCGTGGTGCAATCATAGGCAGAACATTGTTTCCATTAACCCCTCCTGTCAACAAATAGAAGATTCATTTGCTGATACCAACAACGTGGCTTCAACTATTTATCACGAATATGGACATATTTTTCAATGGTGTGATCGACAAAGATCTGATTTTCCCGAGGGAGATGCCGGAACGGAGCAATATAGACAAGAAGTAAATTATTGGCAAGAACTTACCAGCAATGGTCGTAATCAGCAGCATGATGATTCCCACACCGGTCAAGATAGGGGACTATGGGATAGGTTCCGTTTGGCTATTAATTATAGTGGCTCAAGCCAAGGGCCAGGAGAAGGATTTGCGGAAGCTTTTCGGATGCGCATGATGGGCCAAAGCTTGGGAACCGGGGGAATACGTGAGGCAAAGCAACGTGCTGAAGAAGTTCTCGATATAGCCGGTATACCTACACGTGAATCTGTAGTTAGGGCTCACCAGTATATTAATCAATACCTCTCAACCCATCAACTGTAAAAGTTATATTAACAGACCTATTTCTCTTTGGAATAGCCAGAATGGTGTTTTTTAAGGTAGTTGGTATTTCCTTCTATGAAAATCAGAAATCCATTATTATCTTCTTTAATTAATGCAAGCAGTTTCTCATCAGAAATGAACTAATAACTATTGATTAAGAAATTGCGGAAGTCAGAAATCGACTTTTATAGCAATGCCGCCTCAGCTAACAACCCAGCACATTCTCGGTATTTTAAAGATACTTTTTCAATAATGTCTGTCCGTAGATCAGGATTACGATCTAAAAGGAGTTTACCTTCTTTAAAAATTCGCCCTAAGAAGGTGAAAGGGGCTTGATTTATTATTTGCATATCCAAGCAATCGGGAGGTAAATACAAGCCTTGCTTTTTTGCCTGCTGAGACAAAGCGACTTTTATTTGGGAGGTTATTACGTAAGGATTTTCTCCGGCATTCTTCAAGAAAATTCCTAAATCAATATCTCTAAATTCTTTATCCTTTAAGAAAGAGCCGTAAGCATAGGCAAAAATTATTTCTTTTTCGCCATGCAGAAATTCTCGTATCAAAGCCAAGATTTTTTCTCTATTTATTTGATTTTTCATGGGCTCTTCTATTATTCTTAAATAAAAATATTGCCAAATCTTATTTTTTTTATTATCTGCAAAATAGCAAATTTTTTATCTTTTCGCAATACTTCTTTATTTAATTTTAACACCTTTTAATAAAATTATTCGACTTCCCTATTGTTCATTTTTATTATGTAATACCCCACCACGCTTTTCTCCGCTGGCGAGAAGGAAAAGAGAGGAGAAACTTCCTTTGGTCCCCTTGAGAAGTCTTGTCCTTATTAAATAACCCCTTCCGCAACGAAGAATTGTTGGAGGGCAAAGGCTTGACCATTGACGAATTTGGTCAGCCTAAAGTCTTAAGAAAGGGCCAATAATTCTTAATACTTTTCCAAACCTTCAGTGATGGATGCCCCAAAGCAACTTGTCTCTGACCGTCTAACAGTTTTAATATTTCTCGCCAGCAGCAAACAGGCGGGAGCCTCTCTCTCCCGCCTGAATTAACCTGGAATTTAAAAACTGATCAACGATCAGAACTTGTCCTTTTTGCCCAAACAAGAAAATTGTGCTATTTTTTAATTCAAGTTTAAGTCAACAATTAAATAAAGTGGTCTCATGAGTAGCGCTAAAATTAAAACATTAAATTTTACCGATCATTCTTCGGCGGAAAATGAGCCACTTTATAGCGAAAGTGGCATGGACCTAACCCTCATCCGCTGGATGCTTTCTTTGACCCCCGGCTGAGCGTCTGCAAATATTGCAGCAAACCATTCACTTAATTATGAGGCTTAAGAGTGGTATCCCCCACACATGATTTTAATGCGATTCTCTAAACTCTTTATAACTACCAGGTAGATTTTATCATTGTAAGAGGGGTTTGCGCAGTCCTTCACGGCGCTCCTGCAACCGCTTTTGATCTTGACTTCGTTCATTCTCAGACCCAGGAAAATCTTCTTTGCTTAAGGTCAGCTCTGCAAGAACTGGAAGTCTACTATCGAGGTCGAGAGGAAGATATGACTCTTTTTGGACCGTTAGACCTATTAGGAACGATGGGAGCTGGATGGAATTATGCGGACTTACTTCCTTATTCTGAGGAAATAGAAATTGGCAAGTTGCGACTCAAAGTTCTCTCGCTTGAAAAATTGATTGAGATAAAGGAAGAGACAGCCTTTGAGAAGGATAAAGCTGTTCTGCCTATTTTGCGACAAACTCTTTTGGAAAAACGAAAGAAGGGAAGTTGATTTTTAATTTCAGACAAATTTATAAATTACATGGTGGAGGCAATGGGATTCGAACCCACGACCCCAGCGTTGCGAACGCTGTGCTCTCCCAGCTGAGCTATGCCCCCACATTGAAAAAATCTACAGTAGTTAGTGATTAGTGTTTAATAAAAAAGTTTTTTGTTCTTATTTTTTATTTTAACCTTATTTCTAAGAATATATCAAATTGAAAAGTTCCACAATCTCTTTTTCCGTTGGTCGTCGGGGGTTTACTTGCGGGGTGCCTGAATCCAGGCCATCTTTAGCCATTTGCTCGATAACCCTCTGGTAATCTTCTCTGTTTATTCCCAAATCACTCAGCCGCGGAATACGAATATCGCGGCAGAGTTTTTTTACTGCTTCTACTGCTTTTTGCGCAGCTTCGATCATAGAAATGCCCGAAATATCTTCCCCCATCGCCCGCGCAATTTGGGCAAACTTTTCTGGGGCAGCTACCCAAGTGTATTCCATAACTCGGGGGAGAACGATGGCATTGGCTAAACCATGGGGCACCTGAAAATAAGCTCCCAAAGGTCGAGCCATTCCATGGGCCAAGGCAGTTCCCGTATTACCAAAAGTAAATCCCGCCAGCAACTGTCCTAAAAGCATATTACTGCGCGCAGAGATATCTCGGCCATTGGCCCAGGCTTGGCGTAAGTTCTGACTGATCAATTCTATTGCGGGAAGAGCAAAATAATGCGTCAACGGCGGTGGACCATAGCCCAAATTAGCCTCCCGCCAAGAAATAAATCCTTCGATGGCATGAGTTAAAGCATCCATGCCAGTAGAAGCGGTGATGGATGGCGGCATGGATAAAGTCAAGAGGGGATCTTCAATTGCTTCTTCGGGAATGAGTAGCGGACTGTGCACGATAAATTTAACCTGCCGCTTCTTATCGGTAAAAACAGCACCCCAGCTTACTTCTGAGCCTGTGCCCGCCGTAGTGGGAATGGCGATGAGGGGAGCTTTAGCTTTTTTAACTTTTCCCCGCCCTTCATAATCTTGCAGCTTACCACCATTTGTCGCCAAAAGGGCTACTCCTTTTGCCGCATCCAAACAACTTCCCCCGCCCAAACCGATGACTAAATCACATTTTTCTCCTTGGTAAATATTCAGCCCTTCTTCCACAAAATCCGTTGTTGGTTCGGTTACCACCTGGTCATATAAAACCCTAGTCAAGCCGGCGTCATTTATGCTTTTAGAAATTTTGGAAATTATCCCGGAAGCTTCCAGGTTTTTATCAGTAATCACCAGCACCTTTTTAGCTCCAAAGTGGCGAACTATCTCTCCTGTTTTTTCCGCCATGCCTAAGCCAAAATGAATTCCATGAGGGAAGCGCACTTGATAAGTTCTATGAAACTCCATTTTTTCATCCTTCCTTTTTAAAAATTTTGGCTAATTCCCCATTCAGGTTGTGTCTTAATTATGTAAACAAGCGGAATCTATTTAGGCGCAAAAATCTTTTAGTAATTCGTAAAGCACCTTGATCCCAAAGAGAAGGCCATCTGCCGAAATTCTTTCATCATGCCCATGCACTCGCCCTAAAAATTCCGAAAGTTTCTCTACGGGCGTCATAGGCTGAAACCCATAAGCTACTACCCCTTTATTTCGGAAAAATCTGGAATCAGTGGCCCCGGTGAGCATGGTGGGCAATAGTTTGGCTTGCGGATCCAGTTTTTTTAACACTTTTCCAATTGAGGCATACAAGGGATTATTTATGGGAGATTCCGAAGCAGGGGAAGTCTCCATAATTTCTATTTCATAATCTTTTAAATCGGCGAGTAATTCGTTTATTTCTCTTCTCACCATCTCCGGCTCTACACCAGGAAGGATACGACAATCTACTTGGCAAGAACATTCACTGGGAATGACATTGGTCTTTTGCCCGGCCTGCACCACTGTAGGCACAAAAGTATTACGCAGAATAGCACCTACCATACCCCGCAAGCCGGCATCGCCTATGTATTTTTCTACTCTGCTCGATAAAAGCGGGTTTAAAAGCTGCTTAGTTAAAAAGGAACGCGGAAAATTTAATTCCTCGGCCACGCCCTTAACGAAATTTTCCGTGGTCGAAGTCCGCCGCAGAGGAGAGCGATACTTAGCAATTCTTTCAATCGCCTTAGCCATTTTTACCACACAATTATCGTCATGGGGCACAGATCCATGGCCGGGTTTCCCCCGGAAAGTAAGCTTAAGCCAACAAATTCCCTTTTCGGCGGTTTGGCAAGTATAAACATGGCGTTGGCCCAGGATCATCCCGAGCCCTCCACCCTCATTAATCACATACTCGGCCTGCATCCAATCCGGATGATTTTCCCAAAGCCACTTTACTCCCCATTTGCCGCCGGCCTCTTCGTCAGCCGTAGCTAAATAAACAATACTTCGTCGGGGTTTAAAACCCTGGCGGGCCAACAAAAAATAAGCCATCAGCTCAACTACTCCTAATGACTTGCAATCTTGAGTGCCTCTGCCCCAAATTTCGCCATCTTCCACTTTTCCAGAATAAGGAGGATGTTTCCATTTTTCAGCCTCGGCGGGAACCACATCTATATGATGCAAAAGGATCAGCGGCAAGAGATCTCCATTTCCTTTCATTATGGAAAAAACATTTCCTCTTTCAGGCGCAGATTCTAATACTTGCACCGGCAACCCTTCTTTCCTTATAAGTTCTTCCAAAAAAATAGCTCCGGCAAGTTCTTTTCCTGGAGGGTTAGTAGTTTCGACTTGCACATACTTGCTCAATATCTCTACGGCTTCTGCTTTAACTTTTTCCCACTCTATGTTCATAAAAAACTCCTCTTATCCTTTATTCAAACTCATAGGCCCTTTTTCAAAACTTCTTTATACACTTCTTGAATAGGAATCCCTCTTTCCAAAGCAATTCTTTTGCAATCTTCATACTCCGGCTGGAAATGCCAATCTCCAGATACCTTTACCCGCACCTTACCATATTTAGTTTCAACTTCTATTATCTCTCGAGGCAGCTTCTTACGCTGCGCTTCATAGAAACGCACACCCAAAGTAGTGGATTCCCGCAAAATAAGCTCGATTAGTTTGTCTAAATCTTGTTCTTGAGCGATGACGCGCAATAATGTTCCTGGACGATTTTTTTTCATAATTAAATGACTCAAAGACACATCCAAAGCACCAGCGGCAAACAGAATTTCCATCAGATAGCCATAAAACTCCGGATTCATATCATCAATGTTCGCTTCTAAAATAAAGATGCGATCCGTGAGATAAACTTTCCCAGCTTCTCCCCAGAAAAGTCGCAAAAGGTTAGGCCGATCTGGGAAATCTTTTTGCCCCATGCCATAGCCAATCTTCTCTATCTTCATATTAGGCAGCGCAGTTACTCCTTCGCTTAAGGTAGCAATAATTGCCGCCCCAGTTGGCGTTACCAGTTCTTCTTCTAAGGAGACACCTTTTAATGGGTATCCTTTTAAAATCTCTACCGTGGCTGGAGCGGGTAGAGGAAGGCTACCATGCTGACAATTGACAAATCCTCTGCCTACGGGCAGCTCTGAAGAAAAAATTTTATCTGGCCGGAAAAAATCAATACCTATAGCTACGCCCACAATGTCCACAATAGAATCTACCGCCCCCACTTCATGAAAATGGACTTCTTCTATATTTTGATTATGAATCTTGGCTTCGGCTTCGGCCACCCTTTGGAAAATAGCTAAGCTCAGTTTTTTAATCTCAGGCGATAAAGAACTTTTTTCTATTAAGGCGCGAATATCACTGAAATGGCGGTGATCCTCTTTATGGGGCCCAACTTTTACCTCCAAGCCTAAAGCCTTAACGCCTTGGCGCTGGCCCGGAAATACATGGAGAGAATAATTCGCTAACCCCAGTTTGGCTAATTCTTCTCGTAATTTCTCCTGCGGAAGCCCCAGATCGAGAAGAGCCGCTAGGGCCATATCACCGCTTATCCCTGAAAAACAATCGAAATAAAGAATCTTCATCTTTACCCCTTTCTAAAAATCTCTCCTCTACCTCATAACCCTCTTCCCCCGCCAAATAATGTATCGCCATGGGAAGAAAAGGCCGGAGGCAGGCCCGAGGCAGGCCGGAGGCAGGCCCGAGGCAGGCATGAATGAAGAAGCATCGGCGGGAGAAGAAGCTCTTCAACAATGACCAACGATTTTCCGCCAAGGGCCGGCGGATCGTTAAACTAAGCAAGATTATTAAGCTTCTAAATCCGCCCGCACCTATGGAAGAGCCACTGCCTCATGATTCTGAATGAATGCTTGCCTCCGACCTGCCTCTGGCCTGCCTCCGGCCTGCCTCCGGTTCCTTCACCAAAATTTAGCTATTTATTAATCACGACCAGTCTCGCATAGGGAGGGGAAAAAGGTCCGTGTTTTAATAATAAATATTTTTTTAAATCCGTTGATATAATTGCCAACATTAGCTAATCTGGAATCTCTTTCCCCTTATCACCTATTAATTAAACTGGCCACATAAGCCGCTCCATAGCCGTTATTGATATTTACCACAGCCACTCTAGAGGCGCAAGAATTCAACATAGTGAGCAAAGGAGCAATTCCTCCGAAATTGGCTCCATAACCTATGCTCGTCGGGACGGCAATTACCGGACGGTCTACCAAACCGCCCACCACGCTGGGTAGAGCCCCTTCCATTCCGGCGACAACGATCAAAACCTGGGCATCTAAGAGTTTTTCTTTTTGACTCATCAGGCGATGGATGCCCGCTACGCCTACGTCATAAAGATGATCTACTTTATTCCCCAACATCTGGGCAGTAATAATAGCTTCTTCGGCTACTGGAATATCGGAAGTTCCCGCACAAACCACCAAAATAGTTCCTCGCCCACTTATTTTGATCGGGTGGTTTAATAAGGTCAATACCCGAGATTGCGGATAATACTTGATCCGAGGAAATACTTTTTTTATTTTGGATACCTTATCCCGATCTAATCGCGTGACCAGGACGTTATTTTTTTTCTCGACCATTTTTTTCATAATGGCCAGGATTTGCTCTGCTGTTTTCCCTTCCCCAAATATAGTCTCCGGAGCACCTTGACGGAGCGGGCGATGATGGTCTATGGTGGCGCAATCGATTTTTTCGAAAGGAAGGGTTTTTAATTCTTGCATAGCTTTTTCTATAGAAATTTTCTTTTTTTGCACATCTTGCAAAAGCTTCTTTAGATAATCGACATTCATTTTCTTCACCCCCTCTTGCCCAAAATAACTGAACCGCTCCTCTTTTCCAAGAGACCTCATCAGGAAGTAGGTTCAGGTTATGGCAATGAGCGTAGCGCCATGGCCGCGCTCTTCGGGCTCGCCAAGACAGCTTAGGTATGTAAAAATTAAAGTTTAATATATCATTATTTTAAAGTTATTAAAACTTCGGAGATGGAGCGCTCATCGGACTTGAGCACTTCGAATAAAATATCTTGATAGCGAAAGCTTTCTCCTCCAGAGGGAATACGCCCTAATCTCTCCAAGATAAATCCGGCCAGGGTTTCATAATCTTCTTTGGGGAGGCTGATTTTTAAGGCTTCATTTAAATGGTCAATTTCCATGCGCGCATTAACGATAAATTTTTTAGGGCCAACTTTTCTGTAGAGTGGTTGACCTGCATCATATTCATCTTCGATTTCACCAACTACTTCTTCCAGGATATCTTCCACAGTCACAATGCCCACTGTTCCTCCATATTCATCCACTACGGCCGCCATCGATTCCTCATTTTTTTGCATCTCCCGCAAAATCTCATCAATGGGCTTAGTTTCTGGAAAAAAGGAGATGGGGCGGACGAGAGGTTGAATAGTTCCTTCTTTATAGGGCAACAGAAGGAGATCAAAACTATGCAGGAGGCCAATTATATTATCCACCCGTTCGCGGAAAACTGGGTACCGGGAATAATTTTCCTTCCTGGTTAGGTCCAAGGCCTCGCCGATAGTGGCTTTTTCTTCTAAACCCACTACATCCACTAAAGGAATCATAACCTCTTTTGCGCGCGTCTGCGAGAACCTGAAAATGCGGTGAATCATATCTTTTTCCAAGGGCTTCATATCGGATTGCTCGCCTTCTGCTTGTAAGATAAGTTGTAATTCTTCCCGGGTAAGAAAAGGGCTCTCACTCCTTTTAAAGCCTAATACCCCTAACACAAAAGTCGTCACTTTGGACATCAACCAAACTAAGGGAAATAAAACAATCGAAAAAAACCAAATTAGGGGGACAATCTTTAAAATCCACTTATCCGCTTTCGATTGAAAAAGGCTTTTGGGAAATATTTCTCCAAAAACGAGAATCAAAGGAGTGAGCAGAAGGAACGTATAGAGGTCTCCTTTATTTCCGTAAAAACTAATCAGGATAGAGGTCACTATTGCTGTATTAGCCACTTCCATCAAGTTACTGCCTACCAAGGTGGTGGAAAGGAACCAAGCAGGTTCTTGAGTAATCTTTTGGGCTAAACGAGCCATCCGGGAATTGCTTTGAGCTAAGGAACCGAGTTTCTTGCGATTGGCCGCCACTAATGCAATTTCCGCCCCAGAGAAAAATGCTTCAAATATCAAAAAAATAAAAATAATTATTCCCAAGGTAAAGTAAGGAATCATCTTCTTTCTCTCTTCTTCCTCCGCCTCTGCCTTTCAAAATCAAGCTCGTCATATAGCTCGCCAAAAAGTTCTTCTAATAAATCTTCCAGCGTAACTACGCCAGCCAACCTGCCAAATTCATCTACCACTACCGCCAAATGGATTTTTTGCTTGCGCATTTCCCAGAATAAATCGTCTAACTTTTTGCTCACGGGGACAAAATAAGCCCTTCTTAAAAGAGGGCGTAATCCTCCTTCTGGCCGCCGCATGCGCAATAGATCCTTAGCATAAAGGATGCCGGTGATATGGTCTAAGTCTCCCGCATAAACCGGAATGCGGGAAAAGCGATGTTCTCTTAAGGCCTCTATCACCTCTTCCATCTTGGCGGTTATGGGCAGGGCGAAAACTGCTTCTCGAGGTGTCATAATATTTCTCACTGTTTGGTCCGTAAATTTAAAAACTTTGAAGATTAAATCTTTTTCTTCAGCTTCCAGGCTTCCTTCTTTTTGCCCAGAACTTACCAATTCTTTAAAGACTTCTTCCGTCAAAGGCGGTGGGGAAAATTCCATGCGCACGCGGAAAATTTTCATCAAAAAGATGACCACCGATTCCAAGAGCCAGCGTAAGGGAACTATAAGAGACATATATTGGGCCACTACTCCGGCTAAGGCGGGAGCTATTTTAGGGGCATAATTAACTCCTATCGTTTTCGGGATAACCTCCCCAAAAAGAAGGATGGTAAAAATCACGAGGGGGATGGTTATATACTTCCCGGTTTCTCCCCAAAAACTGATGAATAGGGCACAGGCTAAAGAAGTAATGGCCACATTCATAGCTTCGTTGCCAATGAGGAGAGAAATTATTAAGCGGCGGGGAGAACTATGCAGACGCTCTAAAAGGGAATAGGCAGGATGATTTGTATCTTTTAATTTTTTTAATCCCAAACGCCCCAAACCAAAAAGGGCTGCCTCTGCTAAAGTGAAAAAGACTAGTCCCCAAAAAAGGAAGAAAAGGAGGTAAAATCTTAAAGGAGCTTCAATATCCAAAGGTTTTCACCTCTGGGAAGGTTCCAAAGGCGGAAGAAAACTCTTGGCAAAATGGTCATATCCCCGGCATTGGTGAATATCTATTACTCCATGGGCATTTTTGACTACCAAACCATGCGCTAAAATTTCTATTTGGCCAATTTTGGTAACGCCGCAATCCCATTCTTTGTTCAACTCCCGAATTTCGGCAGCCTTCTCTGCGGGAGCGGTAAAGAGAAGTTCATAATCCTCTCCCCCCATTAAAGCCATTTTCCAGGGCGCCTCTCCTTTCTCCTGCGCCAATCTCTTTAATGAGGAAGATAAAGGAATTTCTTCGGCCCAAATAGTAGCTCCTACTTTGCTCTCCGTGCATATGTGTCCCAGATCTGATAAGAGGCCGTCGCTCACATCGATCATCGCGTGGGCCAGATTTCTCTGGGCGATTATCTGCCCTTCCTTTACCCGGGCTGTTGGGTTTAGGTGGCGGGATACTAAAAAAGATTCTGCCGCGGAAAAAGGTCTTCCTTTTTTCTGTTGCAAAATCTTCATGCCCCAAAGAGAGTCTCCCAGAGTCCCAGTTATGTATATATCATCCCCTACTAAAGCTCCTTGCCGACAGACCAGCTGCTCTTTTGCTCCTTCTCCCAAAAGGGTTACGGAAATAAAAAGTTTATCTGGAGAGGCCGAAGTATCCCCACCGATCAAGAATACCTCATTTTCTTTGGCCACCTCCAAAAAGCCGGAAATAAACTCGTCGACGAACTCTACTTTTAAACAACTAGGCAGGGCTATAGAAATTAAGGCATAGAGCGGTTTGGCTCCCATAGCCGCTAAATCACTTAGATTGACCGCTAAGGATTTGCGCCCTAAAAAATAAGGAGAGGTATAGGTAAGGTCAAAGTGGATCCCTTCTACTAAGAGATCCACTGTAGAAACGAGCGCTTTGTCCTTGGCCAAAGAACAAATAGCTCCATCATCCCCAATCCCTTTAATCACGCCTTGGGCCTGCGGAGGAAGCTTTTCTTTTATTCTGGCTATAAGCCCAAATTCACCGAGTTCTCGAAGTTCCACTAAGCCATCCGCGATGATGGATTATACGGGTAAAGGAAGGGAATGAGATTCCAGCCTGTCTTTCTTTTCTTCCTTTCCTTCTTTAGGAAATCCTGGAGATGTTTCCGCTTTTTGCGGAACCAAAGCGATCTTCAGAATCTCATCCATATTCTTTACAAAATAATAGTTCACTTTACGCCGAATATAGGCGGGAATTTCTTCCAAGTCTTTCCTATTCTGCTCGGGAATAATTATGTTCTTTATTTTAGCCCGCAAGGCCGCCAGGGTTTTCTCTTTTAAACCCCCGATGGGCAGTACCCTACCGCGCAGGGTAATCTCTCCAGTCATAGCTACATCTTTACGCACGGGTATTCTGGTCAAGGCCGATATAAGAGAAGTAGCCATAGTCACTCCCGCTGAGGGACCATCTTTCGGAATAGCCCCGGCCGGGACATGGATATGCACATCGAGTTTCTCATAGAAGTCTGGATCGAGGTTAAATTCTTTGCTCTTCGAGCGGGCATAGCTGAGGGCAGCTTGAGCCGACTCTTTCATTACATCGCCTAAATGACCCGTAAGGGTAAGATTACCTTTACCCTTCATCGTGGTGGTTTCCACATGCAGAATTTCTCCACCTACGGAGGTCCAAGCTAAACCTGTGGCTACGCCAATCTCATTTGTCTCCAGTTCATCATCAGACAAATATTTGGGCGGGCCCAGGTACTTGTGCAGGTTCAAGGCCGTAACATGGAAAGGCCCTTGCTCATCTTCCGCAATCTTCCGGGCCACTTTCCGACAAATAGCCGCTATTTCCCGCTCTAAATTACGGACGCCAGCTTCTTTGGTATATTCAGAAATTATTTTCAGAATGGCTTCGTCACTTATAGAAAGGATCTCTTTACAAATTCCATTCTCTTCCAGCTGGCGAGGCAACAAAAATTGTTTGGTGATTTTTAATTTTTCTTCGCTGGTATAGCCAGCCAGATTAATAACTTCCATGCGGTCTTTGAGGGCCGGGGGAATAGGATCGAGAATATTAGCCGTCGTAATGAACATTACCTTAGAAAGGTCAAAAGGCACGTTCAGATAGTGATCACTGAAGGCAAAATTCTGTTCGGGATCAAGGGCTTCTAAGAGAGCAGCCGAAGGATCTCCGCGGAAATCTGTCCCCACTTTGTCAATCTCATCGAGCATGAAAACTGGGTTATTTGAGCCGGCATTTTTTATCCCCTGAATTATACGACCGGGCAAAGCTCCGATGTAAGTGCGGCGATGGCCCCGAATCTCCGCTTCATCTCTAATCCCTCCCAAAGAAATCCGGGTGAATTTCCTGCCCAAGGCTCTGGCTATAGATTTACCCAGAGAAGTTTTCCCTACTCCGGGCGGGCCGACAAAGCAAAGAATAGGCCCTTTCATCTTCTCTTTTAGTTTCCTAACTCCCAAATACTCTAAAATGCGCTCTTTAACTTTTTCTAAATCATAGTGATCTTCATCTAAAACTTGTTTAGCTTTCTTTATATCTAAATTATCTACTGTGCTTACACTCCAAGGAAGTTCCACCAGCCAATCCAAATAAGTGCGCACAATAGTAGCCTCGGCCGACTCCGGATGCATCTGTTCTAAGCGGTTGAGTTGTTTGTTAGCTTCCTTCTCCACATCCGGGGGCATTTTAGCTTTCTTGATTTTTTCGCGCAGTTCGTTAATTTCTTGCGTCTTTTCGTCGATATCACCTAATTCATTTTTAATAGCCTTTAACTGCTCCCGTAAGAAATATTCCCGCTGCGTCTTGCTCATCTCTTCTCGCGCTTGCGATTGAATCTTGGCTTGCATCGTCGACACTTGCACTTCTTTAGCCAGATATTCATTTACCTTTTTCAAACGCTGCAGCGGATGGAAAGTTTCTAAGATCTTCTGGGCTTCCTCAATCTTCAACTTCAAATTGGAAGCGACCAGATCGGCCAACCTACCAGGATCTTCGATCTGATCTAAAATGGCTAAAACATCCGGGGAAAGGATACCTTTTAAGGAAAGAACTTTTTCGCTCTGTTCCTTTACTGTCCGGATGAGCGCTTCGGCTTCCAGAGAAATTTCTTCCAGGGGGGGTTCTACTACTCGTTGGATGCGCACGACGAAGAGGGGTTTTTCTTGAATGTACTCTTTAATAATACCTTTGGCTATCCCCTGCACTAAAATCTTCACTCGCCCATCAGGAAGTTTGAGCATTTTCATAATCATGGCCGCCGTGCCTACTGTATAAATTCCCGCTGGTGTAGGATTATCTTCTGTGGCTACTTTTTGGGTCGCCAAAAAAATCATCCGATCTTTGGCTAAAGCTTCATCCACCGCCTTAATAGAACTTTCCCGCCCTACAAATAGTGGCAGTATCATATAAGGAAATATTACCGTATCGCGGACTGGCAATAGTGGTAAAATTTCAGGTATTTTGATCTGCTCATCTTCGGGAATATTTCCCATTTTGTTTCCTCCCCTAAGCTTTTATTTTTTCGCTTTCTTAAATGTGGAACGCTACGTGAAAAATTTGCAAATTTGCTTAATAAATTTATCGGCTAAAATAATTATAATATGAAATACCCTCTTAGTCAATTTTTACCAACCAGCCATTAATTTATTTTGTGGATCTTCCTCAGGGCCCTCCTGCTTCTCCGCTTAAAGTCTGCGTCCTAATCAATAAATACCTAATTTGAGCGATTTTCGGTCTGGAAGCATCCCCCATGGTCATTGCCGCCCTGGGGAGGATCCAGTAAAAAAATTTAGATCCTGGATTCCTGCCTGCTTCAGCCTGCTTCAGCCTGCTTCAGCCTGCTTCATGTTTTCCCCGGAATGACCGACTTTAATTCATCTATTAGATGAATTGGTAAAATGAAAATGATTTAATTATCTCAATGTTTTTAGGGATAGTGGCTATGAAGAATCGCTCCATTTAGGAAATAGCTAAGTTTTTGGTGAAAGGGCAAATTAAAAACTCAAGAAGATTCCTTACGCCAAGCTGAAAAAAATGCGCTTATATCCTTTTGCTCATGGGTAAATGGGCAAGGAGGAAGGCTTTCTATAAAGGCCCGGCCATAATTTTTAGTCCACAGACGCGGATCGAGGATGGCTAATAATCCCCGATCTTGACGCGTGCGCACCAATCGGCCCAACCCCTGCTTAAGCAGAATAATCGCCCCGGGAACTTGATATTCCCAAAAAGGGCTTTTGCCAGCGGAGGCGATCTTTTCCAACCTGGCTTCCATAATGGGATCATTTGGCCAAGAAAAAGGGAGGCGATCTATAATTACGCAACTCAAAGCTTCTCCCTTCACATCTACTCCTTCCCAAAAACTAGCGGTAGCGAAGAGCACCGAATGCACATCTTCTTTGAATTCTTGAATGAGGACGCTCTTGGGTCGTTCACCCTGCAAGAAGCAAGTAAAAGGCAGACGTGGACGCAGGAGGCGGTAAGTTTCTTCCATATTCTTTATGCTCGTGAATAAAACAAAAGCTCGGCCTTTAGTTTGCATGAGGATCGCCAAAATCTCTTCCGCCGCTCGATTGACAAAGTTAGGTTCATTGGGATCTGGTAATGTCTTGGGTAGATATAGTAAAGCTTGGCGGCTCATATCAAACGAAGAGGCTAAGATCAATTCTTCTATTTTATCTTTCTCTAAATCAGCTAATCCTAAGCGGGTTTTAAAGAAATTAAAATGGCCCCGGGCCGAAAGGGTGGCGGAGGTAAATATGATCGTGCGCACTTTGGTATATAAATAATCCTTCATCTCCGCAGCTATCTCCACCGGCGAGCCGTGGAGAAAAATTCCGCGGCCGCGGATCTCACACCAATAAACTAACCTCTCCTCATTTTGCGTACAAATTCCCCCAAGTTCTGCTTGCAAATCTTGAGCCCGCCGACTTATAGCTTGCAGACCTTCTGGCGGTTCTTTCATTCCTTCTATATGGGCTGATATAGAAGATAAATTAGCCAAGACTCTTTGGGCCCTTTCTTTTACTTCCCTATAAAAGTGCTTTTCTTGCAGGCGATACTTTGTTTCGTTCGTGCGGAAAAAGCTAAAGAATTTTTCCTGATTTCCCAGCAATTCTTCGGCCAGCTTAATTAATTCTCCATCCGACCGCCGGCTCATGACCATTTCCCGCTGCATATCTCGGGCCAATTCTTCCAAACGGTAATTGCTGACCATCATCCCAAAATATTGGGTGGCCACCTCTTCCAATTGATGAGCTTCATCAAAAATGACTGCTTCGTACCTTGGCAAAACCTCTCCATACCCTTTCTGGCGCAAGGCTAAGTCGGCAAAAAATAAATGATGATTGACGATAACAATATCAGCAGCGGCGGCTTCTTGGCGCATGCGGGTAATGAAGCAATGGTCATAATTTGGGCATTTCTGGCCTAAACAAGTTTCACTGGTGGAGCAAATTTCCTTCCATAAATCCAAATCTTCGGGCAGATCGGTTAATTCTGCTCGATCGCCCGTTTTCGTCCTGCCTACCCATTTTTTGATTAAAGGGTAATAATTGATTTCTTCGAAAATTTTGAGTAAGGGCTGAGCCGCAAAGAGGGTAAACCTCCTCTGGCAGAGGTAGTTACTCCTCCCTTTCATAAAGGCGGCTTTAAATTTCCAGCCAAATTCTTTTTGCAGAAAAGGAATATCTTTAAAAAAGAGTTGTTCTTGCAGAGTCTTGGTGCCGGTGGAAATAACTATCCGCTGGCCGCTTTGGATAGCGGGTATTAGGTAAGCCAGCGTTTTCCCCGTTCCCGTTCCGGCCTCCACTATTAAAAAATGTTCTTCTTTTAGGGCCCGTTCCACGGCCTCGGCCATTTGTTGCTGTTCTGGCCGATGTTCATAAGCACTCAGCTTTTGTGCTAACAGACCATCAGGACTAAAAATTTTTCTTATGGAATACATAAATAAATTATTATCCCGATCAAGACTCGGGAAGAATCTTGGCTTTAATTAAGAGGTTATAAACAAAGTAGTACATAGTATAACATTCAATTGCAAAGGGAGGGAACCCCAAATATCCTAAGATGGGCATCTCAAAAACTTTTATATCGCCTAAGATAGGTACTGAATAATGCCACTTAGCTCCTGCCCAATAATTCCAAAATTCCCAGAGAATCCCGCAGATGAAACCAGAAAGGAGGAGGCTATAAAGGGGCCGGGGATCTCCGGCAACAAGCCGCAGGAATAAAGAATTTTTGCCCATCCAGTAATTGATCGGTTCTAATAAAAAAATAAACCCTAACCAGACCGGAGCCGCCAAGTAATGGGCCAGTTCTTCCGAAACGATTAAAGGAATTATGAGACAAAAAATACCTCCAGCCAAGGAGCTATATAAATAGCTTCTTTTGATGACCAGAGGTTTAATTCTGCGCTGCGCCATCCAAGAAGAGTTTTGCACAGCTTCCGCCGTCAAGAGAATAGCCGGCCAAATAGTGGCAAAAGCCCACGCATAACCGATCCCCCTGCGGAGCAAATCTGGGGGTAAGCCAACGTAATACCAATTTTTTATAAAAAAATTATAAAACTCAAAGATTAACCAAAAAAGAATGGACAAGGGGAGCATCAGTAATAATTCTTTAGGGCGCTGGAGAAGAGAAGTTCCTTTTTGACGATAAATCACGCTATCTATGAAAATAATATATCCACTCCAAACCAGGGGCGTGAAATAAATGGCCACAAATGAATTGCCGGAAAATAATAAAATTTCTGCCCCCAGGATAATGATCAGACCTAACCAAGTCTGAAACCTTGCCAATTGAGATTTAAACCAGAAATTTTCCATATTTTAGCCCCGCCCCTTTTAAGCCATTTAGAATAAAGTCTGGGGTTGTTTAACTTCATGGGCAAGCATAGCAATAGAGACAGCCATGCTTACATTTCAGAGAATACCAGCCAATATCCAAGCTCTCCGTACATCCGCAAAGGGGCCTTTGTCCCTTATCTTTTTTGAGAGAACAATCTAATTTTTGCGGATGAATTTCTTTCAATAAATACCCATCAATACAGCGCGAGATGGGAAAACCTTCCATGGCACAAAAATAAATTTTCATTCCCCTATTCCTGGCCCAATCAGCAATTTTCTTGGCCTGTTCTTTCTGCTCTGTTAAAGTCTGTGGCACCAGGTACCATCCTCGGCTAGCCAAGCGGTTCACTACCTTTTTATACGGAGAAACCCAGCTTAGGCGACATGTGCGGATGCCCAAAGGAATTATACTTTCCATTATTTCGGGGAATAAATCGAAATTACTATAACTTTTCCTCTCACCTTTAACCATTAAGATTGGATCGAACCTCCAACATATACGTTGGGGACTACCTACGATTTTAATAAGCGGTTCGATCATTTGCCCAACTTTTTTCCAAGGTGGAATTAAAGGTTCAAATTCACTCCCGCCCATACCGGTAATAGTCAAGTGAATATAAATCTGCTGATAATTTTTTAAAGTCTCCTTTAATAGCCCATCTTTAATCATATTCTCTGGATTTTTAGTCCAGATTACGACCGAGTGGACTGCTTCCGGAGAAAACTCTTGTAGTCTTTTAGCCATAATTTCAGGGTAACAGGCCACCAAGTCAGTCCTTCTACTTGCTGATAAAACTAATAGTTTCTTTGTTGTACCTGCCCTGGATGCCATATCATTTCCCTTTCCCTCCTTGGGGGAAAAGGACCGGAGGAAGGTTAAAAAAAATTAGGAAAAGTTAATTTTTTTGAAGAAAGAAAGGGCTTCGAGAAAGAAAAATTTTTTTTAATTTTCGCCATCTGCGGGTATACCATATTTATCCATCTTATATTTCAAGATGCGGCGACTAATCCCCAAAAGTTCCGCAGCACGCGTCTGCACATAATTACTTCTCTTCAAGGCTTCCAAGATGATATCCTTTTCGAACTCTCTTTCAGCATCTTCAAAAGAGATCCGCCCATTCAAAACACCAAGCTTGATTAATTCCGCCCGCGAATTAATTTTCAACGAAGACGGAATATCATTCGGCCCGATTATGTCAGATGTAGAAAGGACAACGATCCGCTCAATTATATTTTCTAACTCGCGCACATTCCCCGGCCAATCATAAGCCACTAATATATCCAGAGCTTCTTGCGTGATTTTTTTCTTTCCCGGGCCAGCATGTTTATCCAAAAAATGCCTAACTAAAAGAGGAATATCTTCCTTGCGCTGGCGCAACGGGGGGATAGTCAAGGGCACGACATTAATGCGGTAATAAAGATCAGACCGGAAAGCTCCCTTGGCCATAAGTTCCTCAAGATTCTTATTCGTCGCCGAAATTAAGCGCACATCGACGCTGATAGTCTTCACGCCTCCCACTCTGACGAATTCTCGCTCTTGCAAAGCTCGCAGTATCTTAGCTTGTGTTGGCAGGCTCAATTCCGAAATCTCATCTAAGAAAAGGGTCCCTTGATGGGCCAGTTCAAAATGCCCGATCCGCCTGGCCTGGGCATCAGTAAAAGCCCCTTTTTCATGGCCAAAAAGCTCGCTCTCGATCAATGTTTCGGGAATGGCGGCACAATTAACGGCCACAAAGGGTTTATTCCGGCGGGGGCTATTATAATGGATAGCCCGGGCGACTAACTCTTTCCCGGTGCCGCTTTCGCCATGAATGAGCACCGTAGAATTTTTTTCGGCTATTTGGCGAATGGTGGCGTAAATCTCGCGCATTTCTTTAGATTTACCGATGATATTATCAAACTGGTATTTTTCCTCCACTTCCCCCTGGAGGCGCAGGTTGGCCATCTTTAAATCCCGACTTTCCAGGGCTTTTTGGACAACCAATTTTAATTCATCTAAATCAAAAGGCTTGGTAATGTAATCGTAGGCTCCCAGTTTCATAGCTTCCACTGCCGTTTTAACAGTCTTGGTCGCCGTGAGCATGATTATCGGCAGGGAGGGATGCCTTTCCCGCATCTCTTTCAAGGCTTCCAGGCCATCTTTCCCAGGCATGATGATATCTAAAAGAACTACCTCTGGTTCTTCGCTTTCTAACTTTACTAAGGCTTCATCCGCACTCCCCGCAAGGATTACCTCGTAATCCTTTTTAAAGATCATCCGCAGGGAATCTCTTACGCTCGCCTCGTCATCAACAATTAATATTCGCCGCATAAGACATAAAAAATTTAATCGTTTAACTCGCTACCTGAAACTTCAAACTTAAGATAGTGCCTTTTCCTTCTTCTTGACTTACCGCCATATCTCCTCGATTGCGCACCATAACCTTCCGGGCTAAAGACAAAGCGAGATTTAACTCTTCAAAATTAACTCCGGAATCTTCGCCGAAGGCTTTAGCCATTTTCCTTATGTTATTAATTGTATCATACCAAAAATGCAATTCCACAAATCTTTTCTGGTCTTCTTCCTTTAAATCAGTCGATACTTTTAGCTTGTTTGGACCCGCTTCCTGTTTGCATATATTATCTAAAACGTTACGCAGCACGAAATCAAGTTGCGCCCCATCGAAAAGAACATTAGGTAAATCGTCCTTTAATTCTAAGATTAATTCGGTCCCTCTTTCCTTAAAAAATTTCTCCTTGCGCCTTAGTACTTCTCTTATTACCTGATTTAAGAAATTCTCCTGGATTCTGGGAGAAGGAAGTTGAGCGAATTCTAAAAGATTTTCCAACAATTCGTTTATCCTTTGCACATCTAAATTTACTATTTTGGAAAATTGGTAACGGAACTCCGGGTCATCATATTTTTCCGGCAATAGGGAAGCAAAGGTGCTAATAGCTACTAAAGGATTTTTTATCTCATGGGCTAAAGTGGAAAGGGTAGCATCGAAAAGATTCCCTTTTTCCTCCGGCGCCATGGAAATTGCGGGGTAAATCTTTTCTTTCTTTACTTCGGTCCGCGGGACGGCTTCCGCTTCGAGGCGCCCGAAACTAAATATTAAATCTTCGGGCAAAAGGATATCTCCTTCTTTCAATACCGCCGACCTTAAAGTTAAGCTCTCCAATTCACTCAGATTACCTGGCCAATAATATTGTTGGAGTATCTCCAAGGCTTCCAAAGAGAACTTCTTCCTGGAAATCAATTCGCGATTGTGTTCTTGCAAGATCTCATTGGCCAAACGGGGGATTTCTTCTTTCCTTTCCCGGAGAGGTTTGAGGAAAATAGGCAACATCTCCAGGGTCTGGTAAAGGTCTCCTCTGAACTTTCCGGCCGAAACAGCTTGGGCCAAAGAAGAAATAGAGGTAGAAATGATCTTCGCTTCGATGCCAATTTCCTCCAGTCCCGGCCAATTAATCCGCTGATCGTGCCATAGGTCTAATAAGATGGTCTGCATGTCCCAATCTAAGTTTTCCACTTCCTCAAAGAACAAGGTTAAAGCTATACTCTCTCCTTTGTAAAAATTTTTTAACCAGAAAGTGAGTTTCTGCGCAAATTTTTCGGCGGTCAGGCCGCGGCAAAAGAAACGGAGAAAGGGGCGATCCTTGTTCGGGCTAAGAAAATGAATCGCTTTGGCTACTTCGCTTTTGCCAGTTCCCTCTTCGCCTTGAATGAAGACTGGAAATGAAGAAAAAGAGACTTTAAAAACTTTCTCTCTTACATCTGCCGGCATGCGCGAAGAATAGAGCCAGGCTTTAATCTTTTCCTCGGCGGGCACGGGGAGTTTGGGTTCGTTTTTCTTCTCGGCTAAATCTTTTTCTAAGATGAGGTTTTGCACCTTTTCCCGCAGTGCCTGCACCGAAAATGGCTTAGGAAGAAAATCGCTCCAGGGGAGATTTAATTTTTTACCCCCTATGGCTTTCTCACCCAAGAGAAGAAGTAAAGGCAAACGTGGGCGAGATTTGCGCAAAGATTGAAAATACGCTTCATAAAATACGGGCGGCAGATCGATTCCGGCTAAGACTATTTCTAATTCTTCCCGCTCAGCTATCTCCACCGCTTCTGGGAAGCTATTGGCGGTTAAAACTGTGTATTCATCCTTAAGAATCATCCACACGGAAGTGCGAATGTTGGATGAGGGATCAGCTATAAGAGCTTTCCTTTTTCGTGGGGGAGCATCAGAAGGCACTCTTTCCTCCATCTCTTAAGGGCAAATTGATGCGGAAGCTCGTTCCTTTGCCTACTTCACTTTCTACATCTATAAAACCACCATGTTCATGAATAATCTGGTGGCTAATAGCTAATCCTAAACCACTCCCCTCCGGTTTAGTAGAGAAAAATGGATCAAATACATGGTCTATGTTCTCTGGCGGAATACCAACTCCAGTATCGCGGATTTCGATCTGGACATATGGTTCTATTTTCTCTTCATGAGTGATTTGAACTACTCGCGTTTCAATCCAGATCTGGCCTTCTTTTTCTATAGCTTGAATAGCATTTAAAAGGATATTTAGCAAGACTTGTTTGAGCTGCTCTGCATCAACCATTATAGAAGGAAGGTGGGGGTCATAATTTTTTATAAGCGTAATATTTTTCTTTTTTGCTTCATTGGCGATCAAAACTCCCATCCGATCGATGAGGGCATTGATGTCCTCTCCTTTGAGGTTCGGTTCTGAGGGTTTGGCAAACCCTAAAAGCTCATTAATGAGAGAAGTAAGTCGGTCAATTTCACCAGCAGCAACTTTGAGAAAGTAATCCCGGAATTCTTCATCATCCATCCTCTCGGGAAGCAATTGGGTAAATGTTTTGATGGAAACAAGCGGATTGCGAATCTCATGGGCGAGGCTGGCAATTAGTGTGCCTAAAGAGGCCAGGCGATCAGAACGTCTAAGTATATTTTGGGATTTTTTCAGATTTTCATAAAGGGTAGCATTTTCGATGGCGATGGCAAGTTGGTTCGACAAAGTAACTAAAAGGTCAAGGTCTTCCCGATAGTACATTTCTTCACCAGCTTTATGCCCCAGACCCACAAAACCAATCAATCTTTCCGAATAAATTAGGGGGAGGAGGACCTCCGCGTGCATCTGCGCCATTAATTTTTGCACTTCCTTGGCCACGGGATCTCGTTCTTCTCGATCTAATTCTACTCGTAGGATAGCATCATTCTTCTTTTGCAAAAATTTGATAAAAGGATCATCGGCTTTTATGGGTTTATTAACATACTCGCCTATTAAAGAATTTCTGACCAAGGCTGGACGGTAGACTTCTTTTTCTTGATTAAAAAGATATATACAAACATTATTAATTCCCATACTTTTTTCCACCGTCTCAGCCAAGGCATTCAAGAGATGATTTAAATCCATGATGGTTATTAAGCGCTTGCTAAAATCTTCTAAAATACGGTGGTAATAATATTTATCCCGGACGATGATCTGATGTGTAGCCCTATCAACTTTTTCTTTTATTCTATTAAAAAGTAGCACAGCGGCAAGGCCGATTAATATAATAATCAGCGAAAAAAAGGTATCCTCTTTTTTGAAAAAAGTTTTCTCTAAAAAAATAATCAAAAAAAAGCCTGGGAAGGCTAATATTGCCGTGGAAATTAGGTAAGAAATCGCTTTGGCCATGAATACGCTAACATCCATCAATCTATGCTGAGCAACCGAATAAGTGGCTAAGAATAAACCAACAGATACCGCGATAGTTCCAATGGGATAAATTTCTTTTCCGAACATCGGTAAGAAATTGAAGCTTCCCAGAATGAAACTAACTATCAAAGCCAAAAAAAAGTATTTCAGTCTATGTTTTTGGTAAGTATCAGAATGCAAATAATTTTTAATAAGGATAATGATGGCCCCGAAAACAATAAATAAAAAATAAAGAACAAAAAATTTATATAATGGACCAGCTGGTGTCTGATATCCCCATTTATAGCGGATAGGACTTCCTGTGAATTCAGGATGCCAATTGATAATTACGAAAAATAAAACCAGACTATAAAAGACCTTTAATAAAGTTCTTTGATTTTTATTTTTATCAATTCCCAGAAATGCGGCTACAAAATGATAAAAACTGACAGGAACCAAAAATAAGCCATTCCGAAAAATATTCCCCCATATTTCCGCAAATTCTTCATTTGGGGCAACGCGAATACCATAAACATCGATATTCCAAAGGGATACTGTTAGCAAAAAAAATGTGTACTTTTCAATGATGTAATTTTTTTTATTTTTAAAATAAATAAAACAAGCAATTATTAGAAAAGCAACTGCTGCAAAAAAAGATGGAAAAGTATAGAAATTCATCTCTTCACAATTCTTTATGGAATTTTTTATTTCAGCAAAGATTAATTATAATTTTTTCTTTTAAGCTTCTATATATCTTTCGGATAAAATAGGTTATTTTTGCAGCACTTTTTAAAAAAAATTATTAATTTATAAATTTAATTTGTTTGCCTAAATTTTAGTGATAATTTTAAGGTGAGTCAAATAAAAAGAATTCGATATGGCCAAAATTTTACTAATTTATTTGCAGTAATTCCAGATTTTTAGAATTTCTTATATGCTATAACTACATTTGTTCCGCCCAATCCAAAAGAATTAACGAGGGCTATGCGGATATTTTTCTTGCGGGGATAATTGGGAACATAGTCAAGATCACAATCTGGGTCGGGCACTTCATAATTGATCGTTGGAGGAAGTATTCCTTCTTTTAAGGCCAGGCAGGCGGCTATGCTTTGCATGGCCGTACCCCCAGCCATGGAGTGGCCAACCATTGCTTTTATTGAACTAACCGATAATTCATAAGCGTGATTTCCAAAAACTTCTTTAATTGCCTGAGTTTCTTTTCTATCCAAAACAATTGAGGAATGGGCGTGCCCACAAATATAATCTACCTCTTCTGGGTGCAAATTAGATTGGGCTAAAGCAATTTCGAATGCTTTTATCGTATCCCTTGCTTCTGGACTGAAAACAGTCGAGTCATCAGCATCGTTTGTTAATCCAGCTCCAATTATTTCTGCATAAATACGGGCACCTCTCTTAAGAGCATGTTCTAATTCTTCTAATATTAAAGTTCCCGACCCTTCCCCCAAAATAAATCCGGACCTTCTTTTATCGTATGGACACATTGCCTTTTGGGGTTCTCCATTTACAGTGCTCATAGAATGAGATGCCGAATAAAGTCCAAAAGTTAAAGGATATATGGGAGTATCAACACCCCCTGTGATAATTACTTCGGCCAACCCGTGAGAAACTAAATAATAGGCATTAGCAATAGCCACATTTCCTGAAGAACATCCAGCAGATACGGCGGTATTATAGCCTCTAATATCGAAAGCATCGGCAATAGCACCTATCATAGCATTATGATTCATCATTCCTAAAAAAAATGGATTAACTCTTTTTAAACCCCGCTCATAAAAAGTGGCCCCAAATTTTTCATATATATCCATGGGGCCAAGGGCAGTGCCATAACATAGGCCAACGCGATAGGGGTCCAAATCATTGATCTCTAATCGAGCATCTTCTAAGGCATTTTTAGTGGCTACAATGGCAAACTGAGTTCCTCTTGACATCCTTCGGGAGCTTTTGGAAGTGAAATATTTTTGGGGATCAAAATTTTTTATTTCTGCAGCCAATTTGCAAGGAAATGAAGAAGTATCAAAGTTAGTAATATAATTAATCCCACATTTACCAGCCAAAACGGCTTTCCAAAATTCTTCCTTACCAATACCTATAGGCGAGACTACGCCTACACCAGTGACGACAACCCTTCTCTTTAAAATTTTTTCTCCCCCTATAAATGGTTCCCTAATAAATTCTTGATCGAAGTCCATTTAAAATTACAGTTAATTTTAGTTTTTAGAGATTTTGCCTTTTTAAAATTTTCAAATATTTAATTTAATAAGATTGTCGCATATTTAACTATATAATATTTAGAAAAAAAGTCAAGGAAAAATATTTTTCTTCATTAAAATAAACAATTTTAATACCCCTCTCCATGGAAAGTATTGATCCCCACACTCTTCCCCACAGGTTTATATAATTTAGGCGATACCCAAGGTTCTTCCAAAATTCCGTCTTGAATAGCCCAACTTCTTCCCCTGACGGTTTTCTCCATACCTTTCTGGCGAAAAGGGGATGATCCATCGAGCTTTTGATAAAGCTTCCCTCCTTCCTGGAATTCTCGGTCAATTTCTTCCATCTTCTTTCTTCCTTCCAGGTAGCCAAAACCATAACGTTCATATTGGATAGCATTATGATAGTATAGTGCTTCTCCTGAGATTATAGAAACTCCAATGCGGGCGGCGAACCGATCTAAAATATTAATGAAATCTTTAAGCAATCCCAAACCCGGGCGAACCTGACCAGGCGCTAACCCAGCCTTCATGGCTCTGATTTCTTCAGGTATATTCCGAGAGGCAGTCCCAAAAAGAGTATCTCTTCCTTCTTCATCATAATCAATATTAAATCTCTCCCCTCGCGGATCATTGATGAGAATAAAAGATAGCTCCAAATTATCCATAAAAGGGGTATCAGAAATCTGGAGAAAGAAAATTGAATCACGGTCTTGTAAGCTTCGTTTGACATCAATAGAGGCAAACCCATGGGTTTCTGGGGTATAGAATTGAACTACTTTTTCGCCTTGAGGATTTGTAAAATTTTTGGGATGAATATTGAAAATTTTAAAAATAGAATGGGGGATAAGGGAGCTGTAAATTTTGATCCGCTCTTCTTCAGGCAAGTGGTTAATTTCATAAAGGGATCGATAACGCATCTTAGGGGATTTAAATTCCCTAGGGAGAAAAAGCATTTTGATTAATTTTAATTAAAAGGCTTTTAAGAAATTTGTGATCGCCAACGCTAACAATTCAGGTGCTTCCAGCATAAGCATGTGACCAGCCTCAGGTATAATCTCTAATTTTGCGCCCCTTATTTTTTTATGCAAATATTCAGCATACTTGACGGGCGTCAACCTATCTTTTGTGCCTACCACAATGAGAGTTGGCAAGTGAATTTTTTCCACCTCTTCCATGAGGTCAAATTGATCACAAGCTTTAAGATCCAGATAGCGCACTCGGGGATTGGTCATCATCCATTCTTTCTCCCCCTCAGCTAAAATGGAGGCCGGAGTGTTCTCCGCAAAAGCCCAAGGCTCAAATTTAGGTTCTATTTCTCCTTCCGCCATTTGGCGAAACATCTCTAAAGCTTGGGGATGAACGCGCAGACGGGCTCCTGTCCCAATAAGAATAATTCCTTTTAGCTTTTCAGGGTATTTAAGGGCAAAATCAAGCACAATTCCTCCCCCCAGGGAATGCCCGGCTAAAAAAATATTTTCATAACCTTTCTTAATAATGAAATCATTCACAAACTCCCTATATTCAGGAATGCTGGCCATACCCTCTCCTGCAGATGTACCGTGACCTGGAAGTGATATGGCCAAAGATCCCCACCCTTTTTGAGAAATTATATCCATAATTTTCTGCCATACCGAGGCATTTCCCCCACTCCCATGGATAAAGATGATCTGGTAATTTGATGACCCGCTGGGCGGATTATTCTCTAAATAATTAATTTTTAATCCTTTTAAATATAATTCAGCCATTAGCTCTACTCCTTTAATTTTTTAAAAATCTTTTGCAAATTAACATTTAAAAACTTCTTTTTCAAGCAATTATTGACAAAAGCCCATGGGCAAGTTATATCTCTAATTCCAAAATATTTAAGATAGAAAGGTGGTTAAAGATGCCCTCCTATAAACAGATTGCTATTAAAGCGGCTAAACAAGCTGGCTTTATCCTCAAGAAAAATTTATCCAAAAAAAGAAAAATTGCTTACAAAGGAGTTGTTAATTTAGTCACTGAAATGGACCTTTATGCCGAGGAAATAATAACTTCATTAATTAAAAAGCATTTTCCCAACCACAATATCTTGGCTGAAGAAAAAGTTAATTGGCAAGGGAATTCTCCTTATAGGTGGATAATCGACCCTCTCGATGGAACGACTAATTATGCTCATGGCTTTCCGATTTTTTGCGTCTCCATCGCCCTGGAAAAACAAAACCAAATAATCTTAGGCGTTGTTTATGATCCTATGCGGGAAGAACTTTTTATAGCCGAAAAAGGGCAAGGGGCGAGGTTAAACGGACAAAAAATCCACGTCTCCTCCATACCAAAATTATCTCAATCCCTTCTGGCCACAGGTTTTCCCTATGATTTGCGGGAGAGTTCTATTAATAATTTTGATCATTTCCGTAATTTTGCCTTACGAGTTCATGCCGTAAGAAGAGCTGGATCTGCGGCTTTAGATTTATGTTATGTGGCTGCTGGCCGATTTGATGGTTTTTGGGAAATGAAATTAGGTCCTTGGGACTTTGCTGCGGGAAGCTTGATCGTCAAAGAAGCTGGCGGAAAAGTGACCGATTTTGCTGGCCATTCCTTGAAAATAAATGCTGCTCATGTCCTGGCCAGCAACGGCAAAATTCATCGAGAAATGATGGCCATTATAAAAATGGGTAAATATTAATCGCTAATTAAGGAATCATAAATTGATAAAACCTTTTGGGTAATGAGAGGCCAAGCAAAATTTTTTGCTTTCGTGAAAGCTTTTTTCTTAATTTTATTTTTTAAATTTTGATTCTCGAGTATTTCCGAAATTTTTTCCCCCAAACCCACCCAATCCCCTTCCGGAATTAAAAAGCCATTCTCGCCGTCTTTGATAGTGAAGGGTAGCCCGCCGACATCCGAGGCGATTACTGTCGTCCCGCAGGCCATGGCTTCTAAAGCTACCATGCCAAAAGATTCATAGCGGGAGGGTAAAATTAAAGCTTGGGCCGCCGAATAAAAATAAGGGAGTAAATCTTGGCGCTGGGGGCCCCAGAAGGCAATCTGCTCTTGTAAACCTAAGCGGACAACCAATTTTTTTAATCTTTGCCATTCTTGATTTTCTTCTCGAATGCTTAAATCAACTTCCCCGCCGATAATTATTAAACCTAACTCTTTTTTCCATTTAAAATTTTTGCTCATTAAATAATCAAAGGCTTTAATTAATACATCGATTCCTTTAATAGCGTCAATCCGTCCGACGAAAAGGATAAATTCTTTTTCGGTCGAAAGGCCCAAAAATCTTTTAGCTTCGCTCATAGGAACAGGCTTAAACAACTTTAAATCAACCCCACAAGGAATAACTTTAATTTTAGCCGGATTAATATTATTAAAAGATACAATTTGCTCCTTTTCCCAGGGGGTTGAGGCTATAAGATAATCTGCCTTGGCCATTATTTCTTTTTCTATTTTTAGCCTTTTCTTGGATTCTTTTTCTTTCCTATTTCCCCTTGTGGAATTTTTTAAAAATCCTAAGGTATGAAACATGTGTATTAAGGGAAGCGACCACTTTTCTTTTAATCTTTCTCCTACCCACCCTGAAAGCCAATAATGGGAATGAATTAACTTATAAGAGATTTTGTTTTGCAGGGTAAATTCCTCCAAATTCTTTATGAATTCTGGTAAAAATTTTAAAATTTCAATTTTGGGGATAGGGGCTTCTGGGCCAGCGGGTAGATGAATTACGCGGGCATTCCTACCTAAGGAAACTATGCGCGAAATGTGCGGATTTTGGGAGCGGGTAAATACATCAACTTGCCAACCCTTCCGCCCCATCTCCCGACTTAGCTCCCGCACATAAACGTTCATGCCGCCCGTTTCTTTTCCGCCCAACGCAGCCAAAGGACAACTATGAATACTGAGGACCGCCACCCTCTTCATTTTTTTCAACTTTTATTCGAAATATTTTTTCTTCTCGCCCGCCTAAGCGATATTTATAATCCTCTCTTCCCCTCAAAAAATTAAACTTTTTTTTCCCTTTTTTTATGGCTTCTTGAATAGAATAGGCCGCTAAAACTATGCCCGGGCTAAGCCGCCCATATTCAGGATCGTATCCCGAGTTAAATAAATAGTAAGTATCTTGAAAATTAAAGGAAAAGAAGGCTGCCGCTTCTTTACCCTTTATTTTTAAAAAGGCGAGGTCCAACCATCCTCTCTTGTGAAATTCTTTAGCCAAATCGCGGAAAAAAGATTCCATCTTGGGGGTCATGAATTCTGCTTTATCCTTACTTGACTTGCGGTGTAAAGCAAAAAATTTTTCTATATCTTCCGTGGGCGAAGATAATTCCCGAAAAGCTTCTACGCTGAAGTATTCTTCTCTCTGCAAACGGCGGATCTTCCGCCTCAGCTCATGCCTCTCTTTGGCTTTAAGGTTAGCCAAAAATTCATCCCAGGAAGCAGGTAAGTCAATATAAAGAGAAACCTCTTCTACTTCTTTAGATAAAAACAAACCTTTATTTTCCATAATATTAGGCAGATTTTTAAAAGTGGGGGAAAACTCGGAGATCCCATTGAGCTCCAAAATGTCCCAAGTACTTGCGCAAAAAAAATTGGTGAAATTTTCTAAAAATTCTTTTTCTCTGCCCGCCAAGATTATAAAATCCCGATAATCCCAAACATCTAAGCTCCCCAGCAGGGAAATTTTTCTTTTCCCCTCCTGGCCATTTTCCTCTTTAAAGATACCTAAACCGGCTATTTGACCATGATCTTCTCGGGCGAGGTACACCCTTACCTCGGGTATGTTTCCAAAATGGTTGAACCATACTTGATACCAGGTAGGGGTAAAGAATGGTTGCGCAAAATTGCTATTGGCCAAGAGAAAATCCCAATCTTTTTCCAGTTTGACCCAAGGAATATCTCCATTCCCTAATTCAATTTTCATAGGCCATCCCGTAGTTTATTTGGCAGCGGATAGAAAGGAGTGGCTTTTTCTTGGCCCACCGTTGTTTCCGGGCCATGACCAGGAAAAATTATGGTCTTTTCCGGAAGGGTAAAAATTTTCTTATGGATGGATTCTAAAATTTTTTCATAATTGGCTCCGGGAATTGCTGTGTTTCCTGGCCCATTAGGGAATATAGTATCACCACTGAATAAGATTTCGTCGAGTAAAAAACAAACTCCCCCGGGCGAATGACCAGGAGTGTGGATTACTTTAATTTTAAGCAGGCCCATTTTTAACTCTTGCCCATCCTCAAGCAGAAGATCGGGGGGATTCCTTAAGGCCCGCGCATCCAAAGGATGAATGCCCACTTGGGCTTTGGTCTTCTTTCTTAATTCTTCTAAGGCCCCTATATGATCATGATGGCCGTGGGTGGTTAAAATAAAGCGCACTTTTTCTGGGCTAAAATTAGCTAAAATATTTTCTGCTTCTGCCCCCGGATCGATGATGGCTATTTCTCCAGCAGAGAGGCATTTTATGAGATAACAATTGCTTTCTAAAAAGCCCACCGGCAGTCTTTTAACTTGCTTTTTTGTATCACTGTGAATAATCATTTATTTATCTTGCCGGGAATTAAAGCCCCTGAAATGGTATAGGGATAAAAGTTAAAAAGAAGATAACTATGGTGATCTGGCCAATAAGCTTGCGCTTAGGGTCTAAAGGTACCCACCACTCGACTAAAGGCGGATGGCGAAAACCCAGGATAAAAAGCAAAAATGCCCAAAAAAGCCACCCCGGCCAGCCAAAAACTCCCAAAGCCAAAAGCCCCAAAAAAACATATTTCGACCATCTATTTTGTCTTTCTCCCCAAAGCGCGTAAGCTACATGTCCCCCATCTAATTGACCGATGGGAAGTAAATTGAGAGAAGTAACTAATAATCCAATCCAACCGGCAAAGCCTACCGGATGGATCACTATATCATAGCCTTCGGGAAGCGGCCCTACTATCAGCCAACTCAGGAAAGATAGAATAAGCGATGAACCAAGACTCGTGCCCATTTGCCCTTCCACCACTTTAACCTCAGAAAGCTTCAGCCCTAACACCAGGAATGGAATAGCCACGGCCAACCCAACTAAAGGCCCGGCAGCGCCCACATCTAAGAGCATACGCCGATCTCTCACCGGCGAACGCATTTGAATAAAAGCCCCAAAAGTCCCAATAAAAGATGGAGCGGGAATGAAATATGGCCAGGTAACATTTAAGCCGTATCTCCGGGCCATCAAATAATGGCCGAGTTCATGGGCCAGAAGAATACCCATCAAAGCAAAGGAAAAGGGAATACCTTTATAAATCAACTCTGGATTCTCTAAAGGATTTACTCCTTCTTGCAACGCTCCGGCTAAGGTGGTGGTCAAAAGTGTCAAAAAAAAGAGGATGATATTAACTGTTTTTCGGGGTTGCGGACGGTAAGATATTTCAATATATTCTTCTCCCTCATAGGTCCGCCTTCGGCGCAGCCCTAAAAGCCCTGTTTCTAAGAATTTACGTATATCCATTAGGCTTTCCCTTTGACCCACCGTTTCTCTTTAATAAAAATAACAAATGCCTGCTTTCTAAGCAATATTAAATTCCAAATTTAATTCCCCCATTTTGAACTCCCTCCGAAGCAGTGAAAAGATAGGGAGCCTCTCTCCCTCCCGCCTGAATTGAACTGGAATTTAAAAACTGATCGACGGTCAGAAGTTTTTTAGCTTGAATTATTTTAGTTTATAAGTTATAAAACTTCTATAAATAATGAACACTTTAGATGTTATTTTGCTCATAATCATTTCAGCCTCTATTATCTATAGCCTTATTCGCGGGTTAGTGAGGGAGATATTTTCCCTTTTAGCTATCATATTTGGTTTTTTAGGCGCTGCTTATGGCTCCGCCTTTGTTGGCCGCTGGCTTTCCCGTTGGATAAACAACGAAACTTTAGCCTTGATTGTTGGCTTTTTAATTCTATTTGTTCTAATAGCCTTGATTATTTCTTTGTTCGGCAAAGCTCTTTCTCGGGCAGTAAAAAAAATGGATTTAGGATGGGCTGACCATATGGGCGGGGCTGCTTTTGGTTTTATCAAAGCTATCTTGCTCATTGCCATCATCCTCCTTATAATGACCGTCTTTATGCCGCCTAAAAGTAAACTTTTATCGGAATCGGTTGTTTCTCCCATCGCCATAAATATAACGCGAGGATTATCATTTCTAATCCCCGAAAAATTTAGGAAGATCTATTTAGAAAAAGAAAAGGATCTACGCAAATATTGGGCCACGAAAGAACTAGCCGCAGATAAGAACTCTCCCAAGGGTAAAAAATGATTTTTTCCGTTAGCAAATCGCCTCATAGTCGAGGAACTTCTACTTTAGGTTGCCTTATTTTCCTCATCTTAGCGGTCATTTTAGTTTATGGAAGCTTGAAATTTGGCTCAGCCATCTGGACTTACTTCGAGGTTAAATATAAGATTCAAGAAGCCTTGAATTGGGCGGTGGCCGGCGGCACAAAAAGCGATATAGAAATAGCGCAAAAAGTTATCGCTAACGTAGCGGAGACTGGGGTTGAACTTAAACCCCGGAATATTTCTATCAAGCATACTACCGATGATCTTATTATTGCGGTTTCTTGGCAACAGTATATTGATTTTCCTTACTTCTCTTTTCCTTTAAATTTTAAAGTTACCCTTACGGGGGAAAAGAGGTGGTTAAAAGGACCTTTAATTCTCAAATAGAAGGCCAATAAGCCAGCCTCAGGGGAGGGATTAAATCAGAAACTCAGCCACGTTTATATTGTATTCATTAGGGTCTAAGGTTTTTACAATCCATCTTTTAAAATGGCCTGTTTCCGGATCAATTTCCCGCAAGTCCACTTCTTTGCCCTTACGGTATTCTCCGCCGCTATAATAAAGTAGGCAAACTTTGGGTCGATCGATTAAATCAGGGTCTTCTTGAGTTTGCCAAACAATACCCATCTCGTTGGTGTTTAATAAAACCAAAGTGCCTAAGGGATAAATCCCTATCATGTTGATAAAAACTTTGACCAAAGCTGGCGAAAAATCCTTGCCGGCCCGCTCCAGCATGAAACCCAAAATTTTTTCGGAAACATAAGGAAATTTTCGATAAACCCGGGGGCGCACCAAAGCATCATAAAAATCGGCCAAAGCAACTATTTTGCCAAAAAGAGTTAGGTTCTTTTTGCGGGAAAGCTTGGGATAACCGCTCAAATCATATTTCAAATGATGCTCAAAAGTGGCGCTGATTAAGCGCGTAGAGAGTTCTCCCCACTCTTTCATTTGAATTATGATTTCGGTACCAATGACTGGATGCGCCCGAATAATCCCCCAATCTTCTGCCGATAATTTTTCTTTTTTGTTAAGGATCTCCAACGGTATTTTTAATTTGCCGATATCATGAAAAAGGCCAGCTATTCCTAAATGGCCCAAGTCCTTTTTGGGTATACCTATCCTTTGCCCTAAGGCAATGGCATAAATAGCCACATTAACGGAGTGGTTGAAAGTATATTCGTCATAATTTTTTATACTGGCCAAAGCTAAGAGAGCAGATTCATCCTGCATAATTGAGTTTACCGCACTTTGCATCAGATGCTTAGCTTTCCTTATATTGATAACTTTTTGGTTCTTGATTCCTTCCGCCACCTCCCGGACTAAATTCAAACTTTTGAAATAAACCTCCTTGGCAAATTCTTTATGGTTTTTGGCCACCATGGATAAGTATTCATCTTTAAAGAATTCGATTTTATCCGTTTTAACTTCGTTGATCCCCCGTTGGGCTAATTGCTGGTTAAGATAAAGATAATTATCTTCTTTATGCGCATCTGCCTGGGCTAATAAAAAAACAAATTCTCGCAAATGCTCAGCAGAAATTTCATTAAGGATTTCGATGCTCCCAATCCCTTTCTGGCTAATTTCCTGGATAAAATTTTTAAAAATGGCGTAGCGATCTGCTTTTATAGGAATGCGGACATTATTAAAAAAAATACCGTCCCGGACTATTTTTAAAAAAAGCTGCCCTTCCCTCTGCAAAATGGGCGTAATGATCTGTAAGCAGTCCAGAGTTAAACGCTCGATCAAAATATTGTTTCGTTCGTATAAGGTAGCCCCTTTGAGAAGACGATATAATCTCAGGACTATCTCTATCTTTTCATATTCCGATAATATACTTTGATCCAGTAAACTACTAACTTCTACCCGTTTATCCTCTGCCATTTTTACCAAATCGCCAAGTCTCTTATTCCCTTGCTTGGTTTTCTGCTCAAAGCCTGCGTGCAAGCCAGACGGATGGATTCATCCCGAGAATTTTTCCCTGCTTCTAAAATCTCTTTTGCTTCCGGGGTGCCGATCATGGCCAAAGCGAAGGCAGCTCCTAAGCGTATATCTTCCTTCTTGCCAAATCCTAACCAGCTCTTCTGCTCTAACAATTTTTTTAAAGTCCCTATCGCCTCGTTATCACCAATAGAACCCACGGCATCGAAAAAAGCTTTGATCTCCGCGGCATCTCTTTTAGCAAATTCTTTAGATTGCATAATCTTTAAAAGAATTGGCAAACTTATTTTTCGGCCAACGCGGGCCATATTAAGAGCGGCCATACTCCGGATGCGGGGATCGTCATCCCCCAGCGCTTTTTCGAGTAAAGGGATAACTTTGGGGCCACCTATGCTGCCCAACGCCTGCACCGCTTCTCGGCGCACCCGAGGCTCCATATGACTCAAGACCTTTTGGATATAGGGTAAGGAAATTTCTTTGCCAATTCTACCCAAAATATAAGCGATATTCCTCACTAAAAACCAGCGGTGGTCTTCGATATGGGGCGCAATTAATTCTACTTTGTTTTTACCGAGCTCCACCAATACTTCGCAAAGCATTCGTCTCGCCTTAGAGTTATTGAGTTCCCCTAAAACTTTAATCAAAGGGTTTATGGCGTTAGGCCGCAGAAGCAGGAGATAGCTACTAACTTCATCTAAATTTACTCCTTCTCCCTTATCAATTATTTTGCCTATTTTTTCGATCCTGGACTCTGCCCCGGCATTCTCCAAGATCTGCTGGATGGTCTTGGCCTGCCAGTCCAGGAGTTCATAGGTATTCAAAATTATATTGAGGCGCGTGAGCAAATCATTAGCTTTTTTAAATTCTCCAAAAGAGATTAAAGCATCCAATATTTTTTCCAGAACCTGCACGGTATTCTGAAATGGCTGCGGGTCTTTCTCCAAGGCTAGAATTTCCAGGAGAATGTCTACCACGTTAAAAACAGAGGCTGGATTAATTTCCATCTCCACTTCTTTACGTAATCCTTCCAGCTCCTCGGGAGTCAGAAAATAAACGCTTCGGTTATTCAACGTGGGCAAAGAAGGAGCCATCTTTGGTAAGCTTTCGTAGAAATCGATCTCTGGGTCATCCTCGCCAAAATCTGCGGCTGTAGAAGGAGGGATAGGTTCCAAATTTAGTTTCTCCCGGAATTGGGCTGGACTCTCCGGAATTATCGAGGGCATCTCTTCCAGAAAAACATCTACGGCCACATAACTGATGTGCACAAAATTCTTCTCCCACATGAGCGTGGCTAGGTCATCCTCCAATTGGTTTAGGGTTTCGCTTTGCTTTAAGATTTCTAAAAATTCTTGAATTTCCCATTCTTCTAAACCCTCCCGGAAACGTAACTCTCTGAGGCCATCTTTATAGAAGAGAAAGGCTAAACTGTTCTTTAAATCTGGATTTTCATATATAGTAACATCTTGGAAGGAAATAGTGCTTTCTCCTATTTTCAAGGTCAACGAGTGATGCTGGTTAAGAAAAGATTGAAATTTTTGGTATACCTGGTCTTTGAGCCCTTGCACTGTGGGATTTTCCGGAGGATAGAGGCGGTAAGCTTTGAGGGCTTTGATAAAAGTATTGAATAAATCTTTAGCTTGCGCTATGGCCTCTTTTTCTCCTTTTAATTCCGGCTCGGCTAAAGAAAAATCTTTCTTCACGGCGACCTCAAATTACTTATACCTGAATTGAGCGATTTTTCATTATTCATTACATCAAATATAATGAATTCCTGCTGCCGTAGAAATGAGGAATATAATCCAAAGAATAAGAGTGTCATTCCCGTGAAAACGAGAATCCAGACGGTTTTGTCTTCATAAATGTCCTAAAGAATCGCTCAGCTTAAGTTGTAAATAAATTATAAATTACAATTCCATCAGCCGCGCGATGATCATCTTCATAACCTCGGTAGTGCCTGCGGCAATGGAACCCATCCTTACATCCAAGGCATGCCGACATATTTCATATTCATCCATATAACCATACCCGCCGTGTAATTGCACACACTGGTAAGCTACTCGATTGGCTAACTCAGCATTATACCACTTGGCCATGGATACTTTTTTAGTTATATCATTCTTCTGCAAATGCTCTTCTACTAAATGATACGTAAAATTCTTAGCCATTTCAATCTCCGTAGCCATTTCCACAATCTTAAAGGCATTGTGCTGATGGCGAGAAATGGGTTTGCCAAAAACAGTTCTGGTTTTGCAATAAGCGATGGTGATCTCCAGCATTCTCTCGGCACTGAGGACAGCCCCGAGAGCAGAAACTAATCGCTCTTGCTGCAGATTACGCATCATCGGAATGAATCCTTCTCCTTCTTTGCCCAAAAGATTATCCACCGGAACTCGACAATCCTCAAAAAAAAGCTCTGCCGTGTCCGAGGCATGCAAACCCATTTTTTCCAATTTGCGACTTTTTATGAACCCTGGAGTCCCGTTTTCCACTACGATGAGGGAAACTCCCTTGTAGGCTGGCTGAACGTGCAGATCAGTCTTGACCGCTAAGACGATTAAGTCACAATAATAACCATTGGTAATAAAGGTCTTTTGTCCGTTAATAATGTATTCATCCCCATCTCTTATAGCGTGGGTGCGTATAGCCTGTAAATCCGAACCTGCTCCGGGTTCGGTCATGCCGATTGCTGAGATGTATTCGCCCGTACAGCATGGGGGAAGCCAGCGTTTTTTCTGCTCTTCCGTGCCCAACATGTTAATGTAGGGCATGGTAATATCATTATGCACCCCCACGGCAGCGGCTAACTCCCATGCGCCGGCGCGGTGCATCTCTTCAATGAGCACAAGAGAATAGAGAAAGTCAGCATTTACTCCCCCATATTTTTCATCCAGCCAATAACCAAGGAAACCTTGTTCCCCCATTCGCCGCCATATAGACCGGGGAATTTGGCGATTTTTTCGCCATTCTAAGAGGTAGGGTTTAACTTCCTTTTCCAAGAAGGCCCGCAGTGACTGGCGAAAGATATTATGTTCTTCCCGGAAGATATCTTGGCTCACTATTTTCTCCTTCTGCAGATTAAAGGTCTCTTTTCTATAATTTACCCTCTTCTTTTCCCGTGCTTTTGCGGAAAATTTTTTATCTCACCTTATTTCTTGCTAAACAATTAGGAATATCTTTTAGTTGGCCGAAAATAAAAAGGTTGGGAAGTCTTTGCGAACTATCTTTCTTCTTCCAGCTCACGCTGCAGCACCTTTATCTGTTTTTCTAAGGTCTCAATTTCTTGGTTTAACCTGACAATAGCGTAGCGGTCATAAACCATCCAATTGGTGCGCAGACTCCTCTGCTGTTTTCTTTTTTCCTCAATTTGTTGCTTAAGTTCGGCAATTTGCTTTTCTTTTTCTTCGCGGGCCTTGAGTTTTTCTTCTTCTTTAACAGAAGGAATTATCTCTCCCTTTTCAGGAGGGGGCTCCATTTTTTGCGGTAATGTCTTCTCTGCTTCTTCAACCTTTTCTTTTGCTGGCTCGGAGGCCGGGGGTGAAATTGGGGTGGGAGGTTGTTCTTTAATAATTTTTATTTGTTGGCGATATTTAAGGGGGATAGAATCGAAGCGATCAGTAAAATGCGTTACTCCTTTATCATCAATGTATTTATAGATTTCCCCTCCTTCCGCAATAGAAAAAGCTATCCCCAGGCATATGATTAACAGCCTAACTGCTCTTCTTAGTAAAGGGTTCATCTTTTGCATTAAATTCATTATATAAAAAAATCTACTTTACATCCAGTTTTTTTTATTGTAAACTATTTTAAATTTTGTCCCCATCGTCTAGCCAGGCCAAGGACACCGGCCTTTCACGCCGGTAACAGGGGTTCAAATCCCCTTGGGGACGCCAAATTCAAGAGAAGGTTATTTGGCCAAAAGTGATCTGCCAAATGAGGCTCAAAATTTATCATGACCCAATTAATTAAAAATAAATTAAAAATGAATTATATAGAAATTTTAAAAATCCCTTGGAATTTTCCGCAAAATACTTGTTCTTACCACCCCAAATACATTATTCACCTTATTTGCTAAAAATATATTTTCCTTTAAAATTTAAAACTAATTAAAATTATTATTCTTCTAATCGCTCTGATTATTCCCAGAGAAATTTATATTTTTTAGAAAGGAAGCCTAAATGCTTACTCAGTCTTGCAATAAAGAAAATAAAAATAGCCCCCTCAAGTGCCTGCGTTGCGGGGGAAAGATGATATTCGAGAAATTTTATGACATTAACAACATTTTCTATGGTTGGCATTGCGTAATCTGTGGCGAAATTCTCGACCCCATCATTCTGCTCCACCGTTTGAGCGGCAATGCCGATTTAGAAATTCCGGAAGGAGAAGAGAATATTATGCACCTGCTCAAACAGTACCTGCAGCCCAAAAATTAATCTTCCCCTTTTTAAGCAAGCAAAATCTCACCCCAAATACTTATGGCCCAGTACTTAATATCAAGTCTGGGCCATAATTATTTTTCTTTTCTTGTCCTAAAAATTTTATTAAAATAGGTCAGCAAAAATAAGAGAAAGCCTAAAGGCCAAAGAGGAAGGCAAATGGGTTGGCGGGATGACGATGAAGAGCGCGAAAAGTTAAGCTGGCGCGAAATTGATAAACTCCGCGACCGCAGTCGTCATGTTAGCCGGGAACCAAAAAGTTATCGAGAGCGGAGCCTCAAGTCCGATTGGGCCAGAAAACAACATCTGCGCGAAGCCGAAAAATTCTTTCAAGGGGTAAAAGGAACTGAAGCTTACCAAAAGGCCTATAATGCCCTCCACGAAAAATACGGCAGTCCCGAATTCCCCAAAGCGCTGAAAGCCTTTCTGGAACAGTTTGGACTTCCGGATGACTGGGGAACTCTCCTTTTAGTCTTAGATTATGCTGATCCCAAATGGGTCAAAGAAAGTCTGCAACTCCTTAAAAATATGTATCCCTCCCGCAGCCTGATTGAGCAAAAAGGATTCAAAGGAAAACTAAAAATATTGGCCACCACCTCCGCCGACAAACAGGTGCGGGCCGAATGCGCTAAAGTTTTAGAGGAAATTTCTTGAATACGGAAGATTTGTCCAAAAGTTAGCTATTTATCACAGTCTCATGGGGGGAGAGGATTAGGGTGAAGAATTAAGAACGGTAGATGTCATTTATTTAATTGCTCCCCATTGATAATTAATAAATTTTAATAGACGCAAAGGTAAAAAGAGGATTGGCAAAAATGAAGATCATATTTCATGAAAGATTTTATGATGTTTATGCCAGGGAACCGGCGGCTGCCCCGGGAAGAATGGAAGCTATTGTTTCCGCCCTTGGCCAAGAGATGCCATTTATTAATGCTGAACCAGCAACCGAAGAGGATATAGCTTTGGTCCACACCAACGACCATATTGCCCGCATAAAAAACTCTCCGGACCTTTATGAAATAAGTCTACTCGCCGTGGGGGCAGCAATAAAAGCTTCGGTGCTGGCCATGCAGGGAGAGCCAGCCTTCGCTTTGCTCAGGCCTCCGGGTCACCATGCGAGCCCTAATTCATGCTGGGGTTTTTGCTATTTCAACAATATAGCCATCGCCATAAAAAAATTATTCCATAAAGGTTTAATAAAAAGGGCTCTCCTATTAGATATCGACTTACATTTCGGCGATGGCACGGCTAACTCTTTCTCTGGATTTCCCGAGGTAGACTATTTTCATCCCGAAAGTTCTGAGCGGAAAGATTTCTTAGCTAAAATAGAAAAACACTTGCAAAAATCATCGGCCATCGATATCTTAGCCGTATCTGCTGGCTTTGATCGGCATCAAGAAGACTGGGGTGGTCTTTTAACTACTGATGATTACCGCACCATCGGTAACCTGGTTAAAACTTATGCGCAAAAATTTTGCCACGGTCGCCGCTTTGGCGTGCTGGAAGGCGGATACAATCATCAAGTGTTAGGACAAAATGTCCGCGCCTTCTTGGAAGGTTTGAAAGATTAAATACGCCGGAGATACTGGCGCACTTGTTCTAAAGCCAGCTTGGTCATCCGATTTTCTATATAACGCATAGCAAAAGGCCAGCGCTGTTCTAAACATGCGATGCCCGCCCTATGGGCTAAAGCAATAGCCGCCACATGGTTTTCTTCTTTTTGTTTGGCTATTTGGCCCACGATACTCAATCCCAAATCTGTTTCGGCAAATTGCCGTATTCCGGCAGCCAAAAATTTTGCCATTTTTACCCGATTTGGTTCTATCCCCTTCTCCGCTTCCTCAACGGGTGGCAAAATTTTCTTGGCCATTTCCCAGTCAAGAATGGTGAGCCCCAAGGGGAAAAAATCTTGATTCTCAGCGACCATCTTTAAACTCTGAATGGCCGAACTGCCAAAAGAGGTCTCGGCTATAGCCAGGGTTACTTTTTTCTCCTTGAGGAGGCGGATAAGGATTTCTTCATATTTTTCCTCATCGACGCCGAAAATATAATCCCCCAAGCGCCCTTTAATTTCCGCTTCCACAGGAGCAATCAAATTTTGGGCTTGGACTTCGCCGGTAGCTTTGGCCGTAAGGCGAATATGAATCTCGCCAATTTGGGTGTGGGCCAGAAGGCCAATGGTAGGGTTGACTCCGGCCGCCATTAAGTCTTTTATCGATTCATCGACCATGCTTTCGCCTATGCCAAAAAGCTTGAGCACCCGAGAAACTATTATTTCTTTGATCCCTAATTTTTTACGCAAATAAGGGAGAACGCTGTATTCCATGAAATAGCGCATTTCGTGAGGAACGCCCGGAATAACGATGATGGCCTGACCATTTTTTTCTGCAATAAAGCCGGGCGCAGTGCCCACCGGGTTTTCGATGGGAATCGACCCCGCCGGAATATAGGCCTGCTTCTTATTATTGGGGCTCATGGGACGACCAGCTCTTTGAAAAAAATCGCTAATCTGCTGATAAAGGTGCGCCTGAAAAACTAAAGGCCTATCCAATACCTCGGCTACGGCCTCCCGGGTAAGGTCATCTTGCGTCGGTCCTAAGCCGCCGGTGGTAATAATATAATCTGCTCGACTCAAGGCCAGTTTTAAAGTGCTTTTAATCCGCTCTAAATTATCCCCCACCGTCGATTTAAAATGTAAATCCAAACCTATGGTGGCCAGTTGTTGGGCGATATAAGCGGAGTTGGTATCCACAATTTGTCCTAAGAGTAGTTCTGTTCCTACAGCAATAATCTCGGCTTTCATTTTTTCCCTTTTTTTACTTTTTTAGTATATATTATCCCAAAATATTCTTGACCAACAACAACTTTTCTACTTGCTAAAATTTCTAAGCATGATAAAATTTTTAAATAAAAGGAAGGCCCTTGCCCAACAAAAATAAGGGGAGAGAAAATGTCTTTGATTTATGCTGACCATATAGCGGCTACACCTTTGCACCCCAAGGTATTAGAAGCGATGATGCCCTATTTCCAGGAATTTTACGGTAATCCTTCCAGTATTCATGATTCTGGAGAAAAGGCGCGCGTCGCTTTGGAAGAAGCCAGGAAAAAGGTAGCCAACTTAATCGGCAGCCAAGAAGAAGAAATTTATTTTACTTCTTGCGGGACTGAATCCAATAATTTAGCCCTCAAGGGCGTGGCCTGGGCTCACCAGAGTAAAGGAAAAGAAATCATCATCTCCAGTATTGAACATTTTTCCATCATGCACGCTGCTAATGCCTTAGAGAAAGCAGGCTTTCATATAAATCGTCTCCCGGTTGACAAATATGGTCTGGTGGATCCTCAAGTAGTAGAAAAAGCTATTACCCCGCAGACTATCTTAGTGTCTATAATGCACGCCAATCCAGAAGTAGGCACCATCGAACCTATTGCTGAAATTGGCCGGATTACCCGGGCTAAAAATGTTTTATTGCACACCGATGCCGTGGCTTCGGCCGGCTCTATCCCCGTGGATGTAAAGGAAATGAATGTTGATTTATTGAGCTTATCGGCCAGTCAATTCTACGGCCCTAAAGGAGCAGCGGCTTTATTTGTCCGGCGAGGGGTGCGCCTTTTGCCCTTGTTAGACGGCGGAATCCAAGAACGAGGCTTACGAGCCGGAACCGAAAATGTTCCGGCCATTGTGGGCATGGGGGTAGCTGCTGATTTAGCTCGGCAAGAAATGCCGGCGCGCATGGCCCATCTCCAAAAGCTCCAAGATAAATTGCTGGCGGAATTACCCAAAAAAATACCCTATTTACATCTCTTAGGACATCCTACCAAACGCCTCCCGGGCATTGTGAGTGTAGCGGTCGAATATGTGGAAGGTGAATCCATGCTCCTCTTCCTCGATATGGAAGGAATTCAGATTGCCAGTGGTTCCGCTTGTATTTCTCGTTCCTTGAAAGTGTCCCATGTGATGTTAGCCATGGGGATCGATGCGGCTACCGCACAAGGTTCTCTCCTCTTCAGTCTGGGGAGGCAAAATACGGAGGCCGATATAGACCGCATTTTAGAAGTTTTGCCCCCTATTGTGGAAAGGCTGAGGAATATGTCACCTTTATATCGTAAAGCTATGGCAAAAAAAGGATAAATTAAAAAGGAGTGAAACTAATGTATAGTCCTAAAGTAATGGATCATTTTCGCAATCCCCGCAATGTGGGTGTAATTGAGGATGCCGATGGTATAGGGGAGGTAGGCAACCCGGTTTGCGGAGACATGATGACTTTTTATATAAAAGTCAAAGATAACATTATCGAAGACATTAAATTCCAAACTTTTGGCTGCGGTGCAGCTATTGCCGTTTCCAGTATGGTCAGTGAATTAGCTAAAGGAAAGACCATAGAAGAAGCTTCTAAAATTACTAATAAAATGGTCGCCGAAGCCTTAGAAGGCCTGCCCAAGCAGAAGCTCCATTGTTCCAATTTAGGTGCCGATGCTTTACAAAAAGCGATTCAAGATTATTTACAAAAGACCGGTAAGGCACCTGCCGTAAAAGCAGAGAAAAAAAAGTGTTATTGCCCAGTTTGTGATATGGAAAACCCTATGGAAGCTGAATTTTGTACAGGTTGCGGGCGAGAACTTCCCCATGATGAGCATTAAAAAACCTGCCTGCTAAAAACCAACCTGCCTATTTAAAATCAATCAGCGGAGGATGCATGAAGGTCTTTTTGAGTGAAGTTATTCATCCAGCGGCCGTGGCCCTTTTGGAGAAAAATGCCCAAATTGTGCGTCCGCGAGATAATTCGCGAGCATCTTTCTTAGAAGCTCTGCAGGAGGTGGAGGGCATTATTGCGCGCAAAATTTATATTCGCGCCGAAGAAATGGACCATGCTCCCCAACTAAAAATCATCGCCCGTCACGGAGTAGGCTTGGACTCGGTGGATATTGCTGAAGCTACCCGGCGAGGAATTTTAGTCACTTACACTCCAGGAGAAAATAGAGAGTCTGTAGCTGAGTTGGCCATTGCTTTTATGCTTTCTTTGGCCCGGAAAATACCCCAAGCTCAAGCAGCCATGCATTCCTTACCCAAAGGGGAATTGGGTCAATTCACCGCGCTCTTAAGTAAATTCCAGCTTACCGGCCAGGACCTTGAGGGCAAGACTTTAGGCATAATTGGTACGGGCCGCATTGGGTCTACTGTTGCCCGGAAATGTGCCGCGGCCTTTGCTATGAAGGTTAAAGGATATGATCCTTATGTTTCGGCTGCGGTTATGGAATCATTTAAAACAGAAAAAGTGGAGAAATTAAGGGAATTGCTCCCCCAAGTTGATTTTCTGACTATCCATTGTCCCTTAACCACGGAAACTTATGGCATGATAGGAGAAAAAGAATTGGCCCTGATGAAAAAGGGAGCTTATGTAATTAACACGGCCCGCGGGGGGATTGTTAATGAGCAAGCTCTTTACCGCGCCCTTTGTGCAGGCCATATAGCGGGGGCTGCTCTTGATGTTTGGGAAGTTGAACCTCCTGATCCTGCTGATCCTTTGCTAAATCATCCGCAGGTGATAGCCACTCCTCATTACGCCGGCACCACAGAAGAAAGCCTTTACCGCGTCGGCATGGCCGCCGTAGCCGAAGTACTACGCGTTCTGCGGGGCGAACCACCCCAAAATCCAGTTAACCCAGAAGTTTGGAAAAAATGACCAATAACCGACTGGATAGATAAAAAAGCTATGATTCCCATCGTTTCAATTGTAGGCAAATCAAATAGTGGTAAAACAACTTTGATTGAAAAATTAATAGCCGAACTCGTCCGCCGTGGATATAAAGTGGCTACAATAAAACACGATGTGCACGGCTTTGAAATCGATCAAGAGGGGAAAGATAGTTGGCGGCATAAAAAAGCAGGAGCCCACACGGTGATCATTTCTTCCCCCCAAAAATTAGCGCTTATTCGCGATGTCGACCATGACGCGGAGTTGACGGAATTAAGGGAAAAATATGTTCGAGATGTGGATATAATCCTTTCCGAAGGTTTCAAAAGGAATTCTCAGCCCAAAATCGAGGTCTTCCGCCAAGAATTAAACCAAGAGCTCCTTTGTCAAAAAGAAGATAACCTAATAGCTATTGCCAGCAATAAGCCTTTCCAAATAGGCGTACCTTGCTTTGATATTAACGATGCTCGCGGCTTAGTAAACCTAATTGAAGAAAAGTTTCTGAAAAGAAAGTAAGGGAGCGGTGTGGAAGACGAATATCAGCAGCTCATGCGCGCCCGCCAAAATGTCTATGATTTGCTCCGCTGTTTTTACCTCCAGGAACCTTCTGCCAACTTCTTAGAAGCTCTGCGGGAAATAGATTTTTTCCCCGCTTTATCCGGCTACCACCCTATTTTAGATAAGGGCTTGGATCTCCTCCGCCAAACTATTTTTGCTGACCCCCCGACCCATTTGGCTTCCGCCTTAATCCCAGAATATACCAGGCTTTTTATCGGTCCCCAGCCTATTCCCCTTTATGAATCAGTTTACCGCTCCCCCAGCGGCCTTTTGAACCAAGAACAGACTCTGGCTGTACGCAAATTTTACCAGGAGGCTGGTTTGTTTTTGCCTCCTGCATCCTGTATATTTGAAGACCATATCGGCACGGAATTAGAATTCATTTTTTTCCTCTGTCAAAGGGCCGCTCAAGCTCAAGAAAAGAAAGAACAAGAATTTTGGGCGGAAATCCAATACCGCTTTTTCCGGGATCATCTAAGGCATTGGATCAATCCTTTTTGCGACCGTTTATTCCGAGAAACCACCGCCCCCTATTATCAAGCGGTTTCTTTAATGACTAAAGGGTTCGTGGATTGGGATTATCAAGAAATTGTTTCTCATTTTGCCCCTGATTCTTGACCGCCTAACATTTTTAATGTGCTTCACCAACACGAAACGGTTATTTCCGATTCCTGACCGTCTAACAGTTTTAATATTTCTCGCCAGCAGGAAACAGGCGGGAGAGGTTCGCCTCTCTCCCTCCCGCCTAAATTAAGCTGGAATTTAAAAACTGATCGACGGTCTGTTCCGATGCCCCTTGACTTAAATTACTCTAAAGAGATAATATCTCCGAATTGAATAGGGCATTTGGACCCTAAGCATATCTCCATTGCCGAAAGGAATTAACGTATGGCTAACTATTCATTATTGAAGAAAAGATTAGAGGAATTAGAAAAAAGAACTTGGCATGTTTCGGCCATTGAAGCTAACCTCAAGAAACTCACGCAAATGGGTATCCAGACAAAAGTTTTGGACCATAAGGAGATCATCAAACGCAAAAACGAAATATTGGACCGAGTTCAGCAGCGGGCTGAAGAATACGAATTTTTAACCCATAGCTGCGCGAAAGGCTCCGCTTTAGCCATCATGGAAGAATTTGGCCTTGGGCATATGGAGATTATTAAAGCGCTTTCCCCTTTTCCTGGATTTGGCATGATGGGATACATATGTGGAGCAGTAACGGGCAGCTTGATTGCTCTGGGCCTCTACTTTGGCAGCGATAATTTATTGGACTACGAAGGTAACGGGCGGGCCATTTCCGCTGCGCGTCAGTTTATACCTCGCTTCGAAAAAGAAGTCGGTACTATTCTATGCCCCAAAATACAAGAAGATTTAATATTTGGTAAGTATATGGACCCCCGAGGTAGCCAGGAAAATTTTCAAGCTTTTCAGAAAGCGAAGGGCTACGAAAAGTGTGCTTTGCTCCCGGGAATAGGAGCCAGAATCGCCGCAGAAATAATTATCACAGCCATGGAAGAGTCGCCATCCTCTTGACCCAGGTTATGGTTTTATAATTAGACCAAAGGCCTCTTCTTATTTCGAGACTAACTCATCATGCCCAATTTCTTTGACCAATTTACCATTTTTAAACTTAAGGCCATAATCCATCTATGTCTAAAAGCTGCCTCGCCCTCCAAGGATCGTTGACCTACCCTGGCATTGGCCAAAGTAAAATAAAACTCTCCTTGCTATGCCTACGGATAACCAGTATAATTCTGGGAAGTAAAAAAATGAAAAGGGGAAAGCCATGGGCTTTAGCTGTGGTATAATCGGTTTGCCCAACGCTGGAAAGTCAACCATTTTCAATGCCCTGAGTGCTGCTCGCGCAGAAGTGGCTAATTACCCCTTTTGTACTATTAATCCTCACCAAGGAATCGTGGCTGTTCCTGATGAGCGTTTAGAAAAGTTGGCCCAAATTCTCCATCCCCAAAAGGTAACGCCTACAGTTTTAGAATTCTGGGACATAGCAGGATTAGTTAAAGGGGCCAGTCAAGGTGAAGGGTTGGGAAACAGATTCTTAGGCCACATCCGTCAAGTCGATGCTTTAGCTCACGTGGTCCGTTGCTTTGAAGCGCCGGATGTGGTGCATATATACGGAACAGTTGATCCTCGCCGCGACATAGAAATTGTCCAAACAGAACTCATTCTGGCTGACCTGCAAACTATGGAAAGACGCTTGACAAAGACCGCTCATCAGGCCAAAGTTGGCGACAAAAAGGCCGCAGGTGAGCTACCCCTTGTAAAAAAGATCTACGACCATTTGGCCAAAGGGTTTCCCGCAGCTGCTTTAGACCTCTCACCGGCAGAAAGAAAAACGCTCTTAGAATGGGAACTCCTGACCGCTAAACCTTTGTTTTATGTGGCCAACGTTAGTGAAAAAGAACTAAAAGAAAAATTGTTCATTCCCCAAGTTGAAGCCTTAGCTGCCCGAGAAAATGCCCCTTTAGTAATCATCTGCGGTGACTTAGAAGCGGAATTAGCGGAATTGCCCCCCGCGGAACGGGAAGAATTTTTAAAAGATATGGGCTTAAGAGAATCGGCCCTGCAGCAGTTGATTCGCGTTGGCTACCAGCTCCTGAATCTGGTTACCTTCTATACTACCGTGGGCACCGAGTTAAGAGCCTGGACGATTCCGGCGGGCACGCGCGTTCCGCAAGCCGCAGGGAAAATTCATTCGGATATGGAAAGAGGCTTCATCCGTGCCGAAGTCATTCCTTTTAGTGAATTTATTAAAATCGGATCTATGGCCCTGGCCCGCGAAAAGGGCATAATCAGAATCGAAGGCAGAGATTATATCGTTCAAGATGGCGATATTTTACATATAAAATTCCAGGTTTGAAGAATTAATTTTCTTTTATGGCTAAAGCTAAATTTATTTTGCCAGTTGGTTTAATCGCCATTTCTCTGGCTTCTGTCCTTATTAAAATCTGCGAAGCTCCTCCTCTAATTATTGCCGCTTATCGTTTGGGATTAGCTACCTTAGCCTTGCTAATTCTTTTTCCAAAAAGGGCCATGCAGGGATTCAGCTTCCTGCCCCAGAAAGATTTTTTATTATGCCTGCTGGCGGGGATCTTCCTCTGTTTCCATTTTGCCTTTTGGATTACTTCCTTGAAATATACCTCCGTAGCCAGTTCTATAATTTTAGTAACCACCAACCCCATTTTTGTCGCTTTGGCCTCCACTTTTTTCCTTCGCGAAAAAATCTCCTGGGTGCTTCTTGCCGCCATCCTTTTAGCTATCTTAGGAGGGGTGATAATTGCTTGGGAAGATTTTGAAAAAGGGCGAGACAATCTTTGGGGAGACGCCTTAGCCTTGGCCGGAGCAGTTATGGCTTCCGGCTATTTGTTAGTGGGCAGAAGAATAAGACAAAAATTGGAGCTGGTTCCATACATTACTTTAGTTTACGGAGTGGCCGCTATTTTTTTAATTACCTTTGCTTTCCTCAACGGCGACTCTTTTTTTAATTATCCGGCGCGGGAATATATTCTCTTTTTTCTATTAGCCATTATCCCTCAATTAGTGGGACATACTTCTTTAAATTGGGCCTTAAAATTTTTTTCGGCTACTTTGGTGGCCGTAATTATCCTGGGTGAACCTATAGGAGCTACCATCTTGGCCTATATTTTCCTCGCCGAACCATTAACCAAACAAATCTTTTGGGGCGGAACTTTAGTCCTTATTGGTATATATTTTGCGGCCAGGGAAGAAGCCAGGTTAGGGAGATTATGAAAAACCGCTCCTTTTTAATTCGCGCCCTTTCTTTTCTTTTGCTCATAGCTGCCTGTGCCCCTCTTCCCCAAGAAAGGTTTTATGCTCCTCGACCGGGAGAAGAAGAATTCTGGCATTATCGGGAGGTGGGTTTAGCCTCTTGGTATGGGGAAGAGTACCATGGTCGGCCAACGGCCAACGGGGAAATATACGATATGTATGCCCCCACTGCGGCTCACCGCACTCTCCCCTTCCATACTATAGTTCGCGTAGTGAACCTGGAAAACGGAAAAGTCACTAAAGCTAGGATCAACGATCGCGGCCCCTTTATCCCTGGTCGGATTATTGACCTTTCGCGGCAGGGCGCCCAAGAAATCGGGATTTTAACTACGGGCACAGCCCGCGTTGTTCTGGAAGTGATCGGCTTTACCGGTAAATCTCCTCCCTCCTTGGAAGGAACTTTTACTATTCAAGTAGGCGCATTTGGGGAGAAAGAAAATGCCTGGCGTTTACAAGAACGGCTGCAAAAAAGATACGATCGCGTACATATTGCCCTTTGGGAAAACAATAATCAACGCCTCTATAGAGTAAGGGTGGGTTCTTTCCGCACTGAAGCTGAAGCGCGGCGCTACGGCGAATTTCTACGTCAAGAAAATTTGCCGGTTTTTGTAGTCAGAGAAGATTAAGGCAAATTTTTTTTCGAAAGAAACTGTGCTATATTAATGGACAATTAGGAATTGAGGGCCAGCTATGAAATTAAAAGGAAATTTAAAATTTTATCTCCCTTTTATAATTTTATTTTTCACCGTTTTTCCCTTCAGACTCGCCTCTTCATTTTCCTTAGAAGGACGGGTTAAAGAATTCACTCTCCAAAACGGAATTAAAGTCCTTCTTTTAGAACGCCGCCAGGCACCCACTCTATCTCTCTATATCCGCTTCCGCGTGGGGGCCGTCGACGAAAATTTAGGGATGACGGGAACTGCTCACCTTCTCGAGCATTTACTCTTTAAGGGAACCAAGACCTTGGGAACCAAAGATTACGCTGCCGAAGAAAAAATTCTTAAGCGCATAGATTCTGTGGGTATGGCTCTTGATGCCGAAAAAGCAAAGGGGGCAAAAGCTGATCAAGAATTTATTAAATACTTAGAAAAAACTCTGCAAGAACTTACCAAAGAGCATCGCCAATTAATAATTAAAGATGAAATTGAGCTCATTTACTCCCAAAATGGAGCTGTGGGCTTCAATGCCATGACCAGCGTAGATACCACCACTTACGTAGTGAACCTGCCCGCAAATCGTCTGGAACTTTGGGCCCGCATCGAATCCGACCGCATCTTAAACCCGGTTTTGCGGGAATTTTATTCTGAGCGGGATGTGGTTATGGAAGAGCGGCGCCGTTCTTACGACTCGCCACCCCAGCGCAAATTAGTGGAGCATTTTTTAGCCACTGCCTTTCTGGCTCATCCCTACGGACGACCGATTATTGGCTGGGCTTCCGATATTCAATTTTTAGATAAGCAGCGCACGGAACAATTTTTCCGCACTTACTATTCCCCAGAAAATATGGTGATTACCATCGTCGGCGACCTTTCTCCAGAATTAACAATTTCTTTGCTCAAAAAATATTTTGAACGTATTCCCCGGAAAGTTCTCCCCCCTCCGCTACCTACCCGAGAACCAGAGCAATTGGGCGAACGTCGCCTTAAAATCATGGCTGATGCTCAACCTGAATTAATCATCGGCTTCCATAAACCTAATCCTCCCCACGCGGATGATTTAGTTTGTGAAGTCATTTCCGGTTTGTTAAGTTACGGACGTACTTCCCGCTTTTACCAAAAATTAGTCGAAGAAAAGAAAATAGCGGTAGATATTTCTACTTCCAGTAGCTTTCCGGGCGTGCGTTATCCCAACCTCTTTGTTATCTTTGCTACCCCACGTCATCCCCACACCCCAGAAGAATTGGAGAAAGCGATATACCAAGAGCTGGAAGAATTAGCCACAACACCTGTTCCCGAAAAAGAATTAAAGAAAATTCAAAACCAGATCCAGGCTGATTATCTGCGCCAACTTAGTTCTAATTCTAAACTGGCTTACTGGCTTTCCTACTATCAATGCCTCTTGGGAGATTGGCGCTTCCTCACCCAAAGACTAAAGGATTACGAAAAGGTTACTCCGGATGATGTGAGGCGGGTCGTCCGCCAATATTTTCAGGAGCGCAACCGTACAGTTGGTGTCTTAATCAGATCTGGAGCAAAGAAGGAGGAAAAATAAATTGCCGCCCCGCAAGAGCACCATCTATTTCCTTAACCTTTGTCCTTTAATTTTAGCCATGTTCTTTCTGCAGGCTTACGCTCAAGAAGAGGAACTTTTCGTTCATCCTCGAGACATGAAATTTCCTCCTCTTTCTTTTACTCCCCCTAAACCGGAAAGACTTCAACTTTCTAATGGCCTGATTCTCTACCTCCTGGAAGACCCAGAATTGCCCTTGATCAACCTTTCCGCGCTGATCCGCTCTGGATCAGTGTACGACCCTCCCCAACTAAGCGGGCTGGCTAATTTAACAGCTACAGTGTTGCGCACCGGAGGCACAACTCGCCAATCACCCCAGGCCATAAATGAAGAATTAGAGTTTATGGGAGCCCACTTGGAATTTTCTATGGGGCGGGAGTCCGCCGGAATTCATCTCTCTGTTCCCCAAAAGAACTTTCGGCGGGCCTTAAACATTTTGGCCGATTTGTTAATGAACCCGGCCTTCGATCCGGAGCAGATTGACTTAGCCAAAAAACAGGAGATAGAAAATATCCGGCGCAGCAACGATGACCCGGAAGAGATCGCCTACCGGGAATTTCGGCGGGCCCTCTACCACGGGAACCCGCGAGGGCAAATACCCACCATAGAGTCTTTGGCCAGAATCAAACGCGAGGACTTAATTTCTTTCCATCGCCGATTCTTTAAACCCAACAATACCATTTTAGGCATCTCCGGCGATTTTAAAAGAGCCGAAATATTAAGTCTTCTCGAAGAAACTTTGGGTAGGTGGGAACGTTCTCTTATCGAACTGCCGCTTATTCCTCCCCCCACCCCGGCGGATAATAAGATGATTTTCTATGTGCCTAAAGACCTCCCTCAAGCCACAATTCTGCTGGGCCATCTTGCTCTTCCCCTGGGTCATCCTGATTATCTTCCTTTTAAAGTGCTAAATTTTATTCTGGGCGGTGGGGGTTTTAATTCCCGGTTGGTTCAAGAAATTCGCTCTAACCAGGGATTAGCTTATAATGTGGGGAGTTTTTACCAAGGACGGGTGGATTATGGAGTATTTGGGGTTTATTGCCAAACTAAATCTTCGGCAACTCAAAAAGTAATTTCTTTAATTTATGAGAACATAAATAATTTAAAAATGAAAGCACCTACAGTGGCAGAATTGGATTGGGCTAAAAAGGCCTTGGTGAATAAATACATTTTTTCTTTTGCTACCGCGGCCAGTATTGTCAGTCAGCGCATGCAGATAGAGTATGACCAAATGCCCAGCGACTTTCTGGAAAAATATCCCGAATTGGTGGCCGCGGTCAGTCTTAGTGACTTAGAGAAGGTAGCCAGTAGATATCTTCTTCCCGAAAAATCTATTCTCTTGGTAGTTGGTAAAGAAGAAGACTTCGAAAAACCCCTTTCTGCCTTAGGACCCGTGCATAAAATCTCTCTACCCAAATACGAATAAGGAGTGTACCTCATGAAATTTCTCCTAATTCAGCCTCCCTACCCGTTTTCTGAATTTCCCAAACCTTCTTTTGCCCTTATGTCCTTAGGCGCTGTCTTAAAAAAGAATGACGTGGAAGTAAAAGTGCTCGATTTACTTACTACGCGTTTTTCCTGGTCAAAAATCCAAGATTCTCTTAACCGATTTCAGCCTGATCTGATTGGCATCACCAGCGTTACTATGAATTTCCCTATGGCCTTAAAAATAATTAAATATTGCAAGAAAATATCTCCGGAAACCTTGACCGTAATGGGTGGGCCTCATGTAACTTTTATGGCGGAGGAAATCCTCCAGCAGCATGCGGAAGTGGATATCATTGTTCAAGGGGAGGCGGAAGAGACTATTCCAGAAATTTGCCGATTTGCCCGGGAAAAAGATTTAACCAAAATTAAAGGTATAGCCTTTCGGCAAAATGGTAAAATTCAGATTAATGAAGACCGGCCTTTTATTGTTGACTTAAACTCCCTTCCCCATCCCGAGCGGACTCTTTTCCCTATAGCGCGGTATTTAGCCATGAAAGTCCCGGCCAGTATTCTTACCAGCCGGGGATGCCCAGTAGGTTGCTCTTTCTGCGTGGGTTATCGGATGACGGGGCGGAAAGGACGCTTTCGTGATCCCCGCCTGGTCGTAGATGAAATTGAGGCCGCCCTTAATTTAGGTTTTGAGGAAGTTTGTTTCGATGACGATCTTTTTACCCGGCAGCGCCGGCATGTCTTGGGTGTTTGCCAAGAAATAAAGAAACGCGGCTTAAAATTTCCCCTGTATCTTTTCGCTCGCGTGGATACAGTGGATGAAACCATTTTACGTGAACTCCGGAGCGTGGGCTGCTCCATGATTTGCTTTGGTTTAGAATCGGGAAACCAAAAAATTCTTGATAAAGCGGGTAAAAAAATAACCCTGACCAAAGTTCGCCAAGCCATGGAAATATGCAAACAAGTGGGCATATCCCCTTTTGGCTCTTTTATCCTCGGCCTCCCTGGAGAAACACCGCAGACCATGGAAGAAACGCTCTCTTTCGCCCAAAGTTTAGGCATTCCCTTCGGTTTTCATATCCTCGCCCCTTTTCCCGGAACAAAAGTTAGAGAAAACGCCTCGGCTTATGGACTAAAAATTCTAACCGACGACTGGTCTCTTTATGATGCAGACCATGCGGTAACCGAGACGGCGGAGCTTCCGGCCAAAGCGGTTGAAGAATTTGCCCAAAAATTCTTCTGCGGATTGAATAAAGAGATCACCAGGATGAAGCAAGCTACTTTGGCCGGTACTTATAACGGACCATACAAGGAAGAAATGGAAAAAAGGCTAGAGATTGATTTTGCCTGGCAACTCCTCTCCCGTGACCTCCTGGAAGAAAAAGGAGAAATTAAAGATTATTTGGCCAGAGATGTTGAAGACTCCCTAAAAAAATTGGCCAGACAATTAGCGCAGGAAACTTCTTATCCTTTACCCTTCGTAGAAAAGAAACTCGCCGATTACTTCCAAAAAGGGTTAATCATCTGCCAAAATAAAACAAATTCTTTTAAATGGAATTGGCGAGATGACTAAAAAGAGAATTATCATCTCTCTTTTTCCGCTTCTTTCCGTCTTCTTTTTGACCCAATTTGCCCTAAGCGAGCATGTGGTCAATCTTCTCCCTAACCATTTACCTGTCTTCATCCTAACGCAACCAGGGACTTCCTCCGTGGCCATTGATTTATGGGTTAAAGCCGGTTCGCGTTATGATCCGCCGGGCAAGAGCGGTTTGGCTCATTTTGTGGAGCATCTCCTTTTTAAAGGAACAACCCAAAGAACTTCTACCGCCATCTCCAAGGAAATCGCCGGTTTAGGAGGAAGAATGAATGCCTACACTGTTTGGGATTATGTTCAGGTTCATATTTCCGTTTTGCCGCAACACCTACCGCGGGCTTTAGAAATTTTAGCCGACATCGTGCAAGACTCTTTATTTGCGGCGGAGATGGTGGAGAAGGAAAGAAAAGTGATCTTAGAAGAAATCTCTTTGGGCAATATTTATCCTCCCAGCTACATTTTAAACCTAATTACCCAGACTCTTTTTGAGAGAAGCCAGCTTGGTCAGCCCATCGCAGGTACGAAAGAGACCGTAATGGAAATTACTCAGGCGGAGTTATTCCAATTTTATAAGCGCCATTATCTCCCCAATAATTCTCTTTTAACTGTAGTCGGGAATATAGATCCAACAAAAGCCTTGGTCGAAATAAAAGAGAAGTTATCTTCCTGGCCTGCCGGTCCTGTTCTTCCTCCACCGCCTGCCCCCTCCTCGAAGAGCAAATTTCCAGAAGTGCATAAAAGAAGATTTTTAGACCAGGCGATCGTGGTGGTAGCTTTGCCAGCAACCAGTTTGACTGATCAGGATCGCCCTGCGTTTGAGATTATCAATGCCCTTTTAGGATCCGGAGCCCATTCCCGTCTCTATCAAGAAATTCGGGAAAAGCACGCTCTCTCCTATCTCGTCGGCTCGATCTACTATCCCCTGGCCGACACTGGCATTTGGGCTACTTATGCTGGTACAGCCCCAGAGAACATCCAGAAAGTTAAATCAATTTTCTGGCGCCACCTCCAAAAGATTCAAGAAGAACCTCTCTCTTCGGCAGAGCTCTCGGAAATTAAGAATTATTTATATGGCCGCACAGTAATGCGCTTGGAAAATAACTCTGCCTTGGCTGACTTTTGGGGCCCGCAGTTATTATTCGGCAAGTTTCTATCCCCCCAAGAATTTTTGGCGCACATTCAGAAAGTAAATGCTCATGACGTACAGCGCGTAGCCCAAAAATATTTTCGGGAAGAAAATCTTTGCCTCTTCATTTTGAAACCCTACCCTGGCTTACGATTTTTCCACAGTTTATTTCGATAAAAATTTACTTCCATTTTGGCAAAGAAAGCCGGAGAAATGTTTGTCTCCAATAATAATTCCCAGAAAATTTTTTTTACTATACCTGCTACTTAGAATGGTAGCAAGGGGTTAATTTTTTTAAGAGGCTATTCATTTTTATTTTTCTCCCCGGGAAACCTTTTCTCTACGATGGCCAAAATTGCTATCATGACTAACCAGACAATGACAATGATAGTCCAATGACTCACCCCCACCACTTGCGGGATAGTAATTTTGCCCAAAGCTCCCCATTTGAGTAAACTATCTTGGATAAAGCTATATACTTCAGCGAAAATCCCTGCTCCCACAAGCATTCCCAGGATTCCCCCCCATAAGGCATCCCATCTTCCTTCGCCAGTTGCGCCAACGGCAGTTCCTGGGCAGTATCCTAACATCCCCCATCCCAATCCGAAGATCAATCCTCCAAGAATATTAGCACCGAGGACTGTGGGTTTTATACTAAGCTTGCCCCATCCCATATCTACAAAGAAATAAATCCCTACCATGCCTACCAGAATGGCTGAGGCCATTATTTTGAAAATAGTAAAGTCTTTTAACCGCAGCATTCCCACTTGGCGATCATACCTCAATGCCTCTCCCTTTTGCAGAAAAAAACCAAAGAAGATTCCCGTAATAAGTCCTAAAAGTAGCGTCCCCATTCTATGCACCTCCTTTCCCATAGATAAGGCGCACCATGATTATTCCTCCTATAAAAAAGCAAATAAGGGAAATCCAGCTACTGACAGCTAATTGCAGCGAACCGCTGATTCCATGGCCACTCGGTCAGCCATCAGCCAGGCGGGCCCCAAACATTAAAACAATTCCACCCAGAAAGGCTACCAGCCACCTTTTAAAGTGATCTGGGCCAAATCGTTTGGCCCACATAGGGGGAACAAACCTGCTTTTAAATTCTCCTGAAAGTCGGGAAGCAATGAAAGCTCCGATTAAAATTCCTAAAACTTCCATCCATTGCCAATCAATAATAGGTTTCTCTTTGACAAAATAAGGTAAGTTGGCCACATGCTCGGGCGCCAAAATACTTTCGATCATGCCAATTGTGCGCACAAAGGTGGTTGAAACACCTAGATACTTACCCGCTGTTAAAACAGAAAACCAGCTCACCAATCCCAGCATAGCTCCAGCCACATATGGAGACCATTTAGGTTTTTTAAAAATCTCCATAAAAACACCCCCTTATTAGGCTAATAAGCCATTGTTTATATCTTGGGGAGATGAGGAGCAGCACAATAGGCGCATTCAGGCCCATAGCCAGCGGCATTATACGCGGCCATCCCCCCTGCAAAATTAATTACTTCTTTGAACCCCTTCTGTTTCAGGAGGCTTGCCCCTAAACTTGATCGTTGCCCGCTGCTACAAATAACTACTATAGGAATATTTGGACTCAGCTCATCCGCTTTGGTCCTTAAATCAGCAAAGGGAATATTAATGGCCCCCTCAATATGTCCACTTTCAAACTCCTTATTGCTTCTCACATCCACGATGGTCAGATCATGTCCTTCGCTCATCCTTCTCTTCAATTCCCCAGCAGAAATTTGGCAAATGTGGTTAGTGGGCAGACCGAACTTAATCCAAGCGCTCATTCCGCCATCTAAATACCCGATTATTCTGTCCAATCCCACTCGCCGAAGTTGAATGAATGCTTCTGTGGCCTGCACTTGATTATCTGAAACTAAAAGGATATCCATTTCCGGAGGAAGAATCCACCCCGCAAAGGTTGAAAAATTACTCCTTAAATCAATGTGATAAGCCCCAGGGACATGTTGACCCCCAAAATTTTCATAAGGGCGTACATCAAGAACAATCGTGTTCTTTTCGCTCATCTTGTGGTAAAAAGATAGCGAATCATAGGGAGTAAGGTAAGGCAAATCTTTGCTAAGCATTGGTCCCTTCCGGTTTATCTCACTACAACGATGGAAATGATCAGGTGCTTCAGGCATTCCCGTGGTTAATGTTTTTATGAATTCTTCTTGATTCTTTATTTGCAGAGCATAATTATATCTTTTTTCATAGCCAATCGTGCTTGACCTCTTGGCCGATAATGCCCGGCCGCAAAAGGATCCTGCCCCATGGGCTGGGTAAATCTCACAGAAATCGGGAAGAGAGAGTAACTTTTTTAAACTATCAAATAATTTTTCCCCCAATTCATTTGACCTACCAGGAAATAGATCAGGCCTGCCTACGTCTCCAACAAATAGGGTATCCCCACTAAAAAGAGCTACAGGTTCTGCTCCCCGGGAATGGTCCATGACTACATAAGAAATATGTTCGGGGGTATGTCCCGGAGTTTGGAGGATCCTGAATTCTATATCTTCAATTTTTAAAGAATCTCCTTCAAACAGACCCACATGGGCGAATTGGCAATTACCAGCATGAGGAGCATAAATCTTGGCCCCGGTTTTTTCTGCTAACTCCAGGTGCCCAGAAACAAAATCCGCATGAAGGTGAGTTTCCAATATATGGGTAATTTTTAATTCCATTGCTCCAGCAGTGTCCAGATAAGCTTGAATATCTCGTTTGGGATCAATTATGGCACAACTCCTTGATCCTCCAATCAAATAGGAAAGATGGGATAACCCGGCAACATAATATTGCTGCATAAACATTGATTATTTCCTTAATATTCTGATTTTGTTATTAATGCCCCGCATCACTTTATTATCATAGTTTATTTCTTTTCTTATTCCCCCAGCACAATTTGTTATCTTGCTTTTTATCTTTATGTTTTAAATGTTAAGAAAATGCTCAGCGATTCGGGAAGAATTGCTCAACTTTATAGATTTTTTGATTAAGCACCTAATCCTGATCAGGGTGCTTATCTAATTTTGCTTGGAGCTTTTTGAAAACTTGGGCAACTTCTTTATTCAACTTTATCTTTTTGGTATGCTTAGTTTTCCCAATAAATATAACCTTGAAATTTCTCAATATCATCCAAGGATAGCTCAACTCTCATGCTGCTTTTTTCGGGAATTGCAAATTTAAAACTTCCGTATCATAGTCTCCTTTAATTGACATACAGTCAAGTTGCGGCAAGGTAAATTTGACGGGAATCTTCTTCCTTGATGATGCTTTTGCATCTTTCATTTTGGGGCAGCGAAGTATATTCTTTAAATTTTCTCTATTTATGCGCCCATAATATGAGAATCGATCATTTCTGTCAAGTAATTTTGGGGGGTGAATTTAATCCATCCCTGAACGATGGGTGAAAAACTAAGAATCATTAGTTCCTTCCATTTGGAAAATCAAGCCTTAATGGCTTGTTAATTTTGGCAAGGGTCAAGGCCTTACCCTAAAAAAATTTGAAATAAATCTTTATTAACCTTCGATAAGGATGCCCTTGTGGCTTGTTTTTTGGGGCAAGGGGTAAATCGCAGCATTCCAGCATACTTTGCGGCCCATTGCCTCATATAAAAGAAGCCAAACTTAATCAGGCGAGCAAAGGATTTTCCCTTTCCTTGCCACCAGAGAAGAGAGGCATGGTGATCGGAATTTGTAGCCAAATTACCCGATTTTTTCCATTTAATTTAAATTAAGCTTGGGCTATTTTTTTTCAAAAAAATTTGACATTTGCCCTCATCTTTAATAGGATTAATCGTTTAAATAAAAATAGAAGAAGGGAAGGAAACTTTACCAATATAAAAATTGTGCCGAAAGTTTTTTATTAATTTTTTGATTTTTTTATTAGCTGCCCTGGCGGGAATTTTTCTTTTTTCTGCGGCGGAAGCCAATTCTCGGCCCACGATCCGGGTGTTAATTTCCCGAGATATATACCAGCTGAAAATTGCTGGGTCTAACTTATCCTTAACAGAATTGCCGTCAGGCCACCTATTATTAAAAAATATAAATTCTTTTACCATAGTTCGCGAAAAGGGGTCGTTTTTAAAGCTAAAAGAAAAAGGAACTTTAGCGGGCGGGTTTATTCTTACTTCCCCAGGTTATTTATCTATTCTGGGGAAAAAATATAAGGGAAAAATTTTGTTTTACCCGGGAAATAATAGAGATATTTGGATAATTAACGAGCTACCCTTGGAAGAATACCTCGTGGGCTTAGTCAATAAAGAGATATCTTCCCAATGGCCCTTGGCCGCAGTGAAAGCTCAGGTGGTAGCGGCGCGCACCTATGCCTACTATCAGAAAGAAAAAAGAGCGGACAATCCCTTTGATGTGGAAGCCACAGTAAATGACCAAGTTTATGCTGGAGTAGAGTTTGAAGATGAACGGGCCAGAAAAGCTGTTAGGGAAACTGCAGGAGAAGTAATTCTATACCAAGGAAAACCAATTTTTGCTGTCTACCATGCTTGTTGCGGAGGAAAAACAGAGTCACCTGGGTATGTCTGGTCTGGAGATTATCCTTACCTAAAGAGTATTTCCTGTCTTTATTGCCTCGATTCTCCCCACTTTGTTTGGAACTACCAATTTGAAATGGATAAATTAGAAAAAATTTTGCAGGAGAGGGGAAACGGTCATCTTCCTATCAAAGAAATCATAGTGGGGCCCCGAAATGAAAGCAAAAGAATTACTAAAATTATCATCCGCAGAGCGGGAGATGATTTAGAAATTCCTGCTCCTGAGTTTCGCCAGCTTTTAGGTTATGATCAGCTTCGTTCTACAAATTTTTGGGTCAAAAAGGTAAATAGGACATTTTCTTTTGCCGGTTTGGGCTGGGGGCATGGCGTGGGCTTATGCCAATGGGGAGCCAAAGGCATGGCGGAGACTGGCACGGATTATCAAAGTATTATAAAATACTATTATCAAAACGTGGAAATAGGAAAAAGATTTTAATGAAAATTCAGGAATTTGACTATCATTTACCCCCTGAACTTATAGCTCAGCATCCTGTTCCTCAAAGAGATCAATCTCGTCTTTTGGTCTTGAAGCGCAAGGAGAAGACTTGGGAACATAAGATCTTTGCTGATTTACCGGAATATTTAAATCCGGGGGACCTCTTGATTATCAACGATACTAAAGTAATTCCTGGGCGCCTTTATGGGAGAAAAGAGAGCGGCGGGAAAATAGAAATCCTCTTGGTAAAGGAAGTTAAAAATGGAAATAAAATGGCCGCATTAGGCGAAGCGGCCGAAGTTAGCTTGAGCAAATGGCCTAACCTTTGGCAATGTTTAGTAAAGGGTTCGGCTAAGCTTCGCGAAAATACGCCTGTATTTTTTAATGAAGAGATTCAAGGAACTCTTCTCCAGCCCCTATCTTCTGGCCTATGGCTATTAGGTCTGCCCGCAGGGGTTGATCTTAAGAAAAGGCTGGGGGAGATAGGCTTTCCTCCTCTTCCTCCTTATATCAAACGCAATGGTGATTTCCGGCGGAAAGCAGAGGATCTAATACGCTACCAAACTGTCTACGCTCAACAGGAAGGCTCTATCGCCGCCCCCACCGCGGGCTTGCATTTTACCCCGGAGCTTTTAGAAAGGATAAAAGAAAAAGGCGTGCTCGTCCTGCCCATTACTCTGCACGTCGGGTTGGGTACTTTCCTCCCCGTGAAAAAAGAAGAAGTAGAAAATCATCACCTCCCGGCAGAATCCTTTGTCATTCCTGATTCTACGGCAGCCGCCATAAATAAGGCTCGCCGCTCTAAACAAAGGATTATTGCTGTGGGCACTACGGTTACCCGGGCCTTGGAATCTTCGCTAATGGAAAATGGCGAAATTAAAGCTGGACCAGGAGAGACTGATTTATTTATTATCCCCGGATATAATTTTAGAATTATCGACTGCTTAATTACAAATTTTCATCTTCCCCGATCGACCCTTTTAATGTTAGTCTATGCTTTTGGGGGGAAAGAATTTATGAGAGCGGCTTATGCCGAAGCCATAAAAGAAAAATATCGATTCTATAGTTACGGCGATGCTATGTTCATAATTTAAAATGAAGAAATGGTAAGCAAATACCCATGCAATTGGAGATTTTAAAAAAAGATGCCGCCACCCTTGCCCGGGTAGGCCTCTGCCATACTGCTCATGGTAGTTTCCAGACTCCCGCGTTTATTCCTGTAGGCACCCAGGCCACAGTCAAGGGCTTGACTTCCGAAGAGCTGCGGGATATGGGGGTGGAAATAATTCTGGCGAACACGTATCACCTTTACCTTCGCCCTGGGCATGAAAGGATTGCCCGCCTGGGGGGTCTGCATAAATTCATGCATTGGGACTATCCCCTGCTTACCGATAGCGGGGGTTTTCAAATTTTCAGTCTCAATTCCTTGGTCCGAGTTTCCGACGAAGGTGTTCAGTTTCAATCCCATCTCGATGGGTCTACCCATTTTTTAACTCCAGAGAAAGCCGTGGCCATTCAAAAATCTTTGGGAGCAGATATTATCATGTGCTTAGATGAGTGTCTTCCCTACCCGGCCACTCGAGCTGAAGCCAAAATTTCTTTAAGACGTACTTTAAACTGGGCAAAGCGATGTCAAGATTCTCCCCGAGCAGCACATCAGGCGCTCTTTGGTATTGTCCAGGGTGGAATGTATCCAGATCTCCGCCGAGAGGGCGTAACTGGGCTGCGGCAAATAGGGTTTGATGGCTATGCCTTGGGTGGCCTTAGCGTAGGCGAAAACAAAGAAGTTATGTATCAAATAATTGCCGAAACGGCCCCTCTTTTACCAGCTAACCAGCCGCGGTACCTAATGGGGGTAGGCATGCCGGAGGATATCCTCTTCGCCGTAACCCAGGGCATAGATATGTTTGATTGTGTTCTGCCAACGCGCAACGCCCGGAATGGCATGCTCTTTACTAAGCATGGCCGGTTAATCATTAAAAATGCGCGCTTTGCCGACGACTCTTTGCCTATCGAACTGGGGTGCGCTTGTTATACTTGTCGTTATTATTCCCGTGCTTACCTTCGCCATTTATACTTGGCTGAAGAAATCTTGGCCGCGCGTTTATTGACCATCCATAATCTCTTTTTTTATACCAATTTCATGAAGGAAATCCGCCAAGCGATATTAGCTGGAGAATTGGCCAACTTTAAAGAAAAATTTGGTTACGCTTGGGAAAATATGGAAAAGTTAGCAGAGCTCTATCCCCAATCTTCCTTGGAAGGGGAAGATAGATCTCGGCGTCTATCAACTATATAAGGAGGTAAGTCCGATGTTTTCAGATTTGGCCTATGCCATGGGTAATGCCCCCGGGGGAGGGGGCGGAGCTGCCGGTTTAGGTAGCCTTCTTCCTTTGATTTTAATGTTTGTCGTTTTTTATTTCCTGCTCATCTGGCCCCAACAAAAGAAAGCTAAGGCTCATCGCCAAATTTTGGCCAGTTTGCAGAAAGGTGACAATGTCATAACCTCATCGGGCATTTACGGGACGATAACTGGCCTTACGGATACGGTGGTGACTCTGGAAATTGCCGAGAAGGTACGCATCAAAGTAGCCCGCAGTTCCATTGCTGGCAAAGTTCAGGGTCCAGTCTAATCGCGAGACCACCTGTCCAATTAAAACAGCAAGGAGAAATTTATGCGGCGGAGTATTCAATGGCGAGTTGGATTAATAATATTTTTTCTGGCGCTCTCCATTATTTATCTAATTCCCACCTTGGTCGACCCCTTACCCAAATGGTGGACTAAAGTTTTACCTACTGAAAAAATCCATTTAGGTCTGGATCTGCGGGGCGGGATGCATCTGCTCTTAGAAGTAGAAGTCCAAAAGGCCGTAGAAAGCGCGTTGGATAAATATGCCAGCGACCTGAAAGAATCTTTGACTAAAAAAGGTATTCCCTTTCAGCGGGTGGAGAGGACCGCCGAAGGGAAAATTTCTATTGTCCTTCCTGATGCCAAAGCTAATGACCGCTTCAGCCAATTGCGCACAGAACAATACGGCCATCTAAAAGTCTCCTCTTTTTTCGAAAAGGACGGCCAGTTCCACTACCTTTTGGAAATGAGTTCTCCGGAAATCCGCTCGGTAGAGGATTCGGCGGTCCGCCAAGCCTTAGAGACTATCCGTAATCGGGTTGACCAATTTGGCGTGGCTGAGCCCGTAATTGCCCCCCAAGGAGAGAACCAGATCTTAGTCCAACTTCCCGGCATCAAAGATCCCCAAAGGGCCATTGAATTAATCGGACGTACGGCTCTTTTAGAATTTAAATTAGTTGATGAGGAGAACAGCTTAGAAGAAGCCTTGAAAGGAAACATTCCTCCGGGTTCGGAAATCCTGTATCAAAAAGTTGTGGATCGAGAAACCGGGGTTATTACCCGCCGTCCTTATCTGGTAAAAAAGCGGGCTTTGATGACTGGAGATGTGCTGGTAGATGCCCGCATGCGGATAAAGTCGGACTTTAATGAGCCTTATGTATCTTTAGACTTCGACGCTCGGGGAGCTCGTCTGTTTGATCAAATAACTGCTGAAAATGTAAAAAAGCGTTTGGCTATTGTCTTGGACAATAACGTTTATTCTGCCCCAGTTATTCAAGAAAGGATCAGCGGTGGTAAAGCCCAAATTACTGGATCCTTTACGGTAGAAGAGGCTTCGGATCTGGCCATTGTTCTCCGCGCCGGTGCCCTGCCCGCGCCGGTGAAGATTATCCAGAATGTGACCGTGGGCCCCTCTTTGGGACAAGATTCTATTGAAAAAGGAATTCGCGCAGCCATTATCGGCGCCATTTTGGTGGTCGTGTTCATGGCCGTCTATTATCGGATGTCCGGTTTGATTGCCGACTGGGCTTTAGTGCTTAACATAGTTTATTTGATGGGCGCCTTAGCTTCTATGCGGGCTACCTTAACATTACCCGGAATCGCGGGAATCATCTTAGCCATTGGCATGGCCGTGGATAGTAATGTCTTAATGTTTGAGCGGATTAGAGAAGAATTACGCTTGGGGAAAACTGTCCGGGCAGCCGTAGATGCTGGCTACGACAAGGCTCTGTTCACCATTATTGACTCTCACGTGACTACTTTGATTACGGCCGTAGTCCTTTTCCAATTCGGCACCGGCCCGATTAAGGGCTTTGCTGTCACCTTGAGCCTGGGTGTGATTATCAACCTATTCTCCGCGCTCATTGGCACAAAAGTTATCTTTGACTGGATAAATTACCGCAAGCAATTACAAACTTTAAGCATCTGAAGAAAGGAACTGCTTGATGGGTATCGAAATATTAGGTAAAACAAACATCGATTTCATTGGGCTTAGAAAATATGCTTTTATTCTTTCGGGCCTCTTCATTGCTCTGGGAATTTTGGCTTTAGTTCTCTTAGCTATGGGAAAGGCCAATTTGGGCATCGATTTTGCTGGAGGGACGGCTGTCCAATTAAAATTTGAAAAACCTTTGCAAATGGATAAAGCCCGGCACGTCTTGGAGGCTAACGGGTTTAAAGATAGTGAACTGCAGCACTTTACGGAAGGAAATAAGCTTTTAATCCAGGTCAAAAAATCTACTACGGTTCCTTTAGGAAAAGTTGCCGACAAAATCGTAGAGATCTTTAGCAAGGAATTTAAGGACAATAAATTTGTAGTGGAGAGTTCTACGGAAATTGGGCCCAAAGTGGGCAAAAATTTGCAACATGATGCGCTTATTGCGGTAATTATTTCGGCCATCGGCATGATTATTTACCTGGCCTGGCGCTTTGAATTTTCCTTTGGAGTGGCGGCGACCATAGCCACTTTTCACGATGTGCTTACCGTCTTAGGTATTTTTAATATCTTGGGGAAGGAAGTAAACTTGCTGTTAGTTACGGCTCTTTTAACTTTAGCCGGCTATTCTTTGACAGATACGGTAGTTATCTATGATCGGATCCGCGAGAACCTGCGTCTGCGCCCCCGCGACCCCTTAGGAGACGTCATGAACCGCAGTATAAATGAAGTGCTTAGCCGCACTATCGTGACTACTATCACCGTGTTCTTGGTTTGTTTATCCCTGTTCTTCTTCGGCGGGGAAGTCATTCATGATTTTTCTTTAGCTCTGCTCATCGGCGTGTGTGTGGGCACATATTCGTCTGTATTTGTGGCCAGTCCCATTGTTTACGAATGGCGCAAAGGTCAGAAAATCCGTATCCGGACGCGCCGTTAAATCTTTCTTCCCTCCTAAAATTATCGGCGGCCGGGAGGCGAAAATTTTTTAAGCTTATTCACCGCGTGCTGGAGTGTTTCCATTTTTTTGGGGAAAGCAAAGCGAACTTTTGTTCGGCCCTTTTCTGGCTGACTATAAAAACAACTTCCGGGAACAGTGGCTACCCCGATTTTCTCTACTAAATAATAGGCACAATCGAAGTCATCCCGAAAACCGAAGTGGCCTACGTCCGTCATAATGTAATAAGCGCCTTTAGGCTGATGAACGCGAAAATTAGCCTCGACCAAAGACGACAGAAGAAAATCCCGCCGTTCTTTATATTCGGCCGCTAACGTCTGATAATAATCTTGACCCAAGCGCAGGGCCACTACTGCCGCTTCTTGGAGGGGATGGGCAGCTCCGACCGTAAGAAAATCGTGGACTTTGCGAATAGAAGCCGTGAGCTTGGCCGAGGCAATCGCCCAACCCACGCGCCATCCCGTTAAGCTGTAGGTTTTGGACAGCGAATTAATCGTAATAGTCTGTTCGCTCATCCCGGGGAGGGCAGCAATACTCACGTGTTGGGCATTATCATAAAGGATGTGTTCATATATCTCGTCCGTTACAGCTACTACACCCCACTTTAAGCATAAATCAGCAATAAATTGCAGTTCTTCCCGCGTGAAGACTTTGCCCGTAGGATTATTGGGTGTGTTAATGACTATGGCTTTAGTTTGGTTATTGAAAGCGCGCTTTAGTTCTTGATCGTCCAAGTGCCAATCCGGCTCGTGGAGAGTGATGTAGCGGGGTGTCGCTCCACAGAGGATAGTGTCCGGCCCATAATTTTCATAAAAAGGCTCAAAGACGATGACCTCTTCTCCAGGATTGACTATCGCCAGCAAGGAAGCGATCATACATTCTGTAGCCCCACAACAGACGGTGATCTCTTTTTCCGGATCCACCTTTAGGCCATTGTACCAAAAGAACTTCTCGGCGATGGCCTGGCGGAGAGCTGGTGTTCCCCAAGTTATCGCATACTGGTTTACATCGGTGCGAATGGCTCTTACCGCTGCTTCTTTAATTTCCTCCGGAGCAGGAAAATCTGGAAATCCCTGGGCTAAGTTCACTCCTTGGTGTTTGAGACAAAGCCGCGTCATATCCCTAATTACTGATTCGGTAAAACTGCGGGCTCGCTCCGCGGAAAAATCTTTCATTTCCTTAATCCACCTCTTCAAAGGTTAACATCGATAAAATATATATAATAAACTTTTGCTCGTCAATAAAGAAAAAAGCCGACCGGCGATCACTTTTTAAATTCCACCTTAATTCAGGCAGGAGAGAGAAACTCATTTAAATGGGGCCTGGTTCTTTCATAGGAACTGGCGGGGGAAAATAGATCTCTCTCCCTCTTCTTTAGAAAATTATTTGCTTTGTTTTCGGCATTTGCTAATATAGGGAAAAGTTACCTATGAAAATGCTCTTAAGAGTAAAGATCTTTTTGGTCTGGATAGTTTTTATATACCCTCTGATTCTGCTCGCTTTTCCGCAGCAAGCAGAAATACAACAAATCCAAAATAATTTAGTAGGGAAATCGATAGGCGAAAGAATCGCTTTTTGGGCCGAAAAATTTGTAGGTACTCCTTATGACGAGGACCCGCAGGGAACTTATGTAACCCGAAAGGCGATTGTCGCTGATGATCGGGTGGACTGCATGTACCTGGTATTTCGCTCAGTGGAATTGGCTTTGAGCTCATCGCCTGAGCAAGCAATCCAAATTGCCCTGGAGAAGCGTTTTCATACCCAAGGAATTATTAGCAATGGGCAAGTAATTAATTACGAAGACCGCTTGGCTTATGGGGAAGACCTGATTTTTAGCGGTAAATGGGGCCAAGAAGTTACTCGCCAAATTGGCCAAACTGTCTTCATCAAAGGACTTAGAGGAAAGGATTTATGGGCCATTCTCCCCCCTGATAAATTATTAGCTGGGAGCAAAAATTTGCGCACAGGAGATTTAATTTTTTTTGTAAAATATCCTGAGCAGAGGCTCAAGGATGAAGGGGTTGGCCATATGGGGATCGTCAAAATTGAGGGGAAAAATGATCAGGCCAAGATCTTTCTTATTCACGCCAGTGGCCTAAAATATAAAGGTGGAGCAGTGAAAAAAGTACCTTTGGCGGAATACCTGGCGCACATGCCCTTTAGGGGGGTAATGGTGACCAGGTTCGAATAAGGGCAGAGGAGACAAAAATGAAAGAAAATTTATTGCGGGAATTACAAAGCCTAGGCCAAAGCATTTGGCTGGACAATCTTAGTTGGCACCTGCTGAATTCTGGAGAATTAGCCCGGTTGATTAACTTGGGCATAACTGGCGTTACTTCTAACCCCACTATCTTTCAAAAATCAATTTCGGGAAGTAAAGATTATGATTCGGCCCTCCAAAACTTATTACAGAAAGGCATATATGCCGAAAAAGACCTTTTCTTAAGCTTAGCCTTAGAAGATGTTTCCCGCGCTGCGGATTTGCTTTGGCCAGTTTATCTCTCCAGCCAGGGGCGCGATGGCTTTGTGAGTATCGAAGTATCTCCAGAGCTGGCTTACGATCGGGAGAAGACCGTAGCGGAAGCTAAGTTTCTCTTTGCCACCATCGGCAAGAAAAATATCTTGGTGAAAATTCCAGCCACCCCTCCAGGCATCTTGGCCATAGAAGACCTGATCGCCGAGGGCGTTAATGTTAACGCTACTTTACTCTTTTCCATTAAAAGATATGAAGAAGTAGCCAAAGCTTATATTCACGGCTTAGAAAAAAGAAGGCATAAAGGTGAGCCTATTGCCGAAGTAGCTTCGGTAGCCAGTTTTTTTGTGAGCCGGGTTGATACGATGGTGGATAGCCTTCTGCAGGCCCGCATATCTTCTTCCCCTTCGGCAGCTGAAAAAAAGAAGATCCAATCTCTCCTTGGCCAAGCAGCCGTGGCCAATGCTAAATTAGCTTATCAAAAATACAAAGAAATATTTTCCGGAAAAAGATTCCAAGCCTTAACTGGAGCGAATAAACAAAGAATCCTTTGGGCAAGCACGGGGACCAAAAACCCTAAATACAGTGATATCAAATATGTGCAAGAATTAATTGGGCCGGCCTCCATAAATACTCTGCCCGAAACCACTTTGGCTGCCTTTCTTGACCATGGAGAAGCCAAAATCACTATCGAGGAAGGGCTAAAAGAAGCCGAAGCTCTCTTTGATGAGCTCCATTCCCTGGGAGTGAATATGCGGCAAGTTACCGACGATTTAGAAAAAGAAGGGGTCAGGCTCTTTGCCGAATCTTACTCTGCCCTATTAAAAGAAATTGCCGAAAAGAGAGATTATTTTTTAGCTCGGAAACATTAGCAAATATTTAATCAAGCAAAATGTTTAATCCCTGGGGAATAATGCCCTTTAGGGGTGGCCATCAGAAGGAGGGAATATGAAATTAGGAATGGTGGGTTTAGGACGGATGGGAATGAACATGGTCCGCCGCCTTTTAAAAGGGGGCCACAAAGTAGTTGCTTATAACCGTTCCCCAGAAAAGACACGGCAGATTATGAAAGAAGGAGCCCAAGGAGTTTTCTCTTTGCCGGAGCTGGTGCAGGCTCTTCAGCCACCGCGGATTGTCTGGCTGATGCTCCCAGCTGGTAAACCCGTAGAGGAATATATCAGTCAGTTAGCTGATTTATTGTCTAAAGGCGACATAATCGTGGAAGGGGGAAATAGTTTTTACCAGGATGACCTCCGCCATGCCGGGGAATTAAAACCCAAAGGCATTCACTACCTGGATGTGGGGGTGAGTGGAGGCATCTGGGGTTTAAAAATTGGCTATTGTTTGATGATCGGTGGGGAACGGAAGATCTACAAGTTTCTGGAACCCATTTTTAAGGCATTGGCTCCGCGCGATGGATATCTTTATTGTGGTAGCACGGGAGCTGGGCATTTTGTAAAGATGACCCACAACGGTATTGAATACGGATTAATGTCCGCCTATGCAGAAGGGTTTGATCTTCTTTTAAATTCTCCTTATGGTGCCGAGTTAAATTTGGCCAAAGTGGCGCATCTATGGAATCAAGGAAGCGTCGTGCGCTCTTGGCTCTTAGAGCTTTTGGCATCGGCGCTTAAAAAAGATCCTCATCTTTCTTCTATCAAAGGCTATGTAGAAGATTCCGGAGAAGGCCGGTGGACGGTGCAACAGGCCATAAATTCGGCTGTGCCTGCGCCAGTTATAGCTTGTTCTCTTTTCCAAAGATTTCGCTCCCGGCAAACCGATTCTTTTGCTGATAAAATCTTGGCGGCCCTGCGGCAAGAGTTCGGCGGGCATAGGGTGATAAAGAATAAGCCTTGAACGACTTAATTTGCACTTCTTGCCCAAAAAGATTTCCTGGCCAAGCAAGGATCTGGAAATGTTCCTGCGGCGGAGTACTGGATATAGAATTTTCCGCTTCCTTTCCTATAGAAAAAATTCGTCAAAGAAATTTAAATATGTGGCGTTACCGGGAAGCCATTCCCTTGGAAGACGATGAAAACATCATTACTTTGGGGGAAGGTTTTACCCCCTTAATCCCCTTAAATTTTGCCGGCAAAAAAGTTTGGATTAAACAAGAGCACCTCTTTCCCACAGGTTCTTATAAAGACCGGGGAGCTTCTGTGCTCATCAGTAAAATAAAAGAATGGGGGATAAATGAAGTAGTAGAAGATTCATCGGGGAATGCTGGCTGCGCGATTGCTGCTTATTGTGCCCGGGCAAAAATTAAATGTGAGATTTTCGTTCCCCAAGATACTTCACCGGCTAAGCTGGCTCAGATTCAAGCTTACGGGGCCAAAGTGCGCCTCATACCTGGATCACGGGAAGATACAGCGCAGGCCACCCTAAAAGCCGCCGAAAAAATTTATTATGCCAGCCATTCCTGGAACCCCTTTTTCTTCCAAGGCACTAAAACCATGGCTTTTGAGGTATGCGAGCAATTGGGTTGGCAATCTCCAGATGTAGTAATTCTGCCGGTTGGAAATGGGACACTTCTTCTGGGGTGTTTCTGCGGTTTTCAGGATCTGCGACAAGCTGGCCTTATCGACAAAATCCCCCGCCTAATTGGCATTCAAGCAGCCAACTGCGCCCCTTTGTATTTGGCCTGGCAAGAGAATTCCCCTGACCTTCCTTTCATCACGCAGAAAGAAACCTTGGCCGAAGGAATCGCCATTGCTGCCCCAGTACGGGGTAAACAAATTTTGCAGGCGATTAAAGAAAGTTCTGGGGAGATCATGATCGTGGAAGAAGAGGAAATTAAAGCAGCCTTAATAGATGTCTCCCGCCGTGGATTTTACATTGAACCCACCGCCGCGGCGACTATTGCTGGCGTAAATAAATATGTGGCTCATTCTCTTCCTGGAGAAACCATCGTCTCCGTATTCTCTGGGCATGGATTAAAGGCTACCGAAAAAATTTTAAAAATATTGGCCAGTCTTCATCAAAAATAATTATATCCATCCCCTAACCTTGTAATAAATAATCGCTCCATATTCCCTAACAATTTGCCCAAAAACTTGCAGGCGAACTAAAGCATTATGGGCATATTTTTCGTACGGATCAGCTGGAGCAGGATATACCTTTAAGCCCAAATTTTCCAAGGCCAAAAGAGCCCGCTTCATCTGGATATAAGAAGTAACGATTAACAGATTCTGCCATTTATTTTTATCCGCAATTTTTTTTACCTCTAAAACTTGCTCCCGCGTATCAATTGCATTCTTCTCTACCAATATATCTCGCTCCAGAATTTTTAGTTTTCGTGCTTCTTGGGCGAAAATTAAGGCTTCCGGAATTCCTACTTGGGCCGTATCTCCTCCCGCAAAAAGAATCTTAGGGGCCCATCCGCCATAATACAACTGGGCTCCCCGGAGAAGTCTCTGGGCTGATTGGGGGGACAAGAAACGACCCCGATCGATTCCCCCTCCTAAGACCACGATGGCATCGGCTTGGCGTACTTCTTCCGCAATATGCAGTGGCCGAAGCATGTAGTCATTAAGGGGAGTAAAAGAAATTAACAAAATTAACAAAAAGATCAGCCACAATACTAGGTTAATACCTAAAAAAACTCTCTCAAATAAAGGTCTTGCTTTGGCCATTTTCTTCTTAATCTTCCTCGTTATTCGGCCTTATTATAGGCGAAGGCCAAAAGGATAGCAAGAAAAAGTTCGCCAATATTAATGGTTGATGTTGTTAATCACTTTTGGGAAATAAAAGGAGCTGACCGTCTAACAGTTTTAATATTTCTGGCCAGCAGGAAACAGGCGGAAGGTGGAGAGGCTCGCCTCGCTCCCTCCCGCCTGAATTAAGCTAGAATTTAAAAACTGATCCACGGTCAGTAAAAGGAGGCCTTGACAAAAAAGTCATACCCGATTAGGATGGTCATATTTAAAATTCCCTAAAGGAGGAGGTGATTAAAAAGGGAGGTTTGGCTAAATTTTTTGAAAATTTTTAAAACAAAAAATACGGAGGCCAGTCATGAAGAAATCAATTTATTACTTATTTATGGTAACTTTAATCGTTGCTTTAAGCTCAACTTTCGCCTATGCCCAAGCTAAAAAGGAAGCCTTCAAATATGAAGATAAAATTGGGGTAGTGAAGATTAAACCTGGCGAACCTATCCACATTGCCTGCTGGATGGTCGTCGCCGGACCCGATGCTTCTTTGGGCACAGACACCAAAAGGGGCGTAGAAATCGCCATCGACGACAAAGGTGGAAAAATTTTAGGCTTTCCTATTAAATTAACTGTGCAAGATACAGGTTGTAATGCGGAAGGTGGGCAAGTGGCCGCCACTAAAATAGCCGCTGATCCTACAGTCGTCGCGGCTATCGGTTCTAACTGTTCCAGTGAAGCCCGACCCGGAGCGCCTATTCTCTGGAAAGCCGGAATTGCCACTGTTTCTCCCTCGAACACGGCCCCCTTCCTTACTGATCCTAAACGCGGGCCTGAGTATGATGGTTATCTGCGCACAGCTCATAACGACAAAGTTCAGGGAGCGGTAGCGGCTGAATTTGCTATTAAAAAACTAAAGGTTAAGAAAGCGGCCACTATCCATGACGGCAGTCCTTATGCGGAACAGCTCCAAGCTGTATTTGCCGCCACCTTTAAAAAATTAGGAGGCACGATCACTTCCCAAGAAGCGGTAGCGCCCACCGATACTGATATGCGGCCGGTACTTACCAAAATAGCGACGGGCAAACCAGAATTTATCTATTACCCCATCTTCATCGCTGCTGGAGGACATATAACTCGCCAAGTAAAGGAAGTAAAGGGCTTAGAAAAAGTTTATTTAATGGGGGCTGACGGCATCTTCTCCACTGATTTTTATAAGGCTGCTGGCGAAGCCGCTATTGGTATGTATCATTCCAGCCCTGACTTTTCTGCATTCGGGGCCGGCTATAAGAGCTTCCTCGAAAAACATCAAAAAAAATACGGCGAAAAACCCATCGCCCCTTTCCACGCCCATGCCTATGATGCGGCGATGATGGTTTTTGCGGCCATTGAAAAAGTGGCTAAAAAAGGACCCGATGGCACCTTATACATTGGGCGGAAAAAATTGCGGGACGCCCTTTACGCCACGAAGAATTTTCCCGGCTTAACCGGAAATTTGACCTGTGACAAATACGGAGATTGTGCTGACCCCCGCATTGCCGTCTATTTAACCTCGGAAGAAAATATTAAAAAATTGGTTATGCCCGATAAGCCCTTCTGGGTCCCATCTCCGCCCGAACCAAAAGCACCCGCCAAGAAAGCACCGGGGAAAAAATAGGCTGACTGATGAGCTGAGCCATTGAGCTCAGCTCATCCATCCTTTTAACAAGTGAGGAACTATGCCCCAGAAATGGAGAGAAAGAATTAACCTAATGGATTTTTTGATGTGGTCCATTGGGGGTCTAATCTTAACCATAATCATCTGGGGTTCCCTCGCTACCTTAGCTTCGGCCCGGTATACCTCTCATCATTGGTTCGATTTTATTGTATTTGGCCTGGCCCAAGGAAGCATATATGCTCTGATTGCTATGGGCTATACCATGGTTTATGGCATTCTGCGCATGATTAATTTTGCCCATAGCGAGGTGTTCATGAGCGGTCCTTACACGGCTTATTTTGTAGCCGCTTTTTTTGCTTCTTCAGGTCTCTTAGACCGTTCCCCTATTTTTTGCTTAGTGGTCATCTTTCTTGTTTCCATGGCTATGTCGACTTTAATTGCTGTTCTTTTAGAAAGGATTGCTTACCGACCTTTACGCTCTGCCCCGCGATTAGTCCCTTTAATTACCGCTATCGGTGCTTCTTTTTTCCTGCAGTATACTTTTCGAGGGCTCTATGGGTCTGGATTCCAGGCTTACCCGGTAATCAAAATACTGGAAGGGCAATGGCTGTGGGGAGAATTCCGGATCTTAAAATTTCAAGCCGTAGTGATCATAGCGGCGGCCCTACTCATGGCCGCTCTTTATTCCTTCGTCCAACGGACCAAAATAGGCAAAGCCATCCGGGCAGTCTCTGAGGACAAAGAAATGGCCTTTATGGTCGGGATTGATGTAGACCGCATGATCGTGATTACTTTTGTCATCGGTGGAATGGCCGCCGGCGCAGCGGGAGTTCTTTATGCTATAATGTTTAAGCAGGTTCATTTTTTCATGGGTTTTATCCCGGGCATAAAAGCTTTTACAGCTGCTGTATTAGGCGGCATAGGTAACATTCCCGGAGCGATGTTGGGGGGCATTTTTTTAGGGATTGTGGAATCAGTGGGGCCTACGCTCTTTCTCGATGGTTTGGGAATCGTCGCCCCTTATCAATTAAAAGATGCCATTGCCTTTATCTTGTTAGTTTTAGTCCTGATCTTTCGCCCCACGGGCATATTGGGGGAACGATTAGCCGTAAAAAAGGCTTGAAAATGAAACTGGTCAAGATGATCTGGCTTTATGGTCTTAAATTAGGCTTCGGCGGAGGAGCAGTCGCTATACTCCTCGCTTTAATTGGTATGGTCGAATCCTTTCACCAAAGGCACATAATTAGCGAATTAGCTTCCATGGGCCAAACTCTGTTAGCCTGTACCGCTCTGCTTTTTAGCTATTTAGCAGCCAAAAAAACTTCGCGGGATCACCTTTATATAAGCTTGAGCAACGGGATCATCTGTGGTCTTTTATTGGGGGTTGCTTTGGCCTTATTAGTAAAAATAAGTACCATTTTAAATCTCCGCGCCGTTTTTATTAATGCTTCCCCTATGCTTTTTAAAATTTTAACTTTTGGCCAAGGACCAGAAAAGGGTATTTCTCTTTTGATCGTCTCCGGCTCTTTCCTTGGCTTATTAGGTGGCTGCATCTTTCTCGCTCCTCCTTTATGGCGGAGGGTTTTTTCTATTTCCTTGGGCAGCGTAATTTTAATAGGCATTCTCCAGGATCTGTTGCGGCCGACCTTCGCCCTTTGGGGACCTTTAGCCATACTGAATGATTGGCTTTACACGGCTAATGGTCTTACTCGCCCTGGTGCCGCAGCTATTTTCATTTTAACAGCTTTAGTAGCTTATCTATGGGCTAACCAAAAAGGAGCTTGGCAAAACACTTATCAAAGCCTTAAACCTGGCCAGAAAAAAGTCGTGCAGGCCATTTTCCTTCTCCTCTCCTTTTTTATTCTCCTGGCTTTACCCCAAATTTTGGGCCTTTTTTTGAGTGAAGTCCTAACGATAGTTGGCCTATATGTTCTTTTAGGATTGGGATTGAACATTGTGGTGGGCTATGCTGGACTTTTGGACTTAGGTTATGTAGCCTTCTTCGCCATCGGCGCTTATAGCGTCGCCCTATTGACTTCGCCGGAGATCGGCTTTATGCATTTAACGTTTTGGCAAGCCCTACCTTTGGCTATTGCCTGCGGCGTAATCTCTGGGGTTCTCTTGGGTATTCCCGTATTAAAAATGCGGGGGGATTATTTGGCTATAGCGACTTTAGGTTTCGGGGAAATCATTCGGATCCTTGTGCTCTCCGATTTTTTACGCCCCTGGCTGGGCGGAGCCCAAGGAATTGGTAAAATTCCTAAACCATTTGTAGGGAGTATAGAATTATCTTCACCCCAGGAAATATACTACTTAATCCTGGGCGGCTGCTTTTTAGTCGGCTTTATTTCTTGGCGTTTAAGGGACTCCCGGTTAGGCCGCGCTTGGATGGCTATTAGAGAAGATGAAGATGTGGCCCAAGCCTTGGGCATTAACTTGGTAAGCACTAAATTATTGGCTTTTGCTACCGGGGCCGCCTTCTCCGCTCTCAGTGGAGCTATATTTGCCAGTAAATTGGGTTCGGTCTACCCCCATAGTTTTAATGTGATGATTTCCATAAATATCCTGTGTCTAATAATCGTAGGGGGAATGGGAAGTATTCCAGGAGTTATTGTCGGGGCCTTTGCCTTAGTTGGCTTACCCGAACTCCTCCGGGAATTTGCGGAGTATCGTCTGCTCGTTTACGGAGCAGCTTTAGTAGCCATGATGCTTTATCGTCCGGAAGGCCTGTGGCCTGAACCGATTCACCGCCGCGAATTACACACTGCCAATTCCTCACCCTGAGGCGGAAGACAAATGGCGAAAACTATCCTTTTGTTAGCCAAGAAAGCAACCAAAAAATTCGGGGGGCTGGTGGCCGTTGATCAATTGGATCTAACCGTACGCGCCGAAAGCATTCATAGCATAATTGGCCCTAACGGCGCCGGGAAAACTACCTTTTTTAATTGCGTCACCGGTTTTTATAAACCGGAAGAAGGAGAAATTAACTTCGCTGGCCATCCGCTCTTGGGCCTCTTGCCGGACCAGATTGTGCGCTTGGGCATAAGCCGCACTTACCAAAACATCAGGCTTTTCCCGAACTTAACGGCGATAGAAAATGTTTTAGTAGGGCTGCATACCCATTTACGTGCTGGATTTTTGGGGATTGTCCTGCAGAACCCCAGAACCAGACGGGAAGAAAAAGAAGCCAATGAAGAGGCTAAACAGATACTCCGTTTTGTAAATTTGACCGGCAAAGGCGACTTTTTAGCCAAAAATCTCCCTTACGGGGATCAGCGCCGTCTGGAAATTGCTCGGGCCTTGGCAGCAAAACCCAAACTTTTACTCCTTGACGAACCTACGGCTGGCATGAACCCGCGGGAGACGCAAGAAATGATGCAGTTTATCCAAAAACTGCGGGATGATTTAGGTATCACTATCCTCCTCATCGAACACCAAATGAAAGTGGTCATGGGCATCTCCGAAGTGGTGACTGTTTTAGATTACGGCAAGAAAATAGCGGAAGGAACGCCTGCGGAAATTCAGAATGACCCTAAAGTAATCGAGGCTTATTTAGGAAAGCCCCATTAAGAAACTATGTTATTTTTAGAAGACGTCCATACTTATTATGGTCACATTCACGCTTTGCAGGGCGTTTCTCTTTATGTGGGGGCCCAAGAAATCGTTACCTTGATCGGGGCTAATGGCGCGGGCAAGAGTACCACCTTAAAGACCATCAGCGGCTTATTACGTCCTAAACAAGGGACGATTCGTTTAGGGCATGAAGATCTTACTGTTTATCCCCCCCACGAAATTGCCGGCCGGGGCGTGGTGCAAGTTCCGGAAGGAAGAAGAATATTCGGTCGTTTAACTGTCTTGGAGAATTTAGAAATGGGTGCTTTTGCTTGCCGAAATCGACAAATGCTCAAGGCTAATCTGCAAAAAGTTTTCCAACTCTTCCCTCGCTTAGAAGAAAGAAGTAAGCAAATTGCCGGTACCCTTAGCGGTGGGGAACAGCAAATGTTAGCTATGGCCCGGGCCTTGATGGCTAATCCCCAAATCTTATTAATGGACGAACCCTCTATGGGTTTGGCCCCTGTTTTAGTGGACAGCATTTTTGCCACTATCCAACAGCTTAATGAGCAAGGAACCACAATTCTTTTAGTCGAACAGAATGCGCGCTTGGCCTTGCAAGTGGCTAAGCGGGGGTATGTCCTGCAGACCGGGATGATAGTCTGGCATGATACGGCCGAAAATTTACAAAAGAATGAGATGGTGCGCCAAGCTTATTTAGGAGAGTTTTAAGTCTGAGATTGACCAATGAATATTTACGCCATACCAGCAGCATTAGCTTTTGTTATTAACTTGGCTCTCTGCCTAATTGTTTTCTTTGATAATCCCAAAGGAATAGTTAACCGCGTATTCACGCTCTGCATCCTTTCTTTCGTGGCCTGGAATGCTGGTGAATTAATAATGATCACCAGTGCCCATCATGAAATGGCCCTCATCGGCGTTAAAATCATCTTCTGTGGCGTTTTCCTCTTTCCCATTTTCTTCCTGCATTTTTCTTACGTTTTCCCGCAAAAATTTACTCACTTTTTTGATGGCTGGCGCAGTCTCCTTCTTTATGTGGGGCCATTAGCCCTTCTAATTCCTTTTATCCTTCTGCTGCAGGTGGATATTGGGCGGGTCTTAAAAATAGGATCAATTTTTTATTATGTATTCACTTTCAAAGGCCCTTTAGAATCCCACGTCTTAGCCCTTATCCTCGCCCTTATTGGCTTAGCTTATTTTGCCTGGGGAGTGGTTAATTTCATCCTTTCTTATCGGCGAACCAAAATTTCCCGCCAAAGGCTGCAAATTTTGTATATTTTGCTTGGTATAAGTTCCATGTTTTTCATTGGCCTTATTTTGCATGTGGCCAACTACCTCTGGGAATTTGGCTATTCCTTCTTCTTCGTGGCTAGCCTTTATTCTTTACTGATTAGTTTCTTTTTTGCCTTAGCCATTGTCAAATATCGCCTGGTAGATATTCACTTTATCATTCGCGGTGGAATTCTTTACTCTATTCTCTCTGGCTTGGTCTTGGTTATCTATGTTCTTATCATAAAAAATGTCTGCGACATTTTGGCCAAAAAATTAGAAACCACCTCCCTCTTGGTCGAAAGCGTATCGGTCTTAGTCTTGGTCTTTCTGCTTCGTCCTTTGGAAAGAAAAGTAGAAGAATTCATTGATCGTTTTCTTTACCGTGATCGTTACCTTTTTCGTTTAAAATTCTTTGAATTTACGCGCACGCTCCTCAACACCCTTGATCTACGCGCCCTCGCCCAGGCCGCGGTGGAATTCATCTCCCAAGCTTTAGTGGTTGATATTATCGGCCTGTGGGTTATTGATGAGGAAAAAAACGCTTATTATCTAATCAGTGCCCAAAGGAAATTTGGGGAAAAAAATTTTTCTATGGACAGTCCGCTGATCGCCTTTCTCCAAAAAACTAGTCGAGTTGTAGAATTGGCCCCCCTCAAAGAATATGCCCATCTGCGCCCAGAAGCCCAAGAGCTTATCGAAAAAGGTTTCTTTATGGCCATTCCTTTCCCTTGGGAAGAAGGGTTATTAGGGTTCCTGCTCTTGGGAGAAAAAAGAAATGGCAAAAGTTTTTCCATCATGGAGATCGAAGCCTTAGAAGCTTTAGCTCCCGCTACGGCTATGGCCATTTCGCGCGCCCTTCTTTACCAAAATTTAAAGAAGAAAGACTGGCAAATGATGCAGTCTGAAAAGTTAGCTGCCTTGGGAGAAATGGCTGCTTCCTTTGTCCATGGGATCAGAAATCCTTTGGGCATTATCTTAGGAGCTGCCGAAACCCTCCAAAAGAACCTTTCCCCTGCTATCCAAAAAGAAATGATCCAATTTATCCGGGAGGAAGGAGAACGGATAAACCAAATGCTCGCCAATTTCCTGGAGTTTGCCAAACCCAAACCCCCGGCCTTTAAAGAAACAAATTTGCAGGAAATTTTGCGTAAGACCGTAGAGTTAATCTCGATTCCGGCTAAGCAAAGAGGAATTAATATTGTTCAAGAATATCCCCCCGAAGAAATTTCTCTTTATTTAGACCCAGAGCAAATAAAGGAAGCTTTACTAAATTTGGAGATAAACGCCTTAGAGGCGATGCCGCAAGGGGGGGTTTTGCGCCTGGTTTTGGCTAAAAAAGATGACCAGGAAGTAATTATTCGGGTGAGCGATACTGGCCAGGGTATTTCTCCCCAAATTAAATCTAAAATCTTCGATCCTTTCTTTACCACCAAAGAACAAGGCACCGGCCTGGGCTTGACTATTGTGCATTTGGTGGTTAAAAATCATGGCGGAACTATTTCCGTTGCCCCAAATAATGGCCAAGGAACTACCTTTACCATCACCCTTCCGCGGCTGAAGGGTTTAAAAGGTTGTTTTGGCCCGCTGGGCCCGATTAAATAATATAATGCTCAAAAATTATGAAACCTAGAATTTTAGTTGTTGACGACGAAGTGCGCATGCAGCGCCTCTTTGAAATTAATCTGAGCCCCAAATACGAAATCTTGACTTGCGGCGATGGATTAGAAGCACTGGAACTTATTAAAGTAAAAGATTTCCACCTGCTCATTACCGATTTAAAAATGCCGCGCATGGATGGTCTCACTCTTTTACAGGAGGTGCGCCGAATTCAGCCTTCCTTACCCATAATTATTACTACGGCCTATGGCACCATTGAAAGTGCTGTGCAAGCGATGAAAGAAGGTGCCGTTGATTACATTCTTAAGCCCATCAAAATGGAGGAGATGGAAATATTAATCGAAAAAACTCTCTCTATCAGCCGCCTGCGCGATGAAAATTTGGAGCTCCGGCAAGAATTAAAAGCCATATTCGGGCACGAAAATATCGTGGGCCAGCATCCGGCCATGCAAAAAGTTGTGCAACTCATCCATCAAGTTGCTCAAACCAAAGCCACGGTCCTTATTCAGGGAGAAAGCGGCACGGGCAAGGAATTGGTCGCCCGGGCCATTCATTATGAAAGCGACCGTTCCAGTAAGCCTTTTGTGGTCATTAACTGCGCGGCTATCCCGGCCAACCTCTTAGAAAGCGAACTTTTTGGCCATGAAAAAGGGGCTTTTACTGGGGCTGTGCGCACCAAAAAAGGTAGGCTGGAGCTGGCGGATAAGGGCACCCTTTTTCTCGACGAAATTGGAGAAATGCCTAAAGAGCTGCAAGTAAAAATTTTACGCGTCATCGAAGAACAAAAGTTTCAAAGAGTGGGCGGAACAGAAGATATTGAAGTGGACAACCGGATAATTGCGGCTTCTAATAAAGATCTCAGGCAAGCTGTGGAAGCAGACACCTTCCGCGATGACTTATATTATCGCTTAAAGGTCATAACTATTCATATTCCCCCCTTGCGGGAAAGGAAAGAGGATATCCCCCTTTTAGTGGATCATTTTCTCCAAAAACATCGGGGCATATGTAAAAAAGAAATTAGAGGCGTAAGCGAGCGGGCCCTCCAGGCGCTTATGGAATACGCTTGGCCCGGAAACGTGCGGGAGTTGGAAAATGCTCTCCTGCGGGGTATGGTCTTATGCCGCGGTGACTTTATTGACTTAGAAGATTTACCGGAAGAACTAAATAAGCAAAATCTTCCGCCCAAGGAATATGAAAGAGCTGTGCCCACTGATCGGCGGGAACTAATGCAGCTGAAAAAACAAGCCCAGCAGCGCATTAAAGAAGAAATCGAGAAAAATTTTATTATCGATGCCCTTCGCCGGGGCAAGGGGAATATTCAACGCTCTGCCGCCATGGTAAATATGGACCGTCGCCAATTTCAAAACTTAATAAAAAAATACGGTATCTCTAAAAAGGATTTTGAAAACGATTAGCCTCAAGTGCGAATATTTTATTCGCACTTGAAAGATAAAATTCGCACCTGATAAATTTATGAAATAATTAATTATTCCTTATTTTCCCCCTCATCTCCCCAGAAAGCGCTGGTTCTGATCAATCTTAAGCCTCTACCTCTTTTAAAAATTATTTAATATTTTCAATGAGTTAATTTTTAAAAAACAACTCTCTCCTGGCCCATTTTTTGCTAAGAAAAAAGATAATCGGAAAATAACGCCCAAAAGGAGAATAAAATGGCTATTGGAGAATTGATTCGGGATTTAAAAAGAAGAGTAACTGGCGGGGAAATCTCCAGATTAGAGCCTTATTATCCCCCCACGCAAAATATTCCCATAGGATTGCCTAAAGATGTGCAGAGCCTTTGCCCTGAATGTCGTCAAATAATTCCTGCTAAAATTTTGGAAAAAGATGGGCGGGTGCTCATGGAAAAAACTTGCCCCGACCACGGTTTTTTCCAAGATTTAATTTCTTCCCTGCCTTCTCTTTATAAAAAGGCGGAGCGCTGGACTTACGAAGACGGAGATGGAATTTTAAACCCCCAAATCAAAGGAGCAAAAGTTTGCCCGGATGACTGCGGCCTCTGTGACTTGCATATTAGCCACGCCGCTTTGGCCAACATCGATTTAACTAATCGTTGCAATTTGCGCTGTCCAATTTGCTTCGCCAACGCTAATGTTCAGGGTTATGTTTATGAACCTACTTATGAACAGGTCGTGGAAATGCTCACCATGCTCCGGAATATTAAACCGGTCTTCCCGCCGGCGGTGCAATTTTCAGGTGGCGAACCTACCATCCATCCCCGATTTTTGGATATTCTTAAAGCAGCGCGAGCCATGGGCTTTAGCCACTTGCAAATTGCCTCCAATGGCATCCGTTTGGCTAAGGATTTAGAATTTGCCCGAAAATGCAAGGAAGCAGGCTTATACACCGTTTATTTACAGTTTGACGGCACCGATGATGAAGTTTATCAAAAAACCAGAGGTTTGAAAGGTCTCTGGGAACTTAAACAACAGGCCGTAGAAAATGCCCGAGTGGCCGGTTTGCGCATAGTACTAGTGCCCACTATAATTAAAACTATAAATGATGATCAAGTAGGGAAAATCTTACAGTACGCCATTGATAATTCCGACGTAATCAGCGGCATCAGCTACCAACCGGTAGCTTTTACAGGACGGATTTCTAAAGAAGAGAGAGAAAAACAACGTTATACCCTTTCCGATTTGGCTTTAGACATAGAAAAACAAACAGGATATTTAAACGCCCTGGAGGATTGGTATCCGCTCTCGGTTACTTCTCCTTTTTCCAAATTGCTGAGCGCTATTTGGAAGTATGAAGTGATGAAGATTACCTCCCACCCGGACTGTGGCATCGGTACTTATATCTTCGTCAACTCGAAGACTAAGAGTGTGACTCCTATTACTAAGCTAATCGATATTGAAGGGTTCACTATGGACCTAAACAAATTAGTAAAACAGAGAATTTCCCATATTCGTTCGCTGACGGCTTTGAGCGCCCAGCAGCTTTTAAAGAAGCATTTCCGCGAAGAAGAAGCTAAGGACGGCATGACTCCGCAAGTTTGTTTAGAGCTTTTCCAGGGTATCGTAGATAAAGAAGCGCAAAGACGCGTGGAACTGATCTATAACTGGCATATGATGTTAGTAGGGGGTATGCACTTCCAGGATGGATACAATTACAATGTGGACCGGGTTAAGCGCTGTTGCATTCATTATGCGGCCCCTAATGGCCGAATTTATCCCTTCTGCGCTTATAACTCTGGCCCGGTCTTTCGAGAGAAAATTGAAAAAGAATTTGCTATTCCCCTCGAAGAATGGCGGAGGCGCCATCAGCATTTAGCAGAAAGTGAGTATTTCCTGCCGCAAATTTAAATATTTTTTGGATGTTTCCAGCCCAAAAGGGAGGCATTTAAGCCTCCCTTTTTATGGGGATGAACCACAGAATTGAGGAAATCCTGGATTATTAAGGCTTGTCTTGCTCCCCCAACCGCGTACCATAATAATAACGATAAAGTAAGAGAGCTCCTATAATCAGCAGAATTATTGGTCCTACCAAGTCGCTCCATGCTTCAAATTCGGGAAAGAATTCAATCACAAAATTGACCACAAATAAAATTACACCAATGCCACCGACTATCCAGCCGGCCCAAGTGCGCCGATTAATCAAGAAAAGGCCCAGACCTATGACTACTAAAAGCAGAGGCCAACTTGTTTCAAAATTTAAAATGAACAAACGATGAAGAAGCAGCAGTGCCCCTAAGGTCACCAAAATAAGGCCACTCATTAAAAGTCCTTTTTTCCCCCTGCTCATGATTACTTTTAATTTCTCCTTATATTTAAATTTTAATCTATCTTAATTTTCCATAATATCCAATTTTAGAGGTACTGGCAATAATTTAAATTACGCCCATGGCTAATCTGTTTTTATTAATTATCTATCTCTGCTCTTAACGGCTTAATCCGGGAACTAATTTTGTAATTATCGAGGTTTTCTTCATGAAAAGTATGGACGACGAGCAGGATAAGGTTAGTTTGGCTTTGGATGGGGTTCCATTCAAAGTTGACGCATGAGTAAAGCATTCCTGGTAAGGGAAAGGTTTGAATTTTCATATTAGGTCTGCTAAATTATTTTAAGAGTAAAAAAAAGTCAAAATTTATGGAAAAATTTTTAGAAAGTCTTAAAAAGAGTCGTTATTACGCTCCCCAAATTGTCTACCATCACCGGATTCCTCCGCGGGAAGGCCAATGGGTGATTGACGAAAAAATTTCTCCCCTCTTGCTTTCTTCTTTGAAAAATTTGCAGATAAAAGCTCTGTACGCTCATCAGGCTGAAGCTATTCAAAAAATCAGGCAAGGAAAAAATGTGGTAATAGCCACTCCCACAGCCAGCGGAAAAACCCTAATTTATACCTTGCCGGTAATAGAAAGCCTCCTCAAGGATCCCCAAGCCAAGGCTTTATACGTCTTTCCCTTAAAAGCTTTGGAACAAGACCAATTAAAATTTCTTTCGGAGTTTATTGCTCCTCTACAATCTCAGCTCAATCTATCTACTCCTGCAGCCATCTATGATGGAGATACCTCTTCTTATCGCCGCCAGAAAATTAGGCAGGCTTTACCTCCTGTTTTAATTACTAACCCAGATATGATTCATCTCAGCCTACTTCCCTTCCATACCCAATGGGCATCCTTTTTCCAAAATCTAAGATTTGTTATTCTGGATGAGCTCCATACTTATCGCGGAATTTTTGGTTCGCATCTGACGCAAATCATGCGCCGCTTGAAGCGGGTCTGTGAATTTTATGGTTCGGCCCCCCAGTTCATTGCCTGTTCAGCGACCATGGCCAACGCCCAAGAATTTGCCGAGAAAATTACTGGCCTTCCTTTTGTGGCTATTGAAGAAAGCAGCGCTCCCCGCGCCGGCAGAAATTTTCTCTTCTTGAATCCTACGGTGAGTCCTTATACATTGGCCGTTAAACTTTTTTTGGACGCCTTGGACAACGGTTTCCGGACTTTGGCCTTTACCCAAGCCAGAAAAATTACCGAGCTCATCCACACCTGGATTTTAAAAGATCGACCAGATTTAAAAGGGCGGGTCAGCTCCTATCGCGCTGGTTTTTTACCCGAAGAGCGCCGAGAGATCGAAAAAAAGTTGGTCTCCGGAGAACTTTGGGGAGTAGTTTCTACCAGTGCTTTAGAGTTGGGGATTGATATTGGCGGATTAGATGTTTGTATCCTGGTGGGTTATCCAGGAACTATTGCGGCCACCTGGCAGCGAGGCGGCCGAGTAGGCCGGGGCGACCAAGAGTCATTAATTGCTCTCATCGCTCAGCCTGATGCTTTGGACCAATACTTCATGCGCCACCCCCAAGACTTCTTCCAGCGCGGCTTTGAAAAGGCCATAGTTGATCCGCATAACTCAGTCATCGTTTCTAAACATTTAACCTGTGCGGCGGCGGAAATTCCTTTGCGTCAGGACGATAATTTTTTTCCTCTTAATAAATATCGTCCTTTAGTGGAGCAATTGGTTTCGGCCAAAGAACTTTTACCCAGCGCTTCGGGGCGGGAATGGTTTGCGCATCGCCTGCATCCCCACCGGCTGGTAGATATTCGTTCAGCAGGGGAAGGTTTCGCCATCTTTGAAGAGAAAACTAAACGCTTGATTGGCCAGATCAGTGTACCCCGAGTTTATACCGAATGTCATCCAGGCGCCATCTACTTGCACCGCGCCGATACTTATTTGATTAAAAACCTTGACTTGGGAAAAAGAGAGGTCTGGGCTGAAGCAATAGAAGTAGATTATTACACCCGGGCCCGGCAACAAAAGGAAACCGAAATTCTATCTGTAAATCTGCAAAAAGAATTTCCGCGCTTTACAGCCTGCTATGGACGCCTGAAAGTTACGGAAAAAGTCATTGGTTTTGAAAAAAGACGTATCTTCGGTCAAGATCTCTGGCAAGTCCAAGAGTTGGATCTGCCCTCCTATGTCTTTGAGACTATGGGGCTTTGGATAATTCTTCCTCCCGAAATAACTTCTCTGGTCCAAAGAGAAGGAGGACATTTCATGGGGGGAATTCATGCCCTCGAACATGCTGCCATTGCCCTTTTCCCCTTATTTGCCCTTTGTGATCGTAATGATGTGGGAGGAATATGTTATCCCGTGCACCCGCAACTGGGAAAACCGGCCATATTTATCTATGATGGCTATCCCGGAGGCGTTGGCTTGGCAGAATACGGTTACACATTCCTTACCGAGCTTCTCCAAAAAACTTTGGAATTGATAAAGAACTGTCCTTGCTTAGACGGTTGTCCCTCTTGTGTCCATTCTCCTAAATGTGGTTCAGGTAATAAGCCTTTAGATAAAAAGGCGGCTGAAATTATTTTGCATTGGCTAACGAATGGGGAAGCAATAGAAAAAGAAAATAATCAGTATTTTTCTCCGCCTGCCGCACAATTTCTTTTAGTAGAAGAGGTCAACGATGAAGTAAAAAGCTTGGCCCAACCTTTTCACCCACCCGAGAAGCTATTAGCTGAAATTTCCCAGCACCGCATTCTCTTCCTCGATTTAGAAACGCAGCGTAGTGCCGAAGAAGTGGGCGGATGGCAGAATAAGCACCTCATGCGCCTGGCCGTGGCCGTGATTTATGATTCCCAGGAAAATTCTTTCACGGTCTTTACCGAAGAGCAGGTCCATGAATTAATTGCTAAGCTGCAGACGGCCGAACTAATTGTGGGTTTTAACATCTTTAATTTTGACTACCAAGTACTGCGGGGTTATACCCCTATCCCTTTAGGCAAGCTTAAAACCTTTGATATTTTAGAAGAAGTGACTAATTGCTTGGGCTATCGTCTTTCTCTCAACCATTTGGCCCATAAGACTCTGCAGGTAATGAAAACAGCCGACGGACTCCAATCTCTGCAATGGTTCAAGGAAGGACGCCTTGATGAAGTGATCGCTTATTGTCGTCAGGATGTGGAAATTACTAAAAACTTATTCCTTTTTGGCTTAGCTAATGGCTACCTTTTGTTTACTACCAAGAACGACCAGTTAGTACGTCTTCCTGTTTCTTGGGATTTAGCTAAGATATTGGCCGCCTAAAAGAGAGCCGAGAAAAATTCTCATTCATTGGCCCGGCATAAGAGAATGGGCACCGTAGCCATATGGATTACCTTGCTGGCTACACTCCCCAAGAAAAATTGGGAAAAGCCGCTCCGCCCATGGGTGGACATAGCGATGAGATCAAAGTCGCGATCGCGGGCGTGATCGACTATTTCCTGGGCATCGTGGCCGTAGCGCACCACAGAATTAACTTTCACGCCCACGCTCTTCAAATCATTTTCGATTTTCGCCAGGTATTCTTCAGCTTCCCGCACCACATTCACTTGATGTTGAATGGGATCCATGCCCGGTAGGGTATGGGCCAAAGCTACACGTAAAAGAGTCACTTCCGCATCATGTATTTTAGCCAACCACTCCACCCGCGGTAAAATCTTTTCCGCTAACTTGGACCCATCTAAAGGCACCAAAATTTTTTTAAACATCACTCCCATTGGCCCGCCCCCTTTAGACTCCTAGCTGCCCCTTTCTTTATTTCCTTGGGCAGCCTTAATTTTTTCCTGCTCGGGGCGAGCTATCTTCTCGCCCCCTAAATTTTCGATCACTCCCGCTCAAAATTCAACTTGTTTTAAAAAATAGCCTTAGAGGTTTATATTCGAATATTTCCTCCAGGGACGAACTTCAGATTTATTCTCCAGAATATCCAGGCAGCGATTAATATACTTGCGCGTATCATGGGGCATGATCACATCGTCAATATAGTTCCGTTCGGCGCCTCGGTAAGGATTTTCGTAAAGGTCACTATACAGCTGAATTCTCTCCCGGCGCGTCTCCTCGGGATTAGGAGAATTCTTTATTTCTTTGGCAAAGATCACGCTCGCCGCCGTATCCGCTCCCACAATAGTCACCCGAGCCTGGGGCCAAGCAAACATAAAATCCGCCCCTGTGTCTTTACAGCACATGCCTAAATATGCTCCCGCATACGATTTACGCAAAATAATAGAAATTTTGGGCACCGTAGCATCAATATAGGCGTAGAGCATTTTTGCTCCATGGCGTAAAATCCCTTTCCATTCTTCCTCTGGCCCAATCCAATACCCGGGTGTGTCGTGGAGATTTACTAAAGGGATATTAAATAAATCACAAAAACGCACGAACCGCGCCACTTTATCAGCCGCATCACAATCGATAGCCCCCGCTTTAGACATTGGTTGGGAAGCCACGATCCCCGTAGTCCGCCCGTTGAAGCGGCCAAACCCAATAATCACGTTAGTGGCGTAATATTTAAAAAGCTCAAAAAAGTAGCCATCATCCACAATCTTCAAGATAACTTTGTGCATGTCAAAAGGCTTAGAAGGCCTTTCGGGAACTAAAGTATCGAGCTCAGGAATAATCCGCTCTGGATCATCGTGACACTCTTTCCGCGGAGGTTTTTCTTTGTTATTCGAGGGCAGGAACTCTAAAAGTTCTTTGGTTTTATCCAGACAATCTTTGTCATCTTCGGCTACCAAATGAGTCTGGCCTGTTTTATAAGCATGAGCTTTAATGCCGCAAAGCTCCTCCAGGGAAATCTCCACGCCTGTCTGGGTTTTGACAAAAGCCGGCCCGGCAATACCCATAAACCCGGTGTGCCGAGTTTGGAAAACAAAGTCTTGCATGATCGGATGGTAAGCCTGCCCGCCCAAACACGGCCCCATGAGTAAAGCAATCTGGGGGATGATTCCCGAAGCTAAAATTTGCGAACGAAAGAGCCAGGCATAGGACTGCAGAGTATCCATCCCTTCTTGCAAACGGGCTCCCCCCGAATCATTCATGCCTACGAAAGGCCAGCCCTTCTCTTTGGCAAAATCTATGGCCTGGGAAAACTTTTTGCCGTGATACTCTCCAAAAGTCCCGGCCATGGAAGTGTAATCTTCTGCTCCCACTACCACCATCCGCCCATTGACTTTTCCAAAACCAGTAATCACCCCCTCGGCGGGAACTTCTCTTTTATCCATCCCAAAGGCCGTAGTGCGGTGTTTGACGAAAATGCCCAGTTCCGTAAACGTCCCGGGATCAAAGAAATATTCTACGCGCTCGCGCGCGGTCATTTTCCCCTCTTTGTGTTGGGCGGCTACCGCTTGGGGTCCCCCCATCTGCATTATTTTGCGGCGTTTCTCTTCGTATTCTTTGTATATTTCTTCAAAACCTTTCTCTTTATATTCCATGGAGAATATCCTCCCTTTACCGATTGGCTTTTCGATAACCCAATTGATCTAATGCAATAATAGTTTTTTGAATATTTGCCGTTCCTTCCACAATTTGAATTGATTTGGCGTCTCGATAATAACGGGCCACTGGATATTCCGTAGAATACCCATAGGCGCTAAGAATTCTCATAGCAAAATCAGCTGCTCGGCCAGCCACTTCGCCGGCAAAATACTTGGCCATAGAAGTTTCCAGCACATTGTTTAGATTTCCTTCATCTTTCTGGACGGCCGCTCGATAAACTAATAAGCGAGCTGCCTCAATCTCTGTAGCCATAATGGCAATCATATCCTGATTCATTTGAAACTGCCCAATCTGTTGCCCAAACTGCATCCGTTCATTGCAATATTTGATGGCGGCTTCCAAGCAAGCCTGAGCAATGCCAACTCCGCCAGCAGCGCAAGAAAGACGAGTCTGATTTAGCGAACCAAAAACGTGCTTCACCCCATCCCCCAGTTGCCCCAAAAGCGCCTCTTGGGGAACTTTAACATCTTCCAGAATAATTTCTCCTGTAGGGGCAGAGTGCAGTCCCAACTTATCAAGGGGCCGCGTAGTAATACCAGGAAGATGCATATCCAATAGAAAAGTGGAAAGGCCTTTGCTTTTTGCGGCAGGGTCGTGGTAGGCATAAAGAACGCATAAGTCAGCTACCTGCGCGTTAGAAATCCAAGTCTTCGATCCATTTACTAAAAAATAATCCCCTTTGGGAATAGCCGTAGTTTTCATAGACATAACATCGGACCCGGCGTTAGGCTCGGTGATGGCAAAACATCCTATCCATTCGGTGGAGACTAACTTGGGAATATATTTTTTCTTCTGTTCTTCCGTTCCATAGCGGAGAATAGAGAGGGCTGGACCAAAGGTCTGCATATTAAAAGTAACGCGCAAAGAGGCGCTGGCCCGCGCTATTTCTTCAGTAATAATCGTCCCCGCCAAAAAACCCATTCCGTTTCCCCCATACTCTTCCGGAATCAATGTGCCATAAAACCCTAAATCAGCCATCTTTTTTACTACTTCCCGGGGAAAATAATGTTCCGTTTCCCATTTATCCGCAAACGGAGCTATTTCTTTTTCAGCAAAACTACGAGCAGTTTCCCGCAGTGCTTGGAGCTCTTCGCTTAATTTGAAATCCATTTCCCGTTCCTCCTTTTGGCCTTATGAGCCAATCACTCCGATTTCTTAGTCATCGGTCCGTTCGTTTAAATTATTCTATTACCATTAACACCATATCAGTTTCGCAGGTCTGACCCACGCTCACCTTAATTTCTTTAACTACTCCAGAAATGGGGGCCACAATAGGCATTTCCATCTTCATTGCTTCGATAACAGCTACTTCATCATCCTCCTTAACTCGATCTCCTACTTTAACTTTGATATCCACAATTTTCCCTACCATGGGCGCAACTACGTTTTCCGCCATTTAATATCTCCTTTCTTCTAATTTTCTTATTTTCTGGTGTTCTTCATTTTCTATGCAAAACATATAATCCTATACCTTAGAAAAATAATTTTGTCAACCTTCTTTAAAACTGACCGTCTAACAGTTTTAATATTTCTTGCAGCAGGAAACAGGCGGGATGGGGAAGCCCCACCTTAACCCGCTCCCCACGCCTGAGACTGTGTCGGAATGGCAAGAACTGGCCAAAGGCAGGCCAGAGGCAGGCCAGAGGCAGGCATGATTGAAGAAGCATCGGCGGGAAAAGAAGTTGTTCAGAAGCGACCAACGATTTTCCGCAATGCTCAGCCTCTTAAACACTCACCATCTTCGCTTGTTAAAACAACTTTTAATTTTAAAAATCCATGTAATGCCTTACTAAAGGGTGGATTTCTTATAACTCCCCCTTTTTCCCCCTCTTAGTTTAAGAGACATCCTATAATGCGTCAAATAAAAAATTAGGGTATATTTACCAACATTTATCCACAGTATT
>Ga0315298_1000098_pt1 | contig 160516 bp, 157 predicted proteins | sample WHS_1_MG_FD_203077 | JGI IMG/M metagenome (GOLD analysis project Ga0315298, IMG submission 203077) | Extremophilic microbial mat communities from Washburn Hot Springs, YNP, Wyoming, USA - WHS_1_MG | ecosystem: Environmental > Aquatic > Thermal springs > Hot (42-90C) | place: USA: Wyoming...
TTGTTGCGGCTCGATCGGGGCGGCGCATCGCTACAACGGGGCAGCTTGCCGAGATCGTGGCAAAAGCCGTGCGCACGCGTGAGCCCGACCAGAATCCGGCGACACGCACTTTCCAGGCTATACGGATTTTCATCAACCGGGAGCTTGAGGAACTGTCGCTCGTATTGCCGCAGTGTCTGAAGTTGCTGAATCCCGGGGGGAGGCTGGTCGTGATCAGCTTCCATTCCCTGGAGGATCGCATCGTCAAGCAATTCATGAGGCGGGAATCGAGCGTGGATGACTTGCCGAAAAAGCTTCCGGTGAGGCAGCGGGAATTGAAGGCGCCCAGGCTGCGCATCGTGGGAAGGATCGTGCGGCCGCAGGCTATGGAAGTGGAAGCGAATCCGCGTGCGCGCAGTGCGGTGATGAGGGTGGCGGAAAAATCCTGCGCGCATTAGCGGGGAGTGAGGTGACCGAATGCGGCTCAATCTGGTGCTTTTTGCGATTCTGGTTTTCTGTGCGCTGGGCGTGGTCACCTCCCAGCACAGGGCGCGAAAGCTCTTTGTCGAATTGCAGAAGGACAAGGAGGAGGCGAGGCGTCTGGATGTGGAGTGGGGGCAGTTGCAGCTTGAACAGAGCACCTGGGCGACTCCGGCGAGAGTGGAGAAGATCGCTGGGGGCGAGTTGCGCATGAAAGTGCCCGCACCGAACCGGATTCAGCTCGTTTTTGCCGGGGGCGGCGGAAAATGAGCTACAGGCCCAAGGCGCTGATATTGCAGCTGCCGGCATGGCGATCCCATTTGCTTTTGGCTTTAATTATGTTGAGTTTTGCGGGAATGCTGACAAGGGCAATTTATCTCCAGGGAATACGCAACGACTTTCTGAAACAGAAAGGCGAATCCCGCTACAGCAGGGTGATCGGGCTTTCCGCTCACCGCGGAATGATCGCCGACCGAACCGGTCAGCCGCTTGCGATCAGCACGCCGGTCGAATCCGTATGGGCAAGCCCCGATGACGTGGAGATCGGATCGGGTCAGATCAAGGAGTTGTCGGAAATACTGGGCATTTCCCCAAAAGAAATAAGGAAAAGGCTGGGGGAGGAGGGCAAGGATTTCGTCTACCTGGAGCGCCAGCTTCCCCCCGATGTGGCCGCGAAAGTGGTCGAACTCAAGATCCCGGGTATTTTTCTGCAGCGCGAATACCGCCGCTATTACCCTTCGGGGGAAGTGCTCGCGCATGTGCTCGGCTTCACCAACGCGGACGACAACGGACAGGAAGGACTGGAGCTCGCCTACCAGGGCATGCTTGCAGGCAAGCCGGGAAGCCGCCGCGTGATCAAGGATCGCCTCGGCAGAATAGTCGAGGACGTGGAAAGCATCAGGACGCCCAAACCTGGTCAGGAAATCGTGCTCAGCATCGACAGCCAGATCCAGTATCTCGCCTATCGTGAAATCAGGAATGCGGTCGAAGCGAACAAGGCGAAAGCGGGTGCGGTGGTGGTGCTCGACGCGAAGACCGGAGAGGTGCTTGCCATGGCGAGCGTTCCGAGCTTCAACCCCAACAACAGGGATGATCTGAAAGCCGGCCTGATTAGGAATCGCGCAGTGACCGACAACTACGAGCCGGGATCGACTCTCAAGCCCTTCACCATAGCCGCAGCCCTGGAATCGGGGAAATACACGCCGGACACGATCATTCAGACCGCTCCCGGTACACTCACCATAGGCACTGCCACGATTCACGATGCCGAAAAGTCCGGAGCGCTCACCGTCTCCCAGGTCATCCAGAAGTCTAGCAATGTCGGCGCTTCCAAAATCGCGCTCTCCATGGAGCCCAAAACCATGTGGAACATGCTGCACGACTGCGGCTTCGGAATGGTGCCGGATTCGGGTTTCCCCGGGGAAGCTTCCGGGCGGTTGAGGCCCTACCAAAACTGGCGCCCGATAGAACAGGCGACGATGTCTTTCGGGAACGGCATATCGGTGAGCCTGCTGCAGCTGGCAAGGGCCTATACCATATTCACCAACGGCGGAATGCTGATGCCGGTCACTTTCCTGAAAAGGGATACCCCCCCTCAGGGGCAGCGGGTGATTTCCGACAATACCGCACAGGAGATGAGCAGGATTCTCGAAACGGTGGTGCAGCCCGACGGAACGGGGCCGCTCGCGCAGGTGGCGGGGTACAGGGTTGCGGGCAAGACCGGCACCGCCCACAAGGTCGAGGGTAACGGCTATTCCGCTCACCGCTACATCGCTTCGTTCGTCGGTTTCGCGCCGGCATCCAATCCCCGCCTCATCGTCGCAGTGATGGTCGACGAGCCTTCCAACGGCAAGTATTACGGCGGGGAAGTCTCGGCTCCCGTGTTTTCCAGGGTGATGGGCGGGGCGCTGCAGGCCCTGGGCGCCCCCTCGGATGCGCCGCAGAATAATGTTGCGATGCCTCCCGTGAAGCGCCTCTTGAAGGAGGCGATGTGAGGGAGAGCATCGACGCCTTGAACATCAAGCATCTGGTGACCGACAGCCGAAAAATCGGGCACGGCGACACGTTCGTCGCCTATGTCGGCGAAAACATGGACGGCAGAAATTTCATAAGCGACGCAGTCAGGCGGGGGGCGGCCTCCGTGATCTGGGAGGAAGAAGGTTTTTCATGGGATGCTTCGCTTGCGGTGCCGAACTTGGCAATACGTAACCTGCGCGAAAAATCCGGCGAAATAGCAAGCCATGTTTATGGCGAACCCTCGAAGAAGCTCTGGATCGTCGGCGTGACCGGAACCAATGGCAAGACTTCCAGCACGCACTGGATCGCCCAGGCATTGAGTGAACTCGGCAAAAAAACCGCAGTCATCGGCACGCTCGGCAACGGCTTTCCCGGCGCGCTTTCACCCACGATCAACACCACGCCCGATGCGGTGGCGCTTCATGAACTGCTTGCGGAATATCTGGAGGCAGGCGCGCAGTGCGTGGCCATGGAAGTATCGTCCCATGCGCTTTCCCAGGGTCGGGTCAACGGCATACGCTTCGATGTTGCACTGTTCACCAATCTGACACGCGATCACCTCGATTATCACGGCGACATGGCTTCCTATGGGGAAGCCAAGGCACGGCTTTTCGATTTTCCCGAACTCGAATATGCGGTCCTGAATCTGGACGATGCTTTCGGGGCCGATCTGATGAAAAGGCCCACCGGCGCGAAAAAAATTGCCTACGGTTTTTCTGAAATGAGCGAAGTGCCGCAGGTCAGGGGAAAGAACCTGAAAATGGAAGGCGGAATGCTTTCCATGGATATCGAGTCCTCCTGGGGCAGCGGCACGGTCAACACCCGTGCGATCGGAAGATTCAATGCCTCCAATCTTCTGGGCGTCCTGTCGGTGCTGCTGGCGGGAGGCTTCGAACTGCAGGCCACGATTCGTGCGCTTTCGGCGATAGAAGCGGTTCCGGGAAGGATGCAGCAAATCGGAGGGGATGGAGCACCCCTCGTGGTGGTGGATTATGCCCATACCCCGGATGCTCTGGAGAACGTGCTGGATGCGCTGCGCGAAATATCCGTGGGCAAGCTGGTCTGCGTCTTCGGGTGCGGAGGAAACCGGGATCCCGGAAAGCGGCCGATGATGGGCGAAATCGCATCCCGTCTGTCCGACCGGGTCTATGTCACTTCCGACAATCCCAGAGACGAGGATGTCGATGCCATCATCAGCCAGATCGTCGGGGGAACAGAAGGGGATTGTTGCGTGATCCGGGACAGGGCGGAAGCGATCAGGCAGGCGATACTCGGCGCGAACAGGGAGGATCTGGTGCTGCTCGCAGGCAAGGGGCACGAGGACTACCAGGAAATCGGGGGCGAAAGGCTGCCTTTCAGCGACATTGAAGTGGCTAGGGATGCCCTGCAATCGTGGGGCGCAGCATGCTGACCCTGGATGAAATAGCCGCAGTGCTGGGGGCCGGGCGCATCGGCGCGGATGTCGAATTTTTCGGGGTCTCGACAGACAGCAGGAAAATTGCGCAGGGCGATCTTTTCGTTGCGCTGAAAGGCGCAAATTATGACGGAGCCGAATTCGTATCCATCGCCGGGCAGGCCGGGGCGGTAGCGGCGATCGTGGAAAAGCAGGTCGAATCGGCCATCCCGCTGCTGATAGTGAAAGATGCGCGGCTCGCCCTGGGCAAACTCGCGGCATTCTGGCGCAGCCGCTTCGGCATTCCCGTGATCGCGGTCACGGGAAGCAACGGGAAAACCACCGTGAAGGAAATGCTGGCTGCCATACTGCGCGAAAAGGGAGAGGTTCTGGCGACAAAAGGCAATCTCAACAACGACATCGGCTTGCCGCTCACGCTGCTGAGCTTGCGCCGGGAACATCGCTTCGCCGTGATCGAAATGGGCATGAATCACCCCGGCGAGATCGAATACCTTTGCAGCGTCGCGAGGCCCGATTTCGCTCTTGTCACCAATGCGGCCAGCGCCCATCTGGAGGGACTCGGCAGCGTTGCCGCCGTGGCGAGGGCGAAGGGCGAGATTTTCGAGGGGCTGAAACAAAACGGGACTGCGATCATCAATGCGGACGATGCCTATGCTCCCCTGTGGCGCGATCTTGCAAGAGGCCGCAACATCGTCGATTTCGGGCTGAACGGCGGTGCCTGCGTGACTGCACGATATGTCCTCGACGAATACGGCAGCGATATCGTCCTGACTACCCCTGATCGGGAGATTTGCACAAGGCTGCAGGTTCCCGGTTTGCACAACGTGAGAAACGCGCTTGCTGCGGCTGCGGCTGCGGGCGCCGCAGGCATCGATGCGAATTCGATCGGGCAGGGCCTTGCGAAATTCGCGGGTGTTGCCGGAAGGATGCAGCGCAAAACCGGAAGGAAAGGTGCCGTCCTCGTCGACGATACCTACAATGCCAACCCGGATTCCGTGCGCGCCGCGATAGCCTGGCTATCCAATGCAAAGGGAAAAACCTTGCTGATCCTGGGCGACATGGGAGAGCTCGGCCCGGATTCGTCCAAATTGCACGGGGAAATCGGCATCGCCGCCAGGGACGCGGGAATCGGCGCGCTGCTGACTCTGGGAGTGGCCAGCGAAGCTGCGGCCGCGGCCTTCGGCAAGGGGGCGAATCATTTCGAAGCAATCGAAGCGCTAACCAATAAGGCGCAAGGCCTGCTGGAGCCCGGCATGACCGTGCTCGTCAAGGGCTCGCGTTTCATGAAGATGGAGCGGGTCGTCGAACAACTCGAGGAAAGGGAAAAGGCATGCTGCTGATACTGGCGCAATACCTGTCGCGCGATATTCATGCCTTCAATGCATTCAGCTACATCACGCTGCGCACCGTGCTCGCCTCGATGACTTCCCTGATGATTTCCTTCATGGTCGGCCCGGCCATGATCCGCAAGCTCACCGCCTACAAGATAGGGCAGTCGGTGAGGAGCGACGGACCCCAGACCCATCTCGTCAAGGCGGGGACGCCGACCATGGGCGGGGCGCTGATCCTGATTTCGATTGCGATTTCCACCCTGCTCTGGGGCGATCTTTCCAACCGCTACATCTGGCTGATGCTGATCACGACTCTGGGTTACGGCGTCATCGGCTGGATCGACGATTACAGGAAAGTCGTCGAGCGCAATCCGAAAGGGCTTTCGGCCAAAGCCAAGATGTTCTGGCAATCCGCGATTGCCATCGGGGTCGGGGTCTATCTCGCCCAAACCGCGACCCAGCCAGCGGAAACCGATCTCATCGTGCCATTCTTCAAGCATCTGGTCTTTCCCCTGGGAAGCGTGGGATTCGTCCTGCTCGCCTTTTTCGTCATCGTAGGCACGAGCAATGCGGTCAATCTGACCGACGGGCTGGACGGGCTTGCGATCATGCCCACCGTGCTCGTCGCAGGCGCATTCTCGATTTTCGCCTATGTGGCAGGCCATGCGGTGTTCTCGAAATATCTGGGTGTTCCGCACATTCCGGGGGCTGGAGAGCTTTCCGTATTCTGCGGGGCGCTGACCGGAGCGGGACTCGCCTTTCTCTGGTTCAATGCCTATCCCGCTGAAGTATTCATGGGAGACGTGGGGGCGCTCGCCCTGGGCGGCGCCCTGGGGCTGATTGCCGTCATCGTCAGGCAGGAAATCGTGCTGTTCATGATGGGCGGCGTATTCGTCGTCGAAACCCTTTCCGTGATGCTGCAGGTCGCCTCCTTCAAGCTCACCGGGAAAAGGGTTTTCAGAATGGCGCCCCTGCACCATCACTTCGAGCTGAAGGGATGGAAGGAAACCCAGGTCGTGGTGCGTTTCTGGATCATCACCATGATGCTGGTCCTGCTCGGCCTCTCCACCCTGAAGTTGAGGTGACGATGGAACTGAGCCGAAAAAAGGTGCTTGTTCTGGGTGTGGGAGACACCGGAATTTCAGCCGTTCGGTATCTGCAATCGAAAGGCGCCGAAGTCGTTGCGGCGGACACCCGGGAAAACCCGCCCCGTGCAGCCGAACTTTCGATCCCCGTAGCTGCCGGACCTTTCACTGAGTCGCTGCTCGGAGGCGTCGATCTCGTCGTGCTCAGCCCCGGGCTTTCCCTTGACGAGCCTGTCGTGCGTGAGGCTTCGAGACGGAAAATTCCAGTGTTGGGAGACGTCGAGCTCTTCGCAATAGAAATTTCGAAGAGAAGTCCCGTTCCCCGCGTGATTGCGATCACCGGATCGAACGGAAAGAGCACCGTCACTTCCATGGTCGGGGAAATGTGCCGCAAGGCGGGTCTGGATACCGTCGTGGCAGGCAACATAGGGCTGCCGGTTCTGGATACGCTGGAGAAGAATGCGGCAGTCTATGTGCTTGAGCTGTCCAGCTTCCAGCTCGAAACGGTGAAAAGCCTCGATGCGGGGTCGGCGACAGTGCTCAATTTGAGCGAGGATCATCTCGATCGCTATGCCTCGATGAGGGAGTATGCCCTTGCGAAATCCGCGATCTTCGCAGGAAAGGGCATCCAGGTGCTCAACCGCGAAGATCCGAAAGTCATGGCGATGCGACTCCCGGGCAGGAAAACCCTCACTTTCGGGCTTTCCGTTCCGAAAGACGAAAGCGAATACGGATTGATTCCGGAGGGGCAAAATACCTGGCTGGCAAGGGGGAAGAAGCGGCTTTTGAAGGCTTCCGATCTCAAGGTGGCCGGCCTGCACAATGCGGAGAATGCACTCGCGGCGCTCGCCCTTTGCTCCGATCTTCCGGAAGAAATGCTGGTCCAGGCGCTTGCCGAATTCAGGGGATTGCCGCACCGGGTCGAAAAAATAGGAGAGGCGGCCGGTGTCGTCTTCTTCGACGATTCCAAGGGGACGAACGTGGGCGCGACGGTCGCAGCCCTCACCGGCATGGGCGGCAAGTCGGTATTGATACTGGGCGGGGAAGGGAAAGGTCAGGATTTCTCGCCGCTCAGGGATCCGATTGAAAGCCATGCCAGGGCAGTTGTGCTGATCGGGCGCGATGCGCCGCTCATCGAGCGCGCTGTAAAGGGCGTATCCGTTCCCGTTTTGCATGCATCCGGCATGGTCGAGGCGGTTGACGCGGCTTTCAAGGCTGCGAAAAAGGGAGATGCGGTGCTGCTCTCCCCCGCCTGCGCAAGCTTCGACATGTTCCGGAATTATGTTCACAGGGCAGAAGCATTCGTAGCCGCATTCAGGCAACTGGAAGGAGGGGCATGTACGCGCCCGTGAACATGGAAGCCGATTTCGACAGGACATTGTTCTGGATCGTGCTGTTCCTTTTCGGCATCGGGCTGGTCATGGTCTATTCCGCATCAATCGCCATTGCAGATGCGGGGCGCCATGCATCCGGCGGGCATCCCGCCTACTTCCTCATCAGGCAGGCCGTATTTCTGGCGCTGGGCTTTCTCATGGGCGCGGTCGCATTCCAGGTGCCGATGAGGACATGGCAGAAGATGGCGCTCTATCTTTTCGCGGTGGCAGCGGTTCTCCTCGTCCTTGTGCTGATTCCCGGAATCGGACGCGAAGTGAACGGCAGCCGCCGCTGGCTTTCCCTTTTCGTGATCAACCTGCAGCCTTCCGAATTCATGAAGCTTTGCGTGGTGATTTACGCAGCCGATTACACGGTGCGCAAGGCGGCCTACATGCAGGATCTGAAAAAGGGCTTTTTGCCCATGTTCCTCGTCATGTTCGTATCCGGTTTCCTGCTTCTGCAGGAGCCGGACTTCGGCGCATTCGCCGTCATCACCGCGATTGCGATGTCTGCCCTTTTCCTGGGAGGAATGAACTGGAAGCTTTTCGTCGGGCTGATCGGGATGCTGCTGATCGGCTTCGTCCTCCTGATATGGACATCCCCTTACCGGATGAAGCGCGTCGTCGGGTTCATGGACCCCTGGTCGGATCCCTTCGGCAAGGGCTACCAGTTGAGTCATGCATTGATTGCGATAGGACGCGGGGAATGGTTCGGCGTGGGTCTCGGCGGCAGCGTCGAGAAGCTGTTTTATCTTCCCGAAGCGCATACCGATTTTCTGCTCGCAGTGATCGGAGAGGAACTCGGATTTGTCGGGATTGCCGCAGTGATCGGCCTGTTCGCCTGGCTCGTGATCCGCGCATTTTCGATAGGGCGGACTGCCGCATCCCTGGAACGCTATTTTCCCGCCCTCGTCGCACAGGGCATCGGCATCTGGCTGGGTGTCCAGACCATCATCAATCTCGGGGTGAACATGGGCGTGCTGCCGACCAAGGGATTGACCCTGCCGCTTTTGAGCTTCGGCGGAAGCGGCATCGTCTCGAACTGCATCGCGCTTGCCATGCTCTTCAGGATCGATTTCGAAAACAGGCTGCTGATGAAGGGGAAAGTGTTTTGAAGCGCACTGCCCTGATCATGGCAGGTGGTACCGGTGGGCACATTTTTGGCTCCGACATAACGCCCGCATTAGTCTGCGCCGAAAATGCGCCCGGTCCGGAGGTGATTCATGCCTAGGACGATTCTAATCATGGCAGGTGGTACGGGTGGGCACATTTTTCCGGCCCTCGCGGTGGCCGACGCATTGAAGCGCGCCGGATACGGAGTCGTCTGGCTCGGCACGAGAAGCGGCATGGAGGCGAAGCTCGTTCCGGAAAGGGGGTATGAAATCGAATATATCGCCATTTCAGGGGTGAGGAAAACCGGCATCCTGCGCTGGCTGGCGCTGCCCCTGAATCTTTTCATCGCCTGCCTGCAAAGCGTATCCGTGCTGCTCAGGCGCAGGCCCGACGTCGTTCTCGGGATGGGCGGATTCGCTTCATTCCCCGGAGGATTGACTGCTGCATTTCTCGGGAAGCCGCTCGTCATCCACGAGCAGAATGCGGTGGCCGGCCTTTCCAATAGAATGCTCTCGAAAATCGCAGCGAGAACCCTGGTCGCCTTCCCCGGGGTTCTTGGCAGGAAGGCGCTCCATGTCGGCAATCCGGTCAGGGAAGACATATCGGGCCTGCCTGCGCCTGAAATCCGCTTTGCTTCCAGAACCGGGCCGATCAGGCTTTTTGTCGTGGGCGGAAGCCGGGGGGCGAGAGCGCTCAACGAGGCGATTCCCAAAGCGCTCGGCATGCTGGAAGAAAAACCTCTCGTGCTGCACCAGACCGGGCAGAGCGACGTGGAAAGCGTGAAATCTGCCTACTCCGCCTCGAAAATGGAGGCGGAAGTCGTGCCGTTTTTGGGCGACATGGCAAAAGCCTACGCCGAGTGCGATCTGGTGGTGTCGAGATCCGGGGCGCTCACGGTCGCCGAAATCGCTGCGGCAGGGGTCGCCAGCATTCTGGTTCCCTATCCGCATGCCGTCGACGATCACCAGAGCGCCAATGCGCGCTATTTGAGCGATGCTGGCGCCGCGATCCAGATTCGGCAGCAGGACCTCGATCCCGCGAAGCTTGCCGAACTCCTGGAAAAAATGGACAGGAAAGAGCTTCTGGAAATGGCGAAAAAGGCGAGGCGGCTCGCAATTGCCGACGCGACAGAAAAAGTGGCAGGAATCTGCATGGAGCTTGCGGCATGAAGGGGGGATATCGTGCGGCATAAGATCAATCACATCCATTTCGTGGGGATAGGCGGCTCCGGCATGAGCGGAATAGCCGAGGTGCTGCTCAATCTGGGTTTTGCGGTGAGCGGTTCCGACATCCAGGAAAATTCCGCAACGGCGAGGCTCAAGGCGCTCGGAGCCGCAGTCAGTATCGGTCACGCGGGCAGCAATATCTCGGGCGCGGATGCGGTGGTGGTTTCGACCGCAGTGAAACAGGACAATCCCGAGGTCGTTGCGGCAAGGGAAAACAGGATTCCGGTCGTGCCCCGCGCGATGATGCTCGCCGAACTGATGCGTCTCAAGAAGGGCATCGCGGTTGCCGGAACGCACGGCAAAACCACTACCACCAGTCTTGTTTCCAGCGTGCTCGCCGCAGGCGGGATGGACCCGACCTTCGTCATTGGCGGCAAGCTCAACAGCGCAGGATCCAACGCCAAGCTCGGCAGCGGCGAATTCATCGTTGTCGAGGCGGATGAATCCGATGCCTCCTTCCTCTATCTGCAGCCGGTGATCGCTGTCGTCACCAATATCGATGCGGACCACATGGAAACCTACGGTCACGATTTTTCGAGGCTGAAGCAGGCCTTCGTCGATTTCCTCGAGCACCTTCCCTTCTACGGCGTTGCGGTGCTTTGCGCGGACGATCCCAACGTGATGGAAATCAGCCGCAGCATCACCAAGACGGTCACGACCTACGGGATTTCCCCGGATGCGCAAATCCGCGCCTACGACATCGAGCATTGCTCCGGGCAAATGAAATTCAGGGTGAAAAGGAACGGACATTCTTTCCCGGTCACCCTCAACCTTCCGGGGCTGCACAATGTCAGGAATGCCCTTGCCGCAGTCGCGGTCGGTGTGGAGCTCGGCATTGCCGACGAATCGATAGCGCACGCCCTTTCGGAATTCAGGGGGGTGGGCAGGCGTTTCCAGAACTACGGTGAAATCCCGATAGCAGGCGGCGGACGCTATACCCTGATCGACGACTACGGACACCATCCCGCCGAGATGGCCGCAACCATCGCAGCGGCGCGCGGCGCGTTTCCCGGGAGGCGCCTCGTGCTGGCCTTCCAGCCGCATCGCTACACCAGAACGCGCGACCTGTTCGAGGATTTCGTGAAAGTGCTGGCTCTGGTCGACGTGCTTTTCCTCACCGAAATCTACCCGGCAGGGGAGGCCCCGATCGTCGCAGCAGACGGCAGGTCGCTTGCGAGGGGCGTGAGGCTGCTCGGCCGTGTCGAGCCGATATTTCTGGAGACGCCGGACGAAATCGTCAGGGCAATGGGGTCCGTGGTCCGGGACGGGGATGTCGTTCTCGTCATGGGCGCGGGTTCGATCGGGGGCATTCCCAGGATGCTCGCCGGGAAGGACGCATGATGGGGGAGCTCATGCAAGCCGAGCCGATGAACCGCCACACCAGCTGGCGGGTGGGGGGCAATGCCGACAGGTGCTACAGGCCTTCCGGTCTCGAAGATCTTTCGGAATTCCTGAGAGCCCTGCCCAAGGAAGAGCCGGTGGAAGTGGTGGGACTGGGGAGCAATCTTCTGGTGCGGGACGGAGGAATTCGCGGCACGGTGATTCTGATGCACAAGGTGCTGGACCGGCTTTGCGAGGAGGACGGGCTGATCCATGCCCAGGCAGGGGTTGCCTGCGCCAAGGTGGCGCGCTTTTCGGCGCAGAGGGAATGGCGCGGTGCGGAATTTCTGGCCGGGATTCCCGGAACGATAGGCGGAGCGCTTGCCATGAATGCGGGCTGCTACGGCGGGGAAACCTGGAACATCGTGGAAAAGGTCGAAGCCATGGGGCGCGACGGAGTGGTGAAGGTGCGCTACCCGGAAGAGTACCGGATCGGCTACCGCTCGGTTGTCAAACCCGCGCAGGAATGGTTCGTTTCGGCTTGGTTCAGGCTGGTTCCGGGAAAGGGCGGGATGGATGAAATCAGGTCGATGCTGAAAAAAAGAATCGCATCCCAGCCGCTTTCCTTTCCCAATGCGGGGTCCGTGTTCAGAAATCCGGAAGGAAATTATGCGGCAAGGCTGATCGAGTCCTGCGGACTCAAGGGGAAAAAGATGGGAGGGGCGATGGTTTCCGAAAAGCATGCCAATTTCATCGTGAATATGGGAACTGCCCGGGCTTCCGACATCGAAAGCCTGATCGAATTCGTGCAGGAGAAGGTGTTGAAGGAAACTGGAATCAGGCTGGAGCGGGAAGTGCGCATCATCGGGGAGGCGGCATGAATTTCGGAAAGGTCGCGGTCCTGATGGGGGGCAGATCCGCCGAGCGGGAAATTTCGCTGAAAAGCGGCAATGCGGTGCTTTCGGCCTTGTTGAGGCGGGGCGTGGATGCGCATGCCTTCGATCCTGCAATACGCGAAATTGCGGAACTCAAGGGATTCGACCGGGCCTTCATCGTGCTGCACGGACGCTACGGGGAAGACGGGACGATTCAGGGCGCGCTGGAGCTGATGAACATTCCCTATACCGGGAGCGGCGTGATGGCTTCCAGCATTTCCATGGACAAATGGCGCACCAAGCTGATCTGGCAGGCCGCAGGCATTCCCATAGCGAAATACGAGCTGCTGAATGAGGATTCGGATTTCGATGCGGCTGCGAGAAGGCTCGGGCTGCCGATTTTCGTCAAGCCCGCATGCGAAGGATCGAGCATAGGCATCAGCAAGGTTGTGAAGGCGGAGGAATTGAAGGCGGCTTACGAGCTTGCCGCGAAATACGACAGTCTGGTTCTGGCGGAATCCTTCGTCGAAGGGATGGAAGTGCAGTTCCCGATCCTGGGGGACGAAGTGCTGCCCTCCATCAGGATAGAGACGCCGCACGAATTTTACGATTTTGATGCGAAATATTTTGCCGACGACACCCGCTACATTTGCCCGGGGCTGCTGCCCGATGAAGAAAAACGCCTGCATGAACTCGTGCTGCAATCCTTCAGGGTGTTGGGCTGCAGCGGATGGGCGAGGGTGGATCTCATCGTCGGCAGAAACGGCCCCTGCTTCCTGGAAATGAACACCGTTCCCGGCATGACCGACCACAGCCTGGTTCCCATGGCAGCGAAAAAGGCTGGAATCGGATTCGACGATCTGGTGATGCGCATCCTGGAGGGCAGCCATGTGGGATAGGCCGCGGGATTTGAATGCGATTTCGAACCTGCTTTTTGCGCTGGTGATCGCATGCGCCCTTTATGCCGCGATGTACCGGATCATCCATCTGCGCTACTTCGACCTTAAGACGGTAAGGGTCGACGGCATGACCACGCACCTTTCCAGGGATCAGGTGGCGTTCATCGTGGGCAGGAGACTGAAGGGCAATTTCTTCACCGTGAACCTGGACGGGCTGAGGGACGATTTCGGGAAACTGCCATGGGTCAGGAATGTGAGCGTGAGGCGCAGATGGCCGCTCGAGATCGACGTGAAGATCGAGGAGCATGTCCCGCTCGCGCACTGGGGAGGGGACCAGTTCGTCGATACCTACGGGGATGTATTCGAGGCCTCGACCGATGCGAAGCTGCCGCAATTTTCAGGCCCCCTCGGTTCTTCGCAGGAGGTGGCAACGGAATATTCGACATTCAGCAGGGCTCTTGCGCCGCTCGGGAAACATGTCGACCAGGTCAGCCTTTCGGCAAGGCGCGCGTGGGAACTCAGGCTGGACGACGGCATGGTGATCGAACTGGGCAGGGAGCATGTCGAAGAGCGCCTTGCAGATTTTGCATCGCTCTACGGCAGAACCGTGGGGCAGCTTGCGAAGCGCATCGATTATGTCGATCTGCGCTATGACAACGGATTTGCAGTGCGGATTCCGGGTCAAGGGACCCGGGCGGGCGCGTAGAGGAAATTCTCGGAAAAGGAACAGGGGCATGGCTAGGGAATCGAAAAATTTGATCGTCGGTCTCGACATCGGCACGTCGAAAATCGTCGCGATCGTCTCGGAGATCTCGCCCGAGGGCAAGCTCGAAATCATCGGCATGGGGAGCCACCCTTCCCGGGGACTCAAGAAGGGTGTGGTGGTCAACATCGAGTCGACCGTGAACGCGATCCAGCGCGCGCTCGAAGAAGCCGAGCTGATGGCGGACTGCAAAATCCGGGAAGTCTACACGGGGATCGCGGGCAGCCACATCAAGAGCTTCAACTCCCACGGTATGGTGGCGATCAAGGAAAAAGAAGTCAGCCAGATGGACGTCGAGCGCGTGGTGGAAACGGCGAAGGCCGTGAACATCCCGACCGATCAGCAGATTCTGCACATCCTGAACCAGGAATTCATCATCGACGGACAGGAGGATGTCAGGGAACCGCTCGGCATGAGCGGGATGCGGCTCGAAGTCAAGGTCCATATCGTGACGGGCGCGATTTCCGCAGCCCAGAACATCGTGAAATGCGTGAGAAGGTGCGGACTTGTCGAGCGCGACCTGATTTTGCAGCCGCTCGCCTCCGCCATGGCCGTCCTGTCCGAGGACGAAAAGGATCTCGGCGTATGCCTGGTCGACATCGGCGGCGGCACTGCCGACATCGCGGTGTTTTCCCAGGGCGCGATCCGGCATACCGCAGTGATTCCGATCGCAGGCGACCAGATCACCAACGACATCGCGATGGCGCTGCGCACCCCCACCAAGGAAGCCGAAGACATCAAGGTGCGCTACGGATGCGCCTTGCGCCAGCTTGCCGATCCCGCCGAGATGATCGAAGTGCCGGGGGTGGGGGAGCGGGGTGCGCGCCAGCTTTCGCGACAGACGCTCGCGGAAGTCATCGAGCCCAGGGTGGAAGAGCTCTATTCGCTCATCCAGGCCGAGCTCAGAAGAAGCCGGTTCGAGGAACTCCTGTCTTCCGGGATTGTGATCACGGGGGGCAGCAGCGCCATGGCGGGGATGGTCGAACTCGGCGAAGAAGTGTTTCACATGCCGGTACGCCTCGGCATTCCGCAGTATGTGGGGGGGCTTGCTGAAGTGGTGAGAACTCCCCGCTTTTCCACGGGGGTGGGATTGTTGTTGATGGGGCTGGAGCAGCACAAACGCCAGAGCCTGATTTCGATGCATTCGGGTTCTCTGGGGCAGATTTTCGAAAGAATGAAGGGTTGGTTCCAGAGAAGTTTTTGATATTCGGGGCAGTATTTAATTGACAAGGGAGGTCATATGTTTCAAGTGATGGATGCGCAGGATCAACTGGCTGTAATCAAGGTGATCGGTGTGGGCGGATGCGGCGGCAACGCAGTCGATCACATGATCGAAAACGGGGTGCAGGGCGTCGAATTCATCAGCGCCAATACCGATGCGCAGGCGCTGCAGAGAAACCGCGCCGGCAAGGTGATGCAGCTTGGCGAGGAAATCACCAAGGGGCTCGGCGCAGGAGCGAACCCCGAAATCGGGCGCGATTCCGCGATCGAAAACAGGGACAGGATAGCGGAAGCGATAGAAGGCGCAGACATGCTCTTCGTCACCGCCGGAATGGGCGGCGGAACCGGAACGGGCGCGGCCCCGGTCGTGGCTCAGGTTGCCAAGGAGATGGGGATATTGACTGTCGCAGTGGTCACCAAGCCTTTCGGATTCGAGGGCAAGCGGCTCAAGGTCGCGCAGGCCGGGATAGACGAACTGACCCAGCATGTCGATTCCCTGATCGTGATCCCGAACGACAAGCTGATGGCTGTCCTGGGCGAGGACGTCAGCATGCTCGACGCCTTCAAGGCGGCCAACAACGTGCTCTACGGCGCCGTTGCTGGTATTGCCGAAGTCATCAACTGTCCCGGCCTCGTCAACGTCGATTTCGCCGACGTGAGGACGGTAATGTCCGAAATGGGCATGGCGATGATGGGATCCGCCATCGCATCCGGCGCAGAAAGAGCCAGGATCGCAGCTGAACAGGCGGTGGCGAGTCCGCTCCTGGAAGACGTCAATCTTTCCGGCGCCCGCGGGGTTCTCGTCAACATAACGGCAAGCCTGGGACTCAAGATGAAGGAAGTCCACGACGTAATGAACACCATCAAGAAATTCGTCGCGGAAGATGCGACGGTGATCGTCGGGACGGTGATCGACGAGGCCATGACCGACAGCCTGCGCGTCACCATGGTGGCGACAGGACTCGGGATGCCGGCGGCAAGGCCCCAATCCAGGCCGATCACCATCGTCAAGACGGGAACTGACAACATGCCCTACGATATGGATTTCGGCTCGCTCGATTTGCCCACCGTGATGCGCACCGGAAGAAAGCGTGAAACCGAAGTCGAAGCGATGAGAGAGTCCGGAATGGAAATGCTGGACATCCCCGCATTCCTGAGGAAGCAGGCCGACTGAGGGTGCGCCATCTCTGAACCTGTGGTAATATAAGAGAAAATTCCTTTTTTATTGCCATGCTGAGACAGCGCACCTTGAGGAACATCGTCCGTGCCACAGGCATCGGACTGCATACCGGCGAGAAGGTCTATATGACCTTGCGCCCGGCTGCGGTCGATACGGGGATCGTCTTCAGGCGCATCGATCTCGACGATCCGGTACAGATCAAGGCCGATCCCTTCATGGTGCACGACACCCGGCTCTCCACCTGCCTCGAGAAAGACGGGGCCAGGGTTGCGACGATAGAGCATCTGATGTCGGCTTTTGCCGGGATGGGGATAGACAATGCCCATGTCGATCTCACCGCATCCGAAGTGCCGATCATGGACGGCAGCGCCGGCCCCTTCGTGTTCCTGATCCAGTCCGCGGGGATAGAAGAGCAGGCTGCGCCCAAGAAATTCATCAGGATCAGGAAAACCGTCCAGGTGGGAAGCGAAAAAAGCTGGGTGCGCTTCGAGCCCTACAACGGATTCAGGCTCAACTTCACCATTGCCTTCGCCCATCCCGTGGTGGAAGGAACGGACCAGAGCGTGAGCATCGACTTCGGATCGACTTCCTATCTGAAGGAGCTGAGCCGCGCCAGGACTTTCGGTTTCGTTCAGGATGTCGAGAATCTGAGATCCCAGGGGCTGGCGCTGGGTGGAAGCCTGGAGAACGCCATCGTCATGGACGAATTCCGCGTCCTCAACAGCGACGGTTTGCGCTACGACAACGAATTCGTCAGGCACAAGGTGCTGGATGCGATCGGGGACCTCTATCTTCTCGGCCACCCCCTTCTCGGCGCCTTCACCGGGTTCCGTTCGGGACATGCCCTCAACAACCAGCTCCTGCGCGCCCTGCTCGCCGATGCCGAGGCGTGGGAATATGTCTCCTTCGACAATCCCGAGGAGATTCCCTCCTATCTCAAATATCAGCCCAGGCCGGCTTAGGGAGCCCCGATGTTCGTACTGAGGCTGATCGCTTTTGCAGTTCTGGTGGCGATCGGCGCATCCTTTTTCGCTTATGCCGTGAAGAAGGACAGGAAATACCTCGATTTCGCCTTCAGGCTGTTCAAATACACGCTGGTCCTGCTGGCGATTTTCGGATTATTCTATGTCGTCGAGCGGGTGCTGCTGGTGGTTTAAGCCGCCGTCGCGCCAGTGCTGGATTAAATCAGTGGTTCCTTAACTTTTCAAGCAGCGATTCTATCGCGGATTTCAGGGGGGAATCGTCCAGCGAGTCCGCCAATTCCCGGAAACTTGTCTTTCCCTTTTCTCCCATGACAGGCCTGGGCCGCTTCAGGGGTTTGACTGCAGGGTTGACCCTCGTCGCAATCCTGATGGAATCGATTTCCAGTCCGCGGGAACGGAGTTTCGCGAGTAGACTCTGGGAAAGCTGCCTGAGCTTCAGGGCGATGCTGCCGTTGTCGGCGTAGATGTTAAGCCTGCCCTCGCTCAGCCTGCCGATGCTGCAGTATTTGCCGAGATTTTCAGGGAGCGATGCGCGGACGATCTTCTCGATGGCCAGGGATTTCTCGGCCTCGACCATCAATGCCTCGTGTTCGGAACGGCCCAGGTAGAAATCGAGTTTGTTTGCGAATATCATGTCGCTGTTGTGGTAGAATCGGAAACCCTATTGTAAACCTACCTTAGCAACTCATCCATGATTTCCAGCCTGCTTAAAAACATCTTCGGAAGCCGCAACGACAGGCTGATCAAGCAATACATGCAGAAGGTGCGGGAAATCAACGCGCTGGAGCCGCAGATCGCCGCGCTTTCGGACGCAGGGCTGAAAGGCAAAACCGGCATTTTCAGGGAGCGCTTCAACAAGGGCGAATCGCTCGATTCACTGCTTCCGGAGGCTTTCGCCGTGGTGAGGGAGGCGGGCAAAAGGGTGCTTGGCATGCGTCATTTCGACGTCCAGCTGATCGGCGGCATGGTGCTGCATCAGGGCAAGATCGCGGAAATGAGGACGGGGGAGGGCAAGACCTTGGTCGCGACATTGCCGTCCTATCTCAATGCGCTCTCGGGGCGCGGCGTGCATGTGGTGACAGTCAACGATTACCTCGCCGAGCGCGATGCAGGCTGGATGGGCCGGATACACGAGTTCCTCGGGCTTTCAGTGGGCGTGATCCTCTCCCAGATGGATCATGACGACAAGCAGGCAGCCTATGCCGCCGACATCACTTACGGCACGAACAACGAATTCGGCTTCGACTACCTGCGCGACAACATGGTATCGAGTCCTTCGGAGAAGGTGCAGCGCCCCCTCAATTATTCCATCGTCGACGAAGTGGACTCGATCCTGATCGACGAGGCGAGAACGCCCCTGATCATTTCCGGGCAGGCCGAGGACAACATCGACCTGTATTACAGGATCAACGATCTCGCGCCGAAACTCAGGCGCCAGGAGACCGAGGAAGGTCCCGGGGATTATTCAGTCGACGAGAAGGCGCACCAGGTGCTGCTTTCGGAAGAAGGGCACGAGCATGCTGAGAAGCTGCTTGCCCAGGCGGGATTGCTCCCTCCAGGCACCAGTCTTTACGATTCGGCGAACATCACCCTGATCCATCACCTTTATGCGGCATTGCGAGCCCATTCGCTCTACTTCAAGGACCAGCATTACGTGGTACAGGAAGGCGAAGTCGTGATCGTCGACGAATTCACCGGACGTCTGATGTCCGGTCGGCGCTGGTCCGACGGCCTGCACCAGGCGGTGGAGGCCAAGGAAGGGGTTGCCATCCAGAAGGAGAACCAGACCCTCGCCTCGATCACCTTCCAGAATTATTTCAGAATGTACGGAAAGCTCGCCGGCATGACCGGAACGGCCGATACCGAAGCATTCGAATTCCAGCAGATCTACGGGCTTGAGACCGTGATCATTCCCACGCACAGGCCGATGCAGCGAAAAGACATGCTCGACCAGGTCTACAGAACGGCAAAGGAAAGATACCAGGCCGTCATCAACGACATCAGGAATTGCTTTGATCGCGGGCAGCCCGTTCTCGTCGGCACGACTTCGATCGAAAATTCGGAGCTGCTTTCCGCCCTGCTCAAGAAGGAGAAGCTTCCCCATCAGGTTCTGAATGCGAAGCACCACGAGCGCGAGGCCGAAATCGTGGCCCAGGCGGGAAGAGCGAAGATGGTGACAATTGCCACCAATATGGCGGGCCGCGGCACCGACATCGTTCTGGGCGGAAGCATAGAAGCCGACATCGATGCGGTCAGAGATGACGAAAAGCTCGACGATGCCGCCAAAGAGAAAAAAATAGCCGAAATCAGGGAAGAATGGCTCAAGCGCCATCAGGACGTGCTGGCGAAGGGAGGGCTCCACATCATCGGAACAGAGCGCCACGAATCGAGGCGGGTCGACAATCAGTTGCGCGGCCGCGCGGGTCGTCAGGGCGACCCGGGTTCTTCGCGCTTCTACCTTTCCCTTGAAGATCCGCTCTTGAGGATATTCGCCTCCGACAGGGTCTCGGCCATCATGCAGAAGCTCAATATGCCGGAAGGGGAGGCGATCGAGCATCCCTGGGTGACTCGGGCGATAGAGAACGCGCAACGGAAGGTCGAGGCCAGAAACTTCGACATGAGAAAGCAGCTTCTCGAATACGACGACGTTTCCAACGATCAGCGCAAGGTGATTTACCAGCAGCGGAACGAATTGCTGGATGCCACCGACATCTCCGAGACGGTGAGGGCGATGAGGAACGACGTACTGGATTCGCTCGTCAGCCAGTACATCGTGCCGCAAAGCATGGAAGAGGAATGGGACGTGCCCGGACTCGAGAAGGCGCTTTCGGCCGAATACCAGATGCAGCTGCCATTGTCTAAATGGCTCAAGGACGAACCGGAACTGCACGAGGATGCCCTGAGGGAAAGAATCGCATCCCGCGCCGGGGAAATCTACCAGGAAAAGGTCAAGCTCGCCGGGGAAGAACTGATGCGTCATTACGAGCGAGCGGTGATGCTGCAGAGCCTCGACAATCATTGGCGTGAACATCTTGCCGCACTCGATCATCTGCGCCAGGGCATCCATTTGCGCGGCTATGCCCAGAAAAACCCCAAGCAGGAATACAAGCGCGAGGCTTTCGAGCTTTTTTCCGAAATGCTCGAATCCATCAGGACGGACGTGACGCAGAATCTGCTGACCGTGCAGATCAGGAGCGAAGCGGATATCGAGGCAGTGGAGGCGCCTGTCGCGCTCGAGAACGTTCGCTACCAGCACGCGAATTTTGACGAGGCACTGGCCCCGGGCGAAGATGCCGGAGAGCACCAGCCTTTCGTCAGAATAGGCGAGAAGGTCGGACGCAACGATCCCTGCCCCTGCGGTTCCGGCAAGAAATACAAGCAGTGCCACGGCAAGCTGGCGTAAGCATCGTTTTCTTTCGCCACGGCGAGAGCGAGGCGAATGTCGAAAAGCGCATCAACGACGATCCGAAGCGGATCGTCAATCTCACCGAATTGGGCAGGCGTCAGGCTTCGATGGTCGAGATGGATTCATTCGACCATGCCTATGCTTCCGAATTTCCGAGGGCGCAGCAGACCGCGAAAATCATCCTCTCCGAAAGCGCCATTCCCCTCCATGTCGACGCACGCATCAACGAGCGGAAATCCGGCATGGACGGCAGGCCGGTACACGAATTCAACGAACAGATAAGGGTCGACCCGGCCGGTTTCAGGCCGGAGGGAGGGGAATCCTTTTTCGAGGAAATGGAAAGGCTGAAAAGCTTCCTCGACGACATGGCGAGCCGTCATCCGGGCAAAAAGATCCTCGCAGTGAGCCACGAGAACCCGATACTCGCCGCGCTCGCCCTTTGCGGCATGGACCCGGGGGAAGCCGCCCTGGGGTCGATAGCCAATTGCCAAAGGGTGGAAATCACCTGGCCGAAATCTTGAGCCAGAGCACGATGGAAGCGAGCAGAAAGGTGATTGCATTGGCCGCGATGACGGGAATGCTTCCGATGATTATGCCGTAGCCCAGCCAAAGCGCGACCCCCAGAGTGAACAGCGCATACATGGGCAGAGAAATTCCCGAAAGGTCGCGTGTTTTCCAGGACTGCCATGCCTGGGGAATAAAGGCCAGGGTGGTGAGGGTTGCTGCGGGATAGCCGATCAGATTGCCGATTTCCATAATGTTCAATCAGTTTGGTCAGGCTGATTGTATCCCTGCCGGGGATTGACGGCAAACACCCAGTCAGACTCGTCTGTGTATCGGCGGCGATTTCGCCATGCCCATCTTCATGCTGGTGATCGGCTTGTGGCCGGCCATGCTCTCGGCCAGCAATTCCTGCGCCTCGTCTATCCTGCCGCGGTCGACGAGATAATTGTAATAGGCGGAAATGTCCTGCCAGCAGACCGGATATTGAACGGCTCCCGTTTCCGAGTCGAAGATCGCCACGCCCGTGCCTTCCCTGTCGGGTATGACGTGATAGCGGATGTCCATGTTTGCCTCGCTCAAGTGCTGTTACTCCCGTATATAAGCAAATTCTGAGCCAAAAACCCTTGCGTAATGAAGTCAATGGCTTGCTGAAAACGGCTTGAATGCATGGCGCTTATATGCACGAATCCGGCGCATCTGCGGCGCATTTCGGTGCGCATGGGGGCTCTCAATCGTGGGCAGGATTGCCCCGTTCCCCTTTTGAAATTAAACTCTGAGTTTTTGAGAGAAAATATGCCGGTCAAGCTCAGCATCCCCAAGCCAGAAGAACTCCTTCCCGTAGCAGGCGTGAGGCTCGGCACTGCCCGCGCCAACATCAAGAAGCCGGGCAGGCGCGATCTGCTCGTCGTCGAGTTGGCGGAAGGGTCGAGGGTTTCCGGCGTTTTCACGAAGAACCGTTTCTGTGCGGCGCCCGTTTTGCTTTGCAGGGAGCATCTCGAAGCCGGAAAAGGAATCCGCGCGCTTGTGGTCAATACGGGAAATGCCAATGCAGGAACGGGCGAGGAAGGACTGAAGCGGGCAAGGCAAACCTGTAGCGAACTCGCGAGTCTACTGGGTTGCGAAGAGAACCGGATATTGCCATTTTCCACCGGTGTAATCCTGGAGCCACTGCCTGTGGACAGGATCGTCGCGGGCCTCCCATCCTGCATTTCGAATCTGAGCGATGCCAACTGGTTCGATGCGGCTGAAGCGATCATGACCACCGACATCCAGCCGAAAGCGCTCTCGAAGGAAATCATGATCGACGGAAAGAAGGTCACCGTCACGGGAATCGCGAAAGGCTCGGGGATGATCCATCCCAACATGGCGACCATGCTGGGTTTCGTCGCTTTCGACGCAAAAATATCCCAAAAGCAGCTCGACGAACTCGTACTGGATGCGGCGAATGCCTCCTTCAACCGGATCACGGTGGACGGGGACACCTCCACCAACGATTCCTTCATCCTGATCTCTTCCGGAAATTCCCCTGAAATCTCGGGCGAAGCTTTCGAGAAATTGAGGGCTGCGGTGATCGAGGTTTCGGTTTTTCTCGCCCAGGCGATCGTGCGGGATGGTGAAGGGGCGACCAAATTCATGTCGATCCTGGTGGAAGAGGGCAAAGACGAAGCCGAATGCGCAAAAATCGCCTATTCGATCGCTCATTCGCCGCTCGTGAAAACCGCCTTTTTCGCATCCGACCCGAATCTCGGGCGGATACTCGCCGCAATCGGCTATGCGGGGGTCGATCTCGACGTGAACAACATCGAAGTTTATCTCGACGACGTACTGGTCGCTGAAAAGGGCGGGCGCGCCGCCTCCTACCGGGAGGAGGATGGGGCAAGGGTCATGAAGCAGGAGGAAATTACGGTCAGGGTGATCCTGAACCGGGGAGCAGCCCATACCACGGTATGGACCTGCGATTTCTCCTACGATTACGTGAAAATCAATGCGGACTACCGTTCGTGAAAGATTTCGATGCCATCCTCGCAAGGGCCGAGAAGCTGCTCGAGAGATTCGAGCGGCTTCTCCCCGGAGAGCTTGAAACCGACTGGGAAGGAATCGCTTACCGGTGGGTCGCGAAAAGGGGACTTGTCAGGGTAACTCACCCCCATGCCATCCAGCTGGAAAACCTCAAGGGCATAGAGATGCAGAAGCGCCTTGTCGAGGACAATACCCGGCAATTCGTGAAAGGCCATCCCGCGAACAATGTGCTCCTCACGGGCGCGAGGGGAACCGGCAAATCTTCCCTGGTGAAGGCGTTGCTCAACCGGTATTCCAGTGAGGGGCTGCGCCTCATCGAGGTCGAAAAGAAGGATCTCGTCGACCTTGCCGATATCGTCGAAAAAATAACGGGGAGGCCGGAGAAATTCATCCTTTTCTGCGACGACCTGTCCTTCGACCAGGAGGAAGGCGGCTACAAGGAATTGAAAGTGGTGCTGGATGGATCGGTTTCGACTGCACCCGACAATGTTCTCGTCTATGCGACTTCCAACCGGCGCCATCTGATGCCTGAATTCATGCAGGAAAACCTGGAGACGAAATATCTGGGCGATGAAATCCACCCCGGGGAGACGGTGGAGGAAAAGATTTCGCTTTCGGAGCGTTTCGGCCTGTGGGTTTCCTTCCACCCCTTCGATCAGCAGGAATACCTGAAAATCGTCGACCACTGGCTCGACCGCTTCCAGGTGAAAGGGCGGCGCGGGGCGAGAAAAGCGGCCCTGCAATGGGCGCTCAATCGGGGTTCGAGAAGCGGCAGGATCGCCTGGCAGTTTGCGCGGGACTGGGCGGGAAGGGAAGCAGCCAAAGTCTGATTATTTCCAGGCGGCGCTCAGGAGGGCGATGCCATGTGCGCCGTGTTGCTGCGCTAAAGCAAGATCCGCCCTGGAAAGTCCCCCCAGGGCATAAACGGGGATCGGGCAGTTTTCGACCATCTCCCCGAATCTTTCCCAACCCATGCCTTCAATCCCCGGGTGGCTCGGGGTGGCGAGTACATGCCCCATGACCGCGAAATCGAGGCCCAGGGATACCGCCTTGTCGAGTTCCCTTGCATTGTGAACGGAAGCGCCACACCAGTCGAAGTCGGGTTTCACGGAAAGATGCATGAGCTGGTTCGAGGAAAGGTGAATCCCGTGCGCCTTGATCTGGTGGGCGAGTTCGACATCGGAATTGATCGTCACTTTCGCATCTTTTGCCAGGGCCATGACTTCCAGTGCGAAGCGCTTCAATGCATCGCGGTCCATTTCCTTTTCCCTGACCTGGATGAATTCCACCCCGTTTTCCAGAGCGGTCCTCATTTTGTCGAGCTGCAGCCCGACCCCGAGTTTGGCTGCATTCGTGACAGCATAAACCGGCGGCAGCCGAAGCGATCTCAAGATCGGCTCGTTCGCCGGGAGCAGCGGGGAAACCTTGACTTCGTTGGGGTTCTGCCAGGATAGCTCCTGATTCTCCAGTCCTTCCGGTTCTCCGTCCCAGCCCGTCACCTTGAAGAAATTGAGCTTCACCGTCGCATGGGAATAATGGAAGACTCTTGAGATCCAGGGGTGGAGATGGCGGGGGTTTATGCCGATCTCCTCCTTCAGCTCGCGCTTCAATGCATCTACGGCTGACTCCCCCGCCTCGATCTTGCCTCCCGGGAATTCCCAGTATCCCGGATAGGGTTTCCCTTCCGGCCTTTTGCCGAGCAGGATATCCCCGTTTTCGGAAAAGATGACGCCGGCAGCGACTTCAACCATGATCTTCCTCCTTTTGCCGCTCGGGTATGCGGTATTGTTCCGTGGCCCATTGCCCCAGGTCGATCAGCTTGCAGCGCTCGGAACAGAAGGGGCGGTAGGGATTGTTCGGGTTCCATTCCGATTCATTCCCGCATTGTGGGCAGGTGACGATCATGATTACAGGTTGTAAAAACTCAGCTTGAACTCGACGTCGTTTTCGCAGACTTTCGGTCTTTGCTGGATTTCCGCGGTGACGAAGCGGATATTGAGCGCATACTTGTTCGCGCTGATTTCAGGAACATAGGGCAGGCCCTTGTCCAGACTCACGGAGAGCATCTGCGCGGCCCTGCCCGCCAGGATCTGCTGGAAGCAGCCGTTTTGCGCGACATAGCGCAATGTCCGTCCGCTTTCCCTCAGGATCCTGAGCACGATGCCGATGCTGGCTTCTATTGGGGACAGGGGATCGAGCCAGAATTTCATGTCGCGTTTTCGCTTATCAGGATCCTGGTTGAGCCAGTAATGGTAGGAGGGCAGATCGAACTCGCAGGCACCTCCCGGAATTCCCGTTCGCTGCTTGATGTTCATCAGCCATTCGTTGTCCTTGAGGTGCTGGCCGATTTTTCCCGGCATGGCAAACAATCCGGAACTCGCCTTTTCGATTTCTTCAAGCACTTCCTTCAGGGCATCCTCGGATACCGCTGGATTGCTTTTGAGCGTCGAAAGCGCCTGTTTCTGCCTTTCCAGTTCCTGCATCAGGTCGGTCTTGAGGTCGGCCCGGCTCGAGACATCGATGATTTCGAACAGGGTGGACAATGCGGCATGATGGGCCATGGCGTCGTCCTGGGCCATAAAGAAATTTACCCGCTCGCACAGATCCTCCAGCCTCAGGAGAGTGCGGGTCCGCTCGTTGATGGGGTATTCATAACTGATCACAGGAGGCGAGCCGGCGACATTGGAACGATTCGACAATTCTGAACGATTAGGATGGATTTTTCAAATATTCCGTCAACATTCCATCAGATATTTCCTGTGCAGCCCGGCAACTGCCATTTCGAGCGCCTCGGGGCCGCCTTCGTTGGTCACGACATCGCTTGCACCCGCGAGGCGCACCGGTCTTGCGACCTGGTTTTTCATGATGGCCAGAACTTCATCGCGAGTCAGCTTGCTTCTTGCCGTGGTCCTGGCAATTTGCAGGGATTCGCTGCAGTCGACGACGAGAATTCTGTCTGCCAGATCGCTGTAATGACCCGTTTCGAAAAGAAGCGGGACGACGATCACGTAGTAGGGAGACTTGACAGAAGCTATCCTTTTCTCGACCTCCTCGCGTATCAGGGGGTGGAGTATGGCTTCGAGTTTTTTCTTCGAGGATTCTTCGGAAAACACCAGCTTGCGCATTTTTCCCCGATTCAGGCTGCCCTCCTCGATATAGTCCTTGCCGAAGGCTTCGAGGATCTTGCCTATGGCGGGGCCGTTTCTTGCGGTGAGCTCGCGGGAAATTTCGTCGGTGTCGATGATGTCGATGCCGAATTTTCCTAAAATCGATGAGACGGTGCTTTTCCCTGAGCCGATCCCGCCAGTCAGGGCAATGCCGAATGGCCTAGCCAAGGTAAAGCCTTGCGATCTCGCGTCCCCAGAAAAGGGCGATCAATCCCCCTCCGGCGAGATAGGGGCCGAAAGGAATCGGTGTGCTGCGCCCCTGTTTTGCAAGAACGATCATGGCGATTCCGGATATTGCGCCGACCACCGAAGACAGGAGGATGACGAGCGGAAGCTGGGCTGCTCCGAGCCATGCTCCGATTGCAGCAAGGAGCTTGAAATCGCCATAGCCCATGCCTTCCTTTTTCGTGGCGATTTTGAAAAGCCAGTAGATGCTCCACAAGGAAAGATAACCGAAAACCGCGCCGAGCACTGCGGACGACAGGCTGGTGAATCCCCCTTCGAGATTGAAGAGGAGTCCAGCCCAGAGCAGGGGGAGCGTGATCGAATCGGGAAGAAGCTGCGTGTCGATGTCGATGAAGGTGAGCGCGACCATCGACCAGATGACGAGGAGCGCGCCGAGGGCTGCCATGCCGAAACCGAAATGCCAGGCGGCGAAGCCGCTCATGACCCCTGTTGCGGCTTCGACTAGAGCGGTGCGGGGGGCAATCCTGCTCCCGCAATGTCTGCACTTGCCTTTCAGGAAAAGGTAGCTCAATACCGGAATGTTCTCGACCGAACTGATGGCATGGCCGCAGGAATCGCATCTGGAGCGGGGGAAGATAAGGTTGAACGCAGGTCTTTTCTCGGGAGTTTTTCCCTCCAGTTCGGCGCACTGATCCTTCCAGTTGCTTTCCATTATTTTCGGCAGGCGGCAGATCACGACATTGAGGAAGCTTCCCACCATCAATCCGACGATGGTGCAGACTGCGGAAAAAAGCGATAAGGAGGATTCCAGGGCCAGGGCCAGCGAATCCATCTATACCACCTGCCCCATCTTGAATATGGGCAGATACATGGCGATCACCAGTCCCCCGATCAGTGTGCCGAGCACCACCATGATGATGGGTTCCATCAGGCTGGAGAGAGCATCGACGGCATCGTCGACTTCGGCCTCGTAGAAATCGGCGACTTTCGAGAGCATGCTGTCCAGCGCGCCGGATTCTTCGCCGATGGCGACCATCTGCAGCACCATGTTCGGGAATACGCCGCTATTTTGCATCGCGTTGGTGAGGCTCGTGCCGCTGCTGACTTCGATCTGGATTTTTTTGGTGGCTTCAGCGTAAACATGGTTCCCTGAAGCGCCTGCCACTGAATCGAGCGATTCGACCAGAGGCACGCCCGCAGCGAACATCGTTGAAAGGGTACGGGTCCAGCGCGCTATCGAGGATTTTCGGATGAGTTCGCCGAAGACCGGAACCTTCAGCAGCATCCCGTCCATGGTTTGCTGCATCTTGGTGGAGCGCTTCCAGGCATAGAAAAAGGAATAGATTCCTGCACCCAGGCCGCCGAATATCGCCCACCAGTATGCGACGAAGAAGTCGGAAATTTTCATGACGATGAGCGTCGGTGCGGGAAGATCGGCTCCGAAACTGGAAAACAGCTTCTTGAAGGCGGGGATAACGAAGATCATGATGATCGCCGTGATGAGGAAGGCGACCACGATAATGGCAGTCGGGTAAAACAGTGCCGACTTGATCTTGCTCTTGATCGCGAGGATTTTTTCCTTGTAGGTGGCAAGCCGGTCCAGCAGGCTTTCCAGTATGCCGGCCTGCTCCCCTGCGCCGACCAGATTGCAGAAGAGGCCGTCGAAATAAAGAGGATACTTGCGGAAGGCCTGGCTCAGGCTGCTTCCGGTTTCGACATCCGCCTTGATGCTCATCAGGAGCCTGGTCACTGCAGGATTGCTGTGCCCCTTGCCGACGATGTCGAAGGATTGAAGCAAGGGAACACCGGCCTTCATCATGGTGGCGAGCTGCCTGGTGAAAAGCGCGATGTCCTTTTCCGTGATTCTCTTTTGTCTTGCCGAGCGCTGCTTCTGAATTTTCGAGACGATGATGCCCTGGCGACGCAACGTGGCATGGACCATGGCTTCGCCCTTTGCGCGAATTTCCCCCTTCATCTGCTTGCCGGTCTTGTCCCGCCCTTCCCAGAGAAAGGAAAACTCCTTGTCCTCTTTCTTGACTGTCGCCATGATTCCCTCTTGCAGCTTACCTGTTTGTGATGGCCTCGATTTCTTCGAGCGAAGTCAGCCCCTGCTTGACTTTCAGCAGGCCGGACTGGCGCAGATCGAGTATGCCTTCGCGTTTCGCCTGATCCGCAATTTCGCTGGATGTGCCCTGGTTCAGGATGATACGCGACATTTCCTCGGAAATGGGCATGACCTGGTAAATGCCGACCCTGCCCTTGTAGCCGCGTCCCTGGCACAGGTCGCAGCCGACCGGGCCGTAGGGGTGCCACGAGCCGTCCAGCGCTTCCGGAGCAAAGCCGGCATCGAGCAGGGCTTCCCTGGGGATGTCCTTCTTCTTTTTGCACTTGCAAAGGCGGCGGGCCAGCCTTTGCGCGGTGATCAGGATCACCGAGCTCGCTATGTTGAAGGGCGCCATCCCCATGTTCTGCAGACGGATCAATGTCGACGGGGCGTCGTTGGTATGCAGGGTGGATAAAACCAGGTGGCCAGTCTGGGCAGCCTTGACTGCGATGTCTGCTGTTTCGATATCCCGGATTTCCCCGACCATCAGCACGTCGGGATCCTGGCGCAGAAAGGCCTTCAGGGCGACGGCAAAATTCAGCCCTGCCTTTTCGTTGATGTTGACCTGGTTCACTCCGGGCAGGTTGATTTCAGCAGGGTCTTCTGCCGTCGAAATATTGATGCCGGGTTCGTTCAATATATTGAGGCAGGTATACAGGGACACGGTTTTACCGCTTCCCGTGGGGCCAGTGACGAGAATCATGCCGTAAGGCCGCTTGATGGCCTCCAGCAATATCGCCTTTTGTTCCGGTTCGTAGCCCAGCGCATCGATGCCGAGCTTGGCGCTCGATGGATCCAGGATGCGCATGACGATCTTTTCGCCGAACAGGGTCGGTAGCGTGCTGATCCGGAAATCGATGGCATGCGATTCGGAGAGCGCAAGTTTCAGTCTGCCGTCCTGGGGAACCCTTCTTTCAGAAATGTCGAGCCTGGAGATCACTTTCAGTCGGCTCGCCAGCTTCTCCTTGACGAAAAGTGGGGGCTGGGCCATCTCGTAGAGCATGCCGTCGATGCGGTAGCGTATCCTGTAAAACTTTTCGTAAGGTTCGAAATGGATGTCAGATGCTCCGGCGTTGATGGCATCCAGCAGGGTTTTCTGGATGAATTTGACGATCGGCGCATCTTCGATTTCGGCGCTCGAAGTGTCGGGCTGCAGCGATTTTGCAATTTCGTCGATGAACTCGAGATTGAGGTCGATTTCTTCTTCGGCGAGTTTGTTGAAAGTTTCCGGGGAGGTTTCGGATGCCTTCTGGATGAAGGCGCCAAGCTTGTCGTCTTCGACGATCACGGGTTCTATGGCCAGCCCTGTCTTGAACTTGATTTCGTCCAGACCCTGGAGATTCTCCGGGTTGGATGTCGCGACGAAAAGCCTGTTGCCCCTCTTGTATAGCGCGGCCACCCGATGCTTCTGCATCAATTTGGCATCGATGAGCGAAGCGGGGAGGGTTTCCCGTGCAACGCTATCGAGATCGAGGAGCGGGAAGCCGAAGGTCTGGGAAGAGAACATCGCGATTTCCCTCGAATCGATCCGTTTGCTCCTGAGCAGTTCGGCAACGAAGCTGCTCCCTGCGGATGCGGCGAGTTCGAAGGCCCTGGCATCGCTTTCGGAAAGCTTGTTCTGCTGCACCAGCGCTCTGGCAAGGCTGCTATTCAACGGGGTTGCCACTTGCTCTCGATTCCTTCCAGTAATTTTCGGTCATTTACCCAATTTGGGAAAGATACGCGCCATTTTGACAAATCGGCCCTGGGTTTGCACGATTTCCATGGGGTAGTCGGCAATTTTCAGGCTTGTCCCGGATTCGGGAATGTCCTCGAAATATTCCAGAATCAGGCCGTTCAGGGTTTTCGGACCATCCAGCGGCAGGGAAAGTCCGAGCTTGCGGTTGAGTTCGCGCAGCAGGCTGCTTCCTTCGACAAGAAAACTGCCGTCCTCGAATTTCTGGTACATCCCGGTTTGCATCGGAGAATGCGCATTGAATTCTCCCAGGATTTCTTCGATGATGTCCTCGAGCGCAACCAGCCCCTTGAGTTCACCGTATTCGTCCACGACGATTCCTATCCTGCGCCTGTTTTCCTTGAAATGCTGAAGCTGGGAGAAGAGGGGGGTACCTTCCGGAACGAAATAGGGCTCCCGCAAAATCTGGGACAGACTTTCTGCATTGATCTCCTCCAGATTGGCAAGGGCCTTGCGCACGTCGAGTATACCGACGACATTGTCGATACTCTCGCTGTATATGAGGAGCCTTGCATGGTAGGCAGTCGAGAGTTGTTCGCGCATCGCCTCGGGAGGGGAGGCGATGTCGATCGCTTCGATCTGGGTTCTGGGGATCATGACGTCGTCGACGGTGATCGCTTCGAGATCGAACAGGTTGAGCAGGATGCTCTGGTGCCCCTTGGGAATGAAATGGCTCTCCTCCAGGACGAGCACCCTCAATTCCTCCATGCTGAGCTGGTGCGTCGCGCCGGGGGCCAATGTCTTGATTCTCAATATCCAGAGCAGGGATCGAACGAACAGGTTGACGAACCAGATGATCGGCTTTGCGAGCTTCAGGAGCGGGGAAAGCACAAAACTCGCCGGGAAGGCGATCTTGTCCGGGTAGGATGCCCCGATGATTTTCGGCGTGATTTCGCTGAATACGAGCAGCAGAAAAGTCAGTATCAGTGCGCCCAGCGTGATCGCCCATTCGCTGCTTCCGAGCAGTTTGATGGTGATGATGGTGACAAGGGATGCTGCTGCTGCGTTGACCAGGCTGCTGCCCAGAAGCACCACGCTCAGCAGTCTGTCCACCTGCTGCAGGAGCTGGCTGGTCAGCCTCGCGCCGCGATGGCCGGTTTGCGCAAGGTGCTTCAACCGGTAACGGTTGATGGCCATCATGCTGGTTTCGGAAATCGAGAAGAACGCGGAAAGAATGATGAAAACGACCAGGCAGAGAAACAGCGTCGTCAGCGAGATGTCTTCCATTACCGCTTGAGAATCACTTCCAGAACGAATTTGCTGCCGATGTAGGCGAGCAGCAACAGGATGAATCCGGTCATCGTCGATCGCACCGCGATTCTGCCGCGCCAGCCGTAAAAGTGACGCCCCCCCAGGAGCACTGCGAAAATCGCCCAGGAAACGAAGGCGAATACCGTCTTGTGGTTGAGTTCCAGCGGCTTGCCGAAAAGCTCTTCCGAATAGAAAGCTCCAGAAAAGAGCGTCAGCGTGAGCAGGATGAATCCTGCGCCTATGACGCGGAAAAGCAGGGTTTCCATCGTGAGCAAAGGCGGCATGTTTTTGAGTAGCGTCGGCATTCCGCTATGCAGCCTTTTTTCGATGAAGTCCATCAGCAGCGCCTGCAGAGCTGCGATCGAGAACAGGCTGTAGGCGAGCAGCCCGATCATGAGATGGATCTTGAAGGCGAACATGTTGGCGTTCACCAGAAAATGCGGCGAAGGGAAGATGCCGGGAAGCAGTACGCAGATCGCCGCCATGGCGGCAATGGGAGCTTGCAACGCTCTCAGGTTGTGGAAAAAGCTGCCGATCCAGTGGAGGCCGACGATGAGCCAGACGATGGTGGAAATGGAGTTTCCCAGGCCGAAATTGAGTCCCTCGCTGGTTTCGATGAAAAGATTGCTGTAGAGGGCATAACCGTGGAACAGGAAAGCCGGCACTATCGCATAACGGGTCCAGTTTTTCTCGAATTCGCGCACACAAAACTGCAGCACTGCGATGAGAGCGTAAAGCAGGGCGGGAACCAGGTAAATTAAAAAGCTTGGCATTTTATTGTAGACTAGCAAAACAGCTTAAAGTGTACACCATCTCATGCCGTATGGCATTACTCGGGAATCAATGACATGCTAGACAATCTGACAGCACGGCTCTCCGGCGTGATCAAAACGCTGCGGGGGCAGGCGAGGCTTTCGGAAGCCAATATCCAGGACGCGCTGCGCGAAGTCAGGATGGCGCTGCTGGAAGCCGACGTGGCCCTTCCTGTGGTCAGGGAGCTGATCGATGAAATCAGGAAAAAGGCGGTAGGACAGGAAGTGCTGGGAAGCCTGACGCCCGGGCAGGCTTTTATCGGCGTGGTGCATCAGGAGTTGACGCATCTGATGGGCGAGCGCAATGCGGCCCTCGATCTTGCCGCCGTTCCCCCCGCCGTGATCCTGATGGCGGGGCTTCAGGGCGCGGGCAAGACCACGACGACAGGCAAGCTGGCGAAATGGATACAGGAGAGCCTGAAGAAGAAGGTGCTCGTGGCAAGCTGCGACGTCTATCGTCCCGCGGCGATCGAGCAACTGAAAACCATCGCGAATCAACTGGGCACGGACTTCTTCGAATCGAGCTCGCAAAAGCCGCTCGATATCGCCATGGGCGCCCTCGATTACGGGCGTCGGCATTATTTCGATGTCCTGATCGTCGATACCGCGGGAAGGCTTGCGATCGACGATGCCATGATGAAGGAGATCGAAGCGCTTCATGCCGGGTTGAAGCCGGTCGAGACGCTGTTCGTGGTGGATGCGATGCAGGGTCAGGATGCGGTGAATACGGCGCGTGTCTTTTCCGAAACGCTCCCGCTCACCGGGGTGATTCTCACCAAGCTGGACGGCGATGCGCGGGGCGGCGCCGCGCTTTCGGTACGGCATGTTACCGGCAAGCCGATCAAGTTCGTTGGCGTCGGGGAGAAGCTCGCCGGGCTCGAGGTTTTTCATCCGGAGCGCATGGCCTCAAGGATACTCGGCATGGGAGACGTGCTTTCCCTGATCGAGGAAGCGAGCCGGGGGGTTGACCAGGAAGAGGCGAGGAAGCTCGCGCAGAAGGTGAAATCCGGGAAGGGGTTCGATCTCGAGGATTTCAAGGCGCAGATGCAGCAGATGAAAAAGATGGGCGGCATGAATGCGCTCATGGATAAACTGCCGGCCCAGTTCACCCAGGCTGCGCAGGGCGTTCAAATGGACGACAAGGTGATCTCCAGGATAGAGGGCATCATCAATTCCATGACCCGGGGGGAGCGTGCCAAGCCCGAGATCATCAAGGCCTCCAGGAAGCGCAGGATCGCGGCGGGCGCGGGCGTTTCGGTTCAGGAAGTCAACCGGCTGCTCTCCCAGTTCGAGCAGACCCAGAAAATGATGAAGATGGTTTCCAAGGGCGGCATGGCGAAAATGCTGAGGGGAATGAAAGGCATGCTGCCGGGTTTGCGCTGATTTTTCAGGAATCGCTTGCGGAGCAGGCCTTTTCTGTCGTAAAATTTCGCTCTTTTAGTTTTTCCGGATAGGTTAGCGATGGTTATCGTAAGACTCGCTCGGGGCGGCGCCAGGAAGCGTCCCTTTTTCAATCTGGTGGTTGCCGAATCGCGCAGCACGCGTGACGGCCGCTTTATCGAACGCGTCGGGTTTTACAATCCGGTCGCAACCGAGGGGCAGGAAGGCCTGCGCATCCAGATGGACAGAATCAAATATTGGCAGGATCACGGCGCGCAATTGAGCGACGCGGTTTCCAAGCTGGTCAAGCGTTTCGGTGCCGCAGCCTGAAGAAATGGTTGTGATGGGGCAGGTGGTTGCCCCTTATGGCATCAAGGGGTGGATCAAGGTCCGCTCTTTTACGGAAGCGCTGGACAGTCTGCTCGATTTTCCGGTCTGGTGGCTGGGAGCCGGGGGCGACTGGCGCGAGAGCCGCGTGATCGAGGCTTCCGTGCATGGCAAGACGATCGTGGCGAGCATCGAAGCCAGTCCGGATCGCAATGCCGCCGAGGGATTGAAGGGGTTGCAGATCGCAGTGCCGAGGAGCAGCCTGCCGGATGCGGAAGAGGGCGAATATTACTGGCTCGATCTGATCGGGCTCAGGGTGTTCAACCTCGAAGGAGTCGAACTGGGCGTGGTCGACGACATCATCGAGACGGGCGCGAACGACGTGCTGCAAGTGAAGGGAGAGAAGGTGCATCTGATTCCCTTCGTTGCGAAGTTCGTTCTTGATGTGGACAGGAAAAACGGATTGATTCGCGCCGACTGGGGCGCGGATTACTGAAGTGCGGATAGAAGTCGTCACGCTCTTCCCGGAAATGGTCGATGCCTTTTCCCGCTTCGGCGTGACCGGCAGGGCGAGGGAAAACGGGATATACAGGCTGGGGCTTTGGAATCCCAGGGATTTTTCCGGGAACAGTTATCGCACCGTGGACGACAGGCCTTATGGCGGCGGTCCCGGGATGGTGATGATGGCAGGTCCGCTGGAAGACGCGCTGGACGCGGCCCAGGGGGATTGTCCGGGCAGGGTGATTTATCTTTCCCCGCAGGGCGGAAAGCTCGATCATGGGAAGGTGATGCGCCTGGCGAGCGAGCAGAAACTCGTGTTGCTGGCGGGGCGCTATGAAGGCGTGGACGAGCGGCTGATTGGCCGCAGGGTCGACGAGGAAATCTCGATAGGCGATTATGTGCTTTCAGGCGGAGAGTTGGCCGCCCTTGTGCTGATCGATGCGGTGGTGAGGCAGTTGCCGGGCGTGCTTGGGGACGCCGACTCCGCAGTCGAGGATTCCTTTGTGGAAGGATTGCTGGACTGTCCGCACTATACCCGCCCGGAAGTTTACAGGGGGGAGAGGGTGCCTGAAATTCTCCTTTCGGGGGACCATGCGAAGATCAGGCGCTGGCGGCTCAAGGAGTCGCTTGGAAGGACCTGGACGAGGCGCCCGGATCTTTTGGCGGGCCGGGAAATGAGCGCTGAGGAATTGAAGCTGCTTGAGGAATTCAGGCAGGAGTCGAAACGGAAAGATGTTTAAGGAGCAGGAAATGAATCTGATCGGACAGCTGGAACAGGAAGAAATCGCCCGTCTGGGCAAGGTTATCCCCGAATTCGCACCCGGGGACACCGTGATCGTCAACGTGAATGTGGTCGAAGGCGAAAGGAAGCGCGTCCAGGCCTACGAGGGAGTCGTCGTCGCCAAGCGCAACCGTGGCCTGAATTCCGCCTTCACCGTGCGCAAGATTTCTTCCGGAGAAGGAGTGGAGCGCACCTTCCAGACCTATTCCCCGCTGATCGCCAGCATCGAGGTGAAAAGAAGGGGCGATGTCCGTCGCGCCAAGCTTTACTACCTGCGCGATCGCTCCGGAAAGTCCGCGAGGATCAAGGAAAAGCTGCCGGCCAAGAAGGCGGGCTGATCGGGAAGATCGGAAAAAGGGGCTGCGATATTCGCAGCCCCTTTTTTTCACCTAGATTTCGAATCTCCGGTACTGGATCGCTTCGGCCACATGCTCGCCGGAAATCTGTCTGCTTTGCGAAATGTCGGCGATGCTGCGCGCCATCCTGAGCACCCTGTGGTAGGCCCTTGCCGAAAGGTTCAGGGTATTGACGGCCTGCCTGATCAGGGTTTCCCCTCGTCCGTCCGGCCGGCAATACCTTTCGGTTTCCTTTACGCCCAGCTCGGCATTCGCCTTTCCCTGGCGCGCGAGTTGCAAGGCTCTCGCGGCCTCGATCCTCATTCTCACGCTGCGGCTGGATTCTCCGGCATCGAGTTGCTTCAGGTCCTCGAACGGAACGGAGGGCATTTCGATGCGCATGTCTATCCTGTCGAGAAAGGGGCCTGAGAGCTTCGCCCTGTAGCGCAGAACCTGATCCGGCGTGCAATGGCATTTTCCGCTTTTTTGGCCGAGATAGCCGCAGGGACAGGGATTCATCGCTGCGAGAAGCTGGAATCTGGCCGGAAAGTCGATACGCTCCAGGGCGCGGGAGATGGTGATTTTCCCGTTCTCCAGAGGCTCCCGCAGCGCTTCCAGCACGGCCCTTTCGAATTCAGGCAATTCGTCGAGAAACAGCACCCCGCAATGAGCGAGCGAAATTTCACCGGGCTTGGGGTGCGTACCTCCCCCGACCATGGCTACAGCAGAAGCCGTATGGTGCGGGGAGCGGAAAGGCCGCCTTCGCCAGTTCATCGGGTCGAAAGCCCCGACCAGAGACTGGATCGCGGCGGATTCGAGCGCTTCCTCTTCCGTCATCTCCGGCAAAATTCCGGGAAAGCTTGCGGCCAGCATGGATTTTCCGGTGCCCGGCGGCCCGATCATGAGGACGCTGTGCCTGCCGCATGCCGCGATTTCGAGCGCGCGCCTGGCATGAGTCTGGCCTTTTATTTCGCTGAAATCGGGGTAGGGGATTTCACCGGTTTGGGGAATTCCGGAGAATTCGGGGATGGGTTCGACCCCAGCAAGGTGAGCGCATACCTCGGTGAGGGAATGAGCTGGATGGATGACAGCCGATTTCACGATGGCGGCCTCAAAGGCATTTTCAAAGGGCAATATGAACGCTCGCCCGTCCCGTTTCGCAACCAGCGTCATTGCCAGGACACCTCGGATCGGACGCAGTTCGCCGGAGAGGGCGAGCTCTCCGGCGAATTCGTAATGAAGGAGCTTGTCCTTGGGAATCTGGTTGGATGCGGCGAGAATGCCGATTGCGATGGGCAGATCGAAACGTCCGCTCTCTTTCGGCAAATCGGCGGGGGCGAGGTTCACGGTGATGCGCCTCGAGGGGAATGAAAACCGGGCGTTCAGCAGAGCAGAGCGGACTCTGTCGCGGCTTTCCCTGACCTCAAGCTCGGGCAGTCCCACGATGGTGAAACTCGGCAGCCCCGTTCCGATATGCACTTCCACGGTCACGAGCGGTGCATCCAGCCCGTAGAGCGCCCTGCTGTAAAGGACAGCGAGGCTCATCGGGGAAATTCATTCAGGTTTCAGGGCCGCCTTCTCGAGTTCGGCCAGGCGCTCTTCCAGATGCCCCAGCTTTTCTCTCGTTCTCAGCAGCACTTCCTTCTGCACGTCGAATTCTTCGCGGGTCACGAGATCCATTTTGGTGAATATGCCGGCAAGCATGGCCCTGACATTCTTTTCAACATCCTTCGCGGGGGAGGATGCCATCACTTCGTTCACCTTGGCGCCGATTTCGTCCAGCAGTTTCTGATTGATCATGATTTTTCCTGGTGATTTTGGATTTCTGAAGTGTAGCAAAAATCCCGGCATTCGCAGGCATTCTGTTTTCTGGGATGCTCGAACGGATGACCGTGCTCATTCATGGTGCATGGCGCACCAACAAGGGTCAATTTGCGTCCAATAACTCTAAAAAATATCCGTAACCAATTGATAGTATGTAATATTGGATGTTGGCACAGTAAATGCTTAAAGATGCCTGTAGTTTTTTCATCCACAAAAAAGGGAGTTATTACTGTGAACAAATTGACCCATTCTCTCATCATCGCCGGCATCATTTCGATCCCTGCGGTCGCGTTGGCTGACGGCGCCACGCCTGCGGCTGCCCCTTCAGCACCAACCCTGACAGATGTTCTGGGCGCTTCCGGCGTTTCCCTCACGGGCTATGTCGATGCCGGTTACACCAGCATGAACAGCTCGGGACTTTTCACCAATAACACCGCAAGCAGGGTGTTCGATGCCCCCAATGCTACCGCAGGGAAGAACTTCAGCAGCTTCAGCCTGAATCAGGTCGGCGTGACCGTTGCCAAGCAGCCTGCTTCCGGATTTGGCGGGCTGGTCAATTTCACCGGCGGCGAGGATGCCAATGTAATCGCTTCCTACGGTGCCGGAAACAATGTGGCTGGCAATGGCGGCAACATGTATAACAACAACCACAATTTCGACATCACCCAGGCTTTCGGCAGCTATGCCACCGGGCCGGCTACGATTATTCTGGGTAAATTCGCCACCCTGGCAGGCGCCGAAGTCATTCCCAGCATGTCGGATACCAACTACTCCCGTTCAATCCTGTTCGGCTATGCGATTCCCTTTACCCATACCGGCGCGCGTCTCACCTACGCTGCCAGCGATACCGTCAGCCTGATCGCCGGCATCAATAACGGATGGGACCAGGTTGCCGATCAGAATACGGGCAAGACTGTAGAGCTGGGTGTCACGGCTACCCCTTCCAAGATGTTCTCCTTCGCCGGATCGTTTTACGGCGGCAAGGAATTGGCGGCTCCCGGAGGTTTGGCTGCAGGATCCAGCCCGTACACTCCTGGAGTAGCACTTCCCGTGCTCTCCCAGTTGAGCAACGGCAACCGGCAATTGGTCGACCTGGTCGGAACCGTCAATGCCACAGACAGCCTTTCTTTCGTGGTGAACTATGACAACGGCAGCCAGCAAAATGCCGTATTGCAGACGGGGGCGCTGGGTACCGCCAAGTGGGATGGAACGGCGCTCTACGCGAACTACATGTTCAGCGAAATGTGGAGACTTTCCTTCCGTACGGAATATCTGAATGACAAAAACGGATTCCGCACCGGGATAGCCCAGAAATGGAAGGAAAACACCCTTACTCTCGCTTTCATGCCGGCAAAGAGCTTCGAGTTCCGCGGTGAAGTTCGCGGCGACACTTCCAATGTGGCGGCATTCCAGCGTGGCGATGGTACGGCAGCGTCCAGCCAGACCTCGGTCGGCTTGGAAGCGATCTACAAATTTTGAAACTCAACTGAGGAGTTGACATGAAAATCGTAACTGCAATCATCAAGCCGTTCAAGCTTGACGAGGTGCGGGAAGCTCTCTCCGCCATAGGCGTACAGGGTATCACCGTCACCGAAGTCAAGGGTTTCGGGCGTCAGAAGGGGCATACCGAGCTTTATCGGGGTGCCGAATATGTCGTCGACTTTCTGCCTAAAGTGAAGATCGAGGCTGCGATCAAAGCCGATCTTCTCGACCAGGTCATAGAAGCCATCGAGAAAACCGCCAGGACGGGCAAGATCGGGGACGGCAAGATATTCGTCACCGATCTCTCCCAGGTCATCCGCATCCGTACCGGCGAGACCGGCCCGGACGCACTTTAAGGAGAACATGATGAGAAAGTTTTGGTTATTGCTCTCGCTTTTCGGGGCTTTGTGTTTCAGTGCGCCGGTCTTTGCTGACGATGCATCCGCCCCTGCTGCAGCGCCTGCCGCTGCGGCTCCGGCTGCCCCGGCTGCGGCCCCGGCAGCGCCTACCGCGCCCTTCATGTCCGATGTCGCCAAGATCAATTCCGGAGACAACGCCTGGATGCTGACATCGACGGCTCTGGTGCTGATGATGACCATTCCGGGCCTCGCGCTTTTCTACGGCGGCATGGTGCGCAAGAAGAATGTGCTGGCGACCCTGATGCAAAGCTTCGCCATCACCTGCCTGGTGACCGTGCTGTGGATGGTCGCAGGATACAGTCTGGCGTTCACCCCGGGAAGCAGTCCCTATCTGGGCGGATTCGACAGGCTGTTCCTGAACGGCATGTTTTTCGTGAACGGATCCAAGGTGGCGGTATCTCATCTTGCTCAGACCATCCCCGAGTCGGTCTTCATGATGTTCCAGATGACCTTCGCGATCATCACCCCTGCCCTGATCACGGGTGCGTTTGCGGACAGGATGAAGTTTTCCGCGATGATGCTTTTCATCGCAATCTGGACCCTCGTGGTCTATTCGCCGATCGCACACTGGGTGTGGGAGCCGAGCGGATGGCTGGCTGCCAAGGGCGTGCTGGACTTCGCGGGCGGTACCGTTGTGCACATCAATGCGGGTATTGCCGGTCTGGTTACGGCGCTCGTCCTCGGCAAGCGCCTGGGTTACGGCAAGGAGCCGATGGCACCGCATAACCTGGTTCTCACGGTGATCGGTGCGGGGCTGTTGTGGGTGGGCTGGTTCGGCTTCAATGCGGGCTCCGCCGTTGCAGCTGACGGCCGTGCCGGGATGGCCATGGCAGTCACCCAGATTGCAACTGCAGCTGCAGGACTTGGCTGGATGTTCGCGGAATGGCTGGCCAAGGGCAAGCCTTCGGTCCTCGGCATCGCTTCCGGCGCAGTCGCCGGTCTGGTTGCGATTACCCCGGCTTCGGGCTTCGTCGGCCCTGTCGGATCTCTGGTTATTGGAGTTGCTGCCGGCGTGATCTGCTTCTGGTCTGCAACCTGGCTCAAGGCGAAACTGGGCTACGATGATTCGCTCGATTGCTTCGGTGTGCACGGCGTAGGCGGTATCGTCGGTGCACTGCTCACCGGCGTGTTCGCAATCAAGGACATCGGCGGTACCGCAGGCATGCTGGAAGGCAACAGCGGACAGCTCATGACCCAGGCGATTGGTGTTGGTACGACCCTGGTTTACGGTGGCATCATGACCTTCATCATCCTGAAAGTCATCGACATGGTCATCGGCTTGCGCGTTACCGAAGAAGAGGAGCGCGAAGGCCTCGACATCAGCCTGCACGGCGAACACGTCGAATAACGTTACTCACCCAACTTCAGGGGGCCTTGTGCCCCCTTTTTTTATTGGGGATGGAGTAGAATTCACAAAAAACAGGGGGAGGACATGCAGGAACCTTTCATGATTCATTTGGCGAGGCTCGCTCCGGCCTTCATGGCGATCACCTTCCTTATCCTTTTCCATCATTTCTTTGTCCAGAAGAACAAACTGCTCTGGGCCGTCGGCCTCTTTCTGCTGGGCTGCCTGATTGCCTACCGCTCGCTGACCAGTATCGGTTAGTACATCCTGTTCCTGAAGAGCCATCCGGCTATGGCGAGGGAGGCGATGCCGATTACAGCCAGGGGCCAAAGCTCGGGAATCAGGAGGTGAAATGGCGTTCCCTGCAGGAAAGTCCCTCTGAGCACGACCAGGAAATAACGCATCGGATTCACCAGAGTGAGATCCTGGACGATGGCGGGCATGTTCCGGATCGGTGTCGCGAAGCCCGACAAAATGATTGCCGGCACCATGAAAAAGAATGCGCCGAGCAGTCCCTGCTGCTGGGTCACTGCGATCGATGAGATCATGAGTCCCACGCCGACTGCCGAGAGCAGGAACAGGAAGATGCCGACGTAAAGCGTTGCAATGCTTCCGAGAAACGGAACCTTGAACCAGAAAACCGCTGCCAGCGTGACCAGCGTCGCTTCCAGAATGCCGATCAGAAATCCCGGCAGAGCCTTGCCGATCAGGATTTCAACAGGGTTCATCGGGGTGACGAGCAATTGATCGAATGTGCCCTGTTCCCGCTCTCTTGCAACAGAAAGGGCCGTGACCAGCATCGTCACGAGCAGCGTGAGGAGCCCCACGATGCCCGGGACAAAAAACCAGCGGCTTTCCAGGTTGGGATTGAACCAGGCGCGGGTTTCGATGTGTGCGGGCATGCCGCTGCCCTGGCTTGCCGCCCATGCGCCGTTGAAGTTTTTTACGATGGCCCCGGCATAGTTGACGACCAGCATTGCCGTATTCGAATTTCTCCCATCCACGATGATCTGGATCCGGGAGGCCCTTCCGCTCAAAAGATCCGCGCTGAAATTCGGGCCGATGCGCAGCACCATCAAGACCTGTTTGCTTTCGATGAGAGGTGCTATCCGGTTCTCGTTATGCAATTGCGCTACCAGATTGAAGCTGGAAGACCCTCGGAAGGCTGCGAGAAGATCCCTCGAAACATTTCCGCTGTCTTCCGAATAGATTGCATAGGGCACCTGCCTGAGTTCGAAGGTTGCCGCATAGCCGAATACCAGAAGCTGGATCAGGGGGGGCACGACAAGCACAAGACGCCCCTTTCTGTCCTTCAGCAGGGCGAGAAATTCCTTGATCGTCAGGGCGAGAATTCTTTTCCACATGCTATTCCAGCCGCTTTCTGGTGTTGCGCCAGGTGAGTCCCAGGAAAATGGTGGCGAGCAGGGCGAGGGCTGCGGCATTCGGCAGGATCACCTGCCACTCGTTGCCTGCCAGAAAAAGCGTTTGCAGTATGGCGACATAATAGCGCGCAGCGATGACATGGGTGATGACCTGGACGATCTTCGGCATGCTGTTGATGTCGAAAATGAAGCCGGAAAGGATGAATGCGGGCAGAAAAGTGCCGATGATGGCGATCTGGCCTGCAACGAACTGGCTTTTCGCCACCGAGGAGATCAGCAGTCCCATGCCGAGCGCCGTGATGAGAAAGAGGGCCGATGTGGCGAACAGAACCCAGAGAGAGCCGCGCAAGGGAACTTCGAAAAGCCACAGCGCCATGGCGACCGAAAGCGCAAGCCCGCCCATGCCCAGCAGGAAATAGGGAATCAGCTTGCCGAGTATCACTTCGTTCATCGAAACCGGCGTGACGAGGAGCGCTTCCATGGTTCCCCTCTCCCATTCCCGCGCCATCACGAGCGCGGTGAGCAGTGCACCGATCAGTGTCATGATTACTGCGATCAGCCCCGGAACCAGAAAATTCCGGCTTCTGAGTTCGCTGTTGAACCAGATGCGCTGCTCTATCCTGACCGGAATTTCGGGCTGAATGCCGCGCATCGCGGCGTCATGTTCGAGCCAGTCCTGAAAACTTCCATCGACATAACCCGAGATGATCCTGGCGGTGTTTTCGTCGACGCCGTTAAGGATGAGTTGCACTGGTGCGCCATCCGGCTGTCTCAATTGCCTGGCAAAATCCTGTCGCAACACGAGGACGGCATTTATTTTTCCTGCCATCATCGCCTGAACGGCATTTCGGGTGTTCGTATAAGCGAACGTTTTGAAGTAGCGCGACTCATGGAATTCGGCGGTGAAATTGGATGCATCGGCGCCTGGCGCTTCAACGACCAGCCCCAGCGGGATATGCTCGGAATCGAGAGACACGCCGTAACCGAAAAGGAGAAGCAGGACAAGCGGCATCAGGAATGCGATTGCGATGCTGCTCGGATCGCGCACGATCTGCAGGAATTCCTTGCGTATCAGCCCGGTGAGCCGGATGTTCATCCCGATTCCTTCGCCTGGATCAGTTCCACGAAGGCATCTTCCATGCTCGGGTTTTCAGATTTCGCGCTGGCCTTGATTTCGGAAGGCGTCCCCAATGTCAGTATTTCTCCTGCAGCCATGATGGCGAGGCGGTCGCAGTATTCCGCTTCTTCCATGAAATGGGTGGTCACCATGACGGTAACCCCCTGAACGGCAAGTTCGTTGATGCGGCGCCAGAACTCGCGGCGGGCAAGCGGGTCCACGCCGGAAGTCGGCTCGTCCAGGAAAAGGATATCCGGCTCGTGCATCAGGGCGCACGCAAGCGCAAGCCGCTGCTTGTAGCCGAGAGAGAGATCCCAGCTGACGGCATCCCTGATTTCCGATAGGGAGAATTCTTCGAGCGCCCAGGCTATCCTGTTCGCACCCTGTTTTCCGGAAAGACCGTATGCGGCTCCGAAGAAGCGCAGGTTTTCCAGGGCGCTGAGGTTGCCATAGAGCGAGAATTTCTGGGACATGTAGCCGATTTTCGAGCGTGCCTTCGATGCGGCATGCCTCAAATCCATGCCTGCAACACGCAGTTTTCCGGCTGACGGCGGAAGCAGTCCGCACAGCATCCGGAAAGTGGTGGATTTGCCCGCGCCGTTTGCGCCGAGCAATCCGAAAACCTCCCCCTGCGATACCGAAAAGCTGACATTTTTCACCGCGTAAAAATCCCCGAAGCGCCTTTGTAGGTTCTCCAGTTCGATCACCGGGCCTGTCGTTGCGAAAACAGGCCTGCCTTGCGCGGTGATTGTATGAACCGGGGCTGCCGAACCTTTCAACAGGGTGACGAAGCTGTCCTCGAATCTCGGAAGAAGCGGCGAAATTTCCATGCCGGGACGGGAAGCCGGAGGCGACTGGCCTTCCATCACGACGCGGATATGATCCCCGTGGATCAGGGCGTCGATGACACCGGGCTCCCGGGACAGGCTTGCCTGAAGGGTGCGTTTGGAAACATCCAGGGCTTTCACGGCGAAGACCCGGCCCTTCACGGGTTCGCGCAGCGATTCGGGAGAACCCTGGTCGAGCAGATGACCGTCGTGCAGCAGAATGACTTCATCGCAGCGTTCCGCTTCGTCGAGATAGGCGGTGCTGAGCAGAACGCCCGTTCCCATTTCTTTTACCAGGCGATACACGATGCTCCAGAGTTCGCGCCTCGATACGGGGTCCACCCCTACGGTGGGTTCGTCGAGCAGCAGCAGGGAGGGTTGCCTCACCAGCGCGCAGGCGAGGCCGAGTTTTTGTTTCATTCCGCCGGAAAGCTTTCCTGCCAGGCGATGGACGAAAGGAGCAAGTCCCGCCATGCCGAGGAGTTCGTCGAATCGGGAAGGGCGCGCTTCCAGAGGCACATTCTGCAGATCGGCATAGAGGTCGAGGTTTTCCTGTACAGAGAGATCTTCGTAAAGCCCGAATCTTTGGGGCATATAGCCGATGCTGCTCTGCACTTCGAGGGATTGCCTTGTGGCGTCGAGGCCCGCGACCCTGATCGATCCCGAGTCGGGAATCAGAAGGCCTGCCGCGAGCCGCATCAGGGTCGATTTTCCGGCTGCATCGGGGCCGATGAGCCCTGTGACGATGCCGTGCCTCACCTTGAAGCTGATATTTTCCAGGGCGGTTATCCTGCGCCCTCCTGCCATGAAAGTCTTGGAAAGGCGGGAGGCTTCGAGCGCAGGGGTCAGGGTTTCCTGCAAGGTGCCGCCTTGATTGCTTCGAGCAGGGGAATGGTTACTGTTGCCGGCATGCCGAGGCGCAATTCGTTGAGTGGATTGCACACGAATATCCTGACCTGATAGGAAAGGCTGGTCCTGAGTTCTGCAGTTTCCACGGACTTCGGCGTGAATTCCGCGCTCGGCGAGATGTAGCCCACCCACCCTTGATATTTCCTGCCGGAATAGCTGTCCGTTTCGACTTCTGCAGTCATGCCCAGTTTCAGTTTGCCCAGGTCGGATTCCGGCACATAGACTCTCACCCATACCGGGTTGGTCAATGCAAGCGTGTAGACCGGTTTTTGGGGGGAAGCCATGTCGCCCGGTTCCAGGATCCGGTCCCGGATGATGCCGTCGGAGGGCGCGTAGAGACTGGCATCCCCGAGATCAATGGTCGCGAGAGAAAGCCCTGCTTGGTCGGCTTTCAGCACGGCTTGCGCGGATTCGATGTCCTCCCTGCGCGGCCCCGCCAGGGCGAGCTTCAACACTTCTCCGGCAGCTCTGGAGCGGGCTCTGGCGGCTTCCGCAGCCGCCCTGGCATTGTCGGCCTGCTGCTCCGAGACGAAATGGCGGGATGCGAGGTCTTTCAGTCTGGCGTAAGTGCGTCCGGCATTCGCCGCATCGATTTTGGCGGCATCAAGCTCGGCTCTCGCCTTGCCGATCTCCTCCGGACGGCTTCCGGATTCGAGGCGCTCCACGATCTGCTGCTGGGCAGAAAATTCGGCCTTCCTGAGTTCGACATTCGCTTTCAGCCTGTCCGTGTCCAGCATGGCAAGGAGTTCCCCTTCCTTTACCGCATCCCCTTCCTTGGCGAGCATTCTTGCGATGCGCTCGGAACCCTTGAAGGCGACCTGCACTTGCCTGATGTCGACATTGCCGTAAAGAGTCAGTTTGGTCGATGCAGCCCTATCCTCTCTCGAATGCTGCCATGCGAGGGTTGCCCCCCCGAGAATTGCGAGGGAAAGGAGAGGCAGCAGTATTTTCTTTTTCATGACATGGCTGGTCGAAGGAGCATGCCCATAATCATAGAAGTCCGCAGGCAATGGCGCAACCATGCCGTTGTTTTTTGGAAAAACCTGTGCCAATATGACCCGATGAATCTACCTGTAGACTATAGCCTCCGCTGCGAACTCAACGACGAAGTCCATACCCACCAGTATGAAAAGCTGGTACCGCCGGAGCGTGTTTCCTTCATCGTTTTGCTCGTCGGCGAGGAGGAAAGGGCGAACGAATGGCGGCATCTCGGTGCATTGTGCGGGATGTTCGGGCAAACCCTCCCGGAACAGGAATCGAAGAATCTGCACCTGGATATGGAGTTATTCCGCCTGAAAGTGGAAAGGCACCAGGAATTCACCCGCTATACTTTCGTGAAACAGGGGCAGTTCGACAATCCTTTTTCGGAACCCGTGACCCACCATGTTCCGGCGGACTGGCTTGCGGCGCTTCCCGGAAAAACCTTGGTTGCCGCGCATATCGGCGTCATGCGTGGCGATCCGCTCGATGCGCCGCCCCCACTCGCCGAAATTGCGGCTTATTTCGAAACCGATACCCTGGCGGGTTCAAGGGCGGGCAGCAGCTCAAGCCTCGTATTCACGGATTTTCGCATCGCGAAGGATGGGTTCAGCCGCTTCCTGATCATCGCCAACAGCAGGCTCCCCACCCAGAACGGCAGACTGTTGTTGCGGCTCCTGGACGTCGAGACCTATCGCATGCTCGCCCTTATGGCTTTGCCTGAGGCGCGCAGGCTGATAGCGAAGATTCCCGCCATGGATGCAGAATTGACCAGGATCACCGGCGCCATTTCCCAAGGCAGCGAGAAGAACGACGAGGCCCTGCTCGAGGACATTTCCCAATTCGCGGATCGGCTGGAGGGGCTGATTTCATCCACTTATTATCGCTTCGCCGCGACGCGCGCTTATTTCGGGGTGGTCGCCAACAGGCTTGCCGAATTGCGCGAGAGCCCGCTGGAAGGCATTCCGACTTTCGGCGGATTTCTCAACAGGCGGCTGGAACCCGCAAGAAACACCTGCGAGTCCGCTGAAAGATGGCTGGATCTGCTTTCGAACCGCATCAGCCACGCGAGCCAGCTGCTGCGCACCAGGATAGACGTCAGACGCGAAGCCCAGAACCAGGATCTGCTCGCTGCGATGAACCGCAGGTTCCATCTCCAGCTCCGCCTGCAGCAGACGGTGGGGAGGCTGACCATCGCGGTGTTCACTTATTATTCGGTGAGTCTGATCGGCTATGTCGCGGATGCTCTCGAAGAACACTTCCACTGGAGCCTGGACACCACCCTGATCAAGGCGGTATCCATTCCCTTCGTTGCCCTGATCGCCTATTTCCTGGTCGGCAGGAAAGTCAGGCACGCGCTCGTCAATTCGGAGTTCCTGAACTAGGGCCTGTTAACAGTCCCTAGGCTTTGAGCAGGTAATCCTCGTAATTTCCGTGATAATCGACGACTCCTGCGGGAGTCAGTTCGATGATCCGGTTGGCGAGCGACGAGACGAATTCCCTGTCGTGGCTGACGAAAATCAGCGTCCCCTTGAAAAGCTCGAGAGCGAGATTCAGGGATTCGATCGATTCCATGTCGAGATGGTTGGTGGGTTCGTCCATCACGAGAACATTGGGGCGGGAAAGGATCAATTTCCCGAAAAGCATTCTGCCCTTCTCCCCCCCCGAGAGCACCTTGACGCTTTTCTTGGCGTCGTCCCCCGAAAAAAGCAGGCGACCCAGGGTGCCGCGTATGACCTGATCGTCGTCTCCCGGTTTCCCCCACTGGCGCATCCAGTCGAAAACGCTCATTTCCTCTTCGAAATCCGCAGAATGATCCTGGGAGAAATAGCCGATTTCGGCCTTTTCCGCCCACTTGATTTGTCCGGAATCGGCCTCCAGGTCCCTCACGAGGGTTCGCAGCAGCGTGGTTTTGCCTATCCCGTTGGGTCCGATCACGGCGATGCGGTCTTCCGCGTCGACCATCAGATCGATATTTCGCAGCACGCCTCTGCCGTCGAAACTTTTGGAAAGATGCGCAACTTCCAGGGCAAGGCGTTTCAACGGTTTTTCGAGCTCGAAGCGGATGTAGGGGGAGACGCGGCTGGAAGGCTTGATCTCGTCCAGCTTGATCTTCTCGATCTGGCGTGCCCGTGAAGTCGCCTGTCTCGCCTTGGAGGCGTTCGCCGAGAACCGGCTGACGAAAGACTGCAGTTCCGCGATCTGCGCCTTTTTCTTGGCGTTATCGGCGGCCTGGCGTTCCCTAACCTGGGTGGAGGCGATCATGTAGTCGTCGTAATTGCCGGGATAGATCCTGATTTCGCCGTAATCGAGGTCGGCCATGTGGGTGCAGACGCTGTTCAGGAAGTGGCGGTCATGGGAAATGATGATCATGGTGTTGTTGCGCTCGTTGAGCACGCCTTCGAGCCAGCGTATGCTGTTGATGTCGAGGTTGTTGGTGGGTTCGTCGAGCAGCATGATTTCGGGATCGGCAAACAGCACCTGGGCGAGCAGCACCCTGAGTTTGAATCCGGGCGCGATTTCCTTCATCAGTCCGTAGTGCTGCTCTATGGGGATGCCGACTCCGAGCAGCAGGTCGCCCGCCCTGGATTCTGCGGTGTAACCGTCCAGTTCGGCAAAGCGCCCCTCGAGTTCGGCCACAAGGATGCCGTCTTCTTCTGTCATGTCCGGCAGGGCGTAGATCCTTTCGCGCTCCTGCATGATGTGCCACAATTCCTCGTGTCCCATGATCACGGCATCGATCACCCGATGTTCCTCGAATGCGAACTGGTCCTGGCGCAGTTTGCCGAGGCGCTCCCCGGTGTCGAGCGAGATATTGCCTGAACTGGGTTCGAGGTCGCCGCCGAGAATCTTGAGAAATGTCGATTTTCCGCAGCCGTTCGCTCCGATGAGTCCGTAGCGGTTGCCGTCGCCGAATTTGACTGAAACATTCTCGAACAGGGGCTTCGCCCCGAACTGCATGGTAATATTGGAAGTGGTGAGCATGGTCGGAGGCGCTTGCAAAACCCGTATTTTAACATCACGGCGCCTGAAAAATTGAAACGGAAGAATAAATGGTCCCCCATCTGACGACTGCCCTGAGCGGCGCGCTGCTCGAACTCGAAAAACGGATTCTGGACGCGATGCCTTCCATTGAGCACTGGTTGAGGAGCGCGTGGCAGGAGCATTCGACGCCCATCTATGCTTCTGTCGACCTGCGGAACAGCGGCTTCAAGCTCGCGCCAGTCGATACCAATCTTTTCCCGGGCGGGTTCAACAACCTGAATCCGGAATTCATGCCGCTTTGCGTTCAGGCGATGATGTCCGCTATCGAAAAGATCTGCCCGGATGCGAGAGGTGCGCTGCTCATTCCGGAGAACCATACCCGGAACCTTTATTACCTGCAGAACGTGGCCGCCATCGCCTATATTTTGCGCCAGTCGGGGATGAACGTGAGGATAGGCACATTGATTCCGGAGATCGCCTCGCCCACGGAAATTTCCCTTCCCAACGGGGAAAGCCTGCTGCTCGAACCTGTCAAAAGACAGGGGAATCGCCTCGGGCTCGACGGCTTCGATCCCTGCATCGTGCTGCTTAACAACGATCTCTCCGCCGGGATTCCGGATGTCCTGAAAAATATCGAGCAGGCCATTCTCCCGCCTCTTCACGCAGGCTGGGCGACGCGGCGCAAGTCCAACCATTTCTCGGCCTACAACGAGGTAGCGGAAGAGTTTTCGAAACTGATCGGGATCGATCCCTGGCTCATCAATCCCTATTTCGAAACCTGTACCAAAGTCGATTTCCATGATCGAGTGGGGGAAGAGTGTCTGGTCTCCCATGTCGAAGCGATACTCGAAAAAACCGCGAAGAAATATGCCGAATACGGCATCAGGGAGAAGCCTTTCGTCATCGTCAAGGCGGATGCCGGGACCTACGGCATGGGCGTGATGAGCGTCAGGAGCTCCGATGAGGTGAAAGGGCTCAACAGAAAGCAGCGCAACAAGATGGCGGTCGTCAAGGAAGGCATGCCGGTCAGCCATGTTCTGATCCAGGAAGGCGTGCATACCTTCGAGAGCATCAACGAGGCTGTGGCCGAGCCCGTGGTCTACATGATCGACCATTTCGTGGTCGGGGGCTTCTACAGGGTGCATACGGGAAGGGGAACGGACGAGAATCTGAATGCGCCGGGAATGCATTTCGTGCCGCTCGCCTTCGAGACGGCCTGCTCCCTGCCCGATTACAAGGCGAATCCCGATATGATCATGAACCGCTTTTATGCCTACGGCGTGGTCGCGCGCCTTGCGCTTCTGGCTGCTGCGATCGAAATCGAAAGGACTGTCCCGGAATGAAGATCGCCTTCATTCTGGATCCGCTCGAAGGGATCGATATCCACAAGGATTCGAGCTTCGCGATGATGCGCGAAGCTTCCTCCCGCGGACATCAGATCCATGCCCTGCCGATGGAGGGCATCATGCTGAAAGAGGGCGTAATTCAGGCCGATTCCCGCGAAATTCGCCTCACCGGGAAAGATCCGCTGTGGTACGAGGCAGGAAAATCCCGCACATGCCGTCTGGCCGAATTCGATGTGGTCCTGATGCGCAAGGATCCGCCCTTCGACATGGAATATTATTATGCCACCCAGCTTCTGGAGCTTGCCGAACAGGGGGGGGCGAGGATAGTCAACAAACCTGCCGCCCTGCGCAACTGGAACGAAAAGCTTTCCATCGCGAAATTTCCGGAACTCACCCCGCCCACCCTGGTTGCGAGGAAGGAAAACGATTTGCGCGAGTTTCTGGCCATGCACCGGGACATCATCATCAAGCCGCTCGACGGGATGGGGGGAGCCGGCGTTTTCAGGGTAAGGGAAAACGACCCCAACATCGGCGTTATCATCGAAACCATGACCTGTTACGGTAAAAGGACGGTCATGGCGCAACGCTTCGTTCCGGAAATCGAAAAGGGGGACAAGCGCATCCTGGTGGTGGGCGGCGTGCCTGCACCCTACTGTCTTGCCCGCATTCCGAAGAAAGGGGAGACGCGCGGCAATCTTGCCTCCGGCGGCAAAGGCGTCGCCCGGCTCCTGTCCGGCCGCGATCTGGAAATCGCCAATGCGGTAGGCCCCGCGCTCAGGTCGGCCGGCATTGCTCTTGCGGGACTCGACGTGATCGGGGATTTTCTCACCGAGATCAATGTGACGAGCCCCACCTGCATGCAGGAAATCCTGGATCAGACCGGATTCGACGTGGCGAAGATGATGCTCGATCTGCTGGAATCCGGATGCGCCTGATTTTTCTTCTGATCCTGCTTGTTTCAGGCTGCACGAGTCACCAGATCTACCAGCAGCAGCGCTATGTATTCGGCACGCTGGTCGAAGTGAGCGTTTACGGCACAAGCAAATCGAAGGCGGATGAGGCGATCGACAGGGTGATGCGGAAATTCGGACAGATGCACGAGACGCTGCACGCCTGGAAACCGAGCGAAATCACGAAACTGAATCAGGCTTTTCTCGAAGGAAAAAAGGAGCAAATCGACCCGGAAATCGCGAAAATCATCTTGGATGCGACCCGGCTTTCCGGCGAATCGAAGGGGCTTTTCAATCCCGCGATAGGCGGCTTGATCGGATTGTGGGGATTTCAAAACGACGAATTCAAGCCGGTCAGGCCCGATCCCGGAAAAATAAAGGCACTCGTCTCGGAAAATCCGCAAATGGATGACATCGTGATCGAGGGGGGCGTCGCCTACAGCAAAAATCCCGCCGTCAAACTCGATCTGGGCGGATTCGCCAAGGGATATGCGCTCGACGTCGCGGCCAAAATGTTGCGAGAGGTCGGGGTTGAGAATGCGCTGATCAACATCGGCGGCAACATCATGGCATTGGGCAGCCACGGGAGCCGTCCGTGGCATGTCGGCATCAAAAATCCCAGAGGGGCGGGGGCGATTGCGGAGCTCGATCTGCATGACGGAGAGGCGATCGGCACCTCTGGCGACTACCAGCGTTATTTTCTCCTGGACGGAAAACGCTACTGCCACATCATCGATCCCCGTACCGGCTATCCTGCGCAGGGCGTGGAGGCGGTTACCGTGCTGATTCCGAAGGGGGAGCATGCCGGCGCGTTATCGGATGCGGCTTCGAAACCGATCTTCATATCGGGTCCCGAAAGATGGCGCCAAGCTGCCAAGGAAATGGGCGTGACGGATGCGCTTCTGGTCGATGCCAATGGCAAGATACACATCACGAAGGCATTCCGGGAGCGAATCAGCCTCGAGAAAAAGGACGCGAACCCGGACGTTGTCGACTGAAGGCGTATCAAGCCGATTCGACTTGGGATAAAATCAAGATTTTTGGGAGGGGTATGGTAGGGATTCTGATCGTGGCCCACGGCACGCTGGGCGAGAGCCTGATTCATTGCGCAAGCCATGTCATTGGCCAGAGACCCCCCTTGCTGATGCAGATCGGGATCAGCGTTCACGACGATCCTCAGGCCATCCTGCCCCAGGCGATCAGGCTCGTCAAGCAGCTCGACCAGGGAGACGGGGTTCTCGTTTTTTCTGATATTTATGGTGCCACCCCGTGCAACATCGCATCGAAGCTGGTGATTCCCGGTAAAGTCGAAGGCATCGCCGGAGTCAATCTGCCCATGCTGGTGCGCGCGCTCACCTATCGCAACGAACCCCTGGACAGGCTGGTTCAGAAGGCGCTCTCCGGCGGAACCGAAGGCATCATTCCATTTACCCGGGATTTCCATGATGCAGCAACGGGAAGTTGAGATCATCAACAAGCTGGGCCTGCATGCACGGGCTTCCGCGAAGTTCTCCCAGCTTGCCGGAAAATACGAGAGCGAAATCTGGCTCGTCCGCAACAGCAAGCGGGTCAATGCCAAAAGCATCATGGGCGTGATGATGCTTGCCGCGACCAGGGGAACCCGGGTCCTGATCGAAGCCAGCGGGCCTGACGAAGCTGAAGCGCTGGACGCGCTCGCGGCTCTGGTCGCGGATTATTTCGGGGAAGGCGAATGAGCTTCGTCCTTCAGGGAACGGGCGTTTCGGGCGGGATCGCGATAGGGCGGGCGCACCTGATTTCGCATGCCCATCTCGAAGTCTCGCACTACAATCTGCCGCAGAAGCTGATTCCATCCGAGATCGCGCGCTTCGAAGCGGCGGTTGCCGCAACCCGAGAAGAACTCGAGGCATTGCGTGAATCCATTCCTGCGGATTCTCCCGCGGAGTTCGGCGCCTTTCTCAACCTGCACCTCATGATTCTGGCCGACTCCACGCTCTCGCAGGTTCCGCAGCAGATCATCGAATCCCAGCATTGCAACGCGGAATGGGCGCTCAAGCAGCAGATGGCGAATCTGCTCGCCCAGTTCGACAGGATAGAGGACAGCTATCTCAGGGAGCGCAAGGCGGATGTCGTTCAGGTGGTCGAGCGTGTGCTCAAGGTTCTCCTCGGCCAGAAACAGCAGCAACCGCAGAGCAGGGATCAGGGCAGCATCCTGGTTGCGCACGATCTCAGTCCTGCGGATGTCATCCTGCTCAAGGAACTGCAATGTTCCGCCTTCATCACCGACCTGGGCGGCACGACATCGCATACGACGATTGTCGCGAGGAGCCTCAACATTCCCTCCATCGTTGCCCTGCACAATGCCAGGAGCCTTATCAGGGACAACGATCTGTTGATCATAGACGGCACGAGAGGCGCGGTCATCGTCGACCCGGACAAGGCGGTTCTTGCCGAATACAAGCTGCTCCAGGAACAGTGGGAGCTCGAGAAGCAGAAGCTGAAAAGGATCAAGTCGACCCGTTCCAGCACGCTCGACGGAACCCAGGTGCACCTTCACGCCAACATCGAGTTGCCGCAGGACGTCAAGCAGGTCCGGGAAAGCGGCGCTGCCGGCATTGGCCTCTTCAGGAGCGAGTTCCTTTTTCTCAACCGCGCGACGCTCCCGGACGAGGACGAGCAATTCGAATTCTACCGCCAGGTCGTCCAGGAAATGAAAGGGCTGCCGGTCACCATACGCACGCTCGACCTGGGAGCTGACAAGCATCTCAACGGCACCACCAGGGTGAGCGCCAACCCCGCCCTGGGGCTCCGTGCGATCAGGCTTTGCCTTGCAGAGCCGCAGGTTTTCAGGACGCAGTTGCGCGCCATTTTGCGCGCTTCCCATTACGGCAAGCTGCGTATCCTGATTCCGATGCTGTCGAGTTCGTCCGAACTCAACCAGACGCTTGCCCTGATCGAACAGGCGAAGCAGAGTCTGGATGCCGAGAACGTTCCCTACGACAAGGGGGTCGAGGTGGGCGGCATGGTCGAAATTCCCGCAGCAGCGCTTGCCCTGCCGCTTTTCATGCAGAAGCTCGATTTTCTTTCGATCGGCACCAACGACCTGATCCAGTACACCCTGGCGATAGATCGCGCGGATGACAGCGTGGCGCATCTTTACGATCCGCTGCATCCTGCCGTGCTGCATCTCGTTTCTCATGTGATCAGAAGCGCCAATCAGGCAGGGGTTCCGGTGGCGGTATGCGGGGAGATGGCGGGGGATGCCGAACTCACGCGCATGCTGCTCGGCTTCGGCCTCAGGGAATTTTCGATGCATCCTGCCAATTTGCTCACGGTGAAGCAGCAGGTGCTAAAATCGAGCGTCAGCGAGGTTGCGGCCATCACGCAGAAAATGCTCAAAACAGACGAACCCGAAAAGATCCGGGCGCTGCTCAACCGACTGAATGCCTGATCATGCAGGATATAGGCATCGTCGTTCCGCAGTCCGCCAGCTTCGACTCTCCGCTCACGCTGAAAAGCGGTGCGGTGCTCGATGCGTATCAACTCGTTTATGAAACCTACGGGGAACTGAACGAAGCAAAATCGAATGCGGTGCTGATCTGCCATGCGCTGTCGGGAAATCATCATGTCGCAGGATTCCATTCCGAAGACCCGAAATCGGCGGGCTGGTGGAACAACATGGTGGGACCGGGCAAACCGATTGACACCGACGCCTTCTTCGTGATCGGCGTCAACAATCTGGGCGGATGCCACGGCTCGACAGGGCCCGCCAGTATCGATCCGAAAACGGGCAGACCGTATGGCGCGAGCTTTCCGGTGCTTACCGTCGACGACTGGGTCGAATCCCAGGCGCGCCTTGCCGACCGTCTCGGCATAGGCGCTTTCGCGGCGGTCGTGGGGGGGAGTCTCGGCGGAATGCAGGCGCTGCAATGGGCGATCAGCCACCCGCAGCGGGTGAGGCATGTGCTTGCGATCGCAAGTGCTCCCAACCTCACCGTGCAGAATATCGCATTCAACGATGTCGCGAGGCAGGCCATCCTGACCGATCCCGACTTCCACGGCGGCAATTTCTACGCCCACGGCGTCATTCCCAAAAGGGGGCTGAGGCTCGCCAGGATGCTCGGGCATATCACCTATCTTTCGGATGACTCGATGGCGAAGAAATTCGGCAGGGGGTTGAAAAAGGGCAGCTACAATTACGGCTACGATGTCGAATTCGAAATCGAGTCCTACCTGCGCTATCAGGGGGACAAGTTCGCCACCCAGTTCGATGCCAACACCTATCTCCTGATGACCAAGGCGCTCGATTACTTCGATCCCGCCCATGCGCACGAAGGCGATCTGGCTCGCGCATTTGCCGGGGCAGCGAGCGAATTTCTGGTGATCTCGTTCACTTCCGACTGGCGCTTTTCGCCGGCACGCTCAAGGGAGATCGTCAAGGCGCTTCTCGACAACGAGCTCAATGTGAGCCATACGGAGATCACGTCGAGCTATGGACACGACTCCTTCCTGATGGTCGACGAACACTATCATGCCGTGGTGCGCGCCTACATGCGAAACGTCGCGAAGGGGGCGTCATGAACGAAAGAGGCGCGGTGAGGCACGATTACGAGACCATCGCGAAATGGATAGCGCCCGGAACGAAAGTGCTCGATCTGGGCTGCGGCGACGGCTCCCTGCTCGCCTATCTTTCCAGGAACCGCGGCATCAGGGGATACGGCGTCGAAATCGACGATGAGAACATCCTGGCCTGCATCAGGAATTCCGTCAACGTCATCCAGAGCGATCTCGAGTCCGGTCTTTCGGTTTTCGAGTCGGCTTCCTTCGACTACGTGATCCTTTCCCAGACGCTGCAGGCGATGAAGAATACCGAAAGCATCATCAGGGAAATGCTGAGGGTGGGCAGGGAAGGAATCGTCACCTTCCCGAATTTCGGCTATTGGCAGAACCGGTTGCAAATCCTGCAGGGGCATATGCCCGTGTCGAGCAATCTTCCCTATGAATGGTACGATTCTCCCAACATCAGGCTTTGCACGACGAGGGACTTCGAGAATTTCTGTGCGGAGCATGGGGTGAACATTCTCCAGCGTATCGTGATGAACAACGGAAAGGTGGCGTCCTTCCTCCCGAATCTTTTCGGCACACTGGCAGTTTTCCGCTTCACGAAGGGCGGCTGATTTGCCTCGCTCCAAATTCTTCTGGATTTCACTGCTTTACTTCTCTTCGGGTTTTCCGCTAGGCATCTTCTACGACATTTTCCCCGTCTATTTCCGCCAGCAGGGAATCGAGCTCAAGAATATCGGGCTGATCAGCCTGTTCGGGCTCGCCTGGACCCTGAAATTCCTGTGGGCGCCTGCGGTCGATCATTTCAGGCATCACAGGTTGTGGATGGCCATAATGGATGTGCTGATGGGAGCGGTGATGCTGGTTTTCGCGGCCAAGTCCGGATTCGGCCCCTGGGTTTGGGTCGGAATAGGTGCGCTCACCCTGTTTTCGGCAACCAACGACATCGCGATAGACGCTTATTCGATCGAGCTTCTGGAAAAGGGCGAAATCGGCCTCGCCAATGGCCTGAGGATAGGTTTTTACCGGGTGGGGATGCTGGGCGCGGGCTTTGTCCTCATTCTGAGCGACATGCTTTCCTGGAAGGGAGCCTTCTTTGTCGCAGCGCTTGTTTTTCTGGCAGGCGCCATGCTGTCCTTTTTCGCTCCGAAAGAACAACCGAAAAGCAGCGCATCGAATTTGTCTCTTGCCCTGGAAATGAAGTCCATTGTTTCCCGCCCGCATCTTCTGGCTTCGATTTTGCTGTTTTTTCTGGGGTCCTTGTGGCTGATCGACCGGTCGATTCATTTGTCCGCAAACTTCCCCGCATTCTGGCCGATCAGCTTCGGGACTGCTTTCGCGATTTTTCTGGCGGCCCTGATTTTCGGCAGGAAAAATAGCGACTTCGAGGCATCCGAAGGGCCGATGTTCGGGGCATTGCTGGGCCTTTTGCAAAGGCGCCACATGTTCCCGGTTCTCGCCTTCATCCTGCTTTTCAAGCTGCCTGATTCCGCGATGGGATTCATGATCAAGCCGTTCTGGGTGGATGCCGGATTCTCCAATACCGAGATCGGGCTGGTTTCGGTCAACATCGGCCTCGGCCTTTCCATAGCAGGGGGACTCGCAGGAGGGTGGGTGACGGACAGGATAGGGATATTCAGGGCGCTCTGGATGCTCGGGCTGTGTCAGGGATTTGCCAACCTGGGCTACGTGGCTGCGGCATGGGTCATTCCGCACGGCACCGGTGCGCTCGTTCTCTCGCACAGGCTGCTCATGTATTTCGCGAGCGGTATCGAATCCTTCAACAGCGGCCTCGGCACGGCTGCATTTCTCGCCTTTCTGATGGCAATCGTCGACAAGCGCAGGAGCGCCACCGAATACGCTCTGCTCTCTTCGGTTTTCGCCCTCTCCCGCTCATTCGCCGGCTGGGCGGGCGGATTCGGCGCCCAGTATCTGGGCTATGCCCCCTATTTCCTGCTCACCCTGTTCATGATGTTTCCGGCCTATCTTTTCCTGCCCTGGGTGAAGAAAATGCTGGGCAGCATGGGGAGCTGAAATGCGCTTCGGGAAAAGAATCTTTCGTTCGGTTCGGGAAGACGAAATCGACGTCAGCGAATCTTCAGGAGTGCGCTCGCTGCATCTGGGGACGCCCGCGATACAGAGCGCGATGCGGATCGCAAGGCCCGATGCGCTGGAACTCGCCTATACCCGCACGATGATGGCCTTTTTGCTGTTTCATCCCGATCCGGAAGAAATCCTGATGATCGGTCTGGGGGGCGGGTCGCTCGCCAAGTTCATCCACAAGCATCTCGTGAATGCGAAAACGGTCGCAGTCGAAATCAGCCCGAAGATCGTCTCGGTTGCGCGTACCCTGTTTTTCCTCCCCGAAGACGACGACAGGTTGAATGTCGTCGTGGAGGACGGCGCGGTTTATGTGCCGGGCAGGTCGTCCTGCGCTGATATCATCATGATCGACGCCTACGACGGCCATTCTCCGCCGCAACCGCTGACGACGACAGCCTTCTATGCCCATGCGCGGGAAGCGCTGAAGCCGGAGGGCCTGCTCGTCGTCAATCTCTGGGGAAGCGACAGGAATTTTTCCGTCTATCTCTCCCGCATCATGGAAGCATTCGACGGGCTCGCCCTCTGCCTGCCCACCGAAAAGCGCGGCAACATCATCGTGTTCGGATTCAGACAGTTCACCGGAAATCCGAGCTGGCAGGATTTGCGGGAGCAGGCTAAGTCGCTTTCTTCCCAATACGGCCTGGAATTCCTGGATTTCGTGGAAGGATTGAAGAAAATGAACCGGCATACGGAAAAGCGGTTGATGTTGTCACAATAAAATCATTTTCCTGTCACAAAAGGTTTGCATTCCTGGCGCATAGTTCCGGAAACGGGAGATGCGGCCATGTTCAGAAAATACTGTTTTCACATCAGCTGGTTGTTGCCCCTTTTGCTCTACAGTCAGGACGCCTGCGCCTGGGGACTTTTCACTCACGTCTATTTCGGCCAGATTCTGATCTGGGGCATTCCGATCACGGACAGACGCTTTCGCAGCGCAATCAAACAATTTCCGGAACTGCTGCTCGCCGGGGCCTGCCTGCCCGATCTGTCCCTGTTCGGCAAGCGGGCTGGAACGACAGCATTCGACGCCACGCACCGCTGGGAAAGCGCGAAACATCTTTTTGAATCCGCGGCAAACGACGAGGAAAGGGCTATGGCGCTGGGTTACTGCAGCCACCTTTTCGTGGACATCATCGCCCATAACCATTTCGTCCCTGCCCACGAAAAGCTGTGGGGGGAATACCACCTTGCCACTCATGCAATCTGCGAATGGGCCATGGACGGCCACATTTTCCCCCATCTTTTCCATTTTCCGGACAAACTGCTTTTCAAGCATGAAACAATCCTTTCGAACTATGCGGCGAAAAGCTTCGGAGTCGAAGTCGGCAAGGCGAACCGCGCGCTGCGTTATCTCGCTGTCGGGGTCAGGGCATTGAGGATGGGGAGGATTCCGCAGCTGTGCTATCGGGGAACAAAAAGCCTCGATCCCAGGCTGGGCAAAAGATTCAGCTACTACATGCGCGAAACCGGAGCGAGGCTGGATCAGATCAACCGGATACTTGAAGGGGAGGCGCCGGCATGGCATGCTGAACTGCATTGCGAAAATGCCGAAAAGCAGACCCGAGAGAGAATCCGGTCGGTCGCACCGCGCCAGCTGATGCACAGAATCCCGCTCCCCCCCAATCTTTTCCAGCCCGCTCCGATTCTTTCAGCGGAATGAACGATTCAAAACTGTAAGGATACCCATGCGATGGATGCGCCGATCAGGGCGCCGGCGAGCACGTCGCTGGGGTAATGAAGTCCGAGAATCATGCGAGAAATGGCCACCAGAAAAGTGAACGGGAAAACGATCCAGGAAAGGAGCGGATAATAGGCAGCGACGACCATGCTGAAGGCCACGGCATGCAGGGTATGCCCGGAAGGGAAGCTGAATCTGTCGAGCGGCGCCGTGATGCATTCGACATCCGGGTTCACCTGGTAGGGGCGAGGCCGCGAGATCTTCCGCTTGAGCCACTTGTATAGCAGTGTGCAGGAGCCCCCTGCAAGCAGCATGTGCACCACCGGAAGCAGGGCTTCGAAGCGGTAGAGCGCCAGCAGCAGAATCATCAGGCTGTACCAGAAGATTCCGTCTCCCAGGCGGCTTACCGTTCTGAACAGCCTGCGCACCCAGGCATACTGGCTGGCATGGTTGAATCTCAGGCAAAGCGACAAGTCAAGGTGACTGATGTGTTTAATCGGCTGCATGTTCGACTCCTCCCGCTGCATTCATGAATACGGTCTCCATCCCTTGATGCGCATCATCCGGAAACAGCGATTGCACCGATTGCCTTGCCCGGCTTCCCAAATCCGAAATGCGGGCAGGATCGTTTGCCAGATCCAGCGCCATCCGGATGAATTCGGAACTGTTTCCGAAATGCGCAACGAGGCCATTGTCGCCATGCCGGATATGCTGCGCTGCCGCGGCATAATCGAATGCGACGACCGCAAGGCCGCTTGCCATCGCTTCCACGACGACGTTCCCGAAAGTCTCGGTTAGGCTGGGAAAAAGGAAAATATCCGCGGAAGCATAATGGATTGCCAGATCTTCTCCGGTGCGCATTCCGGCAAAGATGAATCCAGGGTGACGTGCTTCGAGCATTTTCCTGTCTGGTCCGTCCCCCACCAGAACGCACTTCAGGGAAGGCTGTGTCAGGCGCATCCGTTCCACTGCCTGAACCAGCAATGCCAGATTTTTCTCGGGGGCGATCCTGCCGACATAGAGGCATACCGGCTGCGCGAGTCCAACCCCCCATTCCCGTCTCAATTCTGCGCTGCGCTTTGCAGGATCGAAGCGTACTGCGTCGATGCCGCGCGGCACGACGATCAGATTTTCCAGGCCCATGTCCTGAAGCGCCTTTTTCATTTCGGCCGTGGAGACGATGGTGCAGTCCGCCTTGTTGTGAAATTTCCTGAGATAGCCGAGTATCGGTTTTCTCAGCCAGCCGATTCCATAATGCCTGCTGTAATTGTGAAAATTGGTATGGAACTCGCTGGAAACCGGGATGCCGAGCTTTTTCGCGGCAGAAAGGGCCGACCAGCCGAGAGGGCCTTCTGTCGAGATATGAACGATATCAGGGCGTTTTCCCGTCCAAAGGCGCAGCAATGCTTTTTTGGCCGGAAGCCCCATTTTCAATCCATCATAATGAGGAATGGGGATGCCTGTCTGCAGAATCAACTCGGGGTTTTCATCGATTTTGCCGGGGCAGTCGAGTTCTCCCTGTTTCGGACGGATCAGCTGCAGCCGGTGATTTCGCCTTATCAGCCCTTCGATCATGCGCTCGACGGTTAATGCGACCCCGTTGATCTCCGGAGGATAGGTCTCCGTCACTACAGCAATCTGCAGCGATCTTGCATCAAGCCGATTCGGTGCGCTTTCCATGAAAGCACACTTTGCAGCACTATCGAGAAGAAATGATGACGCTTTGTTGACCGTTTTGTGACAGTCAGCCGAAAAGAATCAGGAGCCAGGTGCAAACGACATTGACAAGGCTCAGGAACACGGCGGAACTGCCGATGTCCTTGGCGCGTTTGGCGAGGTGGTGGTTTTCCAGGGATATCCTGTCCACGGTGGCTTCAATGCCGGAATTGATGAGTTCGACGATCAGCACCAGCAGAACGCTGCCGATCAGGACGGCTTTCCGGAATCCGTCCAGATGCAGAAAAAGCGCGGTCGGAATCAGGATGAAGGAAAGGATGACTTCCTGGCGGAAGGCGTCCTCGTTCCTGAATGCGGCCGAGAATCCGTCCAGGGAATAATGAAATGCGTTCCACAATCGCCTGAGGCCTGTTTTGCCTTTGTAAGGGGATTCGGATTCCATGGCTTTACCTGAGCAGAGAAGCTTCGATGAAAATGTCGACACCCGATGGCGGGGCAATGATCGAAGCGGGAATGGGTTTTTCGGAGCGCCAGTCGGCTACGGCCTGTTTTTTCGATTCACCGCTGACCAGGAAAAAAACCTGGCGGGAGGAGGAGAGGCGGGATGCGTTCAGGGAAATGCGTTCAGGGGGGGGCTTGGGGGCATCGAACACGGCAAAGGCGTCCTGAGCTCCCCAGGTTTTTCCGGGGAAAAGGCTGGCGGTATGACCATCCTCCCCGAGCCCGAGCAGAACGAGATCGAATTCCCCGATATCCTTCAGTGTTTCCGAATAGCGCGCCGCCCCTTCCTGTGGCCCCAGTTCGGCCGGGATGACATGAATCTGTTTTTCCGGGATCGGGGCATGGGAGAGCCAGGATTCAAACGCCATCCTGCTGTTCCGTTCGGCGTGCGAGGGGGGGAGGCAGCGCTCGTCCCCGAAATAGATTTCCCAGGAAGGCCAGGCTGCATCGGCATGCGCGAGCTTCTCGTAGAGGGCTTTCGGCGTGTTCCCTCCGGCAAGCACGAGCCGGAAAGTGCCCCTTTCCCGAATGGATATTTCTGCGCTTTGCAATACTTTTGCTGCAGCATCTTCCTGCAGGGCTTCCAGGGAGGAATGGGCATGCCAGCGGCGAATTTGCATTGCGATTCCTGCTTGGGTTTACGACGGTGCGACTATACCATAAACTGGACTGGCCTAAGGAAGCCCTGAACAAGTCGCACATGAGCCGCGTTGCTGGGGAAATCGAGAGGATCGCCAGACGCACGACGCAGGTCGTAGCCGGGTCTACAATGCCCAGGAGGGCAACAAAGCGAGCGCTCGATCTTCACGCAACCCTTCAGGGACGGGGCTTTGCGGGCGATTCTCCTTGTCGCTCGATTTGCGAAGGGAATGACCATTCGCTGCGTCTCGCTTCGCGAGTCTCATCCCGTAAAGCCGACCGTCGCGGCCACGCGGGACTTGTTCAGGGCTTCCCTAAAGAGACAGTCCATGCGAGCGGCAAATTGGAAGCCGAACCAAAAAGCGCAGCCATGGTCGAATCGATACCTAACAAACAGAACGGGAGACGTACATGCGCTTGGGGATGATAGGGCTTGGCAAGATGGGCGGGAACATGGCGACTCGCCTGCGCCGCGGCGGAATCGAGGTCGTCGGTTACGACAGATCCACGGAAGTGTTGCAGAAGCTGGCCCGGGATGAAGGGGTGATCGCTGCGGATTCCGTGCTTGACCTGGTTGCGAAATTGCCCGCTCCCAGGATTGTCTGGATCATGCTGCCGAGCGGGCCGGTCACCGAATCACAGATCGACGAGCTTGCGCAGATCCTTTCCAAAGGCGACATCGTCATAGACGGCGGCAACTCCAATTACCATGACAGCATGAGGCGCGGCGAGCGGCTTGCAGCCCAGGGAATAGGCTTCATGGATGCAGGGACGTCCGGCGGGATATGGGGTCTGGAGAACGGCTATTGCCTGATGGTCGGGGCCGAGCCGCAAGTTGCGTCCCAGGTCGAGCCGATACTCAAGGTACTCGCCCCATCCCCCGAGAAAGGCTGGGCGCATGTCGGCCCTGTTGGCTCGGGGCATTACGTTAAAATGGTCCACAATGGCATCGAATACGGCATGATGCAGGCGCTCGCCGAAGGACTTGCGCTGATGGAAAGCAAGCAGGAATTCTCGCTCGATCTTGCTCAAATCAGCGAGCTTTGGCGGCATGCTTCGGTGGTGAGAAGCTGGCTCCTGGATCTGAGCGCGGAAGCATTGAAAGCCGATCGTAAGCTGGAGAATATCGCCCCCTATGTCGCGGACTCGGGGGAGGGGCGCTGGACGGCGATAGAAGCCATCGAGCAGGGCGTCGCAGCACCGGTTCTGAGCCTCGCCCTGCAGATGCGCTTTGCCAGCCAGGACGAGGAAGGCTACGGATTCAAGCTGCTTTCCCTGATGAGAAACGCCTTCGGCGGGCACGCCGTGAAAGAGCAGCATGAAAGCCACTGAACCTTGCACATTGGTGATATTCGGGGCGGGAGGGAATCTTTCCAGAAAAAAACTGATTCCCGCCCTATTTCAGCTCGAAAGGTCGGGACGCCTTCCCGAGAAGATGGCCATACTCGCTTCCAGCCTGGATCCATGGGGCCGCGAGGAATGGCTCGATGAAGTGTCGAAAATATTGTTGGCCAAATATCCCAACGGTGTGGATGAAAAGGCATTCGAACGCTTCAGGGACAGGCTCCATTACCACAGGAGCAGCCTGGACGATCCCGAAGCGTATCAGAAACTGAAAAAGACCCTGGACGAGACGCCCGGAATTCCGCCGAATATCGTGTTCTACATGGCTGTGAGGCCGGCGGAATTTCCGAATCTTATCGAGAAGCTCTCTGCCGTCGGTCTGCTCGCCGAGAAGTCGGGCTGGAGAAGGGTTGTGATCGAAAAGCCTTTTGGATACGATCTTCTGAGCGCGCAGATTCTGCAGAAAGGGCTTTCCAAATATCTGGAAGAACCTCAGATTTACCGGATAGACCATTATCTGGGCAAGGGGACGGTTCAGAACGTGATGGTGTTCCGTTTCGCCAACCTGCTGCTTGAGCCGCTCTGGAATCGCCATCATATAGATCATGTCCAGATCACCCATTCCGAGACAATGGGCATCGAAGGGCGCGCGGATTATTACGAGGGGGCTGGGGCGCTCAGGGACATGATCCAGAGCCATCTGCTGCAGTTGCTTGCCATCGTTGCCATGGAGCCACCGGTATCGATGTCGGCCGAGCATCTGCGGGACGAAAAGGTCAAGGTGCTCAAAGCAGTGCGCCCCATACCGCAGAATGCGGTGCATGCCCATGCCTTCAGGGGCCAGTACGAGAGCGGAATGGTGGATGGCAAAACGGTTCCGGGTTATCAGGAAGAATCCGGGGTTGCGCCGGGGAGCACGACTGAAACCTATGCTGCACTCAAGCTATTCATCGACAACTGGCGCTGGGCCGGAGTGCCCTTCTATCTCAGGACCGGGAAGCGTATGGTAGAAAACAGTTCGGCAATATCCATTCGCTTCAAGGCGCCTCCTCAGGATCTTTTGAAGCAGACCCGGCACGAGCCGCCGAAGCCGAACTGGATACTGCTCGGCATCCAGCCCATCGACTGCCTGAGAATGGAAATGCAGGTCAAGGTTCCGGGGTTCGATTTGCATACCCGAACCATTAGCCTGGATGCAACCTACCGCAAGGGAGACGACCAGGAATACGATGCCTACGAGGGGCTGCTACTCGACGTGATGAACGGTGACCATTCGCTTTTCCTGCGCTACGATGAAGTGGAGTGGGCATGGCGCATCGTCGACCCGATCCTCAAGGTGTGGTCCATGGAGCGCGATTTCATCAACACTTATGCTGCAGGATCCTGGGGGCCGCGCGGCACCTATCGCCTTTTCGATCGGGAAGACCAGTTCTGGCGGCATTCTCTCGACATAGACGGAGAGGATTTGCGCGCATTCTGAACATTTCGCCGGCAGATGGCATAAAATGGTTTATACCGTTTGTGAGGTGTCGCCATGAAATCCGAAGACGCTATGAATTACTGGAATGCCTGCCAGGATGCGAAAAAGCCCGAAAAGTTCTATCTGGCAGCGGTGAGGTTTTCCATGGTGGGGGAAGCGCTCGCCACGCTCGAGCAGGCCGGGCTGATCGATACGGATGAATCGCACCGCTTGCGGCGGAAATTCCTCGATGCGCGTCCCGGCTTCGAGGAGACACTGGACAAATTCTTCGGCGAACCCGATCCCTCATGAAAATCGCGGCCATCCAGATGATTTCCGGACCGGAAATCGATGCCAATCTTCTCGAGGCGGATCGTCTTTTGGAGCAGGCAGCTCAGGGTGGGGCGAAGCTCGCAGTACTTCCCGAATATTTTCCGATGATCGGCGCCGGGGATGCCGACCGCCTGAACGCGCGGGAGTATGAAGGATCGGGGCCGGTCCAGGAGTTTCTCTCGAGCAGGGCGAGGCATCACGCCATCTGGCTGGTGGGGGGATCCCTTCCCCTTCACGCACAGGATGCCGGAAAATCGCGCAACACCTGTTTCGTTTACGACGACGAAGGCAGGCAAAAGGCGCGTTACGACAAGATCCATCTTTTCAGCTTCGATGATGGGCGCGAGCGCTACGAGGAAGGACTGTTCATCGAAGGCGGGGAAACCGTTTCGGTTTGCGATACCCCTTTCGGGAAAATGGGGCTTGCGATCTGTTACGATCTGCGTTTCCCGGAACTTTTCAGGAGAATGGGGGATATCGATTTCATTGCCGTGCCGGCCGCTTTCACCGAAACCACCGGGCTCGCGCATTGGGAGCTGTTGCTGAGATCCCGTGCCGTGGAGAACCAGTGCTATGTCGTCGCCTCAGCCCAGGGCGGGCTGCATCCGACCGGGAGGAAAACTTACGGCAACAGCATGATCATCGATCCTTGGGGAAAAATTCTCGCCGGAATGGACAAGGGATCCGGAGTTGTCTTCGCGGAGATCGAGCCCTCCCGAATTGCCGAGGTGAGAAAGCGCCTCCCCGCATTGCAGCACAAAAAACTGCGGGTATCTTGACTATCATGATTGGCTAATGTTCAATAGTCGAATATTTTACTCGACTTTATGGAGAAATTAGCATGGACATTCCGGAACGCGATGGGGACGGCTATCTTACCGACATGAATGCATGGACGCCGGAAATCGGCAGGGCCATGGCCGAGGCGGACAATTACGAACTCAATGATGAAAAATGGGCGCACATCATGAAGGCGCGGGAATTTTACGAGGATTTCGGCACAGTTCCGCCGATCAGGAAATTTGCAAAATATATCGACGAGGATCAGAAAGCCATTTTCGATCTCTGGATGACCGGGCCGATGAAGCCGATTACGAAATACGGCGGATTGCCGAAGCCGACCGGCTGCGTTTGATCCTTCTGCCTTTTTCCCGGTAGAATCAGGGTTCTACCGGGGGGCGCGTGGCAAACGAAAGGCTTGAACTTGCATTGAGCAGCCATATGGCGGGCGATCTGTCTCGAGCCGAGGCGTTTTATCATGCCATTCTCGAAGAAATCCCGGATCAGCCCGATGCGTTGCATTTTCTGGGCATCCTCATGCACCAGAGAGACAGAAGCGATGCAGGGCTGGATCTCGTCGTCAAGTCGCTTCAACTTGCCCCGCGCCGCGCCGACTGGCACAACGACATGGGGAACATGCTTGTCGAAAGGGGGGCATATTCTGCGGCGGCGGAAGCTTTTTTGAAGGCAACCGAACTCGAACCGGAAAATCCCGTTATCTGGAACAATCTCGGCTCCGTTCTGGAAAAACTCGGACAGCACGAAGATGCGGAATCGGCTTTCGGGAAAGCCGTCGCCATTGATCCGGAATTTTCAGATCCGCTCAACAACCTGGGCAACCTGTTGACATCAAAGGGCAGGGCGATCGAAGCCGCCCATTATTATTGCCGGGCTTATGTGCTGGAGCCATTGGAAGGCAAGCCAAAATCAATGCTCGGCATCGCTTATTACAAGCTCGGGCGGATATCCGAGGCCGCCGAAATCTACCGGCAATGGATGCTGGAGGAGCCATATAACCCGACTCCGCGCCATCTTTACGCCTCATGCGCCGGTCTAGCTATACCGGCGCGGGCATCAGATGCCTATATCGAAAAAACATTCGATGAATTTTCCGCCCATTTCGATGTCAAAATGAAACAGTTGTCCTACCGGGGGCACAGGCTGATTCAGGATGCGCTGGCAAGGGTGATCCAGCCCGGAGGAAGGCTAACCGGGCTGGATGCCGGGTGCGGTACCGGGCTTTGCGGCCCGCTCATCAGGCCTTACTTCACGCACCTTGCCGGAGTCGACCTGTCTTCCGGTATGCTGGAAGTAGCCCGACGGCTGGGCGTTTACGATGAGCTATCCAGGATGGAATTGACCGGCTATCTTGCTTTGCATCCAGACAGTTTTGACGTGATCGTCTCTGCCGATACGCTGATTTATTTCGGGACGCTCGGTGAGGTGCTGGGGCTTGCACGCCGGGCGCTAAAACCGGGCGGGCTGATGATTTTTACGACCGAGGAGGCGGAAGATGAAAAGGGTTACACCATCAATCCGAATGGGCGCTACAGCCATGGGCGCGCCTATCTGCAAACCGTGCTGGCGGAAAGCGGCTTTGAATTGATGGCGTTCGAATCCGGGGTGACTCGCTTCGAATTCGGCGAGCCTGTGGATTGCCTGGTGGTGACCGTTTCCGCAACTTGATGGAGGGATTCATGAAATTGCATCGTTGCTGGCCCTTTCTGGTTCTGGCGTTGTCTGCCTGTGCGACAGTGCCACCCGCAAGGCTTTCGGGCGGGCCTTTTGCGAATATCACTCCCCACATGGCGCAGACGCAGGATGTGATCGGCAGCCTGGTGCGCTGGGGAGGGACGATCGCGAGCACTTCACCCGCCGGGAGCGAGACCTGCTTTCAGGTGGTGAGCCACCCTCTGGATTCCTCGGCGAGACCTGAAGAGGGAGACCTCACTGATGGGCGTTTCATTGCCTGTGCTCCGGGGTTTTACGAGCCGGCCATTTATGCATCAGGGAGGGAGATCACTGTCGTTGGAAAACTGGAGATTCCGTACCTCGGTAAAGTTGGCAAATACGATTACCGGTTCCCGCGCGTTGCCGCACGGGAAGTCTACTTGTGGCCAAAACGGGTAGCCCCGATCTATCCCCCGCCATATTACTACGATCCGTTCTGGTATCAGCCCGGCCCCTGGATGATGGGACCCTGGTAGGGGGCGATTCCGGATATAATTCCGGCTATCCTGCCCCCCCTTAAATTCGGATGTCTTCAGATACAGCGCTTGCACGCCACCGTTCTTTTCTGTATTTCTGGTTTGCTCGGGTATTCGGTACCATGGCGAACCAAATGCAGGCAGTGGCCATAGGCTGGCAGGTCTACGGCATGACCCGCAGCGCTTTCGACCTCGGATTGATCGGTCTGGTGCAATTTCTGCCCTCTCTCCTGCTCGTGTTCATTGCCGGCCACATGATCGATCGCCATGACCGTCGCAAAATTGTCGTGATCTGCTTCGCTCTAGAGGCGCTGGCTTCCTTTGTCCTCGTCGCAGGAAGCCTGGAAGGCTGGCTCGGCAGAAATGCCATTCTTTTCATCATGCTCATGTCGGGCGCAATTCGCGCATTCAAGATGCCGGCCATGCAAACCCTTCTTCCCGGCATCATGCCGTCTCATCTTTTCCCCCGTGCCCTGGCTGCTTCAGCATCGGCCATGCAGGTCGCCATCATCGCAGGCCCAGCCATCGGCGGCTTTATTTATGTGGCAAGCCCGGTTGCGGTGTATGCTACCGCCTGTGCAAGTGCCGCATTTTCCGGATTTCTGGTTGCCTTGATCAGGGTCGAAAGACTGCCTGCAAGGCGCGAGCCTTTCAGCATCGAGTCGTTGTTCGCAGGATTGGCTTATATCCGGAGCCGTCCGGCGATATTCGGCGCGATTTCACTGGACCTCTTCGCGGTGCTTCTGGGCGGCGCGACCGCGCTTTTGCCGATCTATGCCAGGGATATTTTGTCTGTCGGTCCATGGGGGCTGGGATTGCTGAGTTCAGCTCCGGCCGTCGGGGCACTCGCGACATCGCTTTTCCTGGCACGGCGCCCGCTCGAGAAAAAGGCCGGGCAAGCCATGTTTACAGCGGTACTTGTGTTCGGCTTGTCCACCCTCGTTTTCGCCGTCTCGACATCCTATCTCCTTTCTCTTGGCGCGCTGGTTCTGCTGGGCGCATCGGACATGATCAGCGTGGTGATCCGCTCTTCCCTGGTTCAACTCCAAACTCCCGATGCCATGCGCGGTCGGGTCAGTGCAGTCAATTCCGTTTTTATCGGCACATCCAATCAACTCGGCGAATTCGAGTCCGGTTTGACCGCATCCTGGCTTGGCACGGTTCCTTCTGTCGTCCTCGGCGGAATCGGCACGATTCTGGTTGCGCTGGTCTGGATGCGGCTTTTTCCCGAACTCGCCAGAATGGACAGCCTGCGCGATGCGTCGCCGTATCATGAGGCGGGTTGAAAGCTGCCGCCATTAGCCTATACTTAAATAAGCATTAGAATGTCCTAATAAAGGAGGCGTCATGAAAACCAACGTGGGAAGCGTGGATAAAATCGTCAGGGTTGTCGTGGGAATCGGCCTGTTGAGTCTGTTCTTCATCCTGGAAGGCAATATGAGGTTCCTTGGATTGATCGGCATTGTGCCTATCGCAACCGCCTTGATGGGCTGGTGCCCGCTGTATAGCGTGATCGGTGTGAACACCTGCCCGCTCACTGAAAAGAAATCCTAGACTGTACCGTTTCAGATCGGCGACGCCGCAACGGCGTCGCCGGCAATTCCTTCCGCTGATTCGGCAATACCTGCCGCCCGATGCGACAGGCTCTGTTGCACACCGCTTTCTGCAATTATTTCATCTAACTGATTTAAATAGGTAATCTATTTTAGGGTCGGGTGGGTGCGGTTCCTTGTATGCCGTTGCCTGGGGTGGCCTGGTTCTTGCGATGCAGTTTCCTGAAAGTTCGGCGTAGTTCAACGAAAGGAGGTATTCATGTCAATCGGCGGCATACAGGGGGGCAGTTACGGGCTCCAGCATATTGGCCATGCCGGCAGGCGAGGCGCATCTGCCATGAGCGATGGCGACGGGGACGGCAGCGCGAGTGGAAGCGGTGGATTTTCCAATGCCCTCAGCCAATCGCTTTCACAGATCGGGGTTTCCGGTTCAAATGCCTCGACACAGGGATCGCAGCAAGCCATGTCTGCATTTGTGCAAAGCCTGATGGCGGCGCTGCAAGCTCAGGGGGTGCAGGGGAGCAATAGCATGGGAAGCGCTTCCGCCATTTCCGGGCAGGGCGGCATAGAGGGCAGGCTGCAGGGCTTGATCCAGCAGCTTTCGTCACCGACCTCAAAATCGAATTCGACCGACATTGCACTGCAGCAGAATTTTCAGAACCTGCTAAGCGCTCAGGGAGCATCGGGAAGCCAAGCATCCTTGTCGAGCTTCCTTCAGACGCTTTCGCAGAATCTGCAGGGGGCGAATTCTGTCGGCGGTATGATCAACACCCACGGGTGATTCCCGAACTGAAGGGGCTTGCGCCCCTTCAGTTCTTCAATTACTGCCGGCTGACTTTGCCGCCTCCCTTTTCATGACGATGATGCTGATCCGCCTGTTGATGGGATCGAAAGCATTGTTCCTGTCGAGCGGGATGGCGGAAGCGAGTCCGATAACGCGCAGTACCTTGCCTGCATCCATGCCCCCTTCGATCAAGGCCCGCCTCGATGCGTTGGCCCGGTCGACGGAAAGGTCCCAGTTATTGTAGTTTCTTGCGCCGCCTTGGTAAGGTGTGGCATCGGTGTGGCCGGAAAGGCTAATCCTGTTTGTCACTGTATTGAGCATCTTTCCTATGGCATGGAGGATCTCGATCGCATAGGGCTGGAGTATGGCGCTTCCCCGGTCGAACATCGGGCGATTCTTGTCGTCGACGATCTGGATACGCAGGCCGTTCGCGGTAATGTCGATCAGCAGTTGATGCCTGAAATCCAGCATCGCCGGATCGGCTTCCATCGCCTTTTCAATGCGTGTCTTCAACTGCTGCAGGCTTTCAGCTTCAAGGCGTTGCATCTCTTTTTGCGCCGTTGCAAGATCTGCCGTTCTGGCGACATCGCCTGAAGTTCGAGTCAGATCCTTGCCCCCCTGGCCTATGATGCTGGTGTCTTCGTCATCGGTTTTGCCGCCCAGGAAGGCGATTCTGACAGGTTTACTGAAGTATTCGCCGACCCCCATGAGGTCATTTTTGGAAGAAACGGTGATCAGCCAAAGCAGCAGAAAGAACGCCATCATGGCTGTGACAAAATCGGCATAGGCCACTTTCCAAATGCCCTTCTTTCCCCCATGCTCCGATTTTCGGATGATTTTGACGATGATGCGGCGTTTTTGCTTCTCAACCTTGCTCATTCAGAGAATACCCGTGACATGGAACCAAAGGTATGCAAAACGGAATGTCAGGCGCGGCAGTGATGGATGACCTGGCGACCCCGCTGGCGCCCGACTTTGGAGTCGGATAGGAATTGTCCTTTAGCCCGGAAGTTTTGCGTCCCCGCCTTTCGACGGGTTTGCCCTTGCAGGCGTTGATGTGTGAATCAACGATTGCAGGGTCGACTCTATTGAAACCGGCAGTTCCTGTCAAGTTTGCTGAAGCGCTGAAATTTGGTCAAATCCGACCGCATCGCCCGGATTTGTGCGACAATCCGCAGCAATAAAGGCCCGAGGATTCCATCATGAAGTTCCGTTTTCCCATCATCATCATCGACGAGGATTTTCGTTCGGAAAACACCAGCGGTTTTGGCATTCGCGCACTCGTCAAGGCGCTGGAAGAAGAAGGGATGGAAGTGCTCGGGGTCACAAGCTACGGCGACCTCACCTCGTTTGCCCAGCAGCAGAGCAGGGCTTCGGCATTTGTGCTTTCCATAGACGACGAGGAATTCGGCGGAGGCTCCCCGCAAGAGGTCGAAAGCGCGCTTGCCCAGCTCAGGGATTTCGTCGGACAGATCCGCTTGAGGAACGAGGATATCCCGATCTTCCTCTACGGCGAGACCAGAACGTCGCGCCATATCCCGAACGACGTGCTCAAGGAACTGCATGGATTCATCCACATGTTCGAGGATACGCCGGAGTTTGTTGCCAGGAATATCATCCGCGAAGCGAAACATTATCTCGATTCGCTCTCTCCCCCCTTTTTCAGGGCGCTGGTCAATTATGCCAACGACGGGTCCTATTCCTGGCATTGTCCGGGCCATTCCGGCGGGGTGGCTTTCCTGAAAAGCCCGGTGGGGCAGATGTTCCATCAGTTCTTCGGCGAGAACATGCTGCGGGCGGACGTCTGCAACGCAGTCGAGGAACTGGGGCAACTGCTGGATCATACCGGGCCGGTCGCGGCTTCCGAGCGCAATGCGGCGCGTATCTTCAACGCGGATCATCTTTTTTTCGTCACTAACGGCACATCGACCTCCAACAAGATGGTTTGGCACGCGACAGTGGCTCCCGGGGACATCGTCGTCGTTGACCGCAACTGCCACAAGTCCATTCTGCATTCGATCATGATGACCGGAGCGATACCCGTTTTTCTTATGCCGACCCGGAACCATTACGGCATCATCGGCCCGATTCCCCTGGAAGAATTCAAGCCCGAGAACATCAGGAAAAAAATCGAGGCGAATCCTTTCGCCAAGGATTTGAAGACCAAGCCGCGCATCTTGACCATCACCCAAAGCACTTACGACGGGGTCATATATAACGTCGAAATGATCAAGGAAGTTCTGGGAGACAGTATCGATACGCTGCATTTCGACGAAGCATGGCTGCCGCATGCCGCCTTCCATGATTTTTACCGGAACATGCATGCCATAGGACGCGACAGGCCGCGTTCCAGGGATACCATGGTGTTTTCGACCCAGTCCACGCACAAACTGCTTGCCGGACTCAGCCAGGCCTCCCAGATCCTGGTGCAGGAGCCCCAAACCACCAAATTCGACCGCCATCGCTTCAACGAAGCCTATTTGATGCATACCTCGACTAGCCCCCAGTACGCGATCATCGCATCCTGCGACATCGCAGCGGCGATGATGGATGCTCCGGGGGGTACTGCGCTCGTCGAGGAATCCATTCTCGAAGCGCTGGATTTTCGCAGGGCCATGCGCAAGGTGGACGAGGAATACGGGGACTCCTGGTGGTTCAAGGTCTGGGGGCCGAACGGGCTTTGCGAAGAAGGAATCGGCGGACGGGAAGACTGGATGCTTGGCGGGGACGAGCGCTGGCATGGGTTCGGACGTCTGGCGAGGGGCTTCAACATGCTCGATCCGATCAAGGCGACCATCATCACGCCCGGGCTCGACGTCGACGGCGATTTCGCCGATACCGGCATACCTGCTTCGATTGTCACGAAGTACCTTGCGGAACACGGCGTTATTGTCGAGAAAACGGGGCTTTACTCATTCTTCGTCATGTTCACCATCGGCATTACCAAAGGGCGCTGGAACACGCTCGTAACTGCCCTGCAGCAATTCAAGGACGACTATGATCGCAACAAGCCCCTGTGGCGCGTCTTGCCCGAATTCGCTTCGAAATATCCGGAGAACGAAGCGGTCGGGCTCAGGGACCTTTGCGAGCAGATTCACGGCGTTTACAAGGCCAACGATATAGCCAGATTGACTACGGAAATGTATCTGTCCGATATGGTGCCGGCCATGAAACCTGCGGATGCCTATGCCAAAATGGCGCACCGGGAGATCGAGCGCATTGGCATAGACGACCTCGAAGGCAGGATCACCAGCATTCTCCTGACGCCCTATCCGCCGGGCATTCCGCTCCTGATACCGGGAGAGCGTTTCAACAGGACCATCGTCCAGTACCTCCAGTTCGCACGCGATTTCAACAGAAGATTTCCGGGATTCGAGACCGATATCCACGGACTCGTCGAGGAGGAAATCGACGGTGTGATGCATTATTACGTCGACTGCGTGGCGCAGAAGTAATCCTGCAGCGGTTACAATTTGTAACGCGAACGACTCTCATTTGTTCTTGACATTGGTTGTTGCTGCCTGCATTATTCATATATGAATAAAATATTTCCGAATATCGGTTCGGAGCGCGAAACCGACAGGCTGATGTTTTCCCTGGTTCATGCTGCGCACGAACTCGAGAGGCGGTACGAAGAGGCATTGTCCCCCGAGGGACTGACCGGGCCTAAGTTCGCCGCGCTGTCGAAACTCGTGCAGGCCGGCCGTCCTTTGGGCCTTGGTGAGCTTGCGGACGAGCTGACCTGTGTGCGCTCGAACATCACTCAGCTCGTGGACAGGCTGGAGGCCGACGGGTTGGTGGTTCGTACTGTCGATCATGCGGACAGGAGGACGGTCAGGGCGGCAGTCACTGAAATTGGAATGCAGCGCCAGATTGCGGGCGCGAAGCAGGTCGAGAAGCTTCTCGATTCGCTTGCGAAGGCATGTTCCGGGGTGGATCTCGACGCTTTCGAGCGTGCGCTTTCCTGTCTGCAGGTTGAACGAGGGGTGTGTCGATGAAGAGGGGTGGCGCTTGAGATCGAGGATGACCGTTTTGCTTGCCGGGGTGATGCTGGGCGGTTGCGCTGTCGGCCCGGATTTTCATCATCCGGAAAGCTCGAAGGTGACACGCTACACGGAAAAACCCATGTCAGGGGAAACCGTGGTCGCAGGCGGCATGTCTCAGCATTTCGATCATGGCGCCGATATTCCCAAAGAATGGTGGAAACTGTTCCATTCGGCATCCTTGGACAAGCTCGTCAAGAGTGCGCTTGCTGGTAGCCCAACACTGGATGCCGCCCGAGCGACCCTCACTCAGGCCCAGGAGGATCTTGCTGCCGAGGCGGGGGCTGAATTTCCCCAGGCCAACCTGAATCTCGGAGCGCAGCGGCAGCGTTTCTCTCCCGCGATATTCGGCGGCACGGGAGCTCCCAGCATATTCAATCTGTACAACGCGTCGGTCCAGGTTTCCTATGGGATAGATCTTTTTGGTGGCCTGCGGCGTCAGATCGAATCCCAGGAAGCGCAGGTTGAATATGAAAGCTTCCAGTACCAGGGTGCCGTGATTGCACTGACTGCCAATGTCGTTACTTCTGCCGTGACCGAGGCCTCCCTGAGGGAGCAGATTTTGTCGACCAGGGAAATCATTTCATCCGAAGAAAAGCAGGTTCGGATTGTCGAGAATCAGCTCAAGCTCGGCGGGGTTTCCAGGGCGGACCTGTTGGTCCAGAAGGCACAACTTGCCTTGGCGAGGGCGAGTCTGCCCCCTCTGGAAAAGGCGCTTTCCCAGGTACGCCACCAGTTGGCGGTTTATGTGGGTAAGACGCCGCAGGAGGCAAGCCTGCCGGTGATCAGGCTCGAAGAATTGCATCTTCCGGAAAATCTCCCCGTCAGTTTGCCGTCCGAGCTTGCAAAACAGCGTCCCGATATCCGGGCGGCCGAAGCACTGCTGCACGAAGCAAGTGCACAGGTTGGCGTCGCGACAGCCAATCTGTATCCGCAGATCACGCTTTCCGCCAATATAGGCAGCGAATCGATCGCCACATCGAGCATGTTCAGCAACAATACCAACATCTGGAGCATTGGCGGCAATCTGCTGCAGCCCATTTTCAATGCGGGATCCCTGAAAGCCAAAAAGAAATCTGCAGTGGCTGCCTTTGACAATGCTTTTGCCCAGTATCGTTCCACGGTTTTGCAATCCTTCCAGAATGTCGCCGATGTGCTGAGGGCGCTGGAGTCTGATGCTGCGACGTTGAAGGCGGATCAGGATGCCGAAATCAGTTCGAAAGATGCTCTCGATCTTGTCAGGAAGCAGTTTGATCTGGGCGCTGCGAGCTATCTCTCGCTCCTCGCCGCAGACCGCCAGTACCAGCAAAGCCGCATCGCCGTGATAGGGGCTAAAGCTTCGCGCATGGCCGATACGGCCGCTCTTTTCCAGGCCCTTGGCGGGGGCTGGTGGAATAACTCGAAAAACGGGAAAGTATCTGATGACTAAACGAATGATCATCATGTTGGTAAGTCTGGGCGTCCTTTTCGGGGGGATTTTTGGTTTCCAGGCATTCAAGGCTCACATGATCAAGAAATACATGAGCGCGAATATGGCGCCGCCGGTGACGGTCACGACCATCAAGGCCGAGGAAACGCCGTGGCAGCCTGAAATGAAATCGGTGGGGAGCCTGAGAGCGGTGAAAGGCGTGGACGTAACGACCGAAATTGCGGGCCAGGTCCGGGTCGTTTCCTTCAAGTCCGGGCAGGACGTGAAGGCAGGGGATTTGCTGGTACAGCTCGATGCCGATCCCGATGTCGCCAAGCTGCATTCCTTGGAGGCCGCGCGCGACCTTGCCAAAATCGTCTACAACCGGGACAAGGCGCAATTCGATGCCCAGGCGATCAGCCGTGCACAGTTGGATGCGGACGATTCAGACCTGAAAAACAAGCAGGCTCAGGTCGACGAGCAGCGGGCGCAGGTGGCTGAGAAAACGATACGCGCGCCCTTTTCCGGTCGCATCGGCATCACCACGGTCCAGCCGGGGCAATACCTGAATCCGGGCGACAAGATCGCGACCTTGCAGCAGGTCGACCCGATCTACGCGGATTTCTCCATTCCAGAGCAGCAGATTCCCGGGCTGGTCGTGGGGCAGAAGATCGCCATTGAAGCAACCGCCTATCCGGGACAGACATTCTCCGGCAGAATCAATGCCATCGATCCCAAGGTCGATCCTGCCACGCGCAATGTGATGGTCGAGGCGACGATCCCCAATTCCAAGCGACAATTGTTGCCTGGTATGTATGCCTCGGTCGCTGTCGATGCCGGAGAGGTGCGCCGTTATTTGACGCTTCCCCAGACTGCAGTGGCTTTCAATCCCTATGGCGCGACGGTTTATGTTGTCGAGGAAAGCCATGGACCTGGCGGAAAATCCGTGCTGGTTGCCAAGCAGCGTTTCGTGAGTACAGGCTCGATGCGCGGAGATCAGGTGGCTATCCTTTCCGGTGTCAAGGCGGGGGATATCGTGGTGACGAGCGGGCAGATCAAGCTGAAAAGCGGTAGCCATGTGATCGTCAACAACAAGGTTGTGCCGAGCAACGATGCCGCGCCCAAGCCTGTAGACGAATAAGGGCGCATCATGAATTTCACGGACATATTCATCAAGAGGCCGGTGCTTGCCACCGTGGTCAGCCTGCTGATCCTGGTGCTGGGTTTGCGCTCTTTCGGGCTGTTGTCCGTGCGCCAGTTTCCCGTGACCCAGGATGCAGTGGTGACGGTGACGACCACTTATCCTGGCGCGGATCCGAAGCTGGTGGCGGGATTCATCACGACGCCGCTGGAAAATTCGATTGCCCAGGCCAACGGCATAGACTACATGACGTCCACCAGTACTCTGGGTGCGAGTACGATCATGGCGACCCTCAGGCTCAATTACGATTACAACAAGGCACTCACCGAAATCAACACCCAGGTCAATGCGGTCCTCAACCAGCTTCCTCCGGGATCGCAGCAGCCCATCATCACAGTGGCGATCGGGGACACCATCGATTCGATGTATATCGGCTTTCACAGCAAGGTGCTTTCCACCAACAAGATCACCGACTACCTGATCCGCGTCGTGCAGCCCAAACTCCAGGCGGTGGAAGGGGTGCAGACAGCAGAAATTATAGGCAAGCGGCAGTTCGCATTGCGTGCCTGGCTGGATCCGGGAAAGCTCGCTGCCTATCATGTTACGCCTGCCGACGTCAGCACGGCCCTTGCCAACAACGACTTCATCTCTGCAGTCGGGCGCACCCAGGGGCAGATGGTGACGGTCAATCTGACGGCGAATACGGGGCTTCATACTGTCGAGGAATTCAGGAATCTCGTCGTCAAGACCGAAAATGGGACCAACGTCCGGCTGGGCGATGTGGCGCGGGTCACTTTGGGTTCCGAGAATTACGATACGGCCGTGGGCTTCGATGGCGACACAGCAGTTTACATCGGGATTCAGGTTGCGCCTTCGGCCAACCTGCTCGACGTGATACAGGGCGTACGCAAGGCGTTTCCGCCGATTGAAGCCGCTCTCCCCGAAGGACTGCAAGGCAAGATCGTTTACGATGCGACCAAGTTCGTGAACAGTTCCATCCACGAGGTGATCAGCACCCTTGTCGAGGCGCTTCTGATTGTGACGGTCGTCATCTTCCTTTTCCTGGGATCTGCGCGATCCGTCCTGATCCCGGTGATCGCCATGCCGCTTTCCCTGATCGGGACCTTCTTCATCATGCTGGCCTTGGGATACACCATCAATCTGCTCACCCTGCTCGCCATGGTGCTTGCGATAGGACTGGTGGTGGACGATGCGATCATCGTGGTCGAGAACGTCAATCGCCACATGGAGCAGGGCATGACGCCCTTCAAGGCGGCCCTGTTGAGCGCCAAGGAACTCGTTGGCCCCATTTTCGCCATGACTGTCGTTCTGGTCGCGGTTTATGTACCTATCGGTTTCATGGGTGGATTGACTGGAGCGCTTTTCACCGAATTTGCCTTCACTCTGGCGGGTTCCGTGACGGTTTCAGCGATCATCGCCCTGACGCTCTCTCCCATGATGTGCTCGCGTTTTCTGAAGGGGCACGATTCGGAGAGCCGTCTCGTCAAATTCATCGACAAGCAGTTCAGTGCACTCAAAATCGGCTACCAGAATCGCCTTCACGGGGTGCTCTCGAGTCTTCCCGTGGTATCCGTTTTTGCTGTCGTCATTCTGACCAGCATCTATTTCCTTTACGCGACCTCCAAGTCGGAGCTCGCCCCCCAGGAAGACCAGGGGGTTCTGATCTCCATGCTCACAGCCTCCCCGGATGCCACGCTCGCGCAGACCCAGATGAATTCCAGGCAGGTCTACAAGGTTTTCGCCTCTTATCCTGAAACCGACCATGTATTCCAGCTCGACGGCTTGCAGGGACTCAATACCGGAATAGCGGGCATGGTATTCAAGCCGTGGGACGAGAGAAAGCGCAGTACGATGGAACTGCTGCCCGAGATTCAGAAAAAGCTCAACGGCATCGCAGGCGTGCGCGCTGCGGTATTTCAGAGACCGCCCCTGCCCGGAGGCGGGAGGGGAATGCCGGTGCAGTTCGTTATAGGTACTACGGATTCTTACGACAAGCTCCAGGAAGTTTCGGAAGAGTTGAAGGCGAAAGCCCAGGCGAGCGGCATGTTCATCTTTCTGGACAACGATCTGAAGATCGACAAGCCGCAGACCAGCATCGTCATAGACCGGGACAAGGCTGCGTTGCTCGGGCTCACCATGAAGGACATAGGCAGTTCCCTGAACGCCATGCTCGGCGAGGGGTATATCAACTATTTCAGCTTGGGCGGGCGCTCCTACAAGGTGATTCCGGAAGTCATGCAGCAGCAGCGCCTGAATGCGGATCAATTGAACGATTACTACGTCAAGAACAGCGCAGGGACGGTGTTCCCGCTTTCCACCGTGGTCAGCCTGAAAACGAATGTCGTGCCTGAGTCGGTCAACCATTTCCAGCAGCTCAATGCGGCGACCATCTCGGGAGTGCCCATGCCCGGCGTTACCATGGGGGATGCGCTCGCTACCATGAAAAGAATCGCCGGCGAAGTGTTGCCCCAGGGCTACAGCATCGACTATGCAGGCCAGTCGAGACAATACGAGCAGGAATCCTCTGCCCTTCTCGTGACATTCGCTTTTGCGCTCATCATCATTTTCCTCGCCTTGTCCGCCCAATTCGAAAGTTTCAAGGATCCGCTCATCGTGCTCGTCAGTGTGCCGATGTCGATATGCGGAGCGATGATCTTCATTGCCATCGGTGTGGGCGGGGCCAGTCTCAACATTTATACCGAAGTGGGACTGGTCACGCTGATCGGATTGATCAGCAAGCACGGCATCCTCATTGTCCAGTTCGCCAACGAATTGCAGCGGACGGGGAAAAGCAAGTTGGAGGCGATCGTGCAGGGTGCATCGATCAGGCTGCGCCCGATCCTGATGACCACTGCGGCAATGGTGCTCGGGGTGCTGCCTCTGGTGACCGCTTCAGGCGCAGGCGCCGCCGGGCGCTACAACATGGGACTCGTGATTCTGACCGGAATCGCGATAGGCACCCTGTTCACGCTCTTCGTCGTGCCGTCGATGTATATGCTGATCGCGGCGGATCACTCGAAGGCGGAGACTGTCGAAGCCTAGATCCTGACTGGATTTCCCCAAATTCCCTCGAAAAAGCGCGACTCCATGGGTTTTCTCGACCTGTCGGCGAGTTCCTTCTCCTTTAATGCCGCATCGAGGATGTCGGGGGAGGCGGGATGCCCCACTGCGATCATCGACATGCAGACATAACGCTCGGGAATGGAAAAGGCGGCTCTCGCTTTTTCGGGGTCGAACCCCCCCATCTGGTGCGCGGCAAGATTCAGGGCTGCCGCCTGCAAAACCAGGTTTTCGCTCGCAGCGCCGGTATCGTATTGGCCGAAGCGGTTCGGGGCGCCGTTGAAGTCGAACAGCGTGTCGGCAAGCGAAATCATCAGGATGGGGGCGTTTTTCGCCCAGATCTGGTTTCCCGGAACCAGGCATTCGAATGCTTTTTGCCAGGAAGCTTCGTTGTCGAACTTGTCCCAGACGATGTAGCGCCAAGGCTCGTCCCCGAAGCAGGAAGGGGCCCATCTTGCCGCTTCCAGCAGGGAGAGCAGATCGCTTCTTGAAACCGGTCTGGAGGCATCCAGTGCGCGCGGACTCCAGCGCTTCGCGACGACTTCGTTCACGGGATGGAGAGTTTTTGCCGGCTTTTGCATAAGGATTCCTTTCAGCTTTCGATGAGTCGCAGATAGGGATGGGATTCGAATCCGGGATAGTCCGTGTAGCCTTCCATACCATCCCCGTAGAAGGTTTCAGGATCGGGTTCGTTGAGCGGCTTGTTCAGCCTGAATCGTTCGGCAAGATCGGGATTGGCTATGAAAAGCCGTCCGAAAGAGACCAGATCGGCCCCTTCGTTCTCCAGGATCATTTCGGCTTTTGCCTGATCGAACCTGCCGCCTGCGATCATCTTTCCCTTGAAGTAAGGCCGGAAGCGTTGCGCATTGTCCTTGAGCACGTCGCCTTCCTTGAGATCGTCTTCCAAAGGTTCCGCCATGTGGAGATAGGCAATGCCCATTTCGCTCAAACCGGATATCGCCTTGGCGAATACGATCATGGGATCGGCGTCTATCATGCCGAAATCACGGTTCGAAGGGGAGAGTTTAACGCCGACCCTGTCCTCTCCCCAGATTTTCGACACGGCTTCGGCAATCTCGAAGAGGAAGCGGCAGCGGTTCGCGCTGAGGCCCCCGTACTGGTCGCGCCGGATGTTGCTTCCGGTCTGCAGGAACTGGTCGATGAGATAGCCCCCCCCGGCTTGCAGTTCCACCCCGTCGAAACCGGCGTCCAGGGCATTTTTCGCGGCATGCGCGAATTCGCCGACGATCCCCGGTATTTCTTCGGTTTCGATCATCCTCGGAACCGGGAATTTCTGGAATCCGTCAGGCGTTTTGATTCTGCCGAAGGCGGCGATGGCCGACGGTGCGACGGGAAGTTTTCCGCCGAGAAGATAAGGGCTGGATACCCTGCCGCAATGCCAGAGTTGAGCGAATATCCTGCCGCCCTTTTCATGCACGGCATCCACGACATGCTTCCAGCCCTCGATTTGGGCTTCGCTATGGAGTCCTGGCGAGTTTTCAAGACCCTTGCCCATCGGGGCGACCCAGGTGCCTTCGGAGACGATCAGCCCCGCTGTTGCCCGCTGGGCATAATACTGCGCGTTGAGGTTCCCCATCACGCCTTCAACATCTGCGCGCGTGCGCGCCATCGGCGCCATGACGATGCGGTTTGGGAGTGTAATGTCCCCCAACTGGGCGGGGGAAAAAAGGTTCGTCATGTCAGCCTTTCAAATCGAAAAGAAGAACTTCCCCCGACCCTTCGAGGCGGATTTCGTTTTCCCCGCTTATTTTTGCGCCGTCCCCTGTCGACAGGGCGATGCCGCTCAAATCGATATCGCCTTGTGCCACATGCAGATAGGCGATCCTGCCGATTCTTGATTCGTGCGAGACTGAGGCCTTGTCGAGTAGGGCGGCGTAAACGTCGGTGTCCTGGTTGAGCGAGACCGAGCCTTCCCTGCCGGTTTTGGATGCGACGAGGCGGAGCCGGTTCAGCTTTTCCTCAATGGAAAAATGCTTCTGCTCGTAGCCCGGAGCGAGGCCTTTTGCATCCGGAAGTATCCATATCTGCAAAAAATGCACCGGGGCGGCACTGGAGGGATTGAATTCGCTGTGCATTACCCCGGTACCCGCGCTCATGCGCTGAACATCGCCTCGCTTGATGGTCGAAGCGTTGCCCATGCTGTCCTTGTGCGCCAGTTCCCCTTCCAGCACATAGCTGATGATTTCCATGTTGTTGTGGGGGTGCGTGCCGAATCCCTGCCCCGGCGCGACCCGGTCGTCGTTGATGACGCGCAGATCCCCGTATCCCATTTGTTCCGGATCGAAATAATCGGCGAAGGAAAAGCTGTGATAGCTCTCCAGCCAGCCGTGCATGGCATGGCCCCTTTCTCCGCTTTTGCGCACAACGATCATGCTCCGCTCCCGAGATCCCGCCTCACGCCATCCATGTCGAGCGATTTCGCCTGCCTGAGGACGTCTTCCAGGATCGGGGGAGGCGGGGCTCCCGCCTCCTTGAATACCAGGACTTTTTCGCGGAACACCAGCAGGGAGGGGACCGCCTTGATTTCGAATTCCCTGGCGAGGTCGGGTTCCCTGTCCGCATCGACTTTCCCGAAATAAACATCGGGGAAGCGCTCCGCTGCGCTTTCGAAGACCGGGGCGAAGGACTTGCAGACATCGCACCATGATGTATAGAACTGGACGATGACGATGTCGTTGCTGACGATTTCGTGTTCGAGGCTGTATGGGCTCAATTCCTTGATGGGCATGGGGTTTTTCCGTTCTGTCTGATTTTTTCTAGTCTAGCATGACGGAAGGGTCGATTCCATGAGCGAGAGCAAAACATTCGCCTTGTGGCGGATTTCCTGGTATTCGGCATCCCGTTCCGAATCTGCGACGATTCCGCCTCCGGCCCAGAGTTTTATTTTGTTTCCGGATGCAGCCAGGGTCCTGATCATGATGCTGCTGTCCATGTTCCCGTCGAAGCCGATTCTGGCCATGGCACCGCAATAGGGCCCGCGTCTGAAAGGCTCGAGTTCTTCTATGATTTCCATGGCCCGGATTTTCGGGGCGCCGGTGATCGAGCCTCCCGGAAAGGCGTTTTTCAAGAGGGAGATGGCATCGTGCGATGCATCGAGATGCCCGCTGATCGTGCTGACCATGTGGTGCACCGAGGCGAAATGTTCGATTTCGAAAAGCTTCTCTACCCTGACCGTTCCGGTTGCGCAGACTTTTCCAAGATCGTTTCTCAGAAGATCGACGATCATGAGGTTTTCCGCCCTGTCCTTGGGGCTTTCCGCAAGAGATCGGGCAAGGCGCGCATCTTCCGCGGGATCGCTTGACCTCGGGCGGGTTCCCTTGATGGGTTTGGTTTGCACACGGCTACCATGGAGTTCCAGAAAGCGCTCCGGGGAAGCGCTCAATATCTGGCAGTGCGGATTGGAAAAATAGGCCGAATAGGGTGCAGGGCTCGCTTTTCTCAAGGCGCGATAGAGCGTCCAGGGGTCTCCCGCGTAGGGAGCCTGGAAGCATTGCGCCAGGTTCACCTGATAGCAGTCGCCGGATGCGATGTATCCCTTTATTTTCGTGAAAGCGATTCCGTACTCATCGAATGACGGTGCAGCTTCTATTGTTCCGGTCAGCCTGAAATCCTCTTTCCGGGGATGTCGTGCGCGAGAAGATAGTCTTGCGAGAAGCTCCTTCCAGATGCGTCTGGTCCCGGGATCGCGGCAGCCGGAGGCCAGATGCGCAATTTTGTTCTGGTGATCGATGACTACGGCCCAGTCGTAGATGCCCATCGCAAGATCGGGAAAGTCGATGTCCTTTGCCGTGCTATCGATGCCGTTGAGCGCAAGCCCCAGGTCGTAGCCGAAATAGCCGATGGCCCCTCCCATGAAGGGAAGATGAGCTTCCTTTTCGAGAGGGTGCAGCATCTTTTTGAGGAGATCGAACGGATCTCCGGGAGAGATTCTGGAACCCTCCCGGTCTGAGATTTCCGTTCTGCCATTCTTCGTGACCAGGGTGGCGAAAGGCGCTGCAGCAAGGATGTCGTAACGCCCGAGGTCCGCGCTGTCGAGAAAAACCGGCCAGGGCAGATCCGAAATCGCTTCGAAAAGGTCGGGGACGCTTTCGGGATAGGGGATTTCAACGATCATTTCAGGTCATCCCAGAGCTTGTCGAGGCGCTTTCCTGAAACCGGCATGGGCGTCCTGAGCTCCTGGGCGAAAAGGGAAACCCTGAGTTCCTCGATCATCCAGCGGTATTCCTCCAGATCGGGGCGGTTTTCCTGCTTCAGGAAGCGCTGCCATCGTGCAGTGACTTCCGCCTGGAGTTGTGCATCCCTGGGATTGGGCAGTTTCTGAATCCGCGCCAGCATCGCTTTCAGGTAGCGCGGATAATGCTTCAGGCGGGCGTATCCGGCGGTATCGACGAATCCGGGATAAACGAGATGGGAGAGCTGCTCTTTCATGTCGGAGCAGGCGGGGCCGGCCGGGCTTTTTTCCAGATTGGATTTCACTTCATTGTAAAGGCTCAGGATCGCGTCCAGCAGTTTCAGGATTTCGGCGAGCCTCGTATGAAGTTCGGGTTTGGCTTTTTCGATCGCGTCCAGGAATTCCTGCTTCGAGCGGGGAAGACTCAGGCAGGTCGCGGCGAGAAGACCGGAAACCTGTTCCCTGAATTCTGCAGCGCTGCCGAGGGAAGCATAACGCATGCACAAGGCGTTTCCGATGCCCTTTTCCAGCTGCTGGAACTGCGCCTTCAGTTCCAGCCTGAAAAGCCGAGAAAGCCCGGCGCGGGTTTGGTCGCGTGCTTTTTCCAGGGTGTCCATGACAAGAAGGGAGACCGAAGAGCCTTCGTCGATCAGGGCGGGGTACCCCGTCACTTTCTGCCCATTCTGCTCGAAAGTGATGCTTTCGGGAAGCTCGCCGAAATTCCAGCGGGTCAATCCCTTTTTCTCGAATGCCGTGGTTTTTCCGAAGTCTTCCTCGGCAGCCTTTCCCAGATGTTTCTTCAGGGCTTCCAGTTCGCGTCCCATGGCGACTTCTTCGCCTTTGGCGTCTACTATTCTGTAATTCATCCTGAGGTGGGGGGGGGGCTCGGGCCAGGAATCGATTTCGATTTTCAATGCCTCTCGCATCGCGTCCGGCAGCGGCCCGCTGACGTCCATGCATCTGTTCACGCTTTCCGATACCGGGATCAGCTTCGCCCTCACGGCCTTGGGCAGGGACTTGATGAGAACGGTGATTTTCTCCCGGATGAGCCCGGGCACCAGGCGCTCGAAGTCCGATGCCTGCATCTGGTTGAGCAGATGCAGGGGGATCGAGACCGTGACCCCGTCCATGACATGCCCGGGCTCGAAACGGTAGGTGAGGGCAAGCTTCGCTCCCCGGACAATCATGCTGTCGGGAAACCGGTCTAGCGTCACGCCTTCGGCCTCGTGCTTCATCAGGTAATCGCGGCTCAGATAAAGCAGCCTCGGATTGTCTTTCTCGGCATCCCGTCGCCATTTCTCGAAAGCGGTTCCGTTGAAAATGCCTTGCGGAATCAGATTCGAATAAAAATCGAAGAGGCGGTGTTCGTCGACCAGCACGTCGCTGCGCCGGGACTTGTGTTCGAGTTCCCCGATTTCATCGAGAAGTTTGCGATTGTGTTCGAAAAAAGGCGCGCGCGTTTCGAATTCCCCTGCCACCAGGGCGCCGCGGATGAAAAGCTCGCGGGATGTTTCAGGATCGATGGGACCGTAATGCACTCGCCGCTTGGGAACGACGACGAGCCCGTAAAGGGTGATCTGTTCGAAGGCCGCGACCTGGGCGGACTTTTTTTCCCAGTGGGGGTCGAGATAATGGCGCTTCAATAGATGCTCGCCGGCCTTTTCTATCCAGGAAGGGTCGATCTCGGCCACGGTCCTCGCATAGAGCCTGGAGGTTTCGGTGATTTCGGATGCCATCAGCCATTTCGGCTTTTTTTTGACTTTCGATCCGGGAAAGATTCTGAATCTGATTCCCCTCGCGCCCAGGTAGCCGTCTTCGGTCTTGAAGCCGATGTTTCCCAGAAGCCCTGAGAGCAGCGCCCTGTGGATTGCTTCGTAGTTCGCCGGAACTTCGTTCATGCGCAGCCCCATTTCAGAGATCTGCGCATGGAGCTGCCCGTGCAGGTCGCGCCATTCCCTGAGTCTCGGGAGCGAAAGAAATTGTTTCCTGCATTCCTGGAGGAGCTTCCTGTTCGAGAGCTTCTTCGACATTTCGTCGAAATGCGCCCAGAGCTTGAGATAGCCCATGAAATCGGAGCGCTCGTCGAAAAACGGCTGATGCGCGATTTCGGCAGCCTCGCGCTTGTCGGACGGTACATCCCGCGGGTCCTGGATGCCGAGTGCTGAAGCGATGACCAGCACTTCGGTGAGGGCGCTACCGGATGCCAGGATCATGCGGCCCATCCTCGGGTCGCAGGGGAGCGTTGCCAGCTTGAGCCCGGTTTTGGTGATGCTCCGCCTCTCGTCCACTGCGCCCAGTTCGTGAAGGAGCTGGTAGCCGTCCGCGATCATGCGCGGCGAGGGCGGGTCGATGAAAGGAAAGGCCTCGATTGCCCCCAGCATCATGCTTTCCATCTTGAGGATGACCGATGCGAGGGAAGATCTCAGGATTTCCGGGTCGGTGAATTCGGGTCTCGATTCGAAATCGGCCTGGGCGTAGAGCCGGATGCACAGTCCCTGCATCACCCGCCCGCTTCTTCCTGCGCGCTGGCTGGCGGAGGCCTTCGAGATTTTCTCGACATGCAGCTGCTCGACCTTGTTCCGGTAGCTGTAGCGGTTGATCCTGGCAAGCCCCGGGTCAATCACGACGCCAATGTTGGGAACGGTCAGGGAAGTTTCCGCGACATTGGTGGCGAGCACGATGCGCCTTCTTCCCCCTGTCGAGAAAACTCTTTCCTGCTCGGCAACGGAAAGGCGGGAATAAAGGGGGAGGATGTCCCTGTGGACATGCTTGCGCAGTGCTTCCGCCACATTCCTGATTTCGCGCTCGCCCGGCAGGAATACCAGGATGTCGCCCGGATGCTTGTCGGCTTCTTCCACTGCGGCGAGGATGGCGGCTTCCATGTCCGGGTCTTCCTCTTCCTCGATCGGCCGGTAGCGGATTTCGATGGGATGGGATCTGCCTGAAACCTCGATCACCGGGGCGCCGCCGAAATGGCCGGAAAAGCGCTCCGCATCGATGGTGGCGGAAGTTACGATCACCTTGAGATCCGGGCGTTTTGGGAGAATCGTTTTCAGGTAGCCGAGGATGAAGTCGATGTTGAGGCTGCGTTCGTGCGCTTCGTCTATGATCAGGGTGTCGTAGGCGCGCAGCAGCGCATCCGACCTCGTCTCGGCGAGCAGTATCCCGTCGGTCATGAGCTTGATCGAGGCGTTTTCGCTCGTCCTGTCGGTGAACCTGACCTTGTAGCCGACATGCTGCCCTATTTCGGATTTCAGTTCCTTCGCAATTCTTCCCGCGATGCTCCTCGCGGCGACGCGCCTGGGCTGGGTGTGGCCGATGATGCCTTTCCTGCCGCGCCCGATGGCGAGGCATATCTTGGGAATCTGCGTGGTTTTCCCGGAACCTGTCTCGCCGCACACGACGACGACCTGGTTTTGCAGGATCATGCTCCCGATTTCGTCCTTCAGCTGAACTACGGGAAGCGCTTCATCGAATGTCGGGACTGGCGGATGCCTTTCCTTCATGCGTCAATCCAGATGGGCTGCGAGCGCTGACCCGAGCACGCGGCGCACAATCAGTACGATGAGGAATGCCGAAAGAAAGCCTGCAACAACGTCGGCGGGGAAATGCGCGCCCAGACAGATCCTGGAGAGTCCCGCCCAGACCACGAAAAATACGCCGAATTGCCTGAAATTGCGGTTCAGCATCGGCCAGAGGCTGGCTATGGTGAGCATCGCGAAAGAGGCGTGGCCGGAGGGGAGGCTGTGGTGGTATTCCGGCCTTCCGAAAACATGTACGGAAGAAGGCGGCAGAGCGAGCAAAGGCCTGGGAAAGTCGAGCCAGGGCTTGACGAGGCCGAGCATCTGCCCGTCCAGCATGTAGGCGATGCAGAATACCGAGATCGTCACGAGCCACCGCACCGCTTTTTTCCTCGCCATGTCGGGGTGCTCGAGCCCGGTGCCGGACAGGCTTCCTATCGCGAAAAGGCAGGCGAAGCCGAGATAGACCGGGAAATTGCCGTGCCCGGCGAGCAGGGTGCCGAGCATCATGAACCTGTCCGTAAAGGCGGTATGGGCGCCGTTGATGGCATGGAAGAGCCAGACATTGGCGCCTCCCCAGTCGTAGAGGATTGCCTTCATCCGGCGAGCGCCATCGCCCACAGGGTGATTCCGCCCAATGCGGAAATGATGGCCACGACGAAAAGCCATTTTTTCCGGGTGAGGGCGGTGATCGACGCGAGCGAAATGGCGATCTGGATCAGGGTCATGGCCTGCGCGAGTTTATGGTGCGGGTGCATCATCTCGTCGCTTTGCTCGTTCGCCTTCCTGGATTCTTCTTCGAGCTGGTCGGCCTTCTGCTTGATGTCCTTTTTCTCGGCCTTGTATTTTTCGATCTGCTGCCTGTAATGGTCTGTTTTTTGGGGGTCTGCGAGATCGGAAGCGAGCTCCATCAAATGTCCCTTGTTGCTGACGGCCTGATAATAGTTCCACTGGTCGGAAGCCTGGGTTTTTTTCAATACTGCCTCGTTCTTGAACAGCATCGCCTTGTTTTGCGTGTCGCCCCCCTGGTAGCTCACGATCGCGCCGATCGAAGCGAGGATTGCGGTGAAGATCGCGATCTGCTGCGCAAGAGAAGAGCCGCCATGGGCCTCGTGCTCGATCTGGTGGGTTTCGGGCCCGTGTACGTGAAAGCCGTGTTCTGACATCTGATCTCCATTTCAAGGTATTCTGCATTATTATACCGAATGTGGCCCCCGCTTCCGGCAACGACATGGATCTTTTCGAAATATCTGGAATACTGCTGAGCGCTGCAGCGTTCGGAAGCTATGTCAACGACAGGTGGATCGGGCTGCCCTCCTCGATCGGGCTGATGCTGCTCGCCATGGGGGCGGGGTTCGTCGGGCTTGCGCTCGAAGGCATGGGGCTTGTCGACATCGCTCCGGTCGATGCTTTTTTGGGGCACATCGATTTCAGCGAGACGGTGTTTCACGGCATGCTCTCCTTTCTGCTCTTCGCAGGGGCTTCCCAGATCAGCGTGGACGATCTGCGAAGCGCCAAGCTCCCCATAGCGATCACGGCGACGGTCAGCACGCTGATCTCCACCCTGCTGATCGGCATGGTCTTCTATCTGCTGGCACAGGCGATGGGCTTTTCCCGGGTGAGTTTCTTTTATGCCATGCTTTTCGGGGCGATCCTCTCCCCCACGGACCCCATCGCAGTGATCGGCATCATCAAGAAGATGAATGCGCCCAAGGCGATAGAAACCAAGATCGCGGGCGAGTCCCTTTTCAACGACGGCGTCGCGATCGTGTTCTATCTGACGATACTGGAGCTTATCTCGGGAGGGGCGGAGCCCACTTTCGCCGGGGCTCTGGAACTTTTGCTGCAGGAAGCGGGTGGAGGGCTCGTTATCGGCTGGGTCATCGGCCGGGTTGCCCACAGGATGCTCTCGAAAGTCGAAGCTTACCAGTCCGAACTGCTGATCACGCTGGCGGTGGCATCCGGCGGCTATCTGCTTGCCGAGAGGCTGCATGTCTCAGCGCCGATCGCGATGGTGGTGTCCGGAATCCTCATCGGCAACAGGGGGCGGGATGCCCTTTCCGCAAGAAAGCGGGAGCATATCGATTCCTTCTGGGAACTGGTGGACGAAATACTGAATGCGGTGCTGTTCATGCTTATCGGACTCGAAATGATGGTGATCAAGGTCGATCGGGTAACCGCGCTACTGGGTATTTTGTGCATCCCGGTGGCGCTTTCTGCGCGCTTTGTCAGCATTGCGATTCCCGTGCAGCTGATGAGGCCGTTCTATGCCTTCCGGAGGGGAACGAGCGCGGTCATGACCTGGGGGGGATTGCGCGGCGCGCTCTCGATCGCCATGGTCCTCGCGCTCACCCGCCAGGACATCAAGACGGTTTTCCTGCCCTGCGTCTATTTCGTCGCCGTATTCTCCATCGCAGTGCAGGGGATGACTTTCAGCCGCCTGCTGAAGAAATATGACATGGCCTGAAGCGCCGCCGGATCCCTGTGTTTGGTGTTAGAATTCAGGTCTGCCGTTTTCCGACTTCCGCCATGTTCTCCAAGCTCAATCCATCGCAATCCTCAGCTGTCAGGCATATCGACGGCCCGCTCCTGGTGCTCGCCGGCGCGGGGAGCGGAAAGACCCGCGTGATCACGCACAAGATCGCCTACCTGATCGAGGAGTGCGGCTATTCCCCTTCCCATATCGCAGCGATCACCTTCACCAACAAGGCGGCGAAAGAAATGCAGGAACGGGTGGGGAAGCTGCTCAAGGGAAGCGGAAAAGGGCTGACCCTGTCGACCTTTCATTCGCTGGGGCTTGCCATGGTGAGGAGCGAATCGGCAAAGCTCGGACTCAAGTCGCGCTTTTCCATCCTCGATTCGGCGGATGCATCAGGCATCCTGATGGAGCTTTTCAGGACCACGGACAAGAAGCTGGTGAGATCGCTCGCCTCGCGGATCTCGGGATGGAAAAACAACCTCGTTTCCCCCGATGCTGCCCTCTCCGGCGCAAGGGACGAAGAAGAGATCCTGATGGCGCGGGTTTACCGGGATTACCAGGCCACTCTCCAGGCTTATCAGGCGGTCGATTTCGACGACCTCATCCGGCTTCCGGTCGAGCTTCTCGCCGACGATCGCGAGGCGCTGGAAAAGTGGCAGGGAAGGCTGCGTTATCTCCTGATAGACGAATACCAGGATACCAACCTTTCCCAGTACCGCCTGATCAAGCTCCTGGCGGGGTCAAGAGGCGCGTTCACCGCGGTGGGGGACGACGACCAGGCGATCTACGCCTGGAGGGGAGCTTCCAAGGAGAATATCGCCGAACTGAGCCGCGATTATCCCAATCTGGAAGTGATCAAGCTGGAGCAGAACTACCGCTCCACCGTCAGGATACTGAAGGCCGCCAACAGCCTGATTTCAAACAACCCCAAGCTTTTCGAGAAAAAACTCTGGTCGGATCTCGGGCACGGGGAGCCGATCAGGGTCGTTGCAGCAAGGGACGAGGAGCACGAGGCGGAAACCGTGGCGAGGTCGCTGCTTGCGCACAAGTTCGAGCACAGGGGAAAGTTTTCAGACTATGCCATCCTCTACCGGGGCAACCACCAGGCGAGGCTCTTCGAGCAATATCTGCGCGAGGAGAAGGTGCCTTACCGGGTCAGCGGCGGCCTTTCCTTCTTCGACCGGAGCGAGATCAAGGATATCATCGCCTACCTGAGGCTGTTGGTGAATCCTGACGACGATCCCGCTTTCGTGCGCGCGGTGACCACCCCGAAGCGCGGCGTGGGGAACCAGACCCTGGAAGCGCTGGGGCGCTATGCGGGGAAGCGGCATACGAGCATGTTCGAGGCGGCATTCGAGGCGGGATTTGCCCACGAGATTTCGGAAAAGCAGCTGGAGCCATTGCTCGCCTTCTGCAATTTCATCAATAATCTGCAATTCGAAGCCGAGAAGGCGCCTGCCGGGGAGGTCATCGACGCTCTTTTGAAGGCGATAGGCTACGAAGCCTACCTTTTCGATTCCGATGAGCCGAGGCAGGCGAAATCGAAATGGGAGAACGTGACGGATTTTTCTGCCTGGATCGCGAAGAAGGGGGAGGAGGACGGCAAAAATCTGGTAGAACTCACCCAGACGATCACGCTCATGAACCTGCTGGATCGGCAGGAGGAAGACTACGATGCGGTGCAGCTCTCCACCCTGCATGCCGCAAAGGGGCTTGAATTCAGGCATGTTTTTCTGGTCGGGGTGGAGGAGGGGATACTGCCGCACCAGGAATCCATGGGCGAATCGGGCATCGAGGAAGAGCGGCGCTTGATGTACGTGGGGGTGACAAGAGCAAGGGAGGGGCTCTCCATCAGCTATTGCCAGAAGCGCAAGCGGGCGAAGGAGATTCAGGTTTGCGAGCCCAGCCGGTTCATCGCCGAACTGGGGGAAGACCTGAAGTTCTCCAGCACGACCGTCACGAAGTCGATGGGAAATGAGAAGCTCGCCATGCTCAAATCGGCGCTTGCAGGAAACGGATCAACATGAAAGGAAGAAGAAAATGACGAAACAGATCATCAGCACAAATGACGCCCCCAGGGCGATCGGCACCTATTCCCAGGCCGTGCGCGCCAGGGATACGGTGTATCTTTCCGGGCAGATCGGACTCGATCCTGCCACCATGGAGCTCGAGGAAGGGGTGGAAGCGCAGATCCACCGGGTTTTCAGGAATCTCTCGGCAGTCGCCAAGGCATGCGGCGGGTCCCTCGGCAATCTCGTCAAGCTCAACGTCTACATGACCGACCTTTCCCATTTTCCCAAGCTCAACGAGATCATGGGGAGCTACTTCACCGAACCTTATCCCGCCCGAGCAGCGGTCGGGGTGGCGAGCCTTCCGAAAGGGGCGCAGGTCGAAATGGACGGCATCCTCGTTCTCGGCATAGGCGATACGGACAAGGACTGAGTGAAGGACAAGCTCGCCAGGCTCGGCATCCATTCCCTCTGGGACAGGGTGCTTCATCTGCCCCTGAGATACGAGGACGAGACGCACCTCTATCCCATAGCGGATGCGCCGGCAGGACAAACCGTCCTCGTCGAGGGCGAGATAATCGAATCCGGGGTGAGATTCCAGGGCAGGCGCATCCTCGCCTGCAAAATCGAAGACGGCAGCGGCAGTCTCGAAATCCGCTTCATGAATTTCTACCCGAGTCAGGTCAAGATGCTGGAGAAGGGCAAGAAAATGCGCTTCTTCGGTGAAGTGAGGGCGAGCTTTTTCGGGAAGGAAATGATCCACCCCAAGGTCTCGAAAGCCGGAATTGAACTCAACGATGCGCTGACTCCGGTCTACCCGACAACTGCAGGGCTGCCCCAGAAGAAGCTGAAAATGCTGATCGACGAAGCGCTTGAATCGGTGACGCTTTCCGAGACCCTGCCCGGGGCGCTGCTTTCCCGGCTTTCCCTGCCGGGGTTCGAGGAGAGCATACGCTTTTTGCACGATCCTCCGCCCGATGCCAAAAGATCCGAACTCGACAGCCGCACCCATCCCGCCTGGACCCGGATCAAGTTCGACGAACTGCTCGCCCAGCAGCTTTCCATGCGGCTCCACTACAGGAACAGGAAGGGTAGAAGCGCCCCGGTATTTCGAACCCAGGGAAATCTGGCAGATGCGCTGCTCGCTTCCCTTCCCTTCGAGCTTACGGATGCGCAGAAAAGGGTTTATGGTGAGATTGCACGGGATCTTGCCAGCGGGAATCCCATGCAGCGCCTGCTTCAGGGGGATGTCGGCAGCGGCAAGACGATCGTTGCGGCGCTCGCATCGCTCCTGGCAATCGAGGCGGGATATCAGGCTGCCGTGATGGCCCCGACCGAGATCCTGGCCGAGCAGCATTTCGACAAGTTTTCGAAATGGCTGGAGCCTCTTGGCGTCAGGACGGCCTGGCTGTCTTCCAGCCTGAAGAAGAAGGAGAAGGAAGAGGCGCTGAATAAAATAGAGCGGAGGGAAGCCGATCTTGCCATAGGCACGCATGCGCTTTTCCAGGAGCAGGTCGCTTTTGGCAAACTCGGGCTTGCGATCGTCGACGAGCAGCACCGCTTCGGCGTGCATCAGAGGCTTGCGCTGCGCCAGAAGGGTTCGAACGAGGCGCACCAGCTGATGATGAGCGCGACCCCGATACCGAGGACGCTCGCCATGAGCTATTATGCCGATCTCGACGTGTCGGTGATCGACCAGCTTCCCCCCGGAAGGACTCCTGTGGTGACCAAGCTGGTGTCGAACGACAGGCGCGAGGAAGTGATTCTCAGGGTGAGAAGCGCATGCCTCGAAGGCAGCCAGGCCTATTGGGTCTGCCCGTTGATCGAGGAATCCGAATCGCTTCAGCTCCAGACAGCGATCGACACGCATGCAAGGCTCGTCGGCGATTTCCCCGAAATCAGGGTCGGGCTCGTGCACGGCAGGATGCCCAATGGCGAAAAGGCCGCCGTGATGCGCGAATTCCAGGATGGTAAAATCAAGCTCCTGGTCGCGACCACTGTGATCGAGGTCGGGGTCGACGTGGCCAACGCTTCCGTGATGGTCATCGAGCATGCGGAAAGGATGGGCCTTTCCCAGCTCCACCAGCTTCGCGGGAGGGTGGGCAGGGGGGCTTCCAACAGCGTCTGCCTGCTGCTCTACCAGGCGCCGCTCGGCAGAATCGCGCGGGAGAGGCTGAAGGCGATTTTCGAGACTTCAGACGGCTTCGAAATCGCAAGGCGCGACCTCGCCCTGCGCGGTCCCGGAGAATTTCTCGGGGCGCGGCAGAGCGGCGTGCCCATGCTGAGATTCGCCGACATCGGCGAGGACGAATTGCTGGCTGCGGCGAGAAAGGCTGCTGACGAACTGCTCGCTTCCGACAGGGATGCGGTCAACCGGCATCTCGAACGCTGGATGGGCGAAAAATCGGAATATCTGCGGGTATGATGAAAAACGATTGGAAAAAAAGCCCTTTCGGGACAGGACATGGACTTTCGAAATGGGTGAGGGACAGGGGCTCGCTCACCGAGCGCATCATGGCGAGATGCGGGGATTTCGGCGTGAGGCATGTGGCGAACCGTTTCTCCAGAGTCAATCCGGACGAAGTCCGGAGGATAGGAGTGAATCCGAAAGCATTCGCGCTGGTTCGCGAGGTCTATCTGTGCTGCGGCGACACCCCCGTCGTTTTTGCCCATTCTGTGGCCGCAAGAGCCAGTCTGAAAGGGCCCTGGCGCAATCTGGCCTCTCTTGGGCAGAAGTCGCTGGGAAGCGCTTTCCTTTCGAATCCGCAGGTGAAGCGGGACGCTCTGGAATTTTTGCCGATATCGAGGCGCCATCCGCTTTATGCGAAATCCTGCCGCTTCATGGCTCATCGCCCGATGAGGCTCTGGGCGAGGCGCTCCCTGTTCAGGCTGGGAAGAAGCAAAATCCTGGTGACCGAAGTGTTTCTTCCGGAACTCCTGGAGCTCTCTTGAATAAATGGTCGCTCTATGCGAGGCTGATGCGGATCGACAAGCCGATCGGAACCCTGCTTTTGCTCTGGCCGACATTGTGGGGGCTGTGGATCGCATCGAACGGGCATCCTCATCCTGCCGTGCTGCTCGTCTTCGTTCTGGGAACGGTGTTGATGCGCTCGGCCGGATGCGTCGTGAACGATTATGCCGACCGGGATTTCGATCCGCATGTGGAGCGCACCAGAGAAAGACCGCTGGCTTCCGGCAAGGTCACCAAGAAAGAGGCGCTGATCCTCGCTGCAGCGCTCGCCCTGGCTGCCTTCGCGCTGGTGCTTTCCCTCAACCGCCTGACGATCCTGCTCTCTTTCGCAGCCCTTTTTCTTGCGGCGAGCTATCCCTTTACCAAGCGCTTCTTCGCGATTCCCCAGGCCTATCTCGGGATCGCATTCGGCTTCGGCATTCCCATGGCTTTTGCGGCGGAGACGGGATCGGTTCCGCCTGTCGCATGGATCATGCTCGCCGCGAACCTGTTCTGGACCGTCGCCTACGATACGGAATACGCGCTGGTGGACAGGGAGGACGACATCCGGATCGGCATCAGAACTTCGGCGCTCACCTTCGGCAGATATGACATTTTCGCCGTCATGCTCTGCTACGCGATCATGCTCGCCATGCTGGCTTTCGTCGGGATCGAATTGAAGCGCGGCGCGTTCTATTATGCCGGGCTTCTCGCCGCCTTTTCCATCATGCTCTACCACTACACCCTGATCAGGAACCGGGACCGGATGCGATGCTTCAGGGCCTTCCTGCACAACAACTGGGTGGGGGGCGCGATCTTCCTCGGGATTGTCCTCGACTACCTGTGAACCGCTCGTGCAGGAAAATCGACCGCATGTCGGATCGCTCTTGCGCATCGAAGCAGCCATGATTAAATTGGGTTCACATGTTTTTGAATCGGGAAAAGAGCATGGCGGTGAACAGACAGGAATTGACAGCGCGCATTTCGGCGAGGTATCCCAACCTTACAGAGAGGGATGTCGACCTCGCGGTCGGCCTCATCCTGGGGGCAGTGGGGTATGTCCTCGCTGGAGGCGGGCGCACCGAGATCAGGGGGTTCGGCAGCTTTTCGCTCGCCCGTCGCGGCGCGCGAGAAGCCCGAAATCCGAAGACTGGCGAACAAATTTCGGTTCCAGAAAAAAACGTTCCCCATTTCAAGCCGGGCAAGGAATTGAGGGAGCGCATTTCGGGAAATGGAAAGACCGGAACTTGAAATCCGGGCGATTGCCGAAATTGATGCAACTTCGAAAGAAAGGAAGAGAAATGAACCGAAAAATCGTAGCGCTTTCCATCGTGTCCGCCCTTGCCTTCACATCTATTCCCGCCCGAGCCGACATCACGGCAGGCGGGGCGCTCGGGGCGGTTGCGGGCGGGCTGCTCGGCAGCCAGGTGGGCCAGGGCAACGGCCGGATTGCGGCATCCGCCCTGGGCGCCGTACTCGGGTTCAGCGCGGGCCAGTCGGTATCCCAGCCAGCCTACGGCCCGCCTCCTGGGCAGGTCTACATGGCGCCCCCTCCCGTCTATGCTGCCCCTTATTACAGGGGGGAAGATGACGGTGGCTACAGGTATTATCGCCGCGGGGATGACGACTGAGCGCCGTGTCAACCGCTGACGAGAGAAAGGGCGAGAAAAAAGAGCGTCGCCGCGAGAATCGCCGAAACGAGATCGGCGATCCCCGGTTTCAAATCATCCAGTTCCATTCGCATACGACCTCCGCAGAGAAAGTCCCTGATACAATGTTAGCCCCGATTTCGGTAATTGCCATTTGCAAAAGATAACTCCCATGATTTTGTTCAGGAAAGCCGGAATGGGCATCGCCCTGGCTCTCTTCGCCATGAATCTGGCAGCCGATCAGGCTGCTGCATTCGAATTTTTTCCGAGGCATGCCTCCCATTCGGAGATCGGCAGCCAGGCCGCCCCCGCCGCCGAGGAAGTCGATCTCCACGGCAAGGCCATAGTGGCATTCAGCCCGAACGGGGAAGCGACGAGCGTGGTCGTCGATGCGATCGGGCGCGCGCGAAGCCAGATTCTGGTGCAGGCCTACAGCTTCACCAGCAAGCCGATTCTGGCGGCGCTTGCCCGCGCCGAAGAGCGGGGCGTGGATGTCGAAGTCATCGTCGACAAGAGCAACGACAAGGGGCGTTATTCCGGGGCCACCTATATGCGCAATCACGGCGTTCCCGTCTGGGTGGACGACTCGGTGCGCATCGCGCATAACAAGGTCATGATTTTCGACCGCAAATCGGTATTGACGGGAAGCTTCAATTTCAGCGCTGCAGCGCAGAAGAGCAATGCCGAAAACGTCCTCCTGGTCGAGAATTCTCCCGAACTCGCCGCCCTTTACATGAACGACTGGAAGTGGCGGCAGTCCCTGTCGAGAAGGCTGCCTTGATTTCCGATCAGGGTTGAGCGAAATCGGGTTGTTTCTCTTTCAAGAAGGTATCGAACTCCTGGATTGAGTGAAATATTCGCATGTTATCCGGCATCTTGGCCACCCGTTGCGCTCCGGAACCACCCAGCCAGATTTCTACCGCTTCGGGAATGGCTGCCCGCAGTTCCGACAGAAATCGCCCGATTCCTCTCTTCGGATAGGCTGCGCTGAACGACATTCCTATTGCAAAAGGATTCCAGTGTTCGGCGGCCTTGGTCATTTCGGCTATGGGCATCTGCGGTCCGAGAGAGATGCAGTTGCTCCCGTTCAGGACGAGCAACGCCTGGACCATCAACAGTCCCAGCGTGTGGAGTTCTCCCGGCGGCGTTGCAAGTACGATAACCCGGGGGGATGCGCCGATGCTGATTTCGGAGATGGCGTGCCTCAATACCTGCTGCACGGCCTCCGAATAGAGATGCTCCTGATAGATCGAGATCTCCCCGCTCGCCCATTTTTCGCCGACAATTTCATTCAGCCTGGGCACACGTTTCAGAACGAAATTCGAAAGCCCGTTCAGATCCAGCTCGCATCGCATCATTCTGTTAACTTCTTTGGCATCGCTGTTCAACAGAGCCGAAAATAAGGCCTGCCTGAATTCATCCGTGTCGTGAGAAATCCGCCGTGCTGGGATTGCGGTGCCTCCGGTGACTGCCCTGATCGCCCTGGAAGCGGACACGCCCTGGTTCGTGAGATGCCTGACTTCGGCGATACGCGATATGTCCTCCTGCAGGTAGAAACGGTTTCCGCGTTCGTCGCGTACAGGGTCTGGGAATCCATATCGCTCTTCCCATTTGCGCAGGGCTTCCTTGCTGACTCCAGTCGCCTTTTCCACCCAGCTTATCGGGTATTGCTCCATTGTTTGTCCTAGACAAAAATGATTGTAATGCGGATAATGATACCAAATCAGATAAAATTTGTCGGGAAATTGGGGTACATCGCAGTGCGAGCCCTGCTGAGAAGCTTGCGGGCTGCTTTCAATACGATGAGAAAGGAATGGTGATGTTCAATTTTGCCAAGAAATACGAAGTGCGGATCGATACCTTGAAAGAGGAGATGCTGCCGCTCAAGGCCGTGTACGATGCACTGAAGCGCAACACGGCGATGATCGAATTTTCCCTGGACGGCACGATCGTCGAGGCGAACGCCAGTTTTTGCCGGGTCGTGGGCTATTCTGAAGGAGAGATCAGGGGCATGCATCATAGCAAGCTGTGCGATCCGGGTTATGCGAAGAGTCAGGAGTATGCGAATTTCTGGACACGCCTGAGGCAGGGTGAATCGTTCAGCGGAAAGTTCATGCGCCTCAACCGCCAGGGGGAGGCGATCTGGCTTGAAGCTACCTATTTTCCTATACCCGATGTATCGGGGAAGACAAGCAAAGTCGTCAAGATCGCATCCGACGTGACGAAGCAGGTTCTGGAAGCCGAACATTTGCATAACGTGGCGATCGCACTTGACCGTTCCATGGCGATGATCGAATTCGACATGCAGGGCAGGGTGATCACCGCCAATGCCAATTTCCTCAAGGTGATGGGTTATCGGCTGGACGAAATCCAGGGGCAGCATCACAGGAAATTCTGCACCGAGAACTATGCATCGAGTCCCGAATACAGGCAGTTCTGGGAAAGGCTGAACCGGGGGGAATTTTTCGGAGGGCAGTACGAGCGGGTTGCAAAAGACGGACGTGCCATCTGGCTTGAAGCCACCTACAATCCGATCAACGATAGTCATGGCAAACCCTATCGCGTGATCAAGTTCGCATCCGACATCACGCAAAAGGTATTGCATCAGCAGGCAGAATCGCAAGGCGCCCAGATCGCTTACGAGATTGCGCTCGAAACCGAACAGGTCTCTTCAAGCGGCGAAAAAATCATCCTGCAGACGACGGAAAAAATGCGCGTCTTGTCGGAGCAGGTCAGGAATTCTTCGGAACAGGTCAGGGAACTTAGCGTCCAGACTTCGAAAATCACCTCGATCGTCAATACGATCAAGGAAGTCGCTGACCAGACCAATTTGCTTGCGCTCAACGCGGCTATCGAGGCGGCCCGTGCAGGGGAATCAGGGCGCGGGTTTGCTGTGGTGGCAGACGAAGTGAGGAAGCTTGCCGAGCGTACCAGCGGTTCGACCGATGAAATTTCCGGGATGATTGCCCGCATCCAGTCGGGAAGCCAAGCTGTGACAGGCAGTATGGAGAACAGCTTGACCGAGGTCAAGGAAGGTGTGCATCTTGCAAACGGGGCTGGAGTGGCAATCCAGCAGATCCGAGCAGGAGCGCAAAAGGTGGTGGATGTCGTACAGCAATTTTCTTCCACGCTGAATGCGTAATGTTTAATCCGGGCTTGTCGGCGAATTGGTGGCCGCAGCAGATAGTGGTAACTGGATGCGGTATGTCGAATTGATGGGCGGGCCATTTGCTGCGAGAAAGGATCAACCGGCGAAAATCACCAGGGTATGATTTTCGGCCATGTCGTACTGCGGGGATATAAGGGATGTGCGGCTGCTGCCACAGTCCGGTATGGCTAAAATGTACGCATTGGAGGTGGGGCGGGTTTTGAAGTTGAGCAGCCATTCGATTGACCGCTCTGTATACGCGACGAGGGGCCGTTCTTGGCACAAAGCCGCCTGACCAAATAATTCCTGATTGATATGCCGGGAATCAAGTCTCCATGCCTACATATCGCCTACACAAGTGAAAACGGCCTAGATAATAAATATCTAAGCCGTTGTTTTTATTGGTGCTGATGAGACGAATCGAACGTCCGACCTACTGATTACGAATCAGTTGCTCTACCGACTGAGCTACATCAGCAATCGAATCCGGAATTATAAAGCGTTCGGAGTTTGGCGGCAATCAGGCCGTAGCGGGGCGGGTGCGAATGACGATGTCGATTCCGTCCAGCAGCGTGCCGTGCGGCAGGCTGGGAAGGCTGTGGATCGGCAATTCTGAAAAGTCGATGTCGCTCAATTTTCCGGTGGAGATGTCGTAAAAATGGTGGTGCCGGTCTGTCCTGGGATCGTACAGGATCTTGCTCGGGTCGATGATGACTTCGCGTATCACCCCCTTTTTCACGAAAAGATTGAGCGTGTTGTACACGGTCGCCTTGGAGACTTCTGCCTTCTTTTGGTTGACCACGAGCATGACCTCGTCCGCGGAAGGGTGGTCCATGCCGGAGAATAGCGCTGCGGCAATCTTGACGCGCTGGGCGGTCTGGGATATCCCGTGTTTTCTCAGGAGCTGTATGACGTTCTGCGAGTTCATGGAATGATTCTAGCATTGCTCCTGTTGCCCCATCCCCTGTCAGATCTGACAGGTATCATTGCTGCCCGGAAATAATGTCCGACAGGATTTTTGCGCTCGCGGGAGCCATCGTCACGCCGTACCGGAAATGCCCGCTGTTGAGGTAGAGATTGTCGGCCTCCGGATGCCGGGCGATCGTCGGAATATTGCCGGGAGAGCCCGGGCGCAGCCCCGCCCATTGCCCGATCGGTTTCTTGGCGGCGAGCCCGGGCAGAATTTCGACGGCTTTTTCATGCAGCATGCGCGATGCGGTGACCGATTTGTCGAATCCGGCATGTTCCAGCGTGCTGCCGGCGAGGATATGCCCGTCGCGCCTCGGCACCAGATAAAGATCGTCCTTCAGCAAGATAGTGTCCAGCATGTTTTCCGCTTCGAAAAGCAGCATCTGTCCCTTGACCGGGAAAATGTCCGGGCTCGGCAGATCAGGCTCGAGCAGCATTTTGCTCCATGCTCCTGCGCAGACGACATAATCCCGCGCCGACCAGGCGTTTCCGTCCGAAGTTTCAAGGCGGGCGATACGTCCGCCTTCCCGAACCAGAGTGCGTACTTCGCAGCTTTCGATGATGCACACCCCCCTGTTTTCCAGGCTGGCGCGGAGCGCGCGAATCAATCGGGGATTCCTGACCTGCGCGACATCCGGAAGAAACCATCCTTCGCCCGGGCTTTTCTCGAATCGGACATCGTGGGAAGCGCACCAGTGCACCGCATTCTCCATGGAGCGCTTTCCGGGCAGCACCTTCATGCCGCATCGAATATATTCCGGATCGATCCCGCTGCTCTCCAGCAGCGCCTGCGTCCAGTCCGGATATAGCGCCGCCCCGCGCATGGCCAGCGCCGTGACTTCCTCCGGATAGTCCCAGGGAAGCAGCGGGAAAAGAATCCCCCCGCCCGCCCAGGAAGCTTCCATTCCCGCTTTGCCGCGATCGAGGACCGTTACGCTCGCCCCTTTTTCGGCAAGCTCCCAGGCGCAGGACAATCCAGCGATTCCGGCTCCAATGATGATGATGTCTGTTGGCAATGTGCTTCCCCGATTCAAGGCTACCGCTCATTCTAGCAAATTGACCGCTCATCGGATTCCTGTTGTGATGGACCGAACTCTTCGATTAAAGTAGCGCTGGGAAAATGGCGACGGTAAAACGACATGAAGAATAACGGGTTCACGCTGATCGAACTGCTCGTGGTGGTGGCCATTATCGGCATCGTCACCGCGATCGCCCTGCCGATATACAGCTCCTACCTCGTGAGGGGAAAGCTCGCCGAGGCTTCGACCGACCTGGCCAATTTTCGCGTGCAGATGGAGCAGTATTACCAGGACAACAGAAGCTATGCGGCAACCAGCGGCGGTTGCGGGGTGGCGAACCCGACCGGGAAATATTTCACCTACACCTGTGCCATAGGGACGACGACCGACAGCTATACAGCCACAGCAACGAGCAATCCGAATACCGGGCTGGGCAATTCCGGCGACTACACCTATACCGTCGATTCGAGCAACAATCAGAATACCACCAAATTCGCGGGTTCCACTGTCGCCTACAGCTGCTGGATCACCAAATCCGGAGACTCGTGTTGAGGCAATACGGCGCTTCTCTGGTCGAACTCATGATAGGGCTCGCAATTTTCGGGATCGTGCTGGGCATCGCCATTCCCAGCCTCATTTCCTGGATGGAGAATACGCAGGTAAGGGCTGCGGCCGAATCGATCCTCAATGGCGTGCAGATTGCGAGGGGGGAGGCGGTCAGGCGCAATGCCATGGCGAAATTCAGCATGAACAATACGAACGGAACGCCCGACTGGTCTGTCGCGGCATACGATTCGGCCAACGGCCTGTACGACCTTCCGGTGCAGAGCTACAGCGGCGCACAGGACAAGGATGCGCGGGCCGGGACGAGCAGCGCCGCGACGCAGGATTATACGGCTGCGCTCGCTGCAGGCGCGGGGATGCCGGCTTCGGTGACTTTCAATGCGCTGGGGCGCGTGGTCAATGTGGGTACCGACATCACGAGGATCGACGTCACGAATTCGGCGGCAAGCGGAGCGAGAAGGCTCGTCATCATTATTTCCCCCTACGGCCTTGCGCGCCTGTGCGATCCGCTCCTGTCGCTGGCATCGAACCCGCAGGGCTGCGCTTGAGGAGAATGGATTGAAGGCGAAACAGGAAGGCGTGATGCTGCTCGAAGCCATGATTGCGCTGCTCATCTTCGCGATGGGGGTGCTGGCCGTGATCGGTATGCAGGCGAAGTCGATAGGGCAGACCATGGACGCGCGCTATCGCGTCGATGCGGCGTTTCTCGCCAACCAGATTCTTGCCCAGATGTGGGCGGACAGGGCCAATCTCGCCAGCTATGCCTGCAATCCCTGCACGTCGGGCAGCATTTACCCGCCCCTTCAGGCGTGGGTCAAGCAGATCCAGAACACGACCAGCCAGAGCGCCTACCTGCCCGGCGTGACGGATTCGGCGAACCAGCCGGTCATCGTCATCAACAGCGGCAATCAGGTGACGGTGACGCTCAACTGGAAATCCCCCCAGGGCGGGGGTATCCACAACTACACCACGATGGCGCAGATCAATGGATAAGAGACTGCAAGGCGGCTTCAGCCTGGTCGAGATCCTGGTCGGCCTCGTGATCGGCATGCTCGCGATGCTGGCGATATTCCAGACGCTCGCCCTTTTCGAATCGCAGCGCAGGACCACGGGCGAAGGCGCGCAAATGCAGCAGAACGGCCTTGCCGCGCTCTATATGCTGGAGCAGGATATCCGCCTGGGCGGATTCGGCCTCATCGACAATGGCAGCATGCCCTGCTTCAATATCAACGCCTACGGCAGTCCGCAAAGCATATTTCAGAGCATTCCGGCCCGGATTCAGGACGGCGGAACGGGTTCTGACACCCTGATCACGGCGCGATTCGATTCTGATACGGGCGGGATTGCGACAGGGGGGGGCAGGGCCATCCTGGCGAACGGCGTTTCCGCTTTGCCTGCTGCGATAACAGTGGACACAGGGGAAGGATTCAAGGCCAACGACTACATTCTGATTACCCAGTCCAGCCTGAGCTGTTCCCTGCTTCAGGTTTCGAGCACCTATGCCTATGTGCCGGGGGGAGATCCGACCAGCATTCCCGTCAAGGGTGTCGTCAATGCTGCGGGAACGGCGGCCGCACCGACATTCCCGAACTATACCGGTTCTTCCGTAACTCCTTATGCGACCATCGTCGATCTCGGACCGACCGATCCCTTCGTTACCGCCAGCTTTTACGTTTCCAATGGCAGCCTGGTCGAGTCTGACAATGGTGCAACAGCGGTGCCGCTGGCTTCGGTCATCGTCAATCTTCAGGTGCAGTATGGAGTGGCCCCCGCGGGGAGCCAGTCGATCAGCTGCTGGACGGATGCGACGGGAAGCAATTGCTCCCCGGCTTCAGGCGACTGGTCGAATCCCACATCCGCCGATTTCGCCAGGATCAAGGCGATCAAGATCGCGGTGGTTGCCAGAAGCGACCTCAAGGAGAAACCGAGCGGAGGGGCGACTGCCTGCAATACCACCACTTTGGCGCCGATTTCCTGGTCATCGGTGGGGCTGCCTGCGGGCAGCAGTGCGCCCCCCACCATCGATCTTTCATCGGACCCCGACTGGCAGTGCTACCGTTACAAGGTCTATTCGACCATCATCCCCTTGAGGAACGTGATATGGGGAAATCTGTGAAAGGGCAGCAGGGCGCGGTGCTCATCATCGCGCTGATCGCGCTGGTCGCGATGTCGCTCGCCGGGATATCGATGATGCGCACAGTAGATACCACCAATGTGATTTCCGGCAACCTGGCATTCAACGAAGCAGCCATCCAGATGGAAGATGTGGGCGAAGAGGATGCGTACAGCTGGATCATTGCCAATCCCTACAGCAATCCGAGCGGCTGCCAGCAGTTGAGCTCCAGCTGCCCGAACTACTATTACCCGAACGTGATGCCGATGAATCAGACTACCAAGCTGCCCGATCCGGGGGCCGGGAATACGCTCAACTGGAGTCCGGCATCGACGACGGGGCTGCCTTCCGGCTATTCGGTCCAGTACCTCATCGAGAGGATGTGCGGAACGGTCGTAGGCGGTACCCAGACCGTTGCCGGAAGCCAGCCGACCTTCTCGAACTGCATGGCTTCCCCGGTTTACGACACAACCCAGAGCCCCCCGGCAGCGGTTTCCGGGATGGGGAGACTCTTCTTCAGGGTGACGGTCAGGGTGAGCGGACCCAGAAATACCAGCGGGCAGGCCCAGTATTTCATCGGGATGGAAGACAGCGTTGCGCCTTAGGGAAGCCCTGAACAAGTCCCGCGTGGCCGTGACGGGGATGAGACTCGCGAAGCGAGACGCAGCGAATGGTCATTCCCTTCGCAAATCGGGCGACAAGGAGGATCGCCCGTAAAGCCCCGTCCCTGAAGGGTTTCGTGAAGATCGAGCGCTCGCTTTGCCGCCCTCCTGGGCATTGTAGACCCGGCTACAACCTGCGTCGTGCGTCTGACGATCATCTCGATTTCACGGCAACACGGCTCATGTGCGACTTGTTCAGGGCTTCCTTAGGGAGGGGTGCGGATGACATGAAAAACGATATGGATTGCTTGACCACTGATTCGATTGATCAATTTATCTGAAAGGGAACATCATGAAACAGAAACTTCTCGTCGCCCTCATTTTCGGGCTCGGCACCATGACTCTCGCCACTACTGCGGCCCATGCGGACAGCAGCCACAGCAATAACGGCAATAACGATCATGAAAGCGAAGGCTCAAGCGGCACGACCAATTGCTCGAGGAGCGTCGTCAGCGCATGCGGGCTGCAGGTCGTCAAGTTCACCTGCCAGACTCAAGGCAGGTCCGACGACGACAAGAACGACAGCGAAGAGCATCAGAATGGCGAAAGCGATAACCGCGACAATGACAAAGACAACAATGGACACTCGTATACTCAAGACGACGAAGATTCCCCATCCAGTCATCCCGGGCAGGACTACAGCTTCAACTATACCGATTCGGACGGCGTCTCCCATCATGTCAGCACCAACCAGCGCATGGGAACCGCTCCCGACGGCAAGCTGACGATCTGTCACCGCATGGGCGGGGCAGAAGTCACGCTCAATATTCCGGACGATCAGATCAACGGCGTCAGGGCGCACGGCCATGGCGATCATGACATGGACACCATAGGTCGCTGCGAGGACCAGGAAGATGCGGAAGGGCACGACGATCCGGCGAAGGTGGCGGCAGCCCCCAAAGTGAGTCAGAAAACCCAGGTGACGAGCAGCGTGACGGCCTGTCTTGCCGCGCCTGCCGGAACTGCCGTGACTGTGAATCTTGCCAACGGCACGAGCTGGACCGGAGCTGCGCCGGGATGCAATGCGTCCGGCGTATCCTGCCAGCTGCAGTACGGCGGATCGATTACCGGCGGCGCGCTCCCCAACAGCGGCGCGCCCAACCGCGGCGCCGTCAAAACCCTGCGCTGATTTCAGGGGTGGGAGAGGGGGCGGATCATTCCGTCCCTTTTTTTCGGACGTAAAGCCGGTAGCGTTCATGCCTGTCTCCGGCTCTCGCGCCTTCCCACAGCTTTTCCAGACCTTCCGGCTGATACCTGCTGGACGAGACGGTCTGGATCAGCACCAGCTTGCAGGTCTTGTCGCGTTTGGTGTCTATTCCAAGATAATAATCGAGCATGGCGCGCTGTGCGTCACCGAGGTGTCGTCCTTCGATGCAGCCGTATCTGGCGGGAAGCGCAGTCCTCATCGACATGAACATTTCCCTGTAACTCTTGACCGAATCCAGGAAAGGGAGCCAGAGCGTCATCAGCAGGGTCCAGACCATCACGACCCCGCTCGCCCAGTTGATGACGGATCGCTTGCCGTTGTGCTCCGTCCTGAATGCCAATGTCATCCACAGCAGAGTTACGGAGAGGGCGAGAACGAACGGGAAGAATCCGAAATGGGCCGAGAATTCGGGGTGATAGTGATGGATCTTCGCTGCGAAATATTGCGGGTGACCTGTCATGAGAGCAATCCAGCCCACCCACAGCACCCCCGCCGTCATGCCGAAAGTGAGGATGCCGAACCAGTTGAAGGCGCTGGTCGCGCTGCGCTTCAGAGCATCGATGGAAGCCGTCGCGAGCAGGGAAAGCGGTAGCAGTATCGGCATCGCGTAGAGTTCGCGAGCCGTTTGCGTCATGGAGAGGATTGCCAGCATGGCAATGAAGAAGACGATGGGAAGCAGCATTTTTTCCTCGCCGAGCCGTCTTCTTTCATGCCAGAGCGAAGCTATGGCGAGCGGCAGGGTGGGCCAGGCGAACCACGGCAGCACACCGAGATAGAAAAACGGGTGATGCTGCACTTCCCTGCCGAGGCCGAGCGAGAGACTGAAACTCGAATGCCACCATGCGGAAAAAAGCGCGGGATGATCCTCATAAAGCAGATAGGGCCAGATGGACCAGGGCAGGAGGAAAACGGCTGCCGCCGCAAGAAAAGCTGCATAGCGCAGGTTGCGCCAGGGGCGTCCGAGCAGGGGAAGCAAAAGCAGGGGGGGGAGGAAAAAAGCGATGCCCACGAGGCCCTTGGATAGGAATCCGATGCCCATCCCGATGCCTGCGAGGCATCCCCCGAGCAGCGCCCTGTTCGGAAACAGGGCAAAGCCGCAGATCGCGACGGCGCACCCGGCGAACAGCGCAGAATCGGCAATCAACTGGTGTGCGTGCCCCAAAAGCCCCAGGCTGCCTGCCAGGATCAGCACGGCGTACCTGCCGTTGCCGTAAAGGATACGTCCGGCGAGCGCCGTAAAAATTAGCGAGATTCCCATATAGAAACCCGTGGCGAGGCGCATCGCATCCGGAAGGGAGAAGAGCGGGGAGAGGACCTTCCCGAACAGGGCGGCGGTCATGTAATAAAGCGGCGGGCTCGCAAAAGGCGCCTCGTCCGGAAGATGGAAGGTGAGCCAGTTCCCGCTCTGGATCATGTGGTACACGAGTCCGAAGTTGTAGGCTTCGTCGGGCTTCCAGGGCTCGTGCCCGACAAGGCCCGGAAGCATCCAGGCGAGCGCCAGGATCGCGATGAGCGCGACCTCGACCTTGTCAAGTGGCGGATTGGGTTCGGGTATGGGTTCGGAGTAGAACATTATTCGACCAGCTTGATCTCATCCCCGGCATGCGGCTCTCCGTCGGGATAGGCATGATTGAGGAGGCGCAGGTAGCCTGCCGCGTCTTTCCCCAGCGGAGACTTTGTCGCGTAGCGCTCGAAGGTGTCTCCCTCCGCGGCTCGCCTTACCGTGATTCTAAGGCCCTGGGCGAGCTTGCGCTCGGGATCCGACAGGGGGTGGAAGCTGTGGATCGCGCGCTCGATTTCCGGCCGTGCAAGAGTGAAGGTGGCGGAAGATTTGCTTGACCCAATGATGACGAAAAGCTTGTCGCCCATGCGGATTGCGGCGGCTTCCGCTCTCGGGGAGAATACCAGGATCGCCCCCGAAAATCCCCTCGACTGGAAATTGGACAATTCTCCTCGCCCGAAGCGCTGGATCAGAAAGTCTGCAGGATTGCCCTGGAATTTTGCAAGCCCGAGCGCCATCGCGGAATCCCCGTTCGTGGCGACGAGCCTCTGCGGGCTGTTCCTGACCGTCCAGCCGACCGGATATTGGAGCGCGATGCCGAACCCTGCATGCAGGAATTCGTTGTTCCTCACCACTCCCTGGGAAGGACTGTCTCCGAAAACGATACCGTCGATATGTTCGAGATAGACTCTTTTCCCAACGACGGGATGAGGGGAAACCTGGAGGGTTGCAGCTTCAGCCACGACCTGCTGCAGCCTCGCGTCGCTGTCCGGATGGGAGGCGAAAAGACCGTGATAGATGCGGGGTTCGCGATGCTCTTCCTTCGCCCGCTTGATGTCGAACTGCTCCTGGTTTTTGAGCACCGAAAGGACGTCGATCATCGCATGCGGGTCGTATCCCGTTCTGGCGAGATATCCGCTTCCCAGCCTGTCCGCCTCGAGTTCGTGCTCGCGCCCGTACCCGGAAAGCAGCGCACTCCCCGCGACATTGACGAGGTCGTATCCGCCGGGCGCGTTGATCTCGGGGACGAAAATGGAGGCGATCTGCACGCCGATGTTGGCTGCAGTGGCTGCCGTGTACTGCTTGACGGCATGGCGCGCGGTCACATGGCCGATTTCGTGGCCGAGGACTGCCGCAAGCTCGGCCTCGGAGCCGAGGTAGGGCAGAATGCCGCGCGTGATGTAGATGTAGCCGCCGGGAAGGGCGAAGGCATTGACCTCCGGGCTGTCCACCACGGTGAAATGGTATTGCAGGTTGGGTCGGTGACTGTTCGCCGCGAGCCGCTGCCCGACCCGGTCGACATAGCTCTGGAGTTGCGGAGAATCGTAGACCCCGTATTCCTTCCTGACTTCCAGATCGGATTTCCTGCCCAAAGCGATTTCGTCCGATTCCGACATCATGACGAAATCCTGTTTCCCGGAAACAGGATTTGTAGCACAGCCAGAGAGGGCGGCGAGCGCGAGCATGACGAGGAAAAGTGGCTTCATGTCTGCCGGTCAGTCTAGCGCATTTCAATGAAAAAGGCAGCCGAGGCTGCCTTTTGCGACCTCATGCGGGTACGGCTCAGGCGGCTGCCTTCTTCTTGCCATATTTCTGGCGGAATTTCTCGACGCGCCCTGCAGTATCGACGATCTTCTGCTTGCCGGTATAGAAAGGATGGCAGGCCGAGCAGACTTCGATGCGCAACGGCTTGCTGTTCGTCGAACGGGTCGTGAAAACCTCGCCGCAACTGCAGGTCACGGTGATTTCGTTGTATTCGGGGTGTATGCCTGATTTCATCTGCAGATCCTAAAGCGGTAAACCGCGTATTATCTTCCAAAAAATAACGTTCTGCAAGCCTCAGCCGCGCCGCATCGAATCGAAGAAGTCGGAGTTGGTTTTCGTGGCCTTGATCTTGTCGAGCAGGAATTCGATCGCCTCGAGGTCGTCCATGGGATAGAGCAGCTTGCGCAACACCCAGATTTTCTGCAGCACGTCGGGCTTGATCAGCAGTTCTTCGCGGCGCGTCCCGGAGCGGTTGACGTTGATCGCGGGATAAGTCCGTTTCTCGGCGATCCTTCTGTCGAGATGGATTTCCATGTTGCCGGTTCCCTTGAACTCCTCGTAGATCACGTCGTCCATGCGCGAGCCGGTATCGACCAGGGCAGTCGCGATGATGGTGAGCGATCCGCCTTCCTCGATGTTGCGCGCAGCGCCGAAAAAGCGTTTGGGGCGCTGCAGCGCATTGGCATCCACGCCGCCCGTCAGCACCTTGCCGGATGCGGGAACGACGGTATTGTAGGCGCGCGCAAGACGCGTGATCGAGTCGAGCAGGATGACCACATCCTTCTTGTGTTCGACGAGGCGCTTGGCTTTTTCCAGGACCATTTCTGCGACCTGGACATGGCGCGTCGCGGGCTCGTCGAAAGTGGAGGATACGACTTCGCCCCGTACGGAGCGGGTCATTTCAGTCACTTCCTCCGGACGCTCGTCGATCAAAAGGACGATCAGATGTACATCCGGAAAATTGGCGGCGATGGAATGCGCGATATGCTGCAGCATGACCGTTTTCCCGCTCTTGGGGGAGGCCACCAGCAGGCCGCGCTGCCCTTTGCCTATCGGCGCGATCATGTCGATCACGCGGCTGGTGATGTTTTCCTCCGACCGGTTGTCGCGCTCCAGGGTGAGCGGCTGGGTCGGGAACAGGGGGGTCAGATTCTCGAACAGGATCTTGTGCTTGGAATTTTCCGGGGGCTCGCCGTTGACCTTGTCGACCTTCACCAGCGCGAAATAGCGCTCGCCGTCCTTCGGGGTCCTGATTTCCCCCTCGATCGAGTCCCCGGTGTGCAGGTTGAAGCGCCTGATCTGGCTCGGGCTCACGTAAATGTCGTCCGGTCCCGCGAGATAGGAAATGTCGGGGGAGCGCAGAAAGCCGAAACCGTCCTGAAGCACTTCCAGCGTACCTTCGCCGAAAATGCTCTCGCCCTTTTTGGCCTGGCCCTTGAGCAGCGCGAAAATCAGCTCGTGCTTTCTGAGCCTGTTCGCGCCGTCTATTTCGTTGGTAATGGCCATTTCGACCAGCTGCGTGACCGGAAGGGATTTCAAATCGGATAGGTGCATTTGCGGAGAAACTCTTATGAAAGGGAATTTGTTATCGAAGGGGGATGCCTGCAAACGGATTGCAGGCCAATGAGCAAAGGTTAGCCGGTTTAAATGTGACTGTCAATAAAAGCCGCAAGCTGGGATTTCGCGAGTGCCCCAACCTTGGTTGCCGCCACTTCGCCGTTCTTGAAAATCATCAGGGTCGGAATGCCGCGTATCCCGTATTTCGGCGGGGTAGCCTGGTTTTCGTCGATATTGAGTTTCGCGACTTTGAGGCGCCCGGCATATTCCTGGGAGACTTCGTCGAGGATGGGGGCGATCATCTTGCAGGGGCCGCACCATTCAGCCCAGTAGTCTACAAGCACCGGAACCTGGGATTGCAGCACCTCTTCCTCGAAGGTGTCGTCAGTCACATAATGGATATGTTCGCTCATCAATGCCTCTCGGGATTTGCCAGGGGATGCGATATGCTAACCAAAATATTTTCTCATGGGAAGCGGAAAAGCAAAAATAACCCGCTGTTGCAGCTCGGCTGCTAAAATGGGAGTTTTAGCATTCGACATGAGGATGAACCATGACCTATGTAGTGACGGAAAGCTGCATCCGCTGCAAATATACCGATTGCGTCGATGTGTGCCCCGTGGATTGCTTTCGGGAAGGGCCGAATTTTCTGGTGATCGATCCTGACGAGTGCATCGATTGCACCCTTTGCGTTGCAGAATGCCCGGCCGAGGCGATTTTCGCGGAAGACGACGTGCCGGAGGATCAACTGAAATTCATCGCATTGAATGCAGAGCTCGCCAAAACTTTTACGTCCATCACCGAGAAGAAGGATGCACCCGAGGATGCGGACGAATGGCTGCACGTGAAGGACAAGCTGAAGTATCTGGAGCGCTGACGGCCGATCGATGCCGGTCGAGAAAAGGCAACTTTCGCCCGAATCCCTGCTGAGGGAGGCTGCGCGCGCGATAGTCGAAGAAAACCGTTCGGCCGACCTTTCCGGCGTCACGATTCTCCTTCCCAATCTCCAGGTCGCCTCTTCTCTCGGCATCCTGCTGCGGGAAGCGGCAGGATTGCCCTTCGTCCTGCTGCCTGAAATGCACACCCTGTCCGGCCTGGCCGCGGCTTTAGAATTCACGCCGGAGTCCCGCAGGATGGCCGGGATCTACCTTGCCCTCAGGGAAAAGAACTGGTTCAGGGAAAACGACCTGTGGCGGCTCTCCCGCGAGCTTCTCAAGCTCTTCGACGAGCTGACCCGATGGAGGGTGGCGCTTCCCGCAAGCCTGGAGAACTTTTCTGCGATGCTCGAGCAGGCTTACCGGGCAGATGCAGGCGGGCCGTTTCTGTTCGAGGCGAGGCTGGTGCACGAATTGTGGCATGCCATGGAGTCCGATGGCCTGAGCGAGGCAGCAGCCAGCCAGGTGAAGCTCGCGAATCTCGCGCAGAACGCATCGGGTCCCCTTTACGCCATCGGGCTGGACGATTTCACCCCTGCCGAGGAAGCCTTTTTCGCGGCATGGTCGCAAAGGGCGAGCGTGAAGCTGTTTCGTGAAGCGAGAAGCGGTATTTTCGGAAAAGTCTGGCCGCTGCAGGAAGAAGGGTTCACTCTCAAGTCCAGGGCCGAAGCCGCTAGAAGCGAGTGCAATCCGGTTTCGAATGTTGCGCTTTTCTGCGCCAACTCCCTGGAAGAAGAGGCCGAGGCTGCGCAGATCAAAATCAGGAAATGGCTTTTCGAAGGGAAAAGGCGCATCGCACTGGTTGCGCTCGACCGCCTGGCAGCGAGGAGGACTCGGGCGTTGCTGGAGCGGGCGCAAATTCTCGTGTCCGACGAGACCGGCTGGACTTTTTCGACCACTTCCGCGAGCACGGTGCTGGCTCGCCTGCTGGATTGTCTCGCCAGTGACTTTTATCACGAGGATATTCTCGATCTGCTGAAATCCCCCTTCATCTTTTCGGACTGGGAGGAGGGCGAGAAGAGAAGGGCCGCCTATTTTTTGGAGCAGGCCATCAGGAAGCATAGCGTCGTCTCGAATCTCGGGCATTACGCGAGGCTGGATCTGGAAGCGGAAGCGCGCAAGGCGCTCGAAGCATTGCGCGATGCTTCCCGGCGCTTTCCCAGGCGAGCCATGCCCCTTTCAGCCTGGCTGGATACGCTCTTCGACAGTCTGGAAGCCCTCGGCATCGCTGCGGGGCTGGAAGAAGACAGGGCAGGGGCCGAGCTTCTGCAGCGGCTCGATGTTTTGCGCAAGGAGCTTGCCGATGAAGCCGGGCGCTTCGGCTTCAGGGCATGGCGGCGCTGGCTGGACATGCAGCTCGAATCGGCAACTTTCAAGGACAGCGGCATCAGAAGCCCGGTGGTTTTCACCCACCTTCATGCCGCGAGGCTGCGCGAATTCGACGCGGTCGTCCTGCTGGGATGCGATGCCGCGCACCTGCCTGCCGAACCCGACCAGGGGATTTTTTTCAACCAGGCGGTCCGCTCCGAATTGAAACTTCCCCTGATGGAGGCGCAAAAGCGCAGGCAGCTCGATGACCTTGCCGGGTTGCTCTGCCGTTCGGAGGAAGTCTGGGCGAGCTGGCAATCCCTGAAGAACGGCGAGCCCAATCTGTTGAGTCCCTATCTCGAACAGCTCAACGCCTTCCACCATCATGCCTTCGGGTTTGACCTCGTCGATCGGGGATTTTCGAAGGCGATCCCGTCGATGCGCTTCGGGAACGCACGCAGTTCCATCGGGAAAACGGACTGCCCCGCGCCTGCCGTGGGTAACACCCTGGTTCCGCAGTCTATTTCGGCGAGCGGATATTCGAGTCTGCTTGCCTGTCCCTACCAGTATTATGCGGGCAGGATACTCGGGCTCGATCCGCTCGATGAGGCCGAAAAAATCCTGGAGAAAGCTGACTACGGCACCTATCTGCACAAAATACTTTATCTTTTCCACCGGCGGCATCCGAAAATAACGGGCCTTGCAGATGCCAGGGGCGAACTCGAAAGACTGAGCGACGAAGTGTTCAGGGATGCGGTCGAAGCGGACTATCTCAGCCACGGCTGGGCGCTGCGCTGGAAGGCGATGATTCCGCAGTATCTCGCATGGCAGGAGAAGCGCGAAATGGCCGGCTGGAAGGTCGAAAAAATCGAGGAGGACAGGTCGCTCGAAATTCCCCTGCGAGGCGGCAAAAAGCTCGTCCTCAGGGGCAGGCTGGACAGGGTGGATGTTTCAAGCGAAGGCCTTGCCGTCATCGATTACAAGACTCAAAGCGCGGGCATCCTCAAGGAGAAGCTTGCCGATCCCGGAGAAGATGTGCAGCTTGCGGTCTATGCATTGCTGCTCGGAGAGCCCGTTGTCGAGGCGGCTTTTCTCGGTCTGGACGGTGAAGTGAAGGAATTCACTCAGGAAGAAACAGGGGCATGCGAAAACAGGGAAAGGCTCGCCGAAATTTTCGATGAGCTGTATGCCGGGGCAAGACTTCCCGCGCAGGGGCTTGAGAAAGTCTGTTCCTATTGCGACATGCGTGGATTGTGCAGAAAGGATTACTGGGAATGAATCCCCTGGATCCTTCGACGAGCGTCGTCATCGAAGCCTGTGCGGGAAGCGGCAAGACCTGGCTTCTGGTCTCCAGGATCGTCAGAATCCTGCTGTCCGGGGCGCAGTTTTCCGAGATCCTTGCGATCACTTTCACGCGCAAGGCCGCACGGGAAATGCAGAACCGCCTGAGGGACTGGCTGAGGCTGATGGCCTTCGCGCCGGAACACGAAGCGAGGGCATTCCTGCGCGAGCGTTTTCTTTCCGAAGAAGAGATCGACAGCCTGCTGCCGAAAGCGAGAAATCTTTTCGAGGCTTCCCTGGCCACCCCGATGGCCATTACCACTTTTCACGGCTGGTTCCTCGAAATCCTGAGACGCGCGCCGCTCTCCTCCAACCTTGCGGGGGCAACCCTTGCCGAATCCGTTTCTCCATTGATGGAAGAAGCCTGGCAGCGCTTTGCCGAGGGGCTGCAATCGGATGAAAAAAATCCTGCCGCGATCCATCTCATGACGCTTTTCGCCGAATACGGCTTGTATAACACCCGCAAACTGCTGACCGGATTTCTGGAAAAGCGTGCTGAATGGTGGGCTTATACGCTGGGAAAAAAGGATCCCGCAGGATTCGCCCTGGAAAGATTGCGCATCGAGCTCGATGTCGATCCCGGCGAGGATATTCACGGGAAGTTCCGCTCCGACAGCGCCCTGATCGGATGGCTCGCGGAATATGCGGTCCTTCTGGGAATGAACACCGATGGCGACAAGGCGTTTGCGCTCGAACTGGAAGCTGCGCTTTCATCCGGCCGGATCGAATTCGAAGCCGTATGGCCGGTTTTTTTCACCGGGGCGGGAGGACTCAGGAACCGCAAGGAAAGCGCGGCCCAGGAAAAGCGCCTGGGAAGCGCAGGGCAGGCAAGATTCATCGGGCTGCACCGGGAAATCGGCAGCCGCCTCGAGAAAGTCCGCAATGCCCTCGTCCATCAGAAAATTTACCGGTTCAACGAAGCCGGGCTCCATGCGGGCCATGCCCTGCTCGGGTACTACCAGGCGCTCAAGGAAGAACTCGGGGTCATCGATTTCACCGATGTGGAATGGCGCACCCATACCCTTCTCAATCATTCCGAGCATGCCGAGTACATGCAGTACAAGCTCGATTCGCGCTACCGGCATATCCTGCTCGACGAATTCCAGGACACCAATCCCTTCCAGTGGCAGATTCTGAAATCCTGGTTTGCCGCATCGAATGAAGCCGGATTGCGCCCGTCCGTGTTCATGGTCGGGGACCCCAAGCAGTCGATCTACCGTTTCAGGGGGGCGGAGGCGCGCCTTTTCGATGTCGCATCCGGTTTTCTGCAGCAGGAATATGGGGCGATCCGCCTTTCGCAGAATCTCTCCAGGCGCAGCTCCCCCGTCGTGATCGATTGCGTCAACCGGGTTTTCCCGGATTTTGACCGGCACGAAGCTGCGCAGCAGGATCTTCCGGGAAGGGTCGAGGTGCTGCCGCTATCCGATCCAGAAAGGGTGGATGTCGAAGCATCTTCCGCCTTTCGGAATCCCCTCAAGGAGAAGCGGATTGAAGCAGCCGATCAAAAGCTCGAAATGGAGGCGAATGCCTTCGCCCAGAAGGTCCGGGAAATCGTCGGGCGCTATCCGGTCAGGAATCCGGACGGCACTTCTCGGGCGGCACGATACGGCGACATCATGGTGCTGGTGAGAAAAAGGGCGGGGCTCGAGGTTTACGAAAAGGCGCTCAAGGGGCTGTCCATTCCCTATGTCGGATCGAACCGGGGCGGATTGCTGGGAACTCTGGAAGCGCTGGATATCACCGCGCTGCTTTCCTTCCTGATCGCGCCCTTTGCCGATCTCCATCTCGCCCAGGTGCTCAAAAGCCCCATTTTCGGCTGCTCCGACGAGGAGCTGTCGAGCCTTGCCGCCGTCCGGGAAGGGCCGTGGTGGCAGCGCCTGCGGCAGGCGGGCCGTGATTCGCGGTTGGGCGAGGCCGCCATGCTGCTCGAAGCCTGGATGGAACTGACCGGGACCCTTCCGGTGCATGACCTGCTCGACCGAATCTATTTCGAGGGGGATATCCTGAACCGTTACCGGGATGCCGTGCCGGAATCGATGAAGGCATCCGTCGTCGCCAATCTCCAGGCTTTCCTCGAGCTTGCCCTGGAAGTCGATTCCGGCCGCTATCCCAGTCTGCCGAAATTCATGGCCGAGCTTGCGATCCTGCGTTCCAGCGAAGAGGCTCCGGACGAGGGCATTCTCGGGGAAGTGGGCAATGCCGTCAGGTTCCACACGATACATGGCGCGAAAGGGCTGGAATCCCCCATTGTATGGCTGCTCGGGGCGAATGGTTCCGGGGATGCCAGGGAAGACAATTACAGCGTGGTTTGCGACTGGCCTCCGGAGGGGGAAAGCCCTTCCCATTTTTCCCTGCATTCGGTGAAGGAGGAAAAAGGATCCGGAAGAATGGCCTACTTCGCGCTTGAGGCGGGACATGCCGAAAGGGAGGATGCCAACCTGCTTTATGTTGCAATGACGCGGGCGGCCCAGGCGCTTTTCGTGAGCGGCTCTCCCGGCCGCGCATCGCGAAGCTGGTACATGAGGATCGCCGATGCCGCTGCCGAACCGGAAAGCTATGTTCCTGTCGAGGCGGTGGAGGCCGTCGAAGAAACAACGCCTGTCGAGGATTTTGCCTGGCTGAAAGTCCCCATTCCCGCCGGCTCCCGCGAGCCCTCCACTCCGGAGATGCGCTACGGCATCAGGCTGCATGCAGTTTTGCAGAACGGATTGTCGGGAGACGAGGAAGAAGAGCTTGCGAACGATGCGAGGAGAATACTCGAATCCCCGCAGCTTGCCCGTTTCTTCGATCCAGAATGCCATGTTTCGGCGAAAAACGAGGCTTCTTGGGTTTCGGAAAAGGGGGAAGTCAGGCGCATGGATCGGCTGGTCGAGTTCGAGAATGAAATCTGGATACTCGATTACAAGACCGGGGATGCGCACGAGTCCCATCGCGAGCAGCTTGAAGAATACCGGCGAGCGATGCAGTCGGTTTTTGCGAAGCCGGTAAGGTGCGCCCTGATCTTCACCGACGGAACGCTGGTCGAAGTTTAGGTCGGCAGCACCCGATCGAGCTTCCAGATCTCGCTGTTGTAGTCGAGCATGGTCCGGTCTGTTGAAAACTTGCCGCTGGAAGCGGTGTTCAGGATGCTCATCCTGATCCAGTTCTCCCGGTCGGCATAAGCTCTTGCCGCCTTTTCCTGCGCATCCACATAGCTCCTGAAGTCCGCTGCCACCATCCAGGGGTCGTCGGAACTGTAGATCGAGTGGATGATGCAGTCGAAAATGCGGTGTTCGAACTTGTTGAAATAGCCGGATTCCAGCAGCTGCATCACGCGCTGCAGATCTTCGTCCCCTGCCACGATTTTGCGTGGATTGTAGTTGCGCTTGGCGGCTTCGACTTCTCCTGCATCGAGCCCGAACAGGAAGAAATTTTCCTTGCCGACTTCTTCCTGGATTTCGATGTTGGCGCCGTCCAGAGTGCCGATGGTGACCGCACCGTTCATCATGAATTTCATGTTTCCGGTGCCCGATGCTTCCTTGCCTGCAGTCGAGATTTGCTCGGAGAGGTCGGTTGCGGGGCAGATGGTTTCCATGACGGAGACGCGGTAATTCGGCATGAAGGCGACCTTCAGCAGGCCATGCGCCGATTTGTCGCTGTTGACGATGCTGGCCACGTTCGAGATCAGCTTGATGATGCATTTGGCCATGTAATATCCGGGGGCGGCCTTGCCGCCGATCAGCACCGAACGGGGTGTCCAGTTCCCGGTGTCGCCGCGCTTGATCCGGTTGTAGAGGTGGATGACATGCAAAATGTTGAGGAGCTGGCGCTTGTATTCGTGCATGCGCTTGACCTGGACATCGAACATCGAATCGGGATCGAATTTCACGCCGCAATGTTCCTCGACGGATTCGACGAGCTTCAGCTTGTTGGCGCGCTTCACTTCATGCCAGGCTGTCCTGAATTCGGCGTCCTCGGCGTAGGGTGCGAGCTTTTTCAGTTCGGACAGATTCGTGATCCAGCCTTCGCCGATCTTTTCAGAGATCAGCCTGGCAAGATTCGGATTGCACCATGCGAGCCAGCGGCGCGGGGTGACACCATTGGTCTTGTTGTTGAACTTTTCGGGAAAGAGCTCGTAAAAGTCCCTGAAGAGCCCTTTCTTCAGAAGATCGGAATGGAGTTCTGCCACGCCGTTCACCGAGAAGGACCCCACGATCGCAAGATAGGCCATCCGCACATGGGGGACCGGTCCTTCCTCGACGAGCGACATCCTGGCCTGCCTGTCGCTGTCCCATGGCCAGCGGCTTGCTACCATGGTAAGAAAGCGAGCGTTGATCTCAAAGATGATTTCGAGCAGCCTCGGCAGCAGCTTCTCGAACATCCTGACCGGCCATTTCTCGAGCGCCTCGGGCAGCAGGGTATGGTTGGTGTAGGCCATGGTTCTGCTGGTGATGTCCCACGCTTCATCCCATCCGAGGCCGTGTTCGTCCATCAAAAGGCGCATCAGTTCCGCAACCGCGCAGGTCGGATGCGTGTCGTTGAGCTGGAAGCAGTTCTTTTCGGCGAATTCGGAAAAATCGTTGCCGTGGGATCCGGTCCAGCGCTGCAGCACGTCCTGCAGGCTCGCCGAGGCGAGGAAATATTGCTGTCTGAGCCGCAACTCCTTGCCGTTTTCGCTGGCGTCGTTGGGATAGAGCACCATCGTGATGTTTTCGGCAGCATTTTTCGCGGAAACCGATTCGGCATAACCTCCTGCATTGAATTCCGCCAGATTGAATTCGTCCGTGGCTGCTGCCTTCCAGAGCCTCAGGGTGTTGACCGTGCCGTTTTTGTAGCCGGGAATGGGTACGTCGTAGGGAACGGCAAGAACGTCGCTGGTATCCACCCAGCGCATTCTCAGCTGCCCGTTGTCGGACCGGTAGGATTCGCTGCGTCCTCCGTAATGGATGCGCTGCATGTATTCGGGCCGCTCGATTTCCCATACATTGCCGTCCCTCAGCCAATGGTCGGGTTCCTCGACCTGGTAGCCGTTGACAATGAGCTGCCTGAACATGCCGTATTCGTAGCGGATACCGTAACCCATGACCGGGAGTTGCAAGGTGGCGCAGCTGTCGAGAAAGCAGGCAGCAAGGCGGCCGAGTCCCCCGTTTCCGAGGCCGGCATCCTTCTCCTTTTCGGTCAATTCTTCGAGAACCAGCCCCAGTTCCATCATGGCGCGCTCGGTTTCGTCCGTGACGCCCAGATTCAGCATGGCATTGCCGAGCGCCCGGCCCATCAGAAATTCGAGGGAGAGGTAATAGGTGTGTTTGCAGTCCGTTTCCTGGTAGGCGTACCGGGTTCTCTGCCAGCGCTCCATCAGCCTGTCGCGCAAGGTGATGGCGAGCGCGCTGTAAACGTAATGCACGGACTTCGAATACTTGTCCCGGCCCAGGGTACGGGTGAAATGGCGCCTGAAATCCTCGATGAGGTCGCTTCTCCCCATGCCCAGGGGCGGGAGCTCGGTGATGTTGGGAACGGGTTTGCTTCTGATCAGGGGTTTGTTGGGCATGATGAGCGAACTGGAGTCTGTTGCCATGATTCTACTCCAAAAAGGGCCTTATCCTTTGTGAAATGTTTTAGAATGAGTCATTGCACAATAGTTATGATGGGGGAGACATGCCGGTTCGGATTGTGGAGACGACGCCTTTTGACGACCAGCGTCCCGGCACTTCGGGGCTGCGCAAGAAAGTCGCAGTTTTCAGGCAGAAGCATTATCTGGAGAACTTCGTCCAGTCGATTTTCGACAGTATCGATGCGCCTTCCGGGGGCACCCTGGTGCTTGGAGGAGACGGGCGTTATTACAACCGGGAGGCGATTCGCATCATCATCGGCATGGCGGCAGCCAACGGCTTTTCCAGGGTGATCGTGGGCATGAGCGGCATTCTTTCCACGCCTGCTGCGTCCCTGCTGATCCGCAAGCGGGGCGCTTTCGGGGGAATCATCCTTTCTGCGAGCCACAATCCCGGAGGTCCCGATGGCGATTTCGGGATCAAGTACAACTCCGGGAACGGCGGGCCTGCGCCAGAGAAACTGACGGAGGCGATTTTCGCGAAGAGCCGTTCCATTTCGCAGTACAGGATTCTCGATGGTGCTGAAATCGACCTGGACAAAATCGGGGAAAGCAATTTCGGGAACATGGTCGTGGAAGTGATCGACCCGGTCTCGGATTATGCCGAACTGATGGAGTCCCTTTTCGATTTCGAACTGATGCGAAATTTGCTGCAGGGCGATTTTTCGATCTGTTTCGATGCCATGCATGCGGTGACCGGCCCCTATGCCCGCGAGATCCTGGAGAACAGGCTGGGGGCGAAGCCGGGTTCGGTGGTGAATGCAATTCCCCTTGCCGATTTCGGCGGAGGGCATCCGGACCCCAATCTCACCTATGCTGAAGACCTGGTGAAGATCATGTACGGCGAAGATTCGCCCGATTTCGGCGCGGCATCCGACGGGGACGGGGACAGGAACATGATCCTGGGAAGACATTTTTTCGTCACCCCTTCCGACAGCCTTGCGGTCATTGCAGCCAATGCGCGTCTCGTCCCGGGTTACCAGGAAGGGTTGAAGGGGGTCGCCCGTTCCATGCCGACATCGGGTGCCGTGGATCGGGTCGCAAAATCCCTGAATATTCCCCTGTTCGAGACCCCGACCGGATGGAAATTCTTCGGCAATCTGATGGATGCGGGGCGCGTCACGCTTTGCGGAGAGGAGAGCTTCGGCACCGGATCAAGCCATGTCAGGGAAAAGGACGGGCTGTGGGCGGTGCTGTTCTGGCTCAACCTGATCGCGGCAAAGCGCATGTCGGTCGAGGCGATATTGAAGGAGCACTGGAAGCAGTTCGGGCGCAATTTCTATTCGCGCCACGACTACGAAAATCTTTCCCTGGAAGCGGGGAAGGCCGTGATCGAAACCGTGCGAGCCCGTTTTCCCGATCTTGCCGGGAGCACCCTCGGAAAATACCGGGTGGATTTCTGCGACGACTTCAGCTATCTCGACCCGATCGACGGCAGCCTGAGCACGGGGCAGGGACTGCGCATCATCTTCACCGACGGCTCCCGCATCGTCTACAGATTGTCGGGGACCGGAACCGAGGGCGCGACCCTCAGGATCTATCTCGAATCCTTCGAAATGGATCCTGCAAGGCATGGACTGGACGCCCAGGATGCGCTTCTTGATCTGATTTCGATCTCCCGGGAAATCTCCAGACTCGAAGAAAAAACCGGAAGAGTCATTCCCACCGTGATTACCTGAGCGCAGATTTCATGCGCTGCAGGGCTTCGGCAAGGCGCGATCGAGGGCAGCCGAAATTGAGCCGGACAAATCCATGGCAGCCGAAATCCGCGCCGTCCGAGAGACCCACTCCGGAATTTTCGAAGAAAAGCGCGGGATTTTCGATATGCCTTGCATCGATCCAGGCGAGGTAGGTTGCTTCCACATGCGCCATGGCAAGACCCATTTGCGGAATCGATTGCTCGACGAGATCCCGGTTTCTCGCCAGGTAATCGATCAGGTCAAGATGCCATTTGCTGCAATCGCGATAGGCGGCGAGCGCGGCCGTGTATCCCAGGGCATTCACATGCGGCACGATGCCGGCCATGGCCCCTGAAAAGCGCTGCCTCAATCCGGGGTCGGGAATGATCGCGAAGGAGACGGAAAGCCCCGGGATGTTGAAGGTCTTGCTCGGTGCCATCAGGGTGATGGTGCGTTTTTCGATTTTTTTGGAGAGGGACGCTATCGGCACATGCCTTTTTTCGCCATCGAGCAGGAGGCCGCAATGGATTTCGTCCGAGCAGATGAAAAGATCGTGTTTTTCGCAAAGCTGCGCGATTTTAGAAAGCTCATCTTCATCCAGCACCCTTCCCACCGGGTTATGCGGATTGCAAAGCAAAAAGAGCCTGCTTTGCGGGAGGATCGCGCGTTCCAGCGCTTCGAAGTCGTACTCCCAGCGCCCATTTTGCTGAACGAGAGCGGCTTGCGAAACCGAAAGCCCGGAATGGACCGGCGCTGAAAGGAAGGGGGGGTAGATCGGCACCGCCGTGACGACGCTCTCTCCCTGATCACAGATTGCCCTGCAGGCGAGATTGAGTCCGGTGACAAGCCCAGGCAGCCAGAGGATGGCCTCGCTTTCGACCTGCCAGCCGTATTCGGCGTCTAGCATGGAGACGACGGTTCGGGTGAGTTCCTCGGGAGGGTGGGTGTAGCCGAAAATGCCGTGTTCGATGCGATGCGCCAGCGCCTCGACGATGGCGGGCGGGGCCATGAAGTCCATGTCGGCGACCCATAGCGGGAGGATGTTTCTTCCTTCGTACTTGTCCCACTTGATGCTGGACGTGCCGCGCCTGTCGACGATTTCGTCGAATCCGTGATCAGGCATGGGATTCGAGTTCGTTCCTGTACTGGTCCGCGTTTTCGACATAATGACGGGCGTTCGCCCTGATCGCTTCGATTTCTTCTGCGGTCAATTCCCTGATCACCTTTCCCGGGGAGCCCACGACCAGGGAACCGTCCGGGACGATCTTGCCTTCCGTGACCAGGGTATTGGCGCCGATCAGGCAGTTTTTGCCTATTTTCGCTCCGTTCAGGACCACGCTCCTGATCCCGATCAGGGTGTCATCCCCGACAGTGCAGCCGTGCAGCACGGCAGCGTGTCCCACCGTCACGCCGCTGCCTATTTCCAGCGGGCTGCCCGCATCGACATGCAGCACCGCGCCATCCTGGATATTGGTGTTTTCCCCGATGCGGATTGAATCGACATCCCCCCTGACCACGGCGCCGAACCAGATGCTGACGTTGTTTTCGAGCACCACGTTGCCGACCACGGTGGCGTTTTCAGCGACGAAATATTCGCCCTGCAATTGCGGAGTCTTGCCCGCCACCCTAAAGATCATTCGCGAATTCCCGCTGCAGCGATCTGTCCATCCTGGATCGAAGTCACGCCGCTCACGCCGATCGCCCCAACCATTTCCCCGTCGAGCACTATGGGCAGCCCCCCTTCGACGGGGATCATGCCGGGCAGGGCGAGCACTCCGAGCCTGCCGTCCGTGATCCGCTTTTCCCATTCCTTGGTAGGGCGCCTGAAGGCGATGGCCGATTTTGCCTTGGCGATGGCAATCTCCACGCTGCCGAACTGGGTGCCGTCGGCTCGCTCCAGATAAAGGAGATGCCCTCCATCGTCGACGATGGCGACGACGACCGGCCATCTGTTGGCATCCGCTTCGCGCCTTGCAGCTTCCGCTATTTTTTTGGCTTTGGATAAGGTCAGTTTTTTCATGAGTTCAAAGGAGTGGCACGATCAGCAGCGCCACGATGTTGATGATCTTGATCAGGGGATTGATGGCGGGGCCTGCAGTATCCTTGTAAGGGTCGCCCACCGTGTCGCCGGTGACTGCAGCCTTGTGCGCTTCCGAGCCTTTCCCGCCGTAATTGCCCTGTTCGATGTATTTTTTGGCATTGTCCCATGCCCCGCCCCCGGTTGTCATCGAAATCGCGACGAAAATGCCGGTGATGATGGCGCCGACCAGCACTCCGCCCAGGGCCTGCGGCCCGAGCAGGAGGCCGACCGCAACCGGAACGGCAACCGGCAGCAGGGAAGGGACGATCATTTCGCGGATCGCGGCGCGGGTCAGCATGTCCACCGCCTTCGAGTAGTCGGGTTTTGCAGTTCCCGCCATGATGCCAGGGATTTCCCTGAACTGGCGTCTGACTTCGACCACGACCGAACCCGCTGCCCGCCCCACCGCTTCCATGCCCATCGCACCGAAAAGATAGGGCACCATGCCGCCGAGAAAGAGCCCGATGATCACCCTGTGGTCGGAAAGGTCGAAAGAAAGCACTTCGCCCTTTGCTGAAAGCGCATGGGTATAGTCGGCGAACAGGACCAGCGCGGCAAGCCCTGCAGAACCTATGGCATAGCCCTTGGTCACCGCCTTGGTGGTGTTGCCCACCGCATCGAGTGGATCGGTGATGTTCCTGATTTCTTCGGGCAGTTCGGCCATTTCGGCGATTCCGCCCGCATTGTCCGTGATCGGGCCGTAGGCATCAATCGCCACGATGATGCCGGTCATCGAAAGCATCGCGGTTGCTGCAACCGCGATGCCGTAGAGCCCTGCCAGCCAGTAGGCTGCGCCGATCGAGGCGCAGACCGATAGCACGGGAAGCGCCGTGGATTTCATGGAAACGCCGAGCCCTGCGATGACGTTGGTGCCATGTCCTGTGGTGGAAGCCTCTGCGATATGGCGAACCGGAGGATATTCCGTTGCCGTGTAGTATTCGGTGATGAGTACCATCGCGCCGGTGAGGAAAAGCCCGATGAGGGAACTCAGGTAAAGGTCCAGCGGCCCCACGAATCTTTCGCCTTCCATGATGCCCCCTCCCATCAGCCAGAAGGTGATGGGGTAGAAGGCAAGAAGCGCAAGTACGCCCGAGACGATGAGGCCGCGGTAGAGCGCATTCATGATCTTGCCGCCTTCTCTCGCCTTGACGAAAAAGGTACCGATGATCGATGCGATAATGGAGAAGCCGCCGAGGGCGAGCGGGTAGACCACTGCCTTGTCCTGCGCTGCCACGCTCGCCCCCTTCATCATCATGGCGCCAAGCAGTATGGTGGCGATCAGGGTCACGGCATAGGTTTCGAAAAGATCCGCAGCCATGCCGGCGCAGTCTCCCACGTTGTCGCCGACGTTGTCTGCGATCACTGCGGGATTTCTGGGGTCGTCCTCGGGAATCCCGGCTTCCACCTTGCCCACGAGGTCAGCCCCCACATCCGCGCCTTTGGTGAATATGCCGCCCCCGAGCCTGGCGAAGATGGAAATCAGGGACCCGCCGAATCCGAGCCCGATCAGGGGATCGAGTACGCCGGTCTCAACTCCGCCTGCAGAGAGCCAGGCATAATAACCCGCCACCCCGAGAAGTCCCATGCCCACGACCAGGAGCCCCGTGATGCTTCCGCCCCTGAATGCGACATTGAGCGCGGCATTGAGGCCATGCTTCGCGGCTTCGGCGGTTCTGACGTTGGCGCGCACCGAAACGTTCATGCCGATGAATCCTGCGGTCCCGGACAGCAGCGCGCCGATGGCGAAGCCGATCGCAGTCTTCCAGCCGATCGCAAAGCCGATCAGGAGGAAAAGAACGAAGCCCACCAGAGCGATGGTGGCATACTGGCGTTTGAGGTAGGCGGTGGCGCCTTCCTCGATTGCGGAAGCGATCGCTTGCATTCTTTCGGAGCCGGCAGGCTGGTCAAGAATCCATTTGCCTGACAGGATGCCGTAGAGAATTGCAATTGCGGAACATGCGAGGGCGAATATCAGACCGGCGGACATCATTGCCTCCTCTATTTTCAATTTTTAGATCTGGAACTCCCCCGCGAGTTTTTTATCGACGGCGATATTCCTGAGCCTCACATAGTCGGGGAGCCCGTTCCGATAAGGCGGATAATCTTCTCCTGCGATCAGCGGCAGCAGGTAGCCCCTGCAGGCTTCGGTGATGCCGAAACCGTCTTCAGAGATGAAGTTTGCGGGCATTTTCTTTTCCACGTTCGCAACATCCTTCAACTCGGCCACGCCGATTTCCCAGGAATAGGGCTGGTCGGATTTCCTGACGATGGTCGGCATGACGGAATTTTTTCCGGAGAGCGCGAGTTCCACTGCGGCCCGTCCGACCGCATAGGCTTGTTCGACATCCGTTTTGGAGGCGATATGGCGCGCTGCGCGCTGCAGGTAATCGGCAACCGCCCAATGATATTTGTAGCCCAGCTTTTCGCGGCAAAGATTGGCGATGAGGGGCGCGACGCCGCCCAGTTGGGCATGGCCGAAAGCATCCGTGAGGCCCTGGTCGGAAAGGAATTTTCCCGCTTTATCCTGAACGCCTTCGGATACCACGATGGAGCAGTAGCCATGGCGCTTCACCATCTCCTCCACGCGCAAGAGGAAGCTGGTTTCGTCGAAAGGCACTTCCGGAAACAGGATCACGATGGGCAATGGGCAATCCGGGCTGCTGGCAAGACCCCCTGCTGCGGCGATCCAGCCTGCATGACGCCCCATCACTTCGATCACGAAAATTTTGGTCGAGGTCTTGGCCATGGAAGCCACGTCGAAGCTCGCTTCCTTCACCGAAGTGGCGATGTATTTGGCGACCGAACCGAATCCCGGGCAACAGTCGGTGACAGGCAAATCGTTGTCCACCGTTTTGGGGACATGGACTGCGATGATGGGATAGCCGAGCGTACTGGAGAGCTGGGAGACCTTGAGGCAGGTGTCGGCGGAGTCCCCTCCGCCGTTGTAGAAGAAGTAGCCGATGTCGTGGGCCTTGAATACCTCGATCAGGCGTTCGTACTGGGCCTTGTGGGTATCCAGCCCCTTGAGCTTGTAGCGGCAGGAACCGAATGCGCCGGACGGGGTGTGTTTCAGGGCCGATATCGCATCGAAGGATTCGAGGGAAGTGTCGATCAGGTCTTCCTGGAGTGCGCCGATGATGCCGTTTCTTCCGGCGTAGACCCTGCCTATCCTGTCCGGGTGGGCCCGTGCCGTTTCGATCACGCCGCAGGCGGATGCATTGATGACCGAAGTGACTCCCCCGGATTGGGCGTAGAAAGCATTTTTGGCGGCCATGTTTTTCCTTGTCTGGGACTATTATGAATTCTAGAACATTCCAGAATACATTTTGCCGAAAATGCCCCTTGGGAGCTTTCAGGCGGCAAGCGCTGCGAAGATTGCGTTTCTGATTTCTTCGACCGTGCCGATTCCGGATATCTTCACGTATCCGGGCGCGCGGCAGTCCCCCTGTCTGGCCCAGGCCGAATAATAGTCGACCAGGGGCCTCGTCTGGGAATGGTAGACTTCCAGACGTTTCTTGACTGTCTCCTCGCTGTCGTCTTCGCGCTGGATCAGCGCTTCCCCGCTGATATCGTCGCGCCCTTCCGTCTTGGGCGGATTGTAAAGAATATGGTAAGTCCGGCCCGAGGCGAGATGGACGCGTCGCCCGCTCATGCGCTTCACGATTTCCTCGTCCGGAACATCGATTTCGATCACGTAATCGACGTCTATCCCGGCCTCCTTCATCGCTTCGGCCTGGGGAATGGTGCGGGGAAAGCCGTCCAGAAGAAATCCTCGGCTGCAGTCGGGATTCGTTATCCTGTCCTTCACGAGACCGATGCAGATGTTGTCCGAGACCAGCTTGCCGGAATCGATGATTTTTTTCGCTTCCTGTCCCAGGGGAGTGCCGGCTGAAACGGCAGCCCTCAGCATGTCGCCTGTCGAAATCTGGGGAATGCCGAACTTTTCCCTGATCAGATTGGCTTGCGTTCCCTTGCCCGCCCCCGGGGGGCCCAACAATATCAGTCTCATTTTTTTTCCTCACATAAAAAATTTCTGACCCGTTCCAGGTCTTCAGGGGTATCCACTCCGGCATGCGGGGCATCCGCCTCGATCACGCCTATCTTGTATCCGTTCCACAGCAGGCGCAGTTGCTCCAGCGCTTCGAATCTTTCAATTGTGGCCTGGGGGAGGGCGGAATAAGTCCCGAGGAAGCCGGCGCGGTAGGCATAGATCCCGATATGGCGAAAGGCCGGCAATCCTTCCGGGAGCGGGTCGATTCCGGACGTATCCCTGGCGAAAGGAATTTCGGCCCGGCTGAAATAGAGCGCATGCCCTTTCGCATCCAGAACGACCTTGACGACATTCGGGTTCTGCATCTCGGCCCGGGAGAGAATGGGGCAGCAGGCGGTCGCCATCCGGATTTCAGAATCCTTGGCGAGTGCTTTTGCAACCTCGGCAATCAAGGACGGTTCGATCAGGGGTTCGTCCCCCTGCACGTTGACGATGAGGGTATCGGCAGGCCAATCGCGGGCAACTTCTGCTATCCTGTCGGTGCCGGAAGCGTGATTCGGGGACGTCATCCTTGCCTTGAAGCCGTGTTTTTCGACTGCGGATGCAATCGCTTCGCTGTCGGTTGCGACCCAGACTTCCCTTGCGCCGCTTGCCGCTGCCTTTTTTGCGACATGCACCACCATCGGGATACCGTCTATTTCAGCAAGCGGCTTTCCCGGGAGCCTGGAGGACGCGAAGCGCGCAGGAATGACTGCGATGAAATCGGCCATTCAGACTTCTTCTTCAGGGGCAAGCTTCCTGGCCTCGTCTTCCAGCATCACGGGAATGCCGTCCCTGATCGGGAAGGCGATTCTGTCGGGCTTGCAGATGAGTTCTCGGGCTTCCTTCCGGTAGACCAGAGGCCCCTTGCACAGGGGGCAGACGAGAATGTCGAGCAGTTTAGGATCCATTTGTCATTCCAAGAGTTTTTAGAATCAGTTCGGCGAGGCCCGGATCGACTTCCGCCGCTACCTGCAAAAACCAGCATTTTCCCGGAGCGAATCCCCTACATTTTATAGCATCTTTTTCAGTCATGAGGATGATGTCGCAATTTTCGAATTCGAGATCTTCAGCCCTGTAGGGATGGTGGTCGGGGAACGGGTGGGGCGTGAATTGCAATCCGAGGGCGGAAAGATGGGCGAAGAATCTGTCCGGATTGCCTATGCCTGCGATTGCATGGATGTTTTTCCCTGAGAAATCGACGGCATTCGCAGAAATTTCAGGATGATCCAGGTCGATAAAGCGGGTGCCTGAAAGCCTCATCCTGAATGTCGGGACGGGACCTTCAGTTGGGAATTCGCCGCCATTGAGGACGATGGCGTTCACCTGTTTCAATCGGCCAGGAGGTTCCCGCAACGGCCCTGCCGGGAGGAGCAGTCCGTTTCCCAATCCTCTGGAGGCGTCGATCACGGCGATTTCGAAATCGCGGCGGAGTGCGTAGTGCTGCAGCCCGTCGTCCCCGATCAGGATGTCGCACTCGGGATGGGTATCCAGAAGCATTTGTGCGGCTTGTCCCCTTTTTCTCCCCACCCACACGGGAAATCCTGTTTTCCTCAGCAATATCGGTTCGTCTCCGACGTCTTCGGGGTGGCTCGATTCTTCGACTGGAATCGGCTTGGACGCCCTGCCGCCGTAGCCCCGGCTCACGATGCCGGGATGCAATCCCAGGTCGGATAGGGCTTTTGCGAGCGCCATAACCAGCGGGGTTTTGCCGCTTCCTCCCGCCGTGATGTTGCCTACGATCACCACCGGAACAGGCAGCTTTGTCGATTCGAGGAGGCCATATCGGTAGAAGAGACGCCTGAGATGGACGAGCAGCCCGAACAGGAGGCCGAAAGGCAAAAGGAGAATGCGCAACGGGGAGCGCCAGGCATCTTCCAGCCGGTGCATTACTGCGACTGCGTGGTGAAGGTGATGTGGGTATAGCCAGAAACCCTTGCAGCTTCCATGACATTGACGACCGACTGGTGCGTCGATTTGGCGTCGGCACTGATGACGATGACAGGATCCTTCTGATCCCCCGCCGCCTTGCGCAATTCGAGGCTCAGGGCATCTACCGTGCTGGAGGAGACGATGCTGTCGTTCACCATGTAATGCCCGCGGGCATCGACCGTGACATTGATCGGATTCGGCTGTTGCGGAGGTTTCTCTGCCGAGGCTTCGGGCAGGGTGATCTTGAGTTCGCCGAACCTGGAATAGGTGGTCGTGACCATCAGGAAGATCAGGATCACGAGCAGGACGTCGATCAGGGGCACCAGGTTGATTTCCGGCTCTTCCCTGAGTTTGCCGCGTCTGAAGTCCATGTCAGTCCTGACGTTCGCCGTGAACGATTTCGATCAGCTTGATCGCTTCATGTTCCATTTCGACGACGAGCGTCTCGATTTTTCCCCGGAAGTGACGATAGAAAATCATGCTCGGGATGGCCACTGCAAGGCCGAACGCGGTATTGTAGAGCGCGACCGAAATGCCGTGGGCAAGCATGGTGGGGTTGGCTCCCGATGACGACTGGGAGCCGAACAGCTCGATCATGCCGATCATCGTGCCGAAGAGTCCCAGAAGCGGGCTGATCGAGGCGATCGTTCCCAGCGTGGTCAAAAAGCGCTCCATCTCGTGAACGGCGATCCTGCCGGCTTCCTCGATGGATTCTTTCATGATTTCCCTGGAGTTTTTCGAGCTCTTCAGCCCTGCGGCAAGGATGTGTCCCAGAAGGGGGGCGTCCTTCGAGGAAAGCTTGGAAATCATTTCCTGCGTGGCCCCGTTCCTCTTGAGTTCCTGGGCGATTCTGGGGAGCAGTGTTTTCGGGGCGACCACGCTTTGCCGCAGCGAGATCAGGCAATAGACGATGATCATCACCGATACCAGGGATGCGATGAGAATCGGCCAGATCGGCCAGCCGGCAGCTTCAATGATGGCGAACACGAATTCCTCCAAGAATAGGCCGATACTTTAGCCTGCTGAGCAGATTTCGGCAAGTTGGACGATAACCGCCGAATACTTAAGGTGTTTTTAAGTATCCACATTTTCTGTGGATAAGTGTGTTGGTAACTCGCTTTTTCGATGCTTAAGTAAGCTTCCAGTAAGGTTTTTATCGGCACGGGTCAAATTTTGAGCTTATTAAAAAATGCATACAAAACAGTGTGTTGTAATTGTTGTTGCAATATTCATGGGGCGCTGCACGAATTCAGCCCATTGTTGTTGATGACGTTGAGATAAAATGCCGAGGATGAACATGATAGTGACGGTCAGCGAGCTCAACCGGTCTGTGCGCCAGTTGCTCGAGCAGAATCTTCCCCTGATGTGGGTCACGGGGGAAATATCGAATTTCACGAGAGCCGCTTCCGGGCATTGGTATTTTTCGCTGAAGGACGATTCGGCTGCGGTGCGGTGCGTCATGTTCCGCCAGAAGAACCAGTTGCTGGACTGGATACCTCAAGAGGGCATGCAGGTGGAAGCGCGGGCCCTGGTAACGCTTTATGAAGCCAGGGGGGATTTTCAGCTGGGGGTCGAAGCGTTGCGCAAGTCGGGGCAGGGGGCGGTTTTCGAGGCATTTCTGAGACTCAAGGAAAAGCTGGGAAAAGCCGGACTGTTCGAACCCGAACGCAAGCAGGCAATTCCCGCTTTCCCGAAAAGGATAGGCGTCATCACTTCGCGCCGCGCAGCTGCCCTGCACGACATCCTCAAAACGCTGCAACGGCGCATGCCTTCGATTTCCGTGGTGATCTATCCTGCCGCGGTTCAGGGCGAGGGCGCGGCGGAACAGATCGCTTCCGCCATAGGGAAAGCAGCGCATCACAAGGTCTGCGATACGCTGATTTTGGCAAGGGGCGGTGGCAGCATCGAGGATATTTCCGCATTCAATACTGAAATCGTGGCACAGGCAGTAGCGGACTGCCCCATTCCGATTGTTTGCGGTGTGGGGCATGAAACGGATTTCACCCTGGCCGATTTCGTCGCGGACAGGCGCGCACCCACTCCGACAGGGGCTGCGGAACTTGCGAGTCCGAACCGGGAAGACCTGGGGCGCAGGCTGAGCCTCCTGCACGGAAGGCTCAGCAGGATGATTGCGCATGCCATCGAATTCAGAATGCAGCATGTCGATCATTTGGCGCGCCGGGTTGTCCATCCCAGGGAGAAAATGAGTCATCAGCGCCTGCATTTGCAGCACCTTGCGCTGAGGCTGAATGCGTCATCGTCGCGGCAATTCGAGCAGCGGCTGTGGCAGGTCGGGCAACTGACCCAGCGAATTTCGAAGCCGGATATTGCGTCGAGAGGAGTAAAGGCGGAAGATGCCGGCATGCGATTGAATACCGCCATTCTCGCGCGTTTTCGGGAATCCCGGGAAAAGCTCCGGAGTCTGGAAGCGCATCTCCTGCACCTCAATCCGCAGTCGGTTTTGGCGAGAGGCTACAGCATGGTGCAGAACGGGGCGGGGGAAATCGTTTCCGATGTTGGTCAGCTTACGGTCGGGGAGGAAATCCGGATCACTTTCGGCAAGGGATCTGCCGCAGCCGAAGTGCTTTCCAGGGACAAGTGTTAACAGGCCCTAAGGAAGCCCTGAACAAGTCGCACATGAGCCGTGTTGCCGTGAAATCGAGATGATCGCCAGACGCACGACGCAGGTTGTAGCCGGGTCTACAATGCCCAGGAGGGCGACAAAGCGAGCGCACGATCTTCACGCAACCCTTTCGGGACGGGGCTTTGCGGGCGATCCTCCTTGTCGCTCGATTTGCGAAGGGAATGACCATTCGCTGCGTCTCGCTTCGCCAGTCTCATCCCGCAAAGCCGACCGTCACGGCCACGCGGGACTTGTTCAGGGCTTCCCTAATGCAATGGGTGTGCGACATCCTTGGAAAAATAGAGCCTGTCGAAAGCGAGCCCCACCATCAGCTTGCCGTTCACGTTTCTCGATATTCTGCTGATTCTGGCCTTGGCGACGAAACCGATATCGAGGCGGACATCGATGCAGGAATCTTTTTCAAGGGGCGGCGCATTTGAGAACTCGACGAGGGAACCGGCGAGCGAGACATCATGCGTCTTCAGCCTGACGCGGATGCCGTCCAGCATGGCGGATCCCTTCGAATGCAGGGGCGAGCGCGGTTTCTTTCTTCTTTCGGCGATGTACATGGCGTATTCCCCGTGATGAGTTGCTTTATCGAAGGGTAGACGCTGTTTCTGGAAATGCAATCAGTCATCGAGGAATTTTCGCAAGCAATCGGCTGCCTTGCGGTGAAGTGCAGGGTCGAGACAATCGAATTGCTGCACGTTTTTCATGCTTCTCAGCCAGGTCAACTGCCTTTTCGCGAGCTGTCTTGTCGCAGCGATTCCCTTGTCCACGAGATCCTTCTTCCCGAATTCGCCGTCGAGATACTGCCATGCCTGGCGGTAGCCCACGGTGCGCATCGAAGGCATGGCAGGATCGAGGTCGAATCTTTTTCTGAGCGATTCCGTTTCCTCGACGAGCCCTGCTGCCAGCATTGATTCGAAGCGTTTTGCGATTCTTTCGTGCAGTATCGATCTGTCCGATGGCATGAGGGCGATGCGGAAGGCGTCGAAGGGCGCCTCCCGTTTTTCCTGCCGCAAAAGCTCCGACATGGGTTTTCCCGAGATCATCCAGATTTCCAGCGCGCGCTGGATTCTTTGCGAGTCGGCGGGTTCCAGACGGCTCGCTGTGGCCGGGTCGATTTCCATCAATTCGCTGTGCAGTGCGGGCCAGCCGAGGCGCTTCGCCTTTGCGTCGATTTGCGCCCGGATGGCTTTGTCCGCCCTGGGCAGCTCGTTCAAACCTTCCGATAGCGCCTTGAAGTAGAGCATGGTGCCGCCGGCAAGGAGGGGGATTTTGCCGCGCCCCGTGATTTCCAACATGAGCCTTGCGGCGTCCGACAGGAATGCGCCTGCGGAATAATGCGCCACGGGATCGATGATGTCGATCAGGTGATGGGGGACGGATGCCAGGATTTCCCTGTCGGGTTTTGCGGTGCCGATGTCCATGTGCCTGAAAACCTGGGCAGAATCCACGCTGACGATCTCGAAAGGAAAGTCGCGCGCAAGTTCCAGGGCTAGGGCCGTTTTTCCGCTTGCGGTCGGACCCATCAGGAAAACGGCTTTCATTTTCCGCGCATGAACAGCTTGTCGAGATCGGAGAGGGTGAGCTGGAACCAGGTGGGCCGCCCATGGTTGCATTGGCCTGACCGTTCTGTTTCTTCCATTTCCCGCAGGAGCGCGTTCATTTCCGGGACAGCGAGCATTCGCTTCGCTCTTACCGCACCATGGCAGGCCATGGTGGCGAGCAGTTCGTTGCGTCGCTCGGTCGCAACCCGTGATGCGCCATATTCGCCGATTTCGTGCAATACGGCGCGGGAGAGTTCCGCTGCATCGGCATTTTTCAGCAGTGCAGGGATGGCCCGGACGACGAGGACAGTCGGTGAAAATGGGGCGATGTCGAAGCCGAGCTCGTTGAGCAGTTCCTGGTGATTCTGCGCGGTTTCGATTTCGAGCGAGGTTGCTGCGAAAGTGGCGGGGATCAGAAGGGGCTGCATGGCAAAATGCGTGGCGATGGATTTCAGCTTTTCGTAAACGATGCGCTCATGTGCGGCGTGCATGTCGACCACAATCAGCCCCGAACTGTTCTGCGCCAGGATATAGATGCCGGAAAGCTGGCCGAGCGCGAAGCCGAGCGGAAATTCCGCCGTAGCCTCCCCGGGCTCCTCAGGTTTTTCGAAGAGCTTGCCGTAAAAATCGGCAGATTGAGTCGCCCCGAGGTCCATGTGCTGTTGAAACGGCTGGAAAGGGCGATTTTCCACCCGGAGGGGGGGGGCGGTCGGGGCGGCTGACGGAGGCGAGAGTCCCTTGTCGATGGCATGGAATACGAACTGGTGGACGGCGCGCGACTCCCTGAAACGGATTTCGGTTTTGGCCGGGTGAACGTTGACGTCGATCTCTTCCGGCGAGATCGAAAGGAAAAGGGCGAATGCGGGATGCATCTGGTGGTGCAGCACATCCTGGTAAGCCTGCTTGAGCGCGTGGCTCAGGAGCTTGTCCCTGACGAAGCGGCCGTTGACGAAAAAATACTGCTCTTCCCTGGAGGAAGAGGAATAGGCGGGTTTTGCTGCCATTCCCCGGATGGCGAGTCCGGAAGCGCCTTCGTCGACGATAAAGGCTGCATTCGCGAAGGCTTCCCCCAGGATGGCTGCGATGCGCTCTTCGGGCGTTGAAGCCTTCAGCTGCCACTGGGTTTTCCCGTTGTGCTGCAGCGAAAAGGCGACATCGGGCGCGGAAAGCGCGATGCGCTTGAATGTTTCGGCGCAGTGGGCATATTCGGTGGCATCGGACTTCAGGAACTTGCGCCTTGCCGGCGTGTTGAAATAGATGTCCGCGACCTCGATGGAAGTGCCGAATCCGCCCGCAGCAGGGACGGGTTCCAAATTGTCCGAGCCGACCTTCCAGCCGTGACCCGCGTCTTTGCTGCGGCTGACAAGCTGCAGTCTGGAGACGGCCGCGATGCTCGCGAGCGCTTCTCCCCTGAAGCCAAGACTGGTTACCCTGTGGAGTTCCTCGAGCGTTGCGATCTTGCTCGTGGCATGCCTTGTGAGGGCGAGCTTCAATTCGTCCCTGTCTATGCCGGAGCCGTTGTCGACGACCCGGATCAGCTTCGTTCCCCCATTGAGCAAGTGCACCGAGATTTCGGTTGCCCCGGAGTCGAGGCTGTTTTCCAGCAATTCCTTGAGGGCGGATGCGGGGCGCTCGACCACTTCTCCTGCGGCGATCTGGCTCACGAGGAGGTCGGGTAGGATTTTGATGGATGCCATGGGCGGATTTTACATGGGAACTGGCATAATATGAATTTCGGAGCGTTCCGATACGCCAGCGAGCAAGCCCTGATCGTGAAAGCCCTTATTCTCGCCTACCACAATACGACCTACAGGGTTTCTATTTGCGGCGAACCGATAGACATCCGGATCGGGTGCAGGCAGTTCCGCCTGGATGAGCTGCTTTGCGGGAAACCCTGGGCATTCATTTCCGCATGCAACCCCGGATCGGTTCGGACGTCGGACAATCCTGAACGGCACAGGGCGCTTCTCGAAAAACTCGATAATCTGGGCTATGAGCATTATCCCGGAACCGGCATTCCCGACGGGGGCGACTGGCTTCCGGAGGAGAGCGTTCTGGTTGCAGGCATTTCCGAGCTTGAAGCGATTCGCATCGGGCGCGAATTCGGTCAGAATGCGATTGTCTGCGGCGAAGGGGGGGAAGCGGCCCGTCTCGTCGTGGTTTCATGAAAGGCTTTTCGAGACGATCTCGAAAGTGTCTTTCGATAGCCCCGCCGCATCCAGGATATGCTCCAGGCGCTTTCTCATCATTTCTCCCCTCCCGGGTTCGATCTTCTTCCAGCGGCTGAAGGCCGATACCAGTCTTGCCGCAACCTGAGGATTGAGTTTGTCGATCGCGAGCACCCATCGGGACACGAATTCATAGCCTGCTTCGGTATGGAAATGGAGCGGATTGGCATGGGCGAAGGCGCCGATCAAGGCTCGCACCTTGTTAGGGTTTTTCGCGTCGAATGCCTTGTGGGCAGTCAGTTTTTCGACCGTTTCCAGGGCGGAGGGCAGGGGAGACGTCGCCTGGATCGTGAACCACTTGTCGAGAACCAGTGCATCCTTCTTCCAGCGCTCGTAAAAGGCATCCAGGGAAAAGTCCCTCTCCGGACAGTCGACGCCATTCAGTGCCTGCAAGGCGGCCAGGCTATCGGTCATGTTGCCCGACTTGGCGAACTGCTCGCAGCAGGCTGTTATGGTTTCCTGATCCGGAATTTCCATCAGGAATCCCAGGCTCAGATTCCTGAGCGATCTCGATCCGGAATTTTTCGCAGGCAAGGCATGAATTTCCCGGAAGGGCTGCTTCAAGTGCCTTGCCAGCGCAATTCTCGCCGATTTTCTGGCAAGGTGAATCGCTGCGGGGTCATAGGCGTCGATTTCTTCGGCGATTTCCGATTCCGATGGCAGGGTCAGCATCAGGCTCTTGAAAGCGGGGTCCCCTGAATCCTTGAGGACTTTTTCGAAAGCCGGTACGAGACGAGAATCGATGCCTGCGAGAGTGCCTTTGGAGAGGTCGACCAGGGTTTTCATCACCAGGCGCTGCCCCGCATCCCAGCGATTGAAGGTATCGGTGTCGTGCATCATCAGGAAAGCGAGATCCTCGTCCGTATAGGGGAAATCGAGCCTGACCGGGGCCGAGAAGCCGCGCAGCAGGGAGGGCACGGGCGGATGGACCATCCCCGTGAAGGTGAAAGATTCTTCCTGTTTTCTGATTTCGATGACTCGGCTCGATCCGGTTGGTTCCGATTCATGCTCAAGCTTCAGCCCGATTTCACGGCCATCGCGTCCGATGAGACCGATTTCCACGGGGATGTGGAAGGGGGCCTTCTCGGGTTGCCCGGGGGTGGGGGGGCAAGACTGGATGAATTTCAGCGTATAGGATTTCTTTTCGCTGTCGAAAAAGGGTTCGACCTTGAGCCTGGGGGTGCCGGCCTGGGAATACCAGCGTCTGAATTGGGAAAGATCGGTGCCGTTCGCGCCTTCCATGGCGCTGACGAAATCTTCGGTGGTGACCGCCATGCCGTCAAAACGCCTGAAGTATTCGTCCATGCCGTTCCTAAAGCCTGCCTTGCCGAGGATCGTTCGGATCATCCTGACCACTTCCGCGCCTTTCGAATAGACGGTGGCGGTGTAGAAGTTGCTGATCTCGATATAGGACTCGGGCCGCACCGGATGCGCCATGGGGCCTGCGTCTTCGGTGAACTGATGGGCTCTCAGGCTGCGCACGTCGCGAATGCGCTTGACCGCTCCGGAAGTCATGTCGGCGGAGAATTCCTGGTCCCGGAATACTGTCAGCCCCTCCTTCAGGGAGAGCTGGAACCAGTCGCGGCAGGTGACGCGGTTTCCCGTCCAGTTGTGGAAATATTCGTGTCCGATCACGCCCTCAATCGCTTCGAAGTCCGTATCCGTTGCGGTTTCCTCGGTGGCGAGTACATACTTCGAATTGAATATGTTGAGGCCCTTGTTTTCCATGGCGCCCATGTTGAAGTCTGAAACCGCGACGATCATGTACCTGTCCAGATCGTAGGAAAGACCGAAGTGCTTCTCGTCCCATTCCATCGCATGCTTGAGGGAAGCCATGGCATGATTGCATTTGTGCAGGTTGCCGGGTTCGGTGAAAATCTGCAGCAGGACGCGGCGCTTTTGCAGGGTGATATATTCGTCCTCGAACTTTTCGAGATTTCCTGCGACCAGGGCGAAAAGGTAGGAGGGTTTGCGGTAGGGATCGACCCATTTTGCCCAGTGGCGGTGCTTGTCGTAAATGCCTTCACCGACCAGGTTGCCGTTGGAAAGCAGAACCGGGCATTGGCTCCAGCTTGCAATGATCGTCGTCGAATAACGCGACATGACATCGGGGCGGTCCGGGAAATAGGTGATCTTTCTGAAACCTTCGGCTTCGCACTGGGTATAGAAATTATGGTTAGAACGATAGAGCCCCATCAACGAAGTATTCGATTCGGGGTGGATGCGGGTGGCGATTTCGACGGTGAATTCGTCGGGAACGTCATGGATCGTCAGCCCTTCCTTGTCGCAGGCATAGCGTTCCGGTGAAAGGGGGTGGCCGTTCAGGGCGATTTCGATGAGCTCGAGTTCGATGCCGCAGAGCCGTAGCGCGCTTTGCGGATTCGCTGCATTCCTCGATACCAGCATCCGCGAATCGACCCGGGTGTGGCTGTCGTGGATATCGAAACGCAGATCGACCTGGTCGACCAGGAATGGCGGAGGCGTGTAGTCCTTCAGGTAGATGGTTTTCGGGTTCGACATGTCAGGCGTTTTCCGGTTTTTCGAGGCTGATGCGGCCGATCTTCCCGCCCCTCAATTCAGTCAAAAAAATGCCCGCGGCCTTTTCCAGGTCGACCGAACCGCCCGGTTTCAGGCAGCCGCGGCGGCGGCCGATCTGTTCGACAAGTTCGATTCCCTCCTGCGGCAAAGTTGCGAGTCCGTAGCGCTCACGCAAAAGATCGGGATAGTTCAGCAACACATAGCCGGCTGCGAATTTCGCCACTTCGACGGGATCCATCGCATTTTTCCCTATCGCTCCGGTTGCGGCAAGATTGTACCCGCAGATCTCATTCTCGAATTTCGGCCAGGTGATGCCCGGGGTGTCGATGAGCAGGATGCCCTTTTCGATTTCGAATTGCTGCTGCATTTTCGTGATCGCCGCTTCGTCCGCGACCTTCGCCGCCTTTTTCCCGGAGAGGGCATTGATCAGGGTCGATTTGCCCACGTTCGGAATGCCTGCGATCAGGATCCGCAGCGGTTTCAGGACGGTGCCGCGATGTGGGACGAGCTTTTTGCAAAGCGCGGGGATGGCTTTGGCGCCTCCGGGCTGTTTCATCGAAAGCGCCACCGCAGCCATTCCCGCTTCGCTTGTCATCTTCGAAACCCACAACGAAGTGATTGCGGGGTCGGCAAGGTCGCTTTTATTCAATATTTTCAGGCAGGGCTTGTCCTTTCTGATCGAGGCAATCAGCGGGTTTTCGCTCGAATGCGGGAGCCGCGCGTCCAGCACCTCGATGACGATATCGATGGAAGGCATGGCGCTCGCAAGCTCCCGCCTTGCCTTGTTCATGTGCCCCGGATACCACTGGATGCTCATGCGGATCAGATGACCTTGGAATACTTGACCTGATTTTCATCGAGCGCGAGATACCGGTCGAACACCATGCAGATGTTGCGGATCAGCAGGCGTCCCTTCGGACTCACCCGGATGGCGTCATCGCCGAGTTCGACGAGGCCTTCCCTGGCGAGATCTTTCAGGATGGATACTTCTTCCTTGAAGTATTCGTCGAACTGGATGGAATGTTTCGATTCGAGCTCCGCCTTGGACAGCGCGAAGTGGCACATCAAGGCCTGGATGATGTCCCGGCGCAGCAGATCGTCCGAATCCAGAACGAGGCCGCGCATGATGGGCAACTCGTTCTTGCCGACGTGTTCGTAGTAATCCTCAAGAGACCTGAAATTCTGGCTGTAGGTCGGGCCGATTTTGCCTATCGCGCTCACTCCGAGCGCAAGCAGATCGCAGTCGGCGTGGGTCGAATAACCCTGGAAATTGCGATGCAGCATGCCCCTGCGCTGCGCGATCGCGAGTTCGTCCGAGGGTTTTGCGAAATGATCCATGCCGATGTAAAGGAAACCTGCGGCAGTGAGCCGCCTGATCGTCTGGTCCAGTATTTCGAGTTTCTCTTTGGGAGCCGGCAAATCCTTCTCTTCAATACGCCTTTGCGGTTTGAAAACGAGGGGAAGGTGCGCATAATTGTAGATCGAAATCCTGTCCGGGCCAGCCTCGATCACTTTATCCAGCGTTTTCAGGAATCCCTGAACGCTCTGCATCGGAAGGCCATAGATGAGGTCGATGCTGACTGATTTGAAGCCTTCTCGCCTCGCCGCATGAATGACGCGCAAGGTTTCTTCCTCGGTCTGTATCCGGTTGACCGCGAGCTGGACTTTTGGATCGAAATCCTGGACGCCCAGGCTGATCCGGTTGAAGCCGATTTTTGCAAGGGTCGTGATGGTTGCGTCGTTCACCTTGCGCGGGTCGATCTCGATCGAATATTCGCCATCACTCACCAGCCTGAAGTGCTCGCCGATTTTCCCCATGAGGGAGCGCATTTCTTCATCGGAAAGGAAAGTTGGCGTGCCGCCCCCCCAGTGCAGCTGTTCCACGGGAGAGGTCTTCCCGAGAAGCTCGCCCTGCATTTCGATTTCCCTGAAGAGGTAGCCCAGGTATTCTGCAGCCTTGGATTTGTCCTTGGTGATCACCTTGTTGCAGGCGCAGTAATAGCAGACCGTGTTGCAGAAAGGGAGATGAACGTAGATCGAGAGGGGGTTGGTTTTGTCGCGCTTTTTCACCCATTCCCTGTAGTCGCTCGCCGTGAAGGTTTTGACGAACCGGTCTGCCGTGGGGTAGGAGGTGTAGCGCGGACCGTTCCTGTCCAGCCTCCTGATCAGGTCGATGTCCACTTCGAGTGGCGGGAGTGCTTCGCCGAATTGCATGGTTGCTCCTGCTGTGTAAGGGTGATGTAAGGGAAACCCATCATTATGAACAATTGTATAACGAAACGATTTGATCTAAATCATAATCCGTGTCATATTTGGCCATGAACATGACTGAACCGATCTTGAAAGAGCGTAATATCCTGAATCAGCTCAAGGTTGTCTGCTCGCTTTGCAGCTTGAGGGAGCTTTGCCTGCCCATCGGTTTCGGCCCGGATGAATTGCAACAACTCGATGCATTGACCGGAAGCAAGCGGCTGGTGAAACGGGGGGAACATCTTTACCGGACCGGGTCGGAGTTTACTGCGATTTATGCCATAAGAGGCGGTTTCTTCAAAACCTCGGTGCTTCATGACGACGGCAGGGAGCATGTGACGGGTTTTCACATGATGGGGGACATCATGGGGCTCGATGCAATCAGCACGGAAGCCCATGTTTGCGACGCGGTTGCTCTGGAAACCAGCGAAATCTGCGAGATTCCTTTCGACAAGTTGTCCGATCTCAGTATGGTCATGCCCGTCCTTCACCAGAATCTGCACAAGATCATGAGCCGGGAAATCGCCTTCGATCACGAAATCATGCTGATGCTGGGCAAAATGCGCGCCGAGGAACGCCTTGCGGCATTTCTGCTCAATCTTTCCCAGCGCTTTTCGGCAAGAGGTTATTCTGCTGCAAGTTTCCAGCTGAGGATGACGCGGGAGGAACTCGGCAGCTACCTCGGGCTCAAGCTGGAAACGGTGAGCCGCATCTTCTCCAGGTTCCAGGAAGAGGGGTTGATCGGGGTGCAAAAAAAGCTGATCGAACTCAAGGATACGGACGGCCTGAAGCGCCTTTTGGGCGGGTTAGCTTGAAGTTCCGCCCTTCTTGAGCATGGCGTCGATCTCCGCTTCAGCAGCCAGCCAGTGCGCGACATCGTCGCTGGCGGAGCCGTGTTTCTCCGCGCGATAATAGGCGGCATCGGCGATCATCTTGCGGCGTATTTCGGCGCTGATTGCAACGGATTTCCTGGTTCTGGCAGGCTTCTTCGGTTCTGCTGCGCTTTTCGAAGCCGTTTTCCGTTTCGGCTTTTCGCTCGTTGTTCCAGCTTTTTCCATCGTTTTCTCCAGATGTTGATCTATGGATCGTCAAAGACTAGTTTATCAGCATGATAAAATCAAATTGTGACAGGTAGTTTAAGATTCATCTAACTCGCGGGCGCTATAATGGTCCCCGGATATTCAAACCGTTACAGGAGAAGAGCGTGACTGAATCGACAGTTTGGGCGAGGCAGACCCGGTTCTTGCATTTCGGCATGGCAATTACGGTGAGCTTTCAGCTCCTGATCAGCCTGATCATGGAGGCTCCCGAAGCGGGAGAAAAACGCAGCGCGCTCGAATCGCTGTCCTTCGAAATCCATGAATGGGCGGGAATGCTGGCCGTGCTCATCGTGCTGGCCCACTGGATATGGAGCCTGAGTTCGCGCGACAACAGCAACATCAAAACGCTTTTTCCCTGGGGAGCGGAAGGGCGTGCCTCCGTGATGAATGACTTGCGCCAGTTGAAAAACATGAAGCTTCCGGAAGGCGGTGGGCAGGGCGGGCTGCCGGGGCTCATGCATGGTCTGGGTTTTCTTGCGGTGAGCGGTATGGCACTCACCGGAGCTGTCCTGTTTTTCATCCTGCCCGAGGACGGATCGAAAAACGACCTGGCCGAACTCGTTCATCATGTTCACGGCTTCATTGCCAATTTTGCATGGGCCTATTGGTGGGGCCATCTTGCTGCGGCATTCGTGCACAAGAGGATGGGGCACGACACGGTAAAGAACATGTTCAATCTCGGGTGATCTCGCTTTACTGGCACGATTACGAAACTTTCGGTATCGACCCGGCGAGGGACAGGCCTGCGCAGTTCGCCGGAATCCGTACCGACGAAGAGCTGAACATCATAGGCGAGCCGCTCGTCATCTACTGCAGGCCGTCAGACGACATGCTGCCGCAGCCTGAATCCTGTCTCATCACCGGCATCACCCCGCAAAAGGCGTTCGAGCGGGGAATCATGGAAGCCGAGTTCGCCGCGAAAATCGAAAAGGAGCTCGCCCATCCCGGAACCTGCGGGGTGGGCTACAACAGCATCCGCTTCGACGACGAGTTCACGCGCCATATGCTCTACAGGAATTTCTTCGATCCCTATGCCAGGGAATGGCAGAACGGCTGTTCACGATGGGACGTCATCGACATGATGCGCCTGGTTCGGGCCTTCAGGCCGGAAGGACTGGCGTGGCCGCTTGGTTCCGACGGCAAGCCGAGCTTCAGGCTGGAGGAGTTGACCTTTGCCAACGGAATTGCCCACGAAGCTGCGCATGACGCCCTGTCCGACGTGAAAGCGACGATTTCGCTCGCGCAGCTGGTGAAGCAGAAGCAGCCGAAGCTTTACGATTACGTTTACCGTTATCGCGACAAGAAGCTCGTTGCGGGGCTGCTTGCGCTGCGCGCCCCGCTCGTCCATGTCTCTTCCATGTATTCCTCTGAATACGGCTGCACCGCCCTCGTTCTGCCGATCGCATCGCATCCCGTCAACAGGAACGAGGTCGTGGTCTTCGATTTGAGATACGATCCGGCCGATCTTCTGGAACTCGATGCGAGCGAGATCAGAAGAAGGCTTTTCACCCCGAGGGACCAACTGGATGTGGAACGGATTCCTCTCAAGACCATTCATGTCAACAAGTGCCCGGTCGTCGCGACTGAAAAATTGCTCACCCCCGAAATCTCGGCGAGGCTGAATATCGACATCGAAAAGAGCCATCGGCATGCCGACAGGATCAGGCAGGCTGGCGGGTTGGAAGAAAAGATGGCGGAGGTTTTCGGGAACAGGGAAAGGGAGGCGCAGCAGGATCCCGATCTCGCCCTCTATAGCGGAGGTTTCTTTTCCAATGCAGACCGGGCAAACATGGAAATTGTCCGCTCGGCTTCTCCCGAAAAACTGGCAAGGCTGGAACTGGAATTCGAGGATGCTCGTCTTCCCGAGATGCTTTTTCGCTACCGGGCGAGAAATTATCCCGATACCCTCGATGCTCAAGAGAAAATGCGTTGGGAAAGCTATCGCAAAAGCCGTCTGAGCGAGGCGGCGGATGCCTATTTCGAAAAAATCGAGGCCCTGATTCGGGATTCCAAAAATCCTGCCATTCTCGAGGAGCTCCAGTCTTGGGGAAAACGGCTTACAGCCTGAACACTTCCATCCCGAGATTTCCCTTTGCGTCCAGGGTTGCCTGGTTGGTGATGACTGCGATGCTGGCTTTTTCGGGAACGAGGTAGGTCCTGCCCGCTTCGACGAGATCTGCCAGAGTGACTTTCAGGACGCGCTCGCGAAAATTCTGACGCTGCTCGGGCGTTCTGCCGAAGAGTGCACTGTGGAAAGCCTGCTTGGCTTCTCCCGCGGGGGAGCCCGGTTTGTCTATGCCGCCGATGACGCCGAGGATGGCTTCCTCGACCTGGCGCCATTCGTGCTTTTCGGAGAGCAGCCATTCTATCGACCTGTCGAAATCGGCGAGCGTCTCCTCCAGCCTCGGATCCCGGTAGGAATAGAAGCGGAAGGCTGCGATATCCGAGTCCTGTCCTGCTCCCCCGCCATAGGCGCCGCCCTGTTCCCTGATCGCGCGGTGCAGGAAGCCGTTTCTCAGGAAACCGCCGAGAACCGCGAGCGCAGGCGCATGGGGATGTTCGCTCGGCACGGTGGGATAAGCCTTGGCGCAGAAATTGACCTGGGTGCTGGCAATCCAGAACTGCCGGGTTTTGTCTCTTGTGGCCGGAGGGGAGAAAGGCGAGAAGTTTTCAGAAGAGGGCTTCTCTTTCCAGCGCGATTCCAGATCGTTTCTGAGCGCCTGCCTTTTTTCAGCTTCCCCGATGACGAGAAATTGTCTCGGTGCCTTCAGGATCGCTTCGTGAATTCGCTCGAATCGGACTGCGATTTCTTCTATCCGGTCCGGTTCATCGAGCTTGTCGTCGAGCGCCTTGACGGACTGGATTCCCGAGAGGCCGCCCAGCCTGTGTGCGATTATCGCTGCCGGACTCATTTTGCTCGCGGCAGCTGCCATGGCGAGAGAATGCCCCTGCCCGGTGACGCTTTGCTCCCGGCTTGCCCTTTCCTGAGCGATGATTTCCCGGATGCGTCCGGTTTCGTCGAATCGGGCCGCCTCCAGCGTCTCCTGCATCAATGAAGAGAGTTTGTCGAGATTCCTGGAGAGCGCCTTGCCGGAAAGAATGAAGTAACCCGTGACGTCCTGCTCGTCGTCGACTTTTCCCCGGACCGACGTATAGGCGTGAATGCCTCCGGTGACAGCGGACTGCAATGCCTGGGTTTCGAGATAATCCCTTCCGCCGCAGCCGAGTTCGGTCAGGCACGAAGTGTAATAGGGGAGAAGGTCCAGGGAGGCTTCGTCGAGATCGGGGAGCTCGGCCACGATCTGCTGGTAGACGAGCCCGTTCGTTCCCTGGTCGAAGAAGGTTGCCGGAAGGCCGCCCACTTTTTCCTTCGATCCGGAGGGAATGCTGATCCGGGAGGGAATGTCCTCCAGCCCCACCTTGGGCAGGATTTCTGGGTCGTCCTGGCGCGCCTGGCGCTCGGCGAGTTTTTCCGCACGCTCGATCACGGCTGATTTTTCGGCCTCACTCATGCTCGACTGGATGGCGGCAAGACGTGCCTTTTCCGCAGCTGCCCGCTTCTCGCCGAGTCTCGCATCGGGTTTCAGGGTCAGGCGAACCCTGTGTTCGTTCTCAAGCAGCAATTCCCTGACGAGTTTTTTGATGAAGTCGGGATCCCTGATTTCCTTGCGCAGCGCCTCGAGCACGGGGTCGATGTCGAGGGCGGACACCGGATCTCCCCGGTGTATCGCCTGGGGAAGGGCGTGCAGGATCAGCTGCAGCCCGTAGGGATGGCCGTCTCCGCTGATTTCGCGCTGGGAAAGCTCGATCTGGTGCAATGCGGCTTCGATGTTCTCGAACGGGACGCCCTTTTCGGCGACTTCTCTCAGTACGCCGAAAACGAGTTCCTCGGTGGCTTCGGCATGTTCGGGTTCCGAGCCTTCGAGGCCGCAGATGAAGCTGATCTCGCGGTTGGAGTCTTCGAGCCCGCAAAGGGGAGAGGGGGCGGCGCCCAGGTCCGTGGTTTCGAGCGCATGGCGCAGGGGGGATGCGCCGTTTTCCAGCAGAACGCTGGACAGGAGGTGCGCCTTGAGCAGGGATTTGAGGTCGGTGCTTTTGCCCAGAAGCCATCCCAGGACGATGTGCGTTTTGCCCGTCGTCTCATCCAGTGCATAGCTTTCCTCGACAAGAACGGGCGCGCAATAGCGTTTTTCGTCTTCCACCTCGATTTTCTCATCCAGCATTTCGAAACGGCAAAGCGCCTGTTCGTCGATGACCTTGTGGTGCTCGAATGCCGGAATGTCGCCGTAGGTCATGAAGACCGAGTTCGAAGGATGGTAATGGGTATGGTAGAAGCGCTTGAGTTCGTCATGAGTCAGATCCGGTATCGACTCCGGATCGCCGCCGCTGTTGTAATGGTAGGTCGAAGTCGGGAAAAGATATTTGCACAGCGTATGCCACAGGGCATTGACAGGGGAGCTCATCGCCCCTTTCATCTCGTTGTAGACGACGCCCTTGAAGACGAGGTCGCTCGCGGGCTCCCCGGGTTTTTCGAATTCGACCCTGTGCCCTTCCTGGGCGAAGTCGAGTTCGTCGAGGCGGGAGAAGAAAACCGCGTCGAGATAGACCTCCATCAGGTTCCTGAAATCCTTCCTGTTCTTGCTGGCGAACGGATAGGCTGTCCAGTCGCTGGAAGTGAAGGCGTTCATGAAGGTGTTGAGCGAGCGCCTGATCATCATGAAGAAGGGATCGCGTACGGGATAGCGTTCGCTGCCGCAAAGCGCGGTATGTTCCAGAATATGCGCAACCCCTGTCGAATCCCGGGGTACGGTGCGCAAGGCGACAAAAAAGACGTTTTCGGGATTGTCCGCGCTCAGATGAAAATGCCGTGCGCCGGTTTTTTTGTGCCGGTATTCTTCCACGGTCAGGTTGAGGGAGTCGATCTTCTCGGATCTCAGCCATTCGAAAGCGGGGTGGGTCATGAATGAATTCCTGTGGACGATGAATTCATTTTACCGTGATGGAGGCTTGCTGACAAAAGCCGCTGGGTTATAATCCCGAAGAATGATACCCACGGAGGGGAAATGGTTGAAAAAGAGGATGTCCAGGTGAAGCAGTCGGGGCCGAATTATCTGGTCATGGGGCTGCAGGTTTTTGCCGCGATTATCGTATTCAATATCGTTGCGGCCGTGATTTTCTATTTCTTCATCGCACCGCACATGCACTAAAAAAACACGCCATCTCCGCTATGGCTCGAAGCGGAGGATGGCGTGGAACGGAGCAACTCAAGAATTTTTGAAGCTTCTTAGAAGCTCACCTGTCCCTGCAGGAACATGCCGTTTTGCCTGGTTTGCCCGTTGGCTACCTGAGCTATCGTGCCCAGGTTGACATAGGCTGCTGTCAGGGTGAAGTTCTTGCTGGCGATATAGGCGACATGGAAATCGTACATGGAGTTCTGGTTCAAGTACGTCGAATTGGCAGTGCCTGCAACAGCATAGTTGGGCTGTCTGCGGTATTCCGCGCCGAACACGACATTGGATGCCGCGAAGACTTCGGCAGACAGTTCCGGTTCGATCTTGTAGCTGGTGCTGGCGCCAGGACTAATGGTGCTGCTACCGCCGCCGAATCCGAGCAGGCCCAATGCGTTGCCCTTGGTTGCGCGCAGCACGCCGTTCAGCAGCACGTTGGTTCCGCCCATGTTGACGATCTTGCTCGCAACGCCGTACATGTCGGTGCTGGACGTGTTGACGCCCAAAGCGGTATTGAGGGTGTCGGCAAGGTTGCCGGTGGCATGCTTGTACACTGCGCCGAGAGCGAATTGCGGCATGGTGTCGCCCATCTCGTTCAGCTTCACCTTGATGCCGAAATTGTCGACATTGTCGGTGTTGCTGCCAGCAAGAGCGCCGGTATTAAGGATTGCGGCATTGTCATTTAGCATGTTGTGGGCATAGGACACTTCGACGCGGTTGGCGAAACTGGTGTTGACGGCCAGGCTGTTGATGTCCAGGTTCTGGGTGCCGATGTGCGTGATCGCCACAGTCGGGCCCGAGGAAAGCAGTGCCCAGGGCACCAGTCCGCCGCCATTCTGACCGTCGATATTGGTGACTGCGTGAGCGCCGGTTGCGGCCATCATGCAGGCGATTGCCCCTACTCCTGTAAGTTTCTTCATAATTTCGACTCCTGATTTATTTGGTTTGAACAAGCTTTTGTCGCTCTATTTTTTGTAGCTGCGGCGAAGACCATTCTACAGGGCGGTATTTTTTCCGATTTGATCCAGATCAAAAGAAATGCTCGAATTCGTGATAAGATTCCATTATTATTTCGGCTTGCCGTAACTCTAAAGTTTTTCGAGGAAACACATGGACCGTCCATCCTTCAGGGAATTGCGTGATGTCAAGCTGCAGACCGTGCGGCAGGCGATCTCTCCGGAATGCTACAAGCGCTCGACTTTTCGCGCGCTGTTCTGGTACGCATTCGATCTTGCGCTTTATCTCGGTGCGATAACCGGCGTTTTTCTCAGCCAGAATGTCGCATTCAAGCTTTTTTTCGGCCTTTTGGCCGGATGCACTGTCGCATTCATGTTCGTCTGGGCGCATGATGCAGCGCATGGCACCCTTTTCAAGAGCAAGCGTATTGCCGAATTCCTGGGAACGGTTTTCATGCTGCCCTCTTTCAACATGTACCGGCTGTGGTCCTACGGGCACAACAAGGTGCATCACGGCTTCACTTCATTTACGCCGATAGACTGGATCTGGCGCCCCCTGACGCCTGCGGAATATGCGGCGAAATCGCCGTTGCAGCGCTTCGTCTATCGCCTCGAGCGCAGCCCCTATACCTGCGCGCTGCATTATCTGCTGCGCGTCTGGTGGGCGGGGATGGTGCGCTTCAAACCCGATCCCAATTTGCGCGACAGGCACATGTTCTCGCTCTCCAAGGCGTTCACCCTGGCCTTCTTCATTGCCTATGCCACCCTGGCCTACCAGCATGCGGGCGGAGTGTTCGGCGTGATTGCCGCAGTGATTTTGCCCTTTCTGGTGTTCAACTATTTCATCGCGCTGTTCGTTTTCCTGCACCATACCCATCCCGACATTCCCTACTTCGATCAGCGTCAGGAATGGAGCAACACGATCGGGCAGGTCTATTGCAGCACGATCGTGCGCTGCTCGGCCCTGAGCGAAATCCTGATCCACAACATCATGATCCATATCCCGCATCATGTGGACAACAGGATTCCCTTCTATCATCTGAAGAAAGCCTATCGCGATCTCAAGCGTGAATACGGTCAGTATTTCCATGAATACCGCTTCCGCTTCTCCACAGTGTTCGGTATTTTCAAGCGCTGCCAGCTTTACGATTACGAAAAAAAGATCTGGTACAGCTTCCGCGAGGCTGCGGTGATGCGCCTTAACCCGATGTTGAGAAAAGCGGCCTAGGCTTCACTCCCTGTTATTCGACGCGGCTTCCCATTCCGGGCAGGCGCGTCGATTTCTGCATTACCTTACAGCTCAGCTCGGATAGTTTCTTTCCCGGTGCGTAGCCGATAGCTTTTCTTCCTTTCCTGTTGTGCCGATGGGAGCTTCCCATCATATCCCTGTAAGCATCCCTTAAGCGAGCTTGAATATGCTACGCGAAAGTCAAGGTCCCAGAGGGAGATTATGCGATGCCTACAGCTATCTTGCAGTTCAACGACAGGCAAACGGGGGAACCCGTGAATGAATGCAGGCGTGATTATAGTGCGCGCTTTCATATCAGCTTTTCGGGTCCCGAGGCGGAAGACAGGCAGGAGCTGGAACATTTTGTCTACAATTCTTTCAGACTGGCCTACGGCGCCCATGTGCATCACTTCATGCCTCAATTGATGAGTCTCAGGGATGCCGGAGGGGAATTGCTCGCAGTATGCGGTCTGCGCAGCGCGGGCGCGGAAAAGCTTTTTCTCGAAGCTTATCTGGACGAGCCTGTCGACAGGATTCTGACAGCGAAGACAGGCAGGAAAATCGGGCGCGAGGATATTGTCGAAGTCGGCAATCTCGCAGGGTTTCGCCCCGGGATGGGCAGGCACCTGATTGCGGTACTGACCGCTCATCTTCACGAAACCGGCGTGCACTGGGTGGCCTTTACTGCCATTCCCGGATTGCGCAACGCCTTTACCAAACTGGGCATCGAACTGACTTCGATTTGTCCTGCGGACAGAACGAAACTTCCCATGGAATGCCAGGCGGGATGGGGTTCCTATTACGGCAAGAATCCCCATGTAATGGTCGGGAGTGTGCCGGAAAATTATCCCATACTGCTTGAAAATCTGAGATTGCTGGAGCCGTTACCTTGATGCTCGACGAGATTGCCCGTCACGAAGGGATGGCCCTCTCCGACGGCGAGCGCAGTTTCACTTACCGTGAGCTCGCCATGGCTGTTGAGGAGATCAGCGTGCAGTTGCGCACTTCCGGCGCGAAGGTCATTGGAATTGCGATGGACAATTCCCCCCTGTGGGGGGTGCTCGATCTGGCGGTATTGAATGCAAGGCTGGTCTGCGTCCCCCTGCCGGGTTTTTTCAGCCCGGCCCAGCTTTCCCATGTGATCCAGGATGCGGGCATCGACACGATTTTGACCGACAGGCCCGGGTTTTTCAGGGAACTCCTGGGAAACGGTGTCGGGCAGGTGATCGATCGCAGGCACTTGTTCGGAAATTACGCCGAAATCCGCGGCATTGCCGCAAATTCGAAAGCGCCTTCCGGCACTGCCAAGATCACCTATACTTCCGGCACTACGGGCAACCCCAAGGGGGTTTGTCTCGATATCCTTTCGATGGAAAAGGTTGCGAAGTCATTGCTGGAAGCTTCCTGCGCGGGCAGGGGCGACCGTTATCTGAGCGTGCTCCCGCTGTCCACCCTCCTGGAGAATATCGGCGCGCTTTATGTTTCCCTGCTTGCCGGCGCCACCTGCTATTTGCCCCCTTTGGGGCAGGTCGGACTGGACGGGGCGGCGAAGCTCGATTCGGCGAAAATGGCGCGGGCATTCGAACAATTTCGCGCGAGCTGCGCCATCCTGACGCCCCAGCTGCTGGGGGCGCTTGTCGCGCTGGACAAGCCTTTGCCGGATTTGCGCTTCCTGGCAGTGGGGGGCGCACCGGTTTCCGGGCGGCTGCTCGAAAAGGCCGTCGAGCTGGGTTTTCCTGTTTTCGAAGGCTACGGACTTTCGGAATGCGCATCCGTGGTGAGCCTCAATGCGAAAGACAACCGTAAAATCGGCAGCGTCGGCAAGCCGCTTCCCCATGTCAGTCTGAAATTCGCTGAAGATGGCGAGATCCTGGTGAAGGGGGCTCTCATGCTCGGTTATTGCCATGGGGGTGCTGCGAATCGGAATGAATATTGGCCCACAGGGGATACCGGCTATCTGGACGGGGAAGGTTTTCTGCATTTGACCGGAAGGAAGAAAAACATTTTCATCACTTCCTTCGGGCGCAATGTTGCCCCGGAATGGGTGGAAAGGGAACTGACGGTTCACCCCGCGATTTTGCAGGCGGCCGTTTTCGGCGAGGGAAGGCCATGGAATGTGGCGGTGATCGTGCCCAGGGATCCTGCGCTGGTGGAAGATGCGGTCGGGCAGGCCAATGAAACCCTTCCCGATTATGCCAGGATAGGAAAATGGCTTGTCGCAAAGGAACCCTTCCTGCCAGAAAACGGCCAGCTGACATCCAACGGGAGGCTGAAGCGCGATGCGATCTGGCCGCTTTACCGGGAAAGAATAGAAGCGCTGTACGAGGGAGAACATTGTGAAGTTCTATGAAGAACTGCTGGCCAAAACAGCCGGAGAGCGCGAGGCGCTCCTGGGCCTGCCGATCATCAGGGCGGGGGCGGCGGGACAAATCTCGCTGGAAAGCTATGTTGCTTTTCTTACCGAAGCCTATCATCACGTCAAACATACCTTGCCGCTCCTGATGGCCTGCGGCGCCAGGATACCGGAGCGGCTCGAATGGCTGAGAGCCGGAATGGCGGAATATGTCGGAGAGGAAATCGGGCACCACGAGTGGATTCTGAACGACATCGCGGCATGCGGCAAAAATCCGGATACTGTCAGATGCGGGATTCCGAGCGCCGAGACTGAACTCATGGTGGCGTATGCCTATGATACGATAGCGCGGGGAAACCCGGTCGGCTTTCTCGGCATGGTGCTGGTGCTGGAGGGGACCAGCGTGCAGATCGCTTCCGCAGCTGCACGCGCGATCCGGAACAGCCTGAAACTGCCGGATGCCGCGTTCAGCTACCTGACTTCCCATGGCGCGCTCGACGTCGGGCACACTGCTTTTTACGAAAGTCTGGTGAACAGGCTGAGCGAGCCTACCGACAGGGAGGCCGTGGTGCATTGCGCCAGGATGTTCTACAGGCTTTATGCGAACATATTCAGGAAGCTGCAGGACGGGAGGGGAGATGGAATTACAGGGTAGCCGAATTCTGCTCACCGGAGCGGGAAGCGGCATTGGCAGGAGCCTTGCGCTCAAGTTGGCCCGCAAGGGGGCGAGCCTCGCTCTGGTTGGCAGAAACGAAGCCAGGCTGCAAGCGCTTGTCGGCGAAATCCGGGCAAATGGCGGCAGGGCTTATCCTGTCGTTTTCGATATTTCGCGCCCGGAGGGGCAGGAAGAAGTCGTCGACGAGGTCATCCGGAATCTCGGCGGCATGGACATCCTCGTCAACAATGCGGGTGTCATGAGTTTTTGCGAGTTCTCGAGCCAGAATCCTGAGGACATGGAACGCCTCGTCAGGACCAATATCACGGGACCGATGCTGCTTACCCGCGCAGTGCTTCCGCATCTCTTGAGCCGGAACAGCGGAAAAATCGTCAATGTGGGGTCGACTTTCGGCACCATCGGATTCGGGCATTTCACAGTCTATTCGGCGACCAAGTTCGCGATGCGCGGGTTTTCCGAAGCCCTGAGACGAGAACTCGATCACACCCGCATCGGGGTGGCCTATGTCGCACCCAGGGCGACCAAAACCGCCCTCAATACCGACAATGTGGTGGAATTGAACCGGGAAACGGGAATTGCCATGGACGAGCCGGAGGCTGTTGCGGCGGAGATCGTCACGGCGATCGAGCAGGATGCCAGGGAATGTTATATCGGCTGGCCGGAGAAATTTTTTGCGAGGCTCAACGGACTGTTTCCGCGCCTCGTCGACAACGCATTGAAAAAAAACAACAGAATTGCAAGGGGATTGTTGAAACGTTAACATTGATTGAGGAAGCAGCGAAATGAAGCATCTGAAATTTGCATTTTTGTTTGCAGTGGCGGTTGCAGTGAATGCCCATGCGGATCAGGGACTCGATGAGGCAATCGTGCGGTTGCAGCACGAATGGGCCATAGTCAATTACAAGACGCCTGAAGACAGGAAGGAATCGGCTTTCGAAACGCTTGCAGGAATGGCGCAGGATGTTTCGCAGCGCTATCCTCAACATGCCGAACCCCTGGTTTGGCAGGCGATCGTGCTTGCCTCCGAAGCCAAGGTGAAGGGCGGTTTCAGTGCGCTCGGGCTGGCCAAGGAGGCGAGGAACCTGCTGCTTGCTGCGGAAAAAATCAATCCCAATGCATTGGACGGCTCCATTTACACCACCCTCGGCTCGCTTTATTATAAGGTTCCGGGCTGGCCGATCGGTTTCGGGGACCACAAAAAGGCCAGGGAATATCTGGATAAGGCCCTGAAGATGAATCCGGCCGGAATAGATGTCAATTATTTTTACGGGGATCTGATGCTGGCCGACGGCAATTACGATGCTGCGATCAATTACCTCAGGAAAGCGCTGGCGGCCCCTCCCAGACCGGGGCGCGAGGTGGCGGACGCCGGGCGCAGGGCAGAGATTCAGACCGATTTGAAGAAGGCGGAAGAAAGCAGATGATCTCATGAGAATTCTCCTGGTCGAAGACGATGAGGCTTTGGGCGATGGCGTCAGGGTGGGGCTTGTCCAGGAGCGCTTCACGGTCGACTGGGTCAAGGACGGCAAGGAGGCGTTTGCCGCCCTGGAAGCGGAAGACTACGGGCTGATGATCCTGGATCTGGGCCTTCCCAAGCTTTCAGGAATGGATCTCCTGAAGCTGATCAGGAGCCGCGGAATGGCTCTTCCGGTTATCATCCTGACAGCCCGCGACACGGTCGCCGACAGGATACTGGGGCTCGACTGCGGTGCGGACGATTATGTCGTCAAGCCTTTCGATCTCGACGAGCTGGCGGCGCGAATTCGCGCGTTGACGAGGCGGAAGATGGGGCGCGCCGAGCCGCTTCTCGTGCATGAGAACATCATGCTCGACCCTGCTGCGCATAAAGTCACGCTCGATGGCGAAGAAGTCGCTCTTTCTCCGAGAGAATTCGCGGTGCTGCGGGAATTGCTGGAGAATTCAGGCATCGTGCTTTCCCGTGACCGCCTGGAACAAAGCCTCTACGGCTGGAACGAGGAAGTCGAAAGCAATGCCCTCGAAGTGCATATCCACCATCTCAGAAGGAAGCTCGGCGCCAAGCTGATCAAAACCATCAGGGGCGTGGGTTATGTCATTCAGAAGGATTGAGGGTGCCTGAAAGCGTTTCCGTTTCGGCCTGGCTGAAATGGGTCAATGCATTTCATCTCTCCTTCACCGGGAATTCGCTCAGGGGGCGGCTCCTCAGGCTGTTGCTTTCTTCCAGCGGGTTGTTTCTGCTGATCGTTTCCCTGCTCGCCTACGTCAATTCGCATCATGAGGCCGACGAGCTTTTCGATGCCCAGCTTGCGGAATCCGCCAGGGTACTGCTGGATCAGGCGAGCACCGAGATTTCAGAAGGCCCGAGCGTCGTCTCCGACAGCGATTCCCCCACGCTCGAATACGAAAGGAAGATCGCATTCCAGATCAGGGACAGGGAAGGCAATCTGCTGCTGCGTTCTGCAACCACGCCGAAGCGCAGTCTTTCAGAGCATTCGGAGGGCTTCAGCAACAGCCTCATCGAAGGGAAAAAATGGCGCGTATTTTCCCACTGGAATAGAGATCGTACCCTGCAGATCCAGGTAGGACAGTTGCATGAAATTCGCAACGAATTGGCCGGAAAAATTGCGCTCAGCCTGCTCGTCCCTTTTCTGCTGGCGATTCCTCTGGTTGCACCGTTGATCTGGTTCAGCATCGAGCGCGGCTTGCAGCCGGTCAACTGGGTGTCCGACGAAGTGAAACAGCGCGCCGTCGAGAATCTCAAACCCATCGTCATTACCGATGTTCCTGATGAGGTGCGTCCCCTCATCGACTCGATCAATACCTTGCTTTCCAGGCTGGAATATTCATTCGAGAACGAGCGACGCTTCACGGCAGATGCTGCGCATGAGCTGCGCACCCCGCTCGCTGCACTCAAGACCCAGGCACAGGTAGCCTTGCGGGCGAGCGAAACCGGGCAGAGAAAGAAGGCGCTCGAACAGGTGATATCGGGTGTCGACCGTGCAACCCATCTTGTGCAACAATTGCTGACATTGGCCCGGCTCGATCCCCAGTTTGCCAGGGTCGAGGATTCGAAATTCGTTCTGCACCAGGTGGTTGTGCGGGTATTGACCGATCTTGCTCCCGAAGCGCTTGCGAAGAAAATCGAACTCACCTTCGAGGAGGATCGCGGCGCGCTGGTGAAAGGCGATGCCGAGATGATTGGCATCCTGACGAGCAACCTGGTCAGGAATGCAATCAGGTATACTCCGGAGCATGGAAGCGTCGAGGTTCGTATCGGGGAGGATGAAGATGCGGTCTTGCTGCATGTCATCGACAACGGGCCGGGCATCGATCCCGAAGAGAGATCCCATGTTTTCGAGCGCTTTTACCGGACGCTCGGCAACAGGGTGAGCGGAAGCGGTCTGGGTCTTTCCATTGTAAAGCGCATTGCCGATTTGCATCATGCGCAAGTGGAACTCGATTCGGGTGAAAATGGCAGGGGACTCTGGGTAACGGTAAGATTCCCCAAACGTTGATCGGAAAGGAGAAGGTTTGGCTCTTTTGCCGGAAAATCTGGCCCTCGCGCTGGGTCTGTCCTTTTTCTTCGGGCTCGCCTTCGAGGAATTCTATGTCAGGAGTCCGAAAAAACGTCCGGGCGGAGTCAGAACTTTCCCCCTGCTCGCATTGTCCGGAGCCGGGCTTTACCTTTTGGATCCGATTCATGTCGCTGCATTTTGCATGGGACTCCTGGTGCTGGGCGCATGGCTGTATGCGTATTACCATGCGAGATGGACCGAAGGGGCCCCTGCCGTCGAACCCGGAGGCGGTCTCATCATTCCGGTCAGCAATCTGATCGCCTATCTGCTGGGTCCGGTTTCACTGACTCAGCCGCACTGGGTCGCGATTTCCTTTGCGGTCAGCGCGGTGCTGCTGCTCGGGGCACGCGAAAGCCTGCATCGCCTTGCTCAAAAGCTGCCGGCAGAGGAGATCATGACCGGCGGGAAATTTCTTGTCCTGACAGGCATCATTCTGCCCCTGCTGCCGAATCATCCCGTCACGAATCTGAGCCCGATCACGCCCCATCAGGTGTGGCTCGCGGTGGTGGTGGTTTCCACGCTGTCCTATGCCAGCTACATGATCCGGCGCTATATTTCCCCGGAAAAGGGGCTGCTTGCCGCCTCGGTGCTGGGGGGATTGTATTCTTCCACTGCAACCACCGTCGTTCTGGCGAAGCAGGGAAAGGAGGGCGCTTTTGCGAAGCCGGGAATTCTCTCGGGGATCGTTCTTGCCACTGCCCTGATGTATCTGAGGCTGGGCGTCGTGGTGGCGGTTTTCAATCTTCCCCTGGCGATTGCGCTTTTGCCCTATCTTTTGGGACTTTTCCTGCTGGGGCTGCTTTTCGCCTGGGGCTGCAACCACAGAAAGGAGACGGGGGAGCAGGGAAGTGCGCCCGTCATGCAGACAAACCCCCTGGAATTGAATGCGGCGCTGCTTTTTGCCTTCCTGTTCGTGGCGATTTCGCTGGCATCGACCTGGGTCAGCACGGAATTCGGAAAAACCGGAATCTACTGGCTGGCAAGCATTGTCGGGGTCACCGACATCGATCCCTTCGTGCTGAGCCTCGCGCAGGGCGGGGCTGGCGGGCTGGGATTGCCCGCCATGGAAGCCGCGATCCTGATCGCGGCTTCCTCGAACAATATCCTGAAGGCTGTTTATGCGGCGATCTTCCTCGGATTTCGCGAGAGTCTCGCCGCAACGACCGCCCTCGTCCTGCTTTCCCTGGCAGGCATCGTTCTCGCGTTTCTGCCCTAACACAGTGAGGTAAGGGGTTTCGGTCGATCAGTGCTACTCGGATGCCTATATTTTAGGCTATTTGCAAAATCCGGTTGGATTCAACCTTGGAATGCACAAAACGGCCATTGTTTCTCGGCCCATGCGACATGCCCATGCGACATTGACTATGCTATCCTGTGAGTATAGGATGGCACAATGGAAGCGCAGGAACACACATTGGAATGGCTGCTCGATTATGATGGGAGGCGGCATTTCCTTGCCAGCGGCCATTTCTTGAAGTTCGAGATCAGGCTTATTGCGCAATCAGCTCAGGTGCCGCACGGCATTGCCTATTCTTTCACATTCCATGATCCAGATGGAACGAGGTTGCTGGGTTTCGATAATGCGCACCCCGTACCGCATCCTGGCGGGAAGTATGTAAAGGTCAAGCCGGATGCCGATCACTGGCATAGAACGGTTGATGACGAAGGCCGCCCGTATGCCTTCGTATCGGCGGCGCAATTGCTGGATGATTTTTTCTGTGAGGTTGAGAAGTTGTGCGAGGTTCAAGGCATATCAACCGAAGTGGTAGAAGACAAGGAGGCGTGATTATGAAAATCCAGTCTATGAAAAGTTTGAAAAAGGAAATGTTGTCTGTTGCTCGCGGTGAGATCAAGGCACCTGCTGATGCGGCGCAAGTTTCCTTCGAGTCAGTAGAAGCAGTTATCCGCCTGTTGACGCCCGAAAATCGATTTTTGCTCGCCACTATCGACCAGAAAAAACCCACATCTGTTGCTGATCTGGCGAAGCTGGTAAAGCGTGCGGAGCCCAACGTCAGTCGTACATTAGGCAAGCTTGAGGCATTGGGTTTTGTGCGGCTGCGCCAAGGCGTAGGTAAAGCAAAAATACCAGAAGTGACAATTCATCGCCTAACTGTAGATATGGATATCTGTTCCCAGCAGGACAGAGTGGCGATCGCTTAGCGCTGGTTGAATCCAACCGGATTTTGCAAATAGCCATATTTTATAGCCCTTTTCGGCTTTTTCTAGGGAGGAAAAAGGGGCCGCTACCCTTTATTTTCAACTTCATGCTTTCGCGGTCGACCTTGTGGCCGAAACTCCAACGGACGACCCACCGTAAGCCCCAATCGTTGAATAAAATCCGAGTTGCCACAGGGCAATCCTTTTTCTGAATTTTGCCTCAATATCCTGACTTTCTCCATTTCATCCGCCTCGGATAGCCAGGCAGACCAATCTTCAACAGACGCAAATTGTTTGCTCCATCCGGATTTGAGATCCAACACGGCGTCAGACCTATTACCGCAATGCGCGGCGGCGCTTGACCATCGATAATTCTCTGCGCGTTCTACTATCCCTGCAGTCGCTATTAATGCTGAAATAATCTTTTTCATAAAAACTCCCTTTTGATTTCCCCAACGTCAAGATGAGGGGTGCCGCGCTTTTGCGGCGTCCCTCTCGACCGACAGGTTATGTGTTGCTGCCAGTTGCTCAGTGTTTTGAACATACTGAACGCTACGATAACGATCTAGCTTCCAGTTGATTTTGTGCCTCACTGTTATATTTTCTTGGGTTAATCTCCTTGGCATCATGCCGAGCTGGAGAAAGCTTATTTCACCGAGGGTAGCAGCCAAACTGGAGAACAGCTGCTCAAAGTCTTTGGATGAGTTAACCCTGCCTTTACCGAACTCAATGGTTGAGGTGAATTGATTGAACCAATCTGCATCCGCTACTTGAATGGTTGCCTTGGCGGAAACTTCGAGGGCCGATAGAACCCTAGCCGAGTATTTTTTCCATTGACGTAGATCCGTTGAGTGCTTGATTTCAAGCCAAGCACTTCTTCCAAATAGGTTCTCAAATAGATGCTTTAGCGCATACCCGTCTTCTTCGTTATATCTCACCATTTTCTCCTAGACACATAACGTTAAATTGAGGGGCAGGCCGCTTCTGGCCTGTCCCTCTCGAATGTGAGGTTAGGCCCAGGCAATTTCGATTCCATTCTTGCCCACCTTAATATTTGGCGGTTTCTTTTTTGTGAGGATGTAAATTGCAGAAAAGCCGCCGGTAAGCGCAAGCACTGCGCCACATGCAACAAGCAACCCAAGCTTTGTTGTTGGTTCTGGGTCGTAAAAAGCGAGGAGAACCATACCAATGCCAGCGATGGACATGCCACACGAAACGCACACAGCAGTAATTTCTGCCGTAGAAAGTTCGGCTTTTCTCCCCATATCGAAAAGAGTGTGCGTGGAAGGATCAATGCCTACATTAGCATCATCAATAACTAGCACAGGTGTCTGGTCTTTGTATGCTTTTGCCAGTTCGGTAAGCCAGAGGTGGCCCCATTTATTCAGACAGTTTTTCCGGTTTTATAAGTGGAATCTTGCCGAAATTGCCTACGCCGATTTTGCCAGCGCAGGCAGGTTATCGAAGTAAAACCTATCCGGTGTTTTTCCGT